>Ga0209985_10000066_pt1 | contig 113550 bp, 93 predicted proteins | sample NOAtaG_FD_187305 | JGI IMG/M metagenome (GOLD analysis project Ga0209985, IMG submission 187305) | Freshwater lake microbial communities from Lake Erie, under a cyanobacterial bloom - NOAA_Erie_Diel6S_1000h metaG (SPAdes) (version 2) | ecosystem: Environmental > Aquatic > Freshwater > Lake ... | reverse complement strand
CTCCAGGACTCCAGTTGCACGCCGGAAACGGATATCAACGGAGAGCGAATCACATAATGACACTATGCATAGCTTTGTATAGGTTTTTATGAGCGGTTGCCTAGGAGCGCGTCCGAGCTTTCGTGCGGGTGACGCAAAGGAGGCTTTGGTCATCATGGGCTTGCTCAAGCTGGAAGCCCATCTGCAGGAACTGATCGATGTCTTCGACCTTGAGGATCTCTCTGTTCTGCTTTCGCAACATTCGCACGAGACGTTTGATGTCCCGACTATCTCGCATATAACCATCGGTAAAAGTGAAGATCGATTGCTGCTCCTCGAGATCGAGCGTGACGCGAGCAAGGCTGAGTTCAGGCTGAACGCCGATCGCTTGGCTTTTGAGATTCAGGTACTCGGTATGTTTCTGACCGACCCTCAACCAGCCAGGGCCACCGGCATTGAAGAGTTCGATCCTGCCGTCACGATGCAGGGCCATGGCACTCAGGCTGCAGATAACATGCTGCTCGAACATTTCATAGAGTCGACTATTGAGTCGTTCGAGCGTCTCCTCCATCGATATTCGATGCCCTTCACAATCCTTCAGCAAGCCGATAATCGTCGCCATAGGGATAGCAGCTGAGGGACCTGTACCCATCACATCGCCGATGAATAGGCGGCGCTCGGTTAAGGAGTGATCCCAATGGTAAAACCAATCACCCGATAGGCTGGCGATAGGTCTGTATCTCATCGTGTAGTGATAGCCAAAGAAACGACCTTCGAGCGCCTTGGGTAAAAGCAGTTTCTGTACAGCTCGACCGAGGGCGAGGTTACTTTCGAGTTCAGATTTTTTTTGCATCTCTTCGAGTCGCAGCGCTTTCTCTTCATAGTAATTTTTTTCAAGCATAATCATGCGCATTTCATCATGGATACGCACATGAGCGAAGTGAATGAGGCTCGTACCCGTAAACGCTGATAGTGGAAGCAACCAGGGGAACCAGGTCTGACCATAGACGAATATCGCAACGACCGCCAAGGAGCAAGTGATCCAAGTGCTGACTAGCACTAGCCAGTAACGGCGGGCACGAGCATTGATGCCAACCACGATACCCGCAACACCGAAGATGAGTATCAAGGGAACGTCCGTTTCCAGACGATGGAGCCAGGTCCCATCTAATAGGTCCGATAGCATCGAGGCAATAAGAAGGCCACCTGGGATCTCACCAAAGGGACCGCCCTCATGAAAGTCTGTATTGCCCGTGGCAAAGGCCAATAGGATCAGGACAACATCCCCGTCCTTCACCTGCAATTCATCCAAACCGAGCATCGCTCGCTGCAAAGCTGCACGTAGAGATGAAGAGCGATCATAGAGTTCTTGCGGAGGACGATGATTGATCAATACGGTTCCCGCACTCGTCAGAGGGACTCGACGTCCGTCGATCCAGAGCCCAGTCGAGCGAAGTTGTATGTCTTGACTAGCAAACAGCGAGATATGAGGAAGGATGATATCCTCGTTGATTTGATAGAACGGCGAGATGGTGCCGTCTGGATTGTAAGTGATGTGACCGCTCGCGCGGACGAGATCCCGATAGACCGGGGAATTCCCATAGACGTTCCAACCTAGCCTTGGATCGAGTTGATACGGTAGGGATGAGAGCGAACCCACTTGCTGCAGGTAGGTCTGGGCCTGATACTCTTTGGCATCGAGTGTGAGCGCTTGCCGAAACCTCAGTCGGGCTCGTGAGGGAAAATGCCCCGAAAAGACTGGCAGCTCTCTCACACCTGGAGGCAGAGTCTGTAAGATGGTCTCCGGTTGATCCGATAGAAGGCTGTCGATAAGGATAGCCTTCGGCTGCTTTTTTCCGATATTTTGCAAGAGTTGCACGAGTTGAGCGTGACTAAGACGGGGGCCTCCCAGGTAAGAAAATGTACTGTCGTCGAGTGCCAAAATCTTGAGCTTAGGACTTATGGGGGGAGTCATCCCCAGTTTCTGGCGGATTTGAAAGAGGATCGGCGCTGTGATGCGAGTATCGACATAGGACGCGAGAGGACTCATCTGGATAGCGAGCACGAACAGGATGAATAAGCTGGCAAAGCCGTGGAATAGAGGCCACGACTTGCCGTTGAGAAAGATAGAATCAGATTTGTGACCCCGCATGTCTGTGGTCCCGAATCAATGCGCCATAACACCCGATGTTCCATCGAAGTAGGCTTTGATTTTTGGCCAAATGTAATCAGCGATCTTACGGCCCATATCCAGGCCAGCGACATTATCTGCCTGGATGTGATAACCACCCATGACGCGGGATATTCCAGCCATTTCCGCAGTCGCTGTAAAGGTCGGTAGCTGCAGTTCAACCAGACACGAATCTTGTGCGTTGCTTGGAATCTTACCATTGAGCTTTTGTCGCTCACGACAGGACACATTGTACTCGGTTAGCGATCCAGCTTCGCGACGTTCAACTTCTCCGAAACGATCGTTACCAGTGAAGAGCGCCAGAGTCCTGGCCGCCGCTGCGCTCACCGTGCTGTGACCCGAAACATAGCCAGGGAAAGGTGGAGTGATGAAGTAGGCTGGGGAGTATGGTAGCCATTCGTCAGCTTTTATCTTTTTGACCCCTTGGCCCGGACCTACGTAGCCATCAATCGTTTTCCCCTTAAAATAATGACGAACTAAGGTCCAGGGGCGGGATGTGTCGTAGAAGCGTTTGGTTTCCCAGGCTGCAATGAAAGCATCGAAGCAGGCTGTACCGACGGCGAAGTACAGTTTCACGTCCTGCTCCAGGTTGTGCTTATCCCGACGGGAAACATCCTGTGCAAATCGTAGCCAATGTCCCGATTGGCCCGTAGAACGAGGTCCGTCGCGCATGAATTCGACGATGGCTTTCTGTTCAAGGCTCAAACTGGAGTTGAAGCGAACGTTTTCTTCGACCTCTTTTTTAAGCTGCTCGGAGCCGACCAACGGCGGGGGTGGCGCTCGAAATTGACTGCTCGATTCCAGGGCTACGGGTTTTACACGATACCAGTGCGGTGTCAGGAAGTTCGGAGTCAGCTTTTTGCCATCCGCTAGGGTGAAGGTGATTTGCTGCCAACGGTCCGGATCAAAGATTTTATCTACTGTGTTGCGAGGACTGTAGAAGGTATAGTCCGAGTAAGGCTTTCCATTCGAGCCGACCTCTGAACCGTCGCTGTTACTTCCATCGTAGCGTCGGGCATCGATTAATGCCGCAGCCACCATGTTGCCGACTCCGATGGGGGATGAGGGATCTTTGGTATCGAGCTTCGGCTCAAAGCCTGCCTCGCGGAATGTCTTCTCCAGCCACTGCTGATCGACAGTGCCAAAGAGATGTTCGAGGATGCGATAGCCGGCATAGGCAATCGCCTGTTCTTGGTTCTTCTGTGTACGCTCTTTTTCGGGGCGGCGGAAATTGCTGCCTAGAATTGTACCGACGGCTTTGCTGTCATAAGCTGCCCAGGCATCGAACATCGCTGTGGTGAAGAGCATGGTTTGTCTGGAAATAATTGTGGGACGAGCCCCCACGCGATCGACTTCACGTGCCGCCGCTTCAAGACCAAAGTCCAACCATTTGTAGGCAAACGAACCTTCCGGAAAAGGCTTAGGTCCGCTTGCGTAGGAAACACCATGAGAGCTAAGCAGGCACAAAATCAGCGCCAAATAGATTTCTTTGAAAACCTTAAAAACGGTCACGAAGGCCCCTCCTGCTGAAAGTCACACTGATCTTTGGTCGGTATCGGAACTTATAACGGAAATATAAGGAGAGGAGTGCAGGTCAAGTGGCACTCCTCGACTTCCGTCTTCAGTCAAGCCATCTTTCCTTGCGGAGCCGCGATGAGGAGCTGGGCTTCGGAGGACCCATGTGGGGGGCGCAAAATCGCGACTGATCCTTTTGCATAAAAACCATTAGTTCCCAATGGAATCCCTGCCCAGTAGGTTCTTCGGAATCTTATGCGCCTAAACTCTCGACCAGGTTTGGACACGCGCGAGTCGACAAGATATCCCGCTCATTGGGCTAGGCGCTGGCGCAGAAGCCAGGTATAAATAATGGGTCCCGAAGCCAGCTGATGGCTGGCCTTGTCATAACATTCACTCACAGGTGAATGCCACTTGATCCGTATCCAGCATGCTGGATACGGTTGTTTGTATGCGCCCAGTATGGCCGGTTATTTACGGCTGAAAGTCCCCTTCGGTAGAGTGTTCGTGCCTGGTAGCTCAAGGCAAGGTAGATGCCCCCTCCCACCAAGCGATTTGATCAAAGGCTTCGTCGAGGAGGGACGATGGTGTTGCCAAAGAACAAGCCAGCTACCAGTGAAACGGCGATGATGACTACCGAAAATGTTGTGCGTACTGTATCCATCACATCCTGCTGGAACATTGATACGAAACCGCGGTAGTTGATCGAGCCAGGAACGATGAGGATGATGCCAGGGAGGAGGGTGATTAAACCCGGACGCTTCAAGAGTCGAGCCAAGACGTTACTGCTCACGGCGACGAAGGCACCGGTGACAAAGAACGAGAGCTCGAGTCCCAGACGCTCGGAGCCGAGTCGGGCCATTCCATAGGCAGAGACCGACACCAAAAGTGCTGAGATAAAATGCTTTGGTCGAACCCGAAAGAGCAGACTGAATCCGAGTGCTAAGCCAGCCACACCCAGGAGCTCCATCCAGGGCGGAAGTGGGCTCTGACTGCCGACAAGTGTGGGGGTGTCGGAACCAGGAAGCAGCTTTTTAGTAATGGCAACCGTGAAGACAAGCTTCAGGAGATCGCCGGTCGCCCCAGCCAAGCGCGCTGTACCAGCAATAAGATTTTTGGTCGAGAGTTCGACAAAGGAGACCACCAGTGCCAGGCCTGGGATCAAAACGATAATGCTCGATAAAATGACAATGTCAGGTGTCAGTGTCCGCAGGCTGGGAGCTACGATCGTAGCGAGCACAGTAGCAAGGAAGCACGCGGCCGCAGGAAATAGCTGTTGAAAGCTGGTCCATTTTTGACCCCAGACATCCATGATGCCAATCATCCATCCAATCGCAGTCGCAGCGATTAGGTCCGCCCAAGAGCCCTTGAGAGCTGTAACAAAACCAGCAGAAGCCAAAGCATAGGCTATCACCTGGACAATACGAGGATAGGGATCGCTCGAAGCCGCGATCGCTTCCAAGGCTTTGATGCCTTGTTCGAGAGACAGCTGGCCATCGATGACCCGATCTGCAGCCTCATCGATTCGGCTTAATCGGGAAAGGTCGATCTGTCCTGGTTGAAAACGAAGGACAACGCTGCGATGTTCGGTTCCCGCACTGAAGGAGGCCAAAAGACCGGTTGGAAAAGCCAGGTATTCGCTGTCCATATCCAAGCGACGCCCGACCTTAGAGAGCGCACGTTCCAAATGATGCGCTGCCGCACCACAGGCCTGCAGCGAACGAGCAAGCAGCAGGATGAACTCGACTTTTTCCTGGAATGAATGCGACGCCATGAATTCACTCTCTCTAAAACTGAGGCAGGTGATAAAAGACCGTTAGGGGCCAAATGCAAAAGGATAGCGGACCTGCACAGGACGTCCATCTCGAGGACGGGGGAATAGCCATTGTTCCATTTTACCGACGATGCAGCCTTCCATCACAGGACTTGCGAGGGTGCTCGCCAGTATCTTAGCCTCTCGTGCCCGACCATCAGGAAGAATGGTGAAGGCGAGGAGCACTCGGCCTTGAGCCTTCGGATTCTGCCGTTTTTCCTCTTGAAAGCAGGAGTCAAGATCACCAACCTTGCTTTTGACGAGCGATTCGACGGCATCATCTTCAATACCGGCTGCAGCGCCAGGAGTGCTCTGCTGAACTTCAGGACGTCCCGTCTCGACATCAGTCACGCAAGCTGGGAGCAGGACGAGTACAAGAAGGCTGAGAGCGGTGGCATACATGTTTCTGTCTCCCCATATCTGAGTCGAACTCTCGGAGATCATACCACAGGTTTGGGGAAGGCCGTGAGTCAGCTGCAGCATTAAGGGCTTGACGAAAGCTCGTAGCAGACGACAAGCTAGGAGCCTGGGACGAGGGATCGATTTATGACACACGAATGGAACTATTTTCGAGCTGGCAACGTCGTGCAGATCGAATTGCGCACACAGGCTGACCTTGAGCATCTTGCGGGTTTGGATCAGAAACTCTGGATGGCCTTGTCCATGCCCACCCGGGGACTTAGCGGAGACACCAGGACTTTAGACTTGCTCGATACCGATCGGGACGGGCGAATCCGACCGCCTGAACTCCTGGCAGCCATCAACTGGGTCCGCGAGCAATTGGTCGATCTGAAGCCCTTGCTCGAAGGAGCAGAAACCCTCGTTCTCGGTCAGATGAAGCGAGATGCTCTGGTCCTGGCGGCACGTCGGGCCCTGCATACGGCCGGCAAAGTCGAAGCAGATCGCATTGCGCTCCGCGACGTGGATCTTGCCCGGGCGCGACTGGCGCAAGAAGTGTTCAACGGCGATAGCGTGATCATTCCAGAGAGCAGTCAAGATGCAGGCTTAGTTGAGCTGATGCGAACGCTCATCACCCAGTTTGGATCGATTGTGGATCGAAGTGGCAAAGACGGACTCAACCGTCAGCTGCTCGAGGAGTTTTATGCGGAAGCTGAATCGCAGATTGCATGGGATGAGGCAGGTCGAGAGTTTGCAGGGACACCTGGCCTTGAAGCCGCTTACCTTGCCTTGGTTCCCGTGGAGGCAAAGATCGATGATTTTTTTACAAGGAATCGATGGGTCGCTTTCGATAAGCGGGCAGAAGCTGTCCTCGCCGGGGAATGGCCCGAACCCATAAGTCTCGCTGGCCTGACACTGGATGAGGAGGCGACTCTTTTGCGAGACATGCCCTTGGCTCGCCTTGGTCTGAGCCCTCATTTACCCCTGGATGAGCGCTTGAATCCGGCTTGGCGTCATGAGTTAGCTCGCTTCAGCCGAGACGCTCTGCAGGGTTTCTTACAGCTAGATACCCAGGAGCTGCGTTACGAAGACTGGCTAGAACTCAAGCGACGTCTTGCCCCCTATAGGGGCTGGAAACAGCGCCAGCCCGATAATCGAGTCCGAGACTGGGATAAAAACCTACTAAGAGGGTGGAGCCAAGCATCAGTCGTGCAGAGTCTCGAACAATTGATGACCTTGGATGAAGCGGTTGCGAAAGAGTACGATGATGTGAACTGTGTGCATAAGCTTCTGCTTTACACACGCGATCTAGCCCGTATTTTGCGGAATTTTGTCAATTTTTCCGACTTCTATCGCTCGCAAGGAGCGATGTTTCAGGTCGGAACACTCTTGATCGATGGGCGGGCTACACAGCTCTGCATCGAAGTCACCAATCCAACGAAGCATGCGTCGATGGCGAGTTTAGCAGGAGCTTATCTCCTTTACTGCGATTGCACCCGGTCCGAGGAGACACCTCGTGCGATCGTGGCCGTCATGACTGCAGGAGACAGTGATAATCTCATGGTGGGGCGCAACGGAGTTTTTTACGATCGAGAGGGACTTGACTGGGACGCGACCGTCACGCGTATCGTAGCGAATCCGATCAGCTTCCGTGAAGCCTTCTGGATGCCGTATAAAAAATTTGCTCGTTTCATCGAAGAACAGATAGCAAAGCGGGCTGTAGCTGCTGAAGCGGCGGGCAGTGCCGATCTTACAAAAACAGCCGAAACCGTGGCTCTGGTCGATACCAAGGGAAAGACGGCCGAGTTATCTTTGGCTGGAAAAAAAATCGATGTAGGAACGGTGGCTGCCTTAGGGGTTGCCTTGGGAAGCATTACTACTTTTCTGGGAGTGATCTTCGGGCGCTTTCTCGATCTTGGGGTGCTCATGCCCTTCGGTGTTTTAGCCTTGGTGCTGCTGATCTCGGGGCCCTCTATGCTGCTGGCTTGGTTGAAACTTCGCAATCGCAATCTTGGACCCATCTTGGACGCAAATGGTTGGGCTATTAACACGATGGCCCGTATCAATGTCCCCTTTGCAGCTTCCTTAACGCGTGTGCGGATGCTACCCCTTCAGGCTGGGGCCGCTGCTCTGCCAGATCCCTATGCCGAGACGAAACAACCCTGGAGGTTCTATCTGCTGCTTGCCATCTTGGTTTTTCTGGGAATCTTATGGGTAACCGGGAAGCTTGACCCTCTGCTACCGGCCTCCTTCCATCGGGCTAAAATGATGGGACTTCAGGTTCCGTAGTAACGACCTGTTTGTCAAAGCTAGCACCGGCCTGTTATGCTGCCTGTATCTCGATCGAGGAGCTCATCGATGCAGGCCTGGCTCAAGAAACCACTCGTTCGCATCATGGTCGTCGTCATCCTCGTGGTACTTGTTTCGCAGCTTTTGCGTGGTATCGACATTCCAAGTTGTCCTGATCTCCGGGATCCTACGCATCTTGGAGGAGTCTTGGCACCCTGGGTTCTCTTTCTTACTTTTGTTTTGGCTTCTGTCTTCTTTCTACCCGGTTCGATCTTTGCACTCCTGGCTGGTCTCCTCTTGGGGCCAGTGAAGGGTACCCTCTTGGTTGTACTGGGCTCGACCCTCGGGAGTCTTTTGGCCTTCTTTATCGCACGGTTTTTGGCCAGAGATTGGCTTTATGCCTGGATGCAGCGCAAAAGTTGGTTTCAGCATTTTGCGGCCCGAGTCGAAGAGCAGGGATTCCTCTATGTTCTGCTGGTGCGTATCATCCCAATCGTTCCCTACAATGCTCTCAACTATGCATGCGGGCTATTGCCACTTCGATGGCAGTCTTACCTCTTTGCGACCCTTATGGGCCTTTGTCCGGGAGCGTTGGCTGTGACCTTTATCGGCAGCCAGGGTTGTGTGCTGATCGAAGCCGTCATGGCTCGACGCTGGCCCTGGGAGGCTTTAGCCGATGGTGCGCAATCGTTTCTTTCCTTGCTCTTAGCCCTGACCAGCCTCCTTGTTGCTGGAGCTATCGGCTTGATCCTCAGGCGTTCTAAGCCGTGAAGACTTTGCACCGTAGCAGCCGTCATCGAAAGCAGAAGAGATCTGCGATAAGCCTTCTCTCAAGAACGGGCCAAGGGAGCCGGTCTTTGTTTCTGACGAGTGTCGGTTCCCAGATGTTGCTATCAATGGTCCGAAGGCTAGGTGCATGAAGTTCCGAAGCCCGGAGGGGACAAGCAGTCCAGGCGAAGCCGAGGGTTATCATACAACCACGCTTAGGAGCTATGTCTGGAAGCGCAAGGACTCGAGCTGTCCTTCAGGGCTTGGGTAAAGCTCCCGGTCCATGCACGCCACATCCCTGAGTTAGCCGTGCGTCGGCTCCATGAAGACGGGAGGCTTGTGATAGCCATCGACAAGCCATGTCTGCTAGCGCATTCAAAGACCCAGTTGAAGACCATGAATCTCAACATCAGACAGCGTATCGATATCGTTCATACCTTTGAAAAAGTCGATCCAGGCGAGACTTGATTGATAGCGCATCAACAGCTCTTTCGCACCCTTGTGGTCGCTGATTTCCAAGGATTCAGCGAAGTAGGCTTGCGGAATCAGAGCGGGTACTCCCCAACCCTCCTGATAGCGACTGGCTGTCAGATGCCAGGCATGGCCGTCATGCGCTCGGCTACGGATGGCTCTCAGGTGTGATGCCTCGAGAAACAATTGATCGCAGACGGTGACGATCACTGCGGACAGTTCAGGACGCTGGGAGATCAGCCACGACAGAGCTGTCTTAAAACTACGGCCCATGCCGCAACTATGGTCGGGATTGTAAATCTCAGTCCATGCCCCCGATGACCCTTGCAGTTCGGCAAGGCACCGATCGCGATAAGCACCCGTGACGACAAAGACCTCGCCCACGTCCGCCTCGAGCGTGCTTTCGAGAGTTCGGCGCAGGAGGCTCTTTCCATGGTAAAGAGCTAGTTGCTTCGGGGAACCGAGGCGGCTCGAGCTCCCTGCGGCCAGGATGAGGACGGCAAGCTGAGGCTCAGAGGGCCGCATGGATCGAAACCTCCTGCTGTTTTCGAAGGGGGACTCCGCGATAGAGAGCCATCTGAATCTCACTCACGATCGACAAGGCGATGCTTGCAGGGTCTCGTCCACCCAGGGCTAAACCAGCAGGGCCGTGAAGAAAACGCGACTCGGAGAGCTGGCCATCGCTCGCGAGCGCTTCAAGCAGAGTGCGACACCGTTGTTCGGAGCCCATCAAACCCACGTACACCCATGTGTCATGCAACATGCGACTGAGAAGCAAGCGATCCACTGCGAAGCTGTGGGTCATGAGCACAGCGGCACGCAGTGGGGAGGAGGGCCAACTCAGTTGGTCTCCATCGCGCGAGAACAAGATTTTGCGAGCCAAGTGCGAGGGAACGTCCTCGAGCAGCTGCGGCCGGTGATCATAAACCCACACATCCCATCCCAGTGTGCGGGCAATACTTGCGAGGGGCCAGGATCCAGGACCAGCGCCGAAAATGGCCAGTTCCATCCGCGCCGGTCGGTGATAGAGCGCGCAGGTGATGCTCGCACCAGCGGCCGTCTTCGCGGTGAACAGAGCGGAGCTCTTTTGCTCGAGATGAGGCACCGGCGTCGCGAGCCAAGTGGGTTGGTCGTAGTGTGAAAGCAGGCTGGAACGACGACCGATCCAGGCAGGATCGTCTGCAGCAACGACGATCAGTTCGGAATGTCCCTGCCGAGTGGGGCCCAAGACCTTGCTGGCTAGATCCGAATCGTGTTCCACCCTTTCGAAGAGTATCCAGAGTTTGCCGCCACAGCCCATGCCGTAACCAAAGTCGATATCGTCAGGTCCGCGGCTGTCGTAGGTTTCGATCCGCGCCGCCCCATCGCCTAACAGCACCGCATGCGCCGCTTCGAGTATCGATTGTTCGAGACAACCGCCCGAGACAAGCCCGTACGCGCGACCCACAGGATCCAGATAGAGCTGGGCGCCGGCCTTTTGGTAGCAGGAGCCTTCGGTGTGAACCAGCGTCACCAGCACGCCGGGGCCTGGGGTCTTAGCCAATGTGTCAGGACCTGCTTCGAAAATCTCATGAATGGAAGATGCTTTGCGTTGGATGGCGATAGACATGAACGAAACTCCTCCGTGTTGCGATCACGATAGAGTCTGTTGTACCTTGTTTCGCCTTCGATCCGCTACCGAGGAGTCATCCGACCCGTTCACCGCGAAGCGGGTAGGGCTGCCCGCTGAAGTCTGTCACGGATGGCGGGCCAAAGCCCATGCTCACCCCGGGGTGTCTCAACCAGGATCAGAGGGTGAGCTGCTGCATCGATCTCTCGTAGCAGCGGGAAGAGGCGGCGTGCAGCCTCCTGGTCGTGACCGTGAGGTGTCAGCACATAGCTAGTCGGTCCGAAGGCTTTGAGTCTGGTCGCTATCGCCTCTGGTATAACCGATTCCGGCCCGGTAAAAAGCAACGCTAGGCGCTCGCCGCCCCACTTGTGCAGCACTTTTTCCACCGTTTCTGCCTGCCAATCGGGCAAGAGGACCAAAAGATTCTCGGGAGCGTAGTGACGATCAAGCATGCCAGGTGCTAGCTTGGGATGCTGCGCTCCCACCCGTGCAGGCGCATAGCCGAGAACCTCTGTGAAGTCTTCGAGGGGATAGGCACCCAGGCGCAGGCAAGAGACAAGACCATCGTCGTCGCAGTGGAGGATCGTTGACTCCACGCCAACAGCCGAGGCGCCACCATCGATAATCAGGGGAATGACATCACCGAGCTCGCTCGCGACGTGTTCCGCGTGTGTGGGGCTGATCCGACCAAAGCGATTGGCGCTGGGAGCCGCCAGGGGAGCCTGAAGCTCTTCTAGCAACTCCTGAAAGACCCGGTGAGCCGGCATACGCACGGCGACCTGCGGCAGACCGCTCGTCGCCAGTTCGACTATGTTATGATGGCGCGGCATGAGCAGGGTGAGCGGTCCGGGCCAAAAGCGCTCAATCAGCTGCGAGACGGTTTGACGCCAGGCTAGGGTTGAATGGGAGAGGTCGATGACACCCTGTTCAGCAAGTGCTTCAAGACTCTTCCAACTTGGAGGCACATGTGCGATAAGCGGGTCGAAGCTTGGACGTTGTTTGGCTGCGAAGATCCGTGTAACGGCCTCGGAATTCCAAGCGACCCCTGCAAGTCCGTAAACTGTTTCCGTCGGCACGGCGACAACCTGCCCCGATCGCAGAAGGTCGAGGGCCAGAGATGCCGTATTGGCGTTCCAGGGGGCGATAGGGAAAGTATTCATGTCAACTTGTCCTTGCGGTGACGGTCCCGATCGGCAGAGATAGCGCGATTCCAGGGTGGACGCAAGGTAGAAGGGCAGGGATAATCGTTCGGTATTTACGAACAGTAAGTATGGATTTTTCTGATTTACTTAAAACACTTCGCACCGATAAGATGGAGAGTCCAGACTACGGCAAGAAGACTTAAGGCGAGGGCGCTAGTATGACGAACAAAAACAGGCAAAAATTCCCTGTCACACTCATTCCTGGTGACGGGATCGGACCAGAAGTGGCGGCCATCACAAAACGATTGATCGCAGCCGTCGGGGCTCCCATCACATGGCAGGAGGCCGAGGCCGGTGCCGTCGTCTTCAAAAAGGGCATTCCGACCGGTGTACCTCAAGCCACGATCGAATCCATTCGACAGACACGGCTTGTTCTGAAAGGTCCCCTCGAAACCCCCGTCGGTTATGGTGAAAAAAGTGCAAATGTTACGTTGCGGAAGCTTTTTGAAACCTTTGGCAACGTGCGCCCGGTCAGAGATATTCCCGGGGTCCTAACGCCTTTCAGTGGCCGGGGCATCGACTTGATTGTGGTGCGTGAAAATGTGGAAGATCTCTATGCAGGCATCGAGCACATGCAGACCCCTAATGTAGCCCAGTGCCTTAAGATCATGAGCCGGAAGGGTTGTGAAAAAGTCGTACGTTTGGCCTTCGAAGTCGCTCGAGCCGAGGGACGCAAGAAGGTGCATTGTGCAACCAAGGCCAACATCATGAAGCTGACCGAGGGCCTCCTGAAGAGGACCTTCGAGGAGATCGCTCCCGAGTATCCAGACATTCAGGCGCAGCACATCATCGTCGACAATTGCGCTCACCAATTGGTGCGTTTTCCCGAGCAGTTCGATGTGATCGTAACATCGAATATGAACGGGGATATCCTCTCGGATCTGACGTCGGGATTGATCGGTGGACTTGGATTCGCTCCTTCCGCCAACATTGGGCAGGATGTCGCCATTTTTGAAGCTGTGCATGGTTCGGCTCCGCTGATCGCAGGAAAAAACCTGGCGAACCCCACAGCTCATATTCTTTCCGGGGTCATGCTGCTTCGCCATCTCGGACTGTTTGAAGAAGCGGAACGGATCGAGAATGCCGTCCTTTACACCTGGGAGAGCGGCAAAGCTGTGACAGGAGACGCTGCCGCAGGAGGTCGTGGCATCCACACCACTGTCTTCGGTGAAATCGTCGAATCCAACCTCGGCAAGGCTCCACAGTCGAAGGAGAAACGTCCCTATCGTCCTGTCGATCTTTCCCGCGTGTACAGCAAAGACAAAGAACCGACACGCCGCGAGGAAGTGGGGGTCGATATCTTTATCGAATCTCGATCGCCGATGAGTGAGGTTGGTCAGTCCCTCGAAGCCCTTAGTGAGGGCACGCCCTTCCTCCTCAAGATGATCTCCAATCGGGGAACCAAGGTTTATCCGGAAACCGGGGCGATGCCCGATCTCGTCGATCATCACCGATGCCGCTTCGTGATGCGGGCAGAGGGAGCGACTCCCAGTGATGCGCAGATCTTTGAGCTTTTGGCTCGGGTCGCGGGCCGCTATCGATGGATGCATGTCGAGAAGCTCCTGCGTATTGACGGTCAAGCCGCCTACACTAAGGCTCAGGGCGAGGACTGATTGACCATTCCTTCGTGGCCTCCATCTTCAGCAGCGTGTATGCTGTCTGAAGATGCGAGGCGTGCTATGGACAAGTGGCTCAATTATCACAACCTCTATTATTTTTGGATCATTGCTCGCGATGGCAGCATGACGGCCGCTAGTCGTCGACTGCGGCTTTCGGTTTCTAACCTCAGTGGACAGATGAAAGCCCTGGAGGAATCGATCGGCCAGCAATTGTTCGCCCGAGAGGGACGAGGCCTTCAGCTAACCGAAGCAGGTAAAATTGCTCTTGACTATGCAAACACGATTTTTGCGACTGGTCAGGAGCTGTTTGACGTTCTCACCAATCGTTATACTCCGCAAAAAAAACAGCAGGTTCTTCGCATCGGTTCGCTGAATTCTATGTCGAAGAATCTGCAGTATGAGTTCATCAAGCCTTTGATTCGCGAGAGATCTGTCCAAGTGCGCATCACAGAGGGCTCGCTCACTGAGCTGGTGGCGCACCTGAACAACCATCGGCTCGATGTGATTCTATCCAACATGCCTGTGCGCAGCGATCAGGATCAGGATCTGTTCAATCAGCGCCTCGTTGAATTGCCCATATACCTTGTGGGTGTCAAGGGTTTCAAGCGAGATGATCAAGAATGGCCGAAGGCCCTCGATCGTCTGCCGTGCTTTGTTCCCACGCTCGATAGTCGGATTCGGAACGATTGGGAACACTTTTGTGTCCAGCATCGGGTTCGCCCCGAGATACTTGCGGAAATCGAGGATATGGCTTTGCTGAGGATACTTGCATTATCAGGTGAAGGCTGTGCGGTCGTGCCGCAAGTTGTCGTCCAGGACGAACTCAAGACTCACAAACTGGAAGTGATTTACCGTCTCAATGGCATTACCGAGATCATCTATGCGATCACACCAAGGCGACTGAAGCCTATTGCTCTCATTGATGATGCCATCGAAACTTTTACGCGGGAGATGAAGAGCCGGCGCTGATCGTCGGACTATAAAAATCTTGTGAGGAGAAAGAGGATGTTGAGATCGCGTATGATGGTACTTTCAATGTTTTTCAGTGTCGGCCTTATAAGTGTGGGGTTCGCAGCTGAAAAGAAGGGGAAGACACCGGGGTCGAACTGTGGTGACGATAGTCTCTGCACCCAGGAGTACGCTCCTACCATCTGTCGTTACAAAGACAAGGAGTTCAAAGGGAGTAATCCCTGCACAAGCAAGAAGGAAGTGCGGCGGTACGCTTGCGAGAAAAAACTAAAATTGGTCGAAACCGAAATAGCTTGCCAACCGCAGCCAGAAAGCAAAGCGGAGTGAGAACATGGAGCCAGACGTTCTGGTCGGTGCCTATGCGTTGACCTCGAGCCTATCCCCGCTTAACCCACAGGACGATGCGCGATGGATCCAAGCTCTACGGGAGGAGGCTGGAGTTCAAGGACTCGAATTGCCTGTCGTAGCTGAATCTCGCGCCGGCGATAGGGAGAGCTTTATCAAAGGCTTGCCATCTGAATGGAGTTACGTCCTTACGCTCTTGCCAGGCACCATGCAGAGTCTAGCTCTTGATCCCCATTTTGGTTTGGCCTCAGGCCAAGCTGATGGCCGTCGAGCAGCTATAGCTTTGGCTGAGCAAGCGCGCCGATACGTGCACAGAATCAACGAGCACTGTGGTCGTGCGGCAGTCAAGGCGATACACCTTCATAGTGCTCCGAGTGGAGGGGGGGCTGGTGTCGAAGCTGATGGGCGTTGGCTTCGTGAGTCTTTGGCTTCGCTCAAAGAACTGGATTGGCAAGGGGCGGAGCTACTGCTCGAACACTGCGATGCATGGCGGGCTGGACAAAAACCTGCCAAAGGCTTCCTCGATTTAGAAAGCGAGTTGGCTGTCGTGGATGAGCTTGAATTGGGGCTGACCTTGAATTGGGGACGATCTGTTGTGGAGACAAGGTCAAGCTCAGGAATCGAGGAACATATTACGCTTGCTCAATCACGCTTGCGACTTCGAGGCTTTGTTTTCTCGGGCGTAGCACAGAGGGATCCTCTGTATGGTGATTGGGAGGATAATCACGCACCGATTGTCGTGCCAGGCGACAAGCCTTGGAGTCTCCGTGCTGGTCTCCTCGATCGGGCGGCTCTCGCCAGCAGTTTGCTCGTCTTACAGAAGACAGACCTGCAGTTTTTGGCTCTTAAGGTTCAGCCATTTCCTAAGTCCCTGACTCTCGAGCAACGTCTGGCTTTCTTTCGAGAACAATGGGCCGAACTGCGAGCCGCTTTGTCCTTGTGGCCTCGATGGACTCTTGTCTGAAGGCGCAAGCTCAGGGTGGGATGGACCCAGACAATGAGATAACTTTCGCTCGATAAGGAACTAAAGAGGAGAATCGACTTCGGGCAGGCGCGAATGGCGATCAAGGTCCTGCCGCCTGTGCGGGTTGGCGAACCGGAGGCCAGGGAGTGGGAAAGCGGGTCGGATCGAATCGCAGCATATCTCCGACTTTGACTTCACGTTGGCCTTGCCGAATGTAAACGATGGCTCCCTCTTGGATCCGATACCCGCGCGGTGATTGTAGACCTAACCCTGGACCGTAAAAACCAACCACGTGGCCTTTGATGCGACGCTGTCCGTCGTCGAGATACAGCCGATCGTCGAGATCGAGCCCCCAGGCGCGACCTCGATCGAGATAAACCCAAGCCCCTCGAATCTTGGCCACTTGAGGCCCATCCTTGAGCACGAGTTGTTCTTTGGTGCTGTTCAGCAGACTTCGTAAGGACGCTGGTGGCTCCAGTCGAGCCGGTTGCTGCTGGAGCACCGCTTCGCCCTTCAAACGTCGATCCAGAACGCCTGCTAAGACCCCCTCAGCCCAGCGAGCTTCGTAAATAAAGCGCTCGGGTCCCTTTGGATCTTGTCCCCAGTCGAATGCGAGGATGCGTGTGAAACGTTGAGACGGTGTGGTGATCCCGAGCGTCTGACGCAGAAGGCCCGATTCAAGCTGTCCTAAGGGTGCAAGGATGCGCTGGTCTTTGACTAGACTATGTGCCATCAGCATGTTGAGGCAGAGGTGGGCACCGTGACGACTATCATGCGCCCCGCGGAGCAGAGATAAGTTTAGCTTCATAGCATCGATGGGCTCCGCTTGCCTGTTTCGCTGAGCATCGGCCTCGAGCTCGTTGCGAAGATCGTTGAGCTGGCTGACGAGTTCATTTCGAGTCTCGTTGGTGAGACGAGTTTGTTCCCAGCGAGCGGGATCGAGGAGGATCTGCTGTCCCCCGATAAGAACTTGGCTCGATAGCTCCACCAGTTCGAGAGCAAACACCAATTTGGTCCCGACGGGACAGAGGATCGGCACCAGGTAGGCCTCAAATCCCAAATTGCTTGCTGCTTGACCGATCCTGAGGGAGGCCGTCCTGCGCTTTTGATTGAGGCTGAGGGCGCGGCCTTGAGCCTCAGCCCAGCGATCTAGACCTTGGGCTTGCGTCATCCAGGATGATTCGATCGCCTGATGTATGGCTGTCAAACTTGCCTTGTGCCGGGTCGGGAATTCGGCATCCCAGCCGATGAGCTGCCAAGGCAAGAGGCTGAGAGTCGCAGCTTGCAGGGGTGCCACGCCCGCTGTCAGGAGCAGGAAAAGGAAGACCGTGACATACGTCTTCATGGATGGATAAGACGGCGAAAGAAGTCCGGTGAATTTGTCTTTCCTTAAAGCCGATTTGCGATTAAAAAGGAATCGAACCATAGCATTGTATGGTGAAGTGAGAAGGTGAAAAGGACGGCCGCCGTGCAGCATGGGATGTCTCTTTAGTTTTCTTCTAAGAATGCGTACATTGAAGACGAGAGACACGATGTTAGCCGCCTGCGCGCAGGGAGCTGGGGGTCGTTGATGCCTTCCCCTCCGAGACGCAGGGCTTCGAGGAACCTATCGGCTGGAAAACAGAGGACATGAGATTGTGTCCTGGAACCACCGGAGGCCACAGGGTGAGGAGTGCAGCATTTCCATGGTGAACCCGGTCGGCGAGCTCATGCGCGGTGCACGCGCGTTTCTGGAAGGGCTGAGGTGGCTCCGAAAGCACCCGTTTTATATGGTCCTGCTGACGATTCCCGTCATTTTTGGGCTTGGTATGACCATCGGAGCTTGGATTCTTTTCATCGAATACAAGACCGACCTGGTGCGGGCTGTTCTCTTCGAACCGGGGTCAGGATGGGCATGGACGTTCTTGTATTTGATCTGCAAGGCCCTGCTGTATTTGGCTGTGCTGGTATTTACCTTATTGCTAGGCTTGATGACAGCCAACGTTGTGGCTGCACCGATTTACGAAGTGGTGTCCGTGGCGATCGAGCGGGATCTGCGTGGGGGAGTCCAGGAGATTTCTTTCTGGCGAAGTCTGCGGCTCATTCCTGAAGAGTTGAAGAAAGTGCTGCTGATCGTTCTGGTCTCGCTGGCTCTCTTCGTTATACCAGGGCTGAATGTGATGGCGTTGTTCGTCACCGCCTTTCTTCTCGGCTGGGATGCTTATGACTACCCTATGGCTCGACGAGGTTGGCCCCTCCGGACGCGGCTGGAGATGGTGCGACGGGATTTCTGGTCGGTCTTGGGTCTAGGTTTGTGGTTGATCATCCCCGTCGTGCATATTTTTCTCGTACCGCTTGCCATCGCAGGAGGGACGCTTTTGAATCTGGAGCGTATCGATCGTCTCGGTCGCTCCACAGCTCAGCCTGGACGCTCACTCAGCGGTAAGGCTGCTAGGTTTGAATAACATAAACAATCTGTCAAATTTTTGACGGTGACGTGAGACACGTCTTAATCGGGAGTGATGCATGAATTTTGAAAACGCTGGCGAACGAACGAAAGCTATCGATGCAGCCATGAGCTCGATTGAAAAGCAATTTGGCAAAGGCGCCATCATGCGTCTGGGTACGGCAGAGCAGGAATCGATCCGTATCGAGGCCGTGTCGACAGGCTCGATGTCGCTGGACGCTGCTCTGGGGGTCGGTGGTATTCCCAAAGGCCGTATTGTCGAAGTCTTTGGACCGGAGTCCAGCGGTAAGACGACCTTGACCCTGCATATTGCAGCAGAGATCCAACGAGCTGGCGGTGTGGCTGCTTTTGTCGATGCCGAGCACGCGCTGGACACGTCCTACGCTCGGAAGATTGGTGTGAATCTCGACGAACTGCTGGTGTCACAACCTGACACCGGCGAGCAAGCCCTTGAAATCGTCGATATGCTGGTCCGCAGCGAAGCGGTCGATCTCGTGGTGGTTGACTCCGTTGCGGCATTGACACCTAAGGCTGAGATTGAAGGGGAAATGGGAGATCACCATGTGGGGCTTCAGGCTCGCTTGATGTCTCAGGCCCTCAGGAAGTTGACGGCTTCAGTCGCTCGTTCGAACTGTACGGTGGTTTTCATCAACCAGATCCGTATGAAGATCGGCGTCATGTTTGGTAATCCAGAAACGACGACGGGTGGGAATGCGCTGAAGTTTTATTCGTCGGTCCGCCTCGATATCCGCCGCGTTGCGTCGATCAAACAGGGCGAGGATGTGATCGGCAACCGCGTGCGAGTCAAAGTCGTGAAGAACAAGGTTGCAGCTCCTTTCAAAGAGGCTGAGTTCGATATCTTGTTTGGCACGGGGATTTCTAAAATCGGCGACATCATCGATTTGGGATGCCAGCATGAAATTATCACCAAGACTGGCGCATGGTTCTCGTACAAGGAGCAGCGCCTGGGTCAGGGTCGGGAAAAGGCTAAAGAATTTTTAGAGGCCAATCCCGAAACACTGCAGATCGTGGAGACGGAGTTGAAGCGTAAGCTAGGGTTTCCGAGTTCGGATGAGTCTAAGAAGGACGAGGCGAAAGCACCTGCTGAAGCCAAGGCCGCACGTGGACGCAAGGCAGCTGACGAGAAGGCTGCAGCAACCAAGGATTGATGAGAGGGAGAGGCCCCGGATTCTCTCCTTCGGAGCCTCTCCAAAGTGTCCAAGATCGCCTCGATGGAAGGCTGCTGTAGCAAAAAATTGGTGTCGAAGATGAAATCTAGCCTATGGTCAAAATTGGTTTGAAAGCCGAGGGGAGCAGGTGGATCCATGGGAGACGGGTCGGGTCAGGCTACTGGTATCGAGACTGAAAGTTGCAGTTGCTCAAGCCCTCAGGTCCTCTCTCCGCCATACGGAGCTTTCTTGCCAAGCCGAGAGTGAGCCTATATCCTGAGACACTTACAGTGTAGCCGTCTCGTCGTTGCATTTTGCTCCGGTATCGAAGGCTCTCAAGGAGAATGGATATGCCTGCCATCGTCGTGTATTTGCCTCGTCGTGAGACACACAAGCCCGAACTGTGGCTGCGCCTGCGTGAATGGCAAAAGACGGAGAATTTAAGTTGGGAGAGGCTCCGATTGACACCTGACTTTTGGCATGAAGACCAAGTGGAGCGAGATGAACTTCAAGGAATGCTCGATTTGGTGCGGCTCGGGCAAGTCGAACGCTTGGTGTATCTATCGTGCAGCGAAAAGCAACGAAAAAATCTCGACTGGATGGCCTTCGCGCTTTCTATACATCGATATGGCTTATCTATTGAGACTGTAGAAGAAGGAATTTTAGCCCTCGATCAGAGTCTGCATGCACTCAGTCAAAGCTTTGAAAGTCTTCGCCAGCAAGTCGCAGCGCCGCGAAAATCCGCGAAAAGCGCGCTTTGACGCGCTCTCGTTCAAACTCCACAACGCACCTCCTTGTCCTTCATAAGATTGCCGATTGTCAAAACAATCAAGTCAAAGTTCCTAAGTCAAAAACTTTAGTTTTCCGAAATTGTTTTGGCTGGCTGACCAAATAATTCTTATGGGAGAGAAACAATGTATTCCATCATTATGAGGAATCAAGAAGATGCTACGATTGTCACGGTCGGTTTTTGTGGGTCTCAGTCTGCTCTCGCCCTTCGCAGCCCGTGCTGATTTCCTTCCTCCCAACAACCTGCACCTAGAAGACGGACTCCTCCGTGGTGTGCAGCTCACTGAGCAGGATTTCAACGATGCTATCGATGAAGCCGAGGCTATCTACAAACCTTTGATTCAACAAACCTTCGGAGCAAGACTTCGATTCAACCGTCTATGGACCAACTCCACAGTGAACGCAAGTGCCTCCCAGTCTGGCTCGACCTGGGATGTTAATATGTACGGTGGCTTGGCTCGTCGCCCTGAGATCACTCGCGACGGATTCTCGATCGTTATCTGTCACGAGCTCGGCCACCACCTGGGTGGCTATCCTTTCTCATCGGCTTGGGCTGCTAACGAAGGGCAATCGGATTACTTTGCAACGCTAAGCTGCGCCCGTTTGCTTTGGAAAGATCAAGTTGAAAAGAATGCAGAGTCGGCAGAGTTGATTCCTGATCTACCAAAAGCCAAGTGTGATGCGACTTGGGAGACAGAAGACGATCGCAACCTTTGCTACCGCCTGATGCTGGCTGGTAAGTCAACCGCAGACCTTCTGTCAGCGCTGGGTGGAACAGTTGCTAAATGGGATTCTCCCGATCCGAAGAAAGTAAGCTCGACCAACAACGCTCACCCTCAAGGTCAGTGCCGTCTGGATACCTACATCGCTGGTGCTCTGTGTGTTGCTGAGTTCGATGAAAATTTGATCCCCGGCAAAGCTTTGGGTGGCCGTCGGAACAGTGCTGATGCCGAGAGAGAATCTGCCAAGTACACCTGTACACCGGTCGATTCGTTCGAGATTGGCACTCGTCCGCTCTGCTGGTTCAAGCCTTTCCTTCCATAAGTCAAGCCCACAGGGGCCCTTTAGGGGGCCCGAGCCTGCTGCCAACGAGGTGGCAGGCGCAGTCCTCCCGTCATCCGCCGAAAGTTCCAGCCTTTGCTTTTCTTCATGCCGCCATACACACTGTAGTAAACCACAAGTTCGGGCTCCGGATGGGGTTGTGCGAGCCATTCTTGGCAGCTCTGGGGACGCTTGATCGGAGGGCGATGCCATTCGATGGTGAGTTCAACGAGAGCGAGTTCAGTATCCCAGAAGCTTTTGTCGGCTTGGGAGGTCTTGACGTGAAAACAGAGCCTACGACGGATATCCTGGGATTTAGGATCTGCGGCCAGGCAACGGGACCATGCGTCTCGTTCAGTTTGAGGTAATTGTCGTTTGTGCTCGAGCCAGTGGGAGTCTTGCTTGACCACTTGGCGTCCTTGACCCATTTCGAGTTGCTCTAGAATCGTTTGGGTATCCTGACACAACAGGGACCGAGGTTCGACCGCGACCAGCGCCTGACGCAGATCCTGCTGCACCTCCTCCAAAACCGAGGTGCTGGTAACGTCCCGCTCTTCAGGAGTCACCCCGGGTATCTCGTCATTCATGAAGGTAACGATAACCGAAGCGAGACTGAGACCTCCCAGTATCAGGAGGAGCAATAAAGGGGAGGTCTTCGAACCGGAATCGGGTTCGTGCATAGAGTAGCCCTTGGTCTAAGGTTGACGCTCACATCGTGTAGGGAAGCTTGAGATTGCCGTATTTACCCAGGAGATAACGCTGTTCGACCATAATACGTTGCAAGGGAATGCCTTCCGACAACTCAAGTACCAAAGCATCCTTGTCAAAGCGCAAGACCTTACCGACGACTTGGGTCGAATTCGCATCGTGGAAGGTGATGGTTGCGGTCACAGTATCTGCAACGGCCAGGTGGTCCCTGGTCTTGGCTGGATGAAACACGAGCTTAACGCCCCGTTCGCAGAGATTAATGACCGAATAGTCATACTTTCCCAGCTTGATGACTGGTCTAGCCTCCTTTGGATACTCGAGGCGAAAATAGTTCCGGGATTTTTCCTGCTCGCTCATCTTTCACCTATCGGCTAAGCTCCTCCTCAATTGTGAATCATAATGGCGCACAGGTCAACGTCAGCGGGATCTTGCATCTCGTGCCCAGCGGCCTCGCTCGGCTGTCTTGCTGCAAGCTTCTCAGCTCGGGCTATGGGCGGAGGACAAGCCTTCGTTTACAATAGAAAGAAGAGCATAGGCGAGCAGACCATGTGCGGAGTAGACGGGATAGATCTAGGCAATCCCAGGTAAAAACGTTAATTTGTGGTTGTTAAGAAATGTCCTTCCAGCGTGCAGCATCGGTCCGTGGCGAGGCGTATCAGGTTCCGAAGCCTTAAAGCAACCAGGCAGCCCGCGAGCAAGGGCCTCAGACGACTCTAGGCCATTTTTTGGAGAGGTGGGCATATCCCACCAAGGTCCAAACGTAGCAGCTCTGAACAGAGAACGATCGTGACAGGATAGATTCCATGCAGGCATCCGCTCCGCTTTCTTCGAGTCCCGGTCATCGTTCCTACAATCTGCGACAGGATCTGCTCGAGCGACTCCAGCGAGAGATCTACGATGTCGCTATCATTGGGGGCGGTATCAACGGAGCCGTGGCTGCCGCTGCAGCAAGTGCAGCAGGTCTGAAAGTTGCTTTGGTTGAAAAGAATGATTTTGCTTCCAGCACCTCGCAAGAATCCTCAAACCTCGTTTGGGGGGGAATCAAGTACCTGGAAAGCTATGAATTTGGGTTAGTCTGGGATCTCTGTCGCTCGCGCAACGAACTGATGCGCCACTATCCTCTGGAGGTGAAGGAGCTTCGCTTCTTTACCAACCTCGAACGAGGATTTCGCAAGCCGCGATTTTTGGTCTACCTTGGTGCTCTCCTCTACTGGTTCATGGGCCGTTTCAAGACTCAGGCGCCCCGTCTGCTATCCCGAAGTACAATCCAGCAAGAAGAACCTATCGTGGCGGTTGGTACGAGTCAGGGTGGATTAGAGTATTCGGATTGCTATCTGAAGGATAACGACGCACGCTTCGTGTTTCACTTCATCCGCCGAGCCCAAAAATCAGGTGCAACCACGCTGAATTATACGGATGTGAAGCATGCTCGCTGGGGTCAAGATAGGTTTTGGCATATAGAAGTGGACGATCGAGTCCAAGGCGCTACCAAGCAGCTCCGAGCTAAAGTACTGATCAATGCTGCTGGTCCCTATGCCGATCAGCTTAACGCGATCTCTGGCATTCAAACGCGCTATCGACACATTTTTTCCAAGGGCGTGCATCTGATCGTGCGACGGCTCACGGAGAGTGAGAAGGTACTGACCTTTTTTGCTGACGATGGACGTCTCTTCTTCGTGATTCCCATGGGAGCTTGTTCGTGTATCGGTACGACCGATACAAGGGTCCAGACTCTCCCCCCTCGGGTCGAGCCTGCTGATCGGCAGTTTATACTCGAGAACATCAACAAGCGTCTCACACTGTCACCAGCTTTGACCGAAGCAGATGTGATCAGCGAACGCTGTGGTGTGCGCCCCCTTGTAGTGAGTGGGGGAGAGGGGGACATGGAGCTCGAAGACTGGGTGCAGCTGTCGAGGAAGCACGAAATCGAGACAAAGAAGGATCAGTCTCATATTAGTATCTTCGGTGGTAAACTCACCGATTGCCTGAACATCGGTCGCGAGATCCTTGTTGAGTTGAAGCGGCTTGGTCTGGATCCTCGCGATCCAAGACTTTGGTACGGTGAGGGAGCAGCTAAGGCGAAGCAACAGTATTTTTCCGAAGCTAAGCGTATGGGTTTAGCTCAAACTCAGGTGATGGGGGATGGATCACTCGCCGAAAGGCTCTGGCGCAATTATGGAGAAGACGCCCTTTCGATCCTCGAGCTTTTACATCGGCAGCCTGACCTCCAGCAACCTATCGTCAGCAGCGCTCCTGTGATTCTTGCTGAGGCCGCTTACATGGGAGCTGAGGAATTGGTGGTAGACCTCGAGGATTTTCTGCGACGCCGGACGCGTCTGTCCTTGGTCGTCGGTCGGATGGAGCTGGCTCATTGTCGTAATCTTTATCGCGCGTGCGAGCTACTGTTTGGAAGTCGGGCTGAGGATCAGTGGCAACGCTACTTTAAGACTCAAATCCCTGCATAGCAAGCTCGAGATCTTTACGATTAGAGGCGTGCTCGATGGCTTCCTCTTTAGTAATGATGCCGTCCTTGTACAAGGTCAGCAGAGAATGATCAAAGCTTTGCATGCCATAAGTATTACGATTGTTGCGGATGGCATCCTTTAACAGGTTAAAGTCATCGCCTTTCTGAATGGTTTCCTTCACCAGCTCGTTAGCAATCAATATTTCAAGAGCAGGTACCATTCCACGAGAGTCCGCTCGAGTGACGAGCCGCTGCGAGACGATCGCCTTCAGTGTCTGCGACAGCATGATTTTGAGGGATGGATGCTGGTGCGGAGGAAAGTAAGAGAGTAAACGCGTGATGCTTTCCGTCGCATCCATGGTGTGCAGAGTCGAAAGAACCAAATGTCCCGTTTCAGCCGCCATCAGAGCTGTTTCTGTCGTTTCTTGATCACGCAACTCGCCGACAAGAATCACGTCAGGATTTTGCCGTAGGGCACTACGGAGAGCGGAAGCAAAGCTCTCCGCGTCAATGCCTATCTCCCTTTGATTGATGGTCGAGCGTTTCTCGACAAACATGAATTCGATAGGATCTTCGATCGTCAGAATATGGGCTGCGCGGGTGCTATTGATCTTTTCGATAATCGAAGCAAGGGTTGTCGACTTGCCGCTTCCTGTCGCACCTGTCACCAACACCAATCCGCGGCGCTCATCAGCGAACTTCTGTACGACTTTCGGGAGCTGAAGTTCTTCCATGGTCCGGATGTGGTTATTGATCACTCGCATGACCATGGCATAGCTTTGCTTCTGACGAAATAGATTGACCCGGAATCGATTGCCGATGGGACTTGTGTAGGCAAAGTCAAGATCTTCAAGATTCTGCAAACGTGACTTGAGGTGAGGCGGCACGATGAGTGCGAGCCACTCAGACATGAGTTGGGGGGTGACAGGTTCGCCGTCACTCAGGTTCATAATTTCGCCTTGAAAGCGGAAGCGCGGCACAGCACCTGGTTTGAGGATGATGTCACTCGCTCCGCCACGGACGGCAACTTTCAAGATTTTATCAAAATTCATCATCGCGGCCAGCCCTGGGAGCCCACTCACCGAACCCTCCATCGATCCCTGGAGGGACTCCTTCTTCGGAGGCTATTCGGAATTTGCCTGGCAGATTTTAGGGGGGGATGGGGCTACGGTCTCCGATTCCAAAGAAACAGACAGCTGGTGCAGACCTTGCGAAACCTCTAGTTGCGAGACTGCCTCAGCCAACAGTATACCGACCCAGACAGAGGGGCCCGTACAAGGGTGACAAGGGGCCACAGAAGCCCAGTGGATGAAAAAGCGGATGGGCGGCCAAGTAGTAAAAACTGGAATCGGAGACCGTAGTCGAACCCAACAGTAGATCCCCGCAGACGAGGCCGCGTGGACTCACTATCCTCGAGTCATAAGAATCGTTCCATGTGAAGAGCTTCCGAAAGACCATCAGATTTCCTGTTCCAACATGCGATTCTCAATAGAAGCTTCGGTCTCAATCAAAGGAATCTTAGCGAAGGATCCAACGATCCCAAAACAAGTATGAAGTCTGGAGACTTGCGGAAGACACGACGATCCATCGTCAGCCGCCAGCAGGCAAAAGGTGCTTGGTCGTCAAGCGATTTAACTACCGAAAGTTCAACGTTATCCGAGTCCTAGGTGGGGACGTTGCCAGGTGCCGGGAGACCAGCCTAAAATAAAGGCATACAAACATTTGAGTGATGCATATGAAATTGCTCTTGGGATGCACGCTTTTATTGAGCTCGAGCCTCATGGCCGATGAAGACTACCAACCGTTTGATATCTCTGAGGTGCCTCGGGGAGCTGTGGTGACTCTGCCTCATCCCGCCTACACGCTTGCACCTCTGGCCTTGCATCTTCGGGCTCATCCTAGCGACAAGAAACAGGTTTTAAAATTGAGTACTCTCTCCTTGGAGGGGCAGTCCCGAGCGTTCCGTGTCGCGATTTTTGATAGGCAATCGCAACACGTTCGTTACTTAACTCTCAAACCGGGTGCTCCTGTGCTTTATCACTTTAAAGGTCTGAATGAGATTCGGATTGTACCCGACATCAAGCCGACTGAGTCCCAGTGGATGAAGCAGAGACTTTTACTAGAAAGTAATAGACCGCTCGGTGTCAGCCACGAAAATGGTCGTCTGGAAAGTCCCGATGATTGAGACCAGGGTTGAGCCTTTCAAAACCTCCTCCGTAGGGGTAGACGAAGACTGACGGTTTCCGAAAAAAGCTAAAGATTTGCGACCCCTAACCGATAAGCCCCGAAAAGCGGGGAGTGTATGAGACCTTCAGCCTTTTTGATACTCTGTGTCGCCCTGAGCGGGGCCTCTTGCGCGAAAAAGATGCATAAACAAGAACCTTACAATCCAGCACGATTCGGTGCGGATGTCATCCCCGAGCTGCCGAGCGAACCGACCAATCCCACCGGCGGGGACATCCCCGGAAGAACCAATTCACTCAGCGTCGAAGAGAGCGCACGTCGAAAGGCAAAGAACGAGATCGAGCCTGTTGTCTTTGGGGTCAGCGTGTCGGGTATCGACATGCAGACGACCCTCAGCGCAGCTAGTGACATCCTTGCTCCACCGGTTGGTTCGGACGGCCCCTTTATCCTCTATCCGGAGCGGATAGCGATCGAATGGGGCAGCGGTAGCGACCCACTCCCCGACCGGATCGCTGTGTTGAACGGCTATGCGGGGAAGATCAACCTCCCCCAGCCCGTAGGGAGCACCTTTATCGGGGATTCACTCGCTCGTTTTCTGGGTGCGTCACCTCCTGAAACCACGCTTCGAGCATACATGAGGGCGATCGGAGCTGCTCTCGAAGGTAAGGGGTCCGATCATGACTGCGAAATGACTCGGTCCTGTCGCTTGAGTTATCTCTCTCCAGGATCAGCGAATAAACTCATCGACTTCGAATTCACTCGTGGCTTCATGCGCTTGAGTGGCGATGGTAGACTGACTCTGCAAGCAGCTCTGTTCACCAAGCCGACATCTCTAGCACCACGACTCTCGGATCCTATCGTCTATGCGACACAGCAAATCGGGGGGTTCACCCTCTCGAGTACCCGTGCTCAAATCGAAGCTCGCTTGGGCAAACCCTCGGTCGAAGATGCAAGCTTGGCTTTCTTCGATCGAGACGCGTTTGTCATCATCAAAGGCAGTACACCCCAACTACCAGCAGCCTTAGTGGCCCAGATCGGCTACCAGGCACCACTGACCTTTGGAGGTGCGGTCGGCACCCGCTACCTTGGTGATTCGTTTGCGCCTTTTGTGTCAGCAGCCGACGATGGAACCGAATTGATGTTGCTTTTGGATCGCATTTTGGAAGGTCGAACCCCAGATTTTGACTGTCGAACATTGCCCGATCCCTGTCGAAAAACCAATAATGGTCAGATTCTCCTGATCGAACTGGCTAAGGGAAGCTTTGGTTTCACCGCTTCATCCGATCGAACATGGCAGTACGTTCGCATCGATCAGCCGTAAGAGATCAGAAGGAGTCAGCGCATGAACATGACTTATGCCATCATCTTTGCATCTTCTCTGGTGCTCGCCATAAGCAGCTGTGCTCGCAAACGGTCTGTCGAAAGACAGGTGGATACCGAGGGCAACCGATGGGCGAAAGCCGAATTCGAGAACGGCAAGCGTTGGCTAGGCAAGGTAACGATCGTCAATAACGGGTCCAATAGTGCGTTCGGCTTTTACGGACTTAAGAGCGATGTGCAGATCGGTTACTTTCGTTTTACGAAGGACTATCTTCAATTCCTCGCAGCGGAGGATGTATTCGAAGGTAAAAATAGTGGAGAGCGTGTATTGAACGCTTGGTCGATCCAACATACTGACGTTCATCAAAAAGTCAGTGGTGGTCGAGTCAGTAATGTGGAGACCGAAAACGATCAGATCAGCTGGGAGCAGAAGCGCTTCTTCCGAGTCGATTGGGAAAGTGCGATTGTCTCGGAGGCCGCGAGTTTCCCCTTCGATATCGATGAGAACTGCTGGTCCAAAAAATCCTCACGCCTCGTTGATAAATCGCAAGAAATCTCAGCTTCATACGTCGGTTTCACTATTGCTGTAGATTATCAGGTGAATCCCACCTGCATTACAGAGCCCCAGTACTTCCGGGCCGACTACACTCATACGATTCACTATAAGTACTCTTACAGGGTCGATGAGACGTCTGATTACAAACCTTATGTCTACACGGGCGAGACCGATCCTCTCTTCAAAAAGTTTGGATTTTTTTCAAGTGTTGTACCCAGAATCAACGAGCAAGGTCGTCTGGAAAATGTGTTTCTGATGAATCGTTGGCATCCCAAGAAGACTCACACTATCTACTTCTCGGAGACCTTTCCCGAGAAGTATAAGTGGATATACAACGATGCTGAGAAGGGTATTATTGCTCGAACCAATAAGCTTTTCGAACAGAACAAGCTACCGATCCGCTTTGAGATAAAAGACAACGATGGGTCTAAGAAGTTTGGGGATATTCGTTACAGTTTCGTGCACTTTGTCGAAGACCCAGACTACCAAGCTCCTTTTGGTTATGGCCCTAGCGACGTTCATCCACGAACAGGTGAGATCATCGGCTCTCAGACGATCATCTGGGTCGCTGACCTAAAGCTTTATCTTCAACGGATCAAGGAAGGCGAGGAGCGAGCACCCAACAAGGCTCTCAGTTCCTCGGTCCTGCGCGAAATGAGTCGAATCATGGGGGTCGAACCTTCTCGTTGGTCGGAACGCGCGACGTTCTTGACTGATCAGGGATTTTCGAACGACTTCCGGTTTCTACTGCCAGAGTATACTTACGGACAACCAGGAAGTACGTTTGCCAACCGGGGTAAACCAGAATTCAAATTCACGATGGACGAACGTCTCGAGAGGTTGAAGACACCACGTTCGCAGTCCTTTAACCAGCTCGAAATGGAGTTAAAAAAGCAGCAGACGGTCATTGATAAGCATCTTCATACTCTATCTGAGCGTTCTTTCGGACCAAAAGCCCAGGCTTACTCGACTGTCTGGAGGTTGGACGAAAGCATGTTTACCAAGCTCGGATCCAGTCTCAAATTGGTCGATATCGAAAAGGCTACCCAGGATATCCTCTATCGGGTTGCAATTCATGAGTTTGGTCATAATCTTAACCTACGACATAATTTCTACGGGTCTGTCGATGCTGGCTTGGACCGTGCGACTGAAAAAGAACCCACTAAACTCGTGACTTCCTCTGTCATGGACTACCTGAACCTCAACGATGAAATCGGAGCGACGCATGATTGGGAAGAATACGATCGGGCCGCGCTGCTATTCGCCTACTCGGAAGGGCGTATCGATCTTGTGAAGAGAAATCAGCAGCCCTTTCTCTATTGCACGGATGAACACGTTGCGATCAATCCTATGTGCAATCAATTCGACAGGGGATCTAGCCCCAGCGAAGTCCTGGTGAGTATGATCGAAAACTATGAAGAAGCCTACTGGATCCGCAACTTTCGATACGGTCGTGCATTCTGGAACACAGGAGCACATTCGTCCAGTATTTTCGGCACTATGGCTTCGATCAAACGCTTTGTGGCATTCCATCAGCAGGCTTTCGAAACGAACGATGTCATCGCACGACTATCGCAGAAGCAGGACTTTAACATCTTCGCGGCCCAAGCGGTAGCTAACTCGATTCGCCTTGATATGGATCGCGCCGTTCATCTGTCAGCTGCGTTCTATGCTGCCATCATCAAACAGGCGGATATCGATCGGTCCTACCGAGATAGCTACGACAACTTCAGTGGGAGTCTCACGCGCTTGGGAATCATGTCGGATAAGGTTTTTGCAGCTCGCTTTTTCATGGGTGATGAAGGTTATCCTTTAAATCCCAACACACCTAGTCCTCTGTCCTTTGTACCCTTGCGCAATGATCCTTTGATAGGACCCATTCTGGAGAATATTCTCTTCGACGTCTATCTCAATGCTGGGCAGATGTATCCTGGGTATGACAGTCTTATTCGGAGCTACTTTGCCCTGAATGCTGCTAGTTATTTTGACTTCAGCGGATCCCGTGGTGCGATTGAGCTCGTGAGGGTGAGTTGTTTCAAGAAGGCATCGTTTGAAGCAGCTTTCAATGTTGATGCTGACGCCTATGGGACTCCACCTCGCCCGATCGATTTAGCTTCCATCACGCCCACCTACAACGGAAACGTGGACCCCTATTTTCGTGATGAACCACAGATCGTTGTCGTTCGGTATAACAGCGATTACTACGTTGCCGGTTTGAATAAGAATCCTTACGCAGCCGCTCTGATCGCAAATGGGGATTTGAATGGAGCATTGAACAACTATCTGAATATCAGCATCCTTACGGAAGGTAGGATACCGGAATGTCGATGATCCGCTGGGCCCTGGCCCTGCTGATCATCGAGTCGACGCCGTGTCGAGCAGGGGAGTGGAGTCTCAGTGCCGACTACACGGCAGGCTTCACCCAGGGGGACCCAGTTGCCAGTATTGGTCTCACTGGGAGCGATAAGGTGGCTGAACGCTGGGGGTGGTTTGTCAGTCAATCGTTGCTCAAGAATTTCATCGTGGATAGCTCCCTGGAGGAATGGGAGCTGAATGACTCCGTGTTGGGCCTAGAGCTTTTTCCTCGGACCTTGATCTCAAGTATCACCTGGAAGATTCGCCTATCTATGACTCTACCGGTGTCGAAAAGCTCGCAGGCGAATGAAATGTACAGTCGACCTGAGATTCGTTCTACAGGGTCCTACGCTCTCACAGAATGGCTCCAGAGCACAGGCGCCGGGTTTTTCCGCTACACGCTCAGTCGTTACCAGACGACCCGTGGAATTTCGGGGCAGGGGGGAGACCCGTTACCCTGGTTCTCCTTTGGGTGCCATGGCGGCCTGCAGTCGACGGTCTGGGAGTCCGTTCACCTGAGCGCGCATGCGAGTTATTTCGAAACTAAGTACTACGATGTCGAGTACGAGGGATCAGCCGGCGGACCCGTTTCTGTCCTTCCGGATCAGGGCTATAGCCTTGCTCTCTCAGCGCGTTGGCTTGTATTCGAGAAGACGAGTCTTGGGTTGAGCTACAGTCAGGGAAGTCTTCTCCAACAGTCTGGCTTTCAGAATTACCTGATCTTCGATAGCGAGCAATCGCTATGGTCCATCGGTATCACACAGACTTTCTAGTGCGCGGCCAGAAACAATCCCTAGGTGGCGAGGCATAGATATCTCAGCTCTTCATGGACCGACTGTCCTCTCAGGGCTCTAAAGACTTATGCGGCTAGTTTCTGGACCATTTCTGAATGCTGGAGTAAACATGTCAGGACAGATCATTCCTAGAGCTAGGCCTGCTGCGTATGAGATCCAAGACCATGCTGCGTTAAGAGTTGATCCAGGGCCCGCCGTAGCTCCCTAGTCTGCAGAGGCTTAGCCAAGAACGCAGAAAATCCTGCCTGCAAGGCCTTGTTGTGTGCATCGGGAGAAACAGATGCAGAAAAAGCGATCGCCGTGAATGTCTGCTTCGCACTCTTTTTCATCCGTTTGATCAGCTCGTAACCATTGATATCGGGTAGGCCAAGGTCGGCGATTACAACCGGAGGCTGCCAGCGATGAAAGGCTTCGAGAGCTGCGGTCGATGTGCTGCATCCGATCGTTTGCAGACCCTCGTTGCGCAGAAGTTGGCTAAGGAGCTGAAGGGTAAAGGGGTCATCCTCGACGATCAAAAGGTGGCGGTTTTGCCACGCAGAGGGCAGGAGGGTAAGGGGAACTCCTGTTGCCATGGGAACCGAAGGAGTCTCGCCAGCTGGTGCCGTAGATATAGGGACTCTCGTGACCAGTGCCTTGCGAAGGGTGAGCGAGAAAAGCATCCCAGGCTTGGGCTGGAGAGATGCCGCTGTCAGATGTCCATCCTGCATTTCGATCAGTTTTTTCGCAACATAAATTCCGGGATCGAAGTTTGCTGCAGTCAAGAATCGATCTTCATCAGGTGACGCATCAGCGCGAAGAATTTCCAGGACATTTTTATGGTCGGGACTATAACCCGAGTGTTTGATGTGCAGCAACAACTCGCGATGCTGACGAGAAAATAGGATCGAAACAGAGGAACCCCTCTGGCCAAACCGAATCACGTGGTCCAATATTTTTAGCAGTGCCGAAAAAAGTTGCTCCCTGTCTCCCGTGATATAGTCCGGTGCGCTTTCTGGACTCGTGAGGATACGCACGGCCTTTTGGTCCGCGAAGGGTCGTACCTGATCGAGTGTCTGCTCCAATAGACCCGTGATCTCGATGGTTTCAATGTTCATTTTGAGCTTGCCGCTACACAGGCGTATGGTGTCATTCAATTCGTCGAGCAGACGAGTTTGACGCTCGATATTCTGTTCGATCGCGTGGGATGCTTCAAAGAGAGTCTTGCGACTGCTTGATTCCCGGAGCATCTGCGCCCAGAGTAAAATCGGGGTAAGTGGAGTTCTCATCTCATGAGAGCAGCGCAAAATGAGTCCCTCGATACTCTGATGAAGATTCCGCATCTGCTGTCGGGTTTGCTCAGAATGTTGAAGAGACTTTTGCAATACTCTGCTCTTCTGCTCTTCCTCCTGCAGCCTTTGGTAGACGGTCTGGCGTTGGTCCTCCAAGACGGAGGCGAGCCCATACACTGCGACTGCTGTGCTGAGGAAAAAGATATCTTGATCGGTGATGAAAAAAGCTTTGAGATCGACGGTCCCAGGATACAGCAACGTGTAAAGAGTATAGAGGCTGGCAGCCGCCCCGGGGAATCCATACACCATCGTCAAGGCGAGGACCGGAAGGCTGCTGAGATAGAGGGAGGGCCCCTGCAGGAGAATGGGATGATGCAGGGTCCAAGCTAAGGCGGGAAATAGACAGAGGACTAGCAGAACCCCCGTCCCCGCTGGGCGGGGGAGTAGCACATCCCTTTTTGGTCTCCCGTCGCTGGTATGTTGATCGAGGAATCTCCGAACGAGAGGCAGGAGACAGCTGATAAAAAAAGGATAGCTTAACCAGATATCTAAGGTGTCGCGTCGTGTGCTAGCTGCTATCCATCTTTCAAGATCATCTGTCTCAAGCAAGCCATCTCTGTGTAGAAAAGAGCTGGCGACTGTACTGAGGAGGAGAGGCAAAAGGCACGTCAAGATCACAAACAAGAGGAGTTGGTTGAGTCGATTCAAGTGCCAAGAAGTCTGGATGTGGAGCCACAGCCAAGCCATGCTTCCATAGAGAATCGCCATCAAGATTGCCAAGAGACTTACGGAAACGAGTTGAGACTCGAACCAGAGAAAGTAACCGTTGATAAACGAGCTCAAGAAGATCAGGGGCCAAAATCGCAGCCCGAAGCATACGAGAAAGGCTAGACTGAAAGCGTGAGAGGCGTTCCAGCCAGGCTGTGAAAAAGACCCTTGATGGAGATAAGCGAGCAGATCAAGCAGGGACCATGTGACGAGGTAGAATACGGCTGCTGTCACATCACATTCCTGCGAAGTTTCCCGCTGGCGGCCCTGAGCAGCTTGATACATAGCGATACCGTCCTCTGAAGGCCGGAAGCTACGACCGATATCTTCGAGCCAGATGAGTGAGCCTGTACAGGTCAAGCCAATACTTGCTTATCCGTGTTTTGCACCACGAAAGTATCGCTTTTGTGTCCAGGGAGCATCTCTCTCATGCGCAAGAATGCTCGGGCATTAGCTCCTGAAAGTAATCGTAGATTGCACCTTGACTTCTGTCTCGGGAAGCTATCGACTTGAGGTGTCTACTGCAAGCTTATTCCAGGATCCTTACTTTTTTATACGACTCCTGAGCACGCACCCAAAAGCACTTCCAAAGGTGTGGTTGCATAAAAGCCCTCGGCTCCGCCCTCAGTCTCTTTTCGAACACCTCAAGTGTTGAGGACACTTCAAAGACGATCCCTCGGAGTGCGATCGCCATCCGATCCTCCTGTTGGAAGAACGGAGTTTCTTTTTTGTCGGGAGCTGACTATGCCGGACACCTCATCTCAACAGTAGGAGAAGCACAAGGATGCTAAAACTCTCTTGGAGGTGAGGGGGCTCACCCTATCGGCGGGAAGGAATAGCCTAGTTTGCGATCTTGTCCATGATTTGCATTTTGCGTTGACCAGGCTAGAGGATCCCTTCTCTTCCTTCCCCGGCCCTCGACTCTGTCGCAGCAACGCAGGCGTATCCTCGAAGTCTTACAGTTCGTCGGGCTGGATAATTGCATCACCCTCAAGCCGCTCTATCCTCACCAGCTTTCAGGTGGAATGCGGCAACTTATTGTACTTGCGCTGCCGATCGTTCCTGAACCATAGCTCCTGATCGTCGACGGGCTCACGTCGGCCTTGGACGTGGTCCAACAGGCCCAGGTAATCTGACTCCTGCGGCGCTTGCAATTTGAAAATGGGATGGGGGGTCGTCTTCGTAAGTCACGATCCGGCCTTGATTGTAGAACTATGTCGGGAAACACTCGTGCTCGATGATGGGCACACGATAGAGTACGGACCGACAGAGGCACTACGGACCAGATTCCAGCATCCCGAGACGTGATTCATGCTGGTAGCTCAATCCCTGTGGGGTCTTCCTCCTCAGGGGGGAAGGGAGCGTTTGGTGTGTCGAGAGCCACTCGATAGGGGCTTTACCGACCGGGATTTCACAGGAGAGTTCCAGGCCAACACTATGTGGGAGCTTCAGATGGTTGCGTCGCCGAATCAAGGCTGAAGTTGGGTCACGGCCTGTCCATTTGTGCGGAAGCGTTGCCTGGCTGAGCCTCTTTTGCTGCGTTCATGGCCCCGAGGCGACGCAGCCTGTAATCGGTTGGAAGAACTTCCTTGGATGATGTAAGGGGCAGACCAGAGTCGCAACTCTCCCTTCAAAGCTGCGGCTGGTGTTTGACAAAGGTCCCAACTTAAGTAAGAGTAAAATGTTTCGTTTCACGGCCTATGCAGAAAAAGAACGAACCGTGTCCTTGCTGGGGCCCCTTGTTATGGAGTTGTCATGCTCAACAAACAGTCAACCTTGAACTTGATCGTTCCCGGTCTCTTGCTCAGTCTTATAGCAGGTCAGGCTTTTGGGGCAGGTTTTGCCATTCGTGCGCAGAGCGCAAGTTCGCTGGGTACCGCATCAGCATCCGATGTCGCTGGTACCCAGGATATTTCGGCAATATTCACGAATCCCGCAGCTATCGGTGCATTCAAAGGACAAAACGTTTCCGTCGGTGTAGGCTATGTTGATGTCAAGGCGGAATTTAAAGAAGGCAAACGGACGGTGCCCAGCTTTCCCAATCTACCCGCAACGGATGCCGCGACGGGCCGAACGGAAGATGACTTCTCCAAACCTTCGATCCTACCTGCTGTATTTGGCGTTCATGAGATCTCGGAAGCTGTCAATGTAGGTTGGTCTGTCACTGCGCCCTTCGGTACGTATAGCGACTATCCCAACGATTGGATCGGTCGGTACCACGGCAACAAAACTGATTTGAAGGTCGTTAACCTTGATCTCGGCGGATCCTATAAAGTCGCAGACGGCTTATTACTAGGTTTCGGAATTCAGATTCAAAATGGATCGGGTATCATTTCGGGTTCCAGTAACCTGACAGGCGGTGCTGGGCTAGCAGCCGTCCAAAAGTTACAGCAAGCCGTGCAGGCGGCTGCAAGTGGCCAGCCAGCAACTTTGGGTCAGACCATTGCGGCTCTGGCTGCTGACCAAAATACAGCCGCAAAAGCCTTAGCTCAATCCTACGCCAATGCTTTGAATCAAAGTGGAGTGACAAATGCCACTGATACCAGCGGACTCACGGCGTCACAAATAGCGGGTTTGCCTGCCATTACCACGGCAGTGCTGAACGGCTACATGCCAGTCGTCGAAGGCAAAGAAGATGTGCTCGCCGAGTATGAAGGCAGTCACACAGCACTCGGATTCACCTTGGGCGCGCTGTATGATCCCATCGAGAATCTCCGTATCGGTCTATCCTATCGTTCGCAAGTCGTTCATAAGACCGAGGGGGATATATCTTTCAAAGGTAAGGGAGCTGCTTCGACCGCTTTTGCTGCCAGCCGCCCCAGTGGAGATGCTGAATTCGAGTTGGTGTTGCCGGCGTCGATAGGTCTGGGTGTGGATTTTCAAGCGATGGAAGGACTCAATGTCTATTTTAATGCGACGCAAACGCTTTGGTCGAGTGTTGAGAACCTTGATGTGAAGTATGGAAGTGGCGTCCAAGCCGATAGCATTCTCGTGAAGTTGAACTGGGAAGATGTCGCTGCGTATAGTGTAGGAGCGGCTTATCAAGTGAGTCCAGAGTTCACAGTAAGGCTCGGCTTTGGTATCGATGAGTCGCCAACGACGGACGCCTTGCGGTCACCTCGCAGCCCCGACAACGACCGAACTCTGATTGGTCTGGGCGGACGTTATGCTGGCGAAGGCTGGTACGCTGACCTTGGTATACTGAACACGAGTATCAAACAGCCGACCCTTAACTTGAATGAATCCGATTACCCTCAGGCTAAAGAGGACTTTCGCGGAAATCTTTCAGGTCAGTACAGTGTGTCGGCCAATACATTCATGGCTCAGTATGGAATGAAGATCTAAAAACGGCTGGTCCCAAAAGACTTGATTTTGAGCTTTTTTGGGGCCTTTCATCTGCGCGGGGCCAGAGATGGTCCTGACGCGTTCGTGTGTGAGTGCAGGGAGGAAAACGTGAGTACCAATCATTTGAGTCAGATCCGCCTAGGAAGCTTCGATAAACTCTTCATTCGGCAGCGTCAGGAGGCTATCGAACTCTTTGGGTTTGAAACACGCAACAAGTACTCCATTCAAACTCTGCAAAACGAGACCATAGCCTATGCTGCCGAGCAGGGTAAAGGCTTTTTGGCTACAATAGCCCGTCTCTATTTTGGCCATTGGCGGACTTTTGATATCTATGTCTTCAATCCCGAACGTCAACCCATCTTCATCGCGCATCATCCGTTTCGTTGGTACTTCCAGCAGCTCATCGTTCGCGATCCGCAAGGTACCGTCTTGGGCTCGATCAAAAAGCGCTTTTCCATTCTGACCAAGAGTTTTGAGGTTCGGGATGCGACCGAGCAGGTGATCTTCGAGGTATCATCGCCAATTTGGAAAATCTGGACCTTTCCGTTCACACGCCAAGGTCGCGAGCTTGCTCGGGTCAGTAAAAAGTGGTCTGGGATCCTCAACGAGACCTTCACGGATAAGGACAACTTCCTGCTTGAATACCTGGATCCGATGGTCAAGGATAAGGAGCGTCTTTTGCTGCTGTTTGCCGCGATATTTATCGACTTGCTCTACTTTGAGAAAAAAGCGCAGTGAACCGAGCTTTCCGGAATTCGTGCGGTGCAGCATGACTGTTCCGCCCTGTGTCGTTCTTCGGCGTTCCTCCTGGCAGGAACCAAACCAATCCTCGTATCCTCATCAGGTCCTGATGACTCTGGGCGCAAATACCCCACCGCCATGTGAGTCTCTTGGCCCGAGTCAGCGAGAGTGATGCTTTCGCTTCCATTCCGTCTCGACTTGTCGCCCTGTGCAAATCAGACCCGGTCGAGCTCTCGCTGCAAGCTATTCCCGATGTCTCTTCGAGCTGAGACTTGTCAGGTGTGCCGAGTGATGCTAAAAACCCTAGGGAAACGAAGACGGTGGAATGGCCCGCTGCCCCTGTGGACTCTTTCTCAAAAGATGTCGATGAAGGCTTGGGCTATAAGCCATTATTCCTTGGGAGTACGCATGAGACACACGATTCTTGCCCCTTTTGCTTTCGCAGCTTTGCTTGTTGGCTGTGATTGGAATAAACCTGCGGACTACAATCCGAAGGCCGATTATCAGGCTTTCCTGAAGAAGCAGGAAGAGGCCAAATCGGCAGGCGGCAGTGTGACAGAAGTGCCTGGTAAGGCATCCTACGAGACCTATTGCTCGGCCTGTCATGGTGTGGACGGTAAAGCTGACGGCCCTGGAGCTTTGGCCATGAACCCGAAGCCGCGTAGCTTCCACGATAAGGAATGGCAAGCGAAGGTGGACGATGCCCACATCCACAAGGTGATCAAAGAAGGCGGTACCTCTGTGGGCTTGAGCGCGACCATGGCCCCTTGGGGAGCGGCGATCAACGACGCGGAAATCGATAACATCGTCAAGTACATCAGGCATTTCGGAAAGTAATTGTTGCTTGGTACGGCCTGCTGCTTTTGACAGCAGCCCGCAGAGAATTGTAAGATTTCTTTGCAGGGATGAGCTGCGCTCGGTCTGTACAGTGGGCGACAAACTTTCCCCATCGTTCGAAGGTCTCTCATACGGTAGAGGCCATAACCCTTTTCCTACGGATGTTTCGTTCTCTTCATGGGACCGTCACGTCCGTTTTTTTTTGAGCTGCGTACGAGACAAGGTCTCGAGTAGTCCTTTCGATCTCACGAGGCCTCTTTTTTTCCGGGCACAGGCGACTGCGGTTCAGTGGATGTGGAAGATTCAGAATCTTCAAAGTGTTGTTCTTCTTGCCGATCGCGCCTGTCGTAACGATAGAGATTCAGGAGAGCGACCGAGGGATGACGTTGCATCACAAGGCCATCGACAAAGCCAAGGAGTTTTTCTTTTTCCCCTCGAGCAGCGGTGGCTGCGAGATTGCTGGCGAACTTGATTTTTCGACCTGAATTTTGGGATTCTTCGATCCGCTTGCGCAAAGACGTAGCTCGTTTATAAACACGGCTTCCAGTGAAGCCGGCTGAAGTCTCGAGATGGGTTAAGCCTGCTTCCCATTCGTCGTTGCGAAGAAAGGCAAGAGCGAGGTTGTAGTAAACGACGCCGAGGAGGTCAGTCTCCTCTTTGGGTAAGGCTTTGATCGCAGACTGATAGAGTTCAATACCGCGGCGAAATTCTCCCGATTGAATAAACGAAACGGCTTGATTATTCATCCTTTGAATGATGTCATTTCGATTGTCCATACTTCTCAAAAAGTGGGTGGCTTTCTCCACACTTCCCGTCAGAAGCGAGAGCTTCGCACCCGCTTGGATCACCTGGGCGTTGCCTGAATCGATTTTTTCCGCTTCTTCGATAGCCGCACTAGCTTGGTTGACATTGCCAACATCAAAATTCATCTCCATTAGGGCCAGCAGAATACTAATGTTGAAGGGCGAACGTTGTCGGGCCTTTTCGAGCATCTGAATAGCCAAAGACTTATCCCCGAGACGGAATAGGCATTTGGCGAGGAGGATTGTCTTATCGAGATTAGGTCTTATCTCCTCGTTTGCACCCTTTTCTTGCACGGACAGCTTAATGCCTTTGATCAGGTGGTTGCGTGCTTTGGTAAAATTGCCGTGATGATAGTTGAATAAGGCCTCTATGTAGTATTTCCGACTAGGGACGATCGTCTTGTCTGCGTGGTAGGCTTTCCGCAGATGATAAGCGTACGCCTTATTGCCCCCAAGGAGACACTGAATGATTTTTTGTTCAATAGGCCGGCGCTCATTGGGTTGTTTTGCTTGCTGCACGGAGTATGCTAAAGCGATGACCACGTGATCTTCACGAAGTGGTTTTTGCATGAGTTGCAACATCCCAACGTCATGAAGAATTTGCGACTCCTGGGGTCGCAGTTGTGATACCATTACGATCAGCGGCACTGAGGCAAACCCGTGACTCCGAATCCTCTGCAAAAACTGCATCGTGCTGAGATCACCCTGACGTTTGCTCCACTCTGAGATCACTAGGTCGGGCTCCGGCCCATTTTTGATTTCGTCCCAAGCTGAGGTCAAAGAGGAGAAGGCTTTGAAATCTCCCACACCCGTTCTCTTCAGGGCCGATCGCAGGATCTGTAGTTCTCGGTCGTCTCGCTCGATGACGACGACATGTTGCATGTCGAAGCGATCAGCTAAGGTTCCTTGCTTTTTCAGGAGAGCTTTTGGAAACTTCTGTAACAAGACTTCGATGTGGTGATCGAGTGATTCAGAACTGATCTGTTGGGCTTGATTGACGATCTGACGACCTTTTGTATATTCACCAGCGAGAAAGTAAGCTTCAGCTAAGGCCATGATACTGTGTGTTTGCAAGGGAAATGCGTCCGTCAGGGCCTTTTCGAGAGCAATCAGCTCGCCCCAGATCATATATGTTCTCAAATAACGACGGAAATAATGTGCCGCGACGTAGGCCTCGTGCTGGCCCTTCTGATGGTGATCCTCAAGTAGCCTTTGAAACTCGAGAAATTCCGCTTCAAAGGCCTTCATGTCACCACATGTTGCGTGGTCGAACCATGAAAGCAAACCGTTGCTGTAGGCTTGCGGAAGCACAGGAATCTGCTTTTCATGAAGGATAAAACTGAAGCGGACCTTGTGATGAGCGATGTCATCGTAAAAGGTCTGAAGCAGATCGAGCATAGTATAACGCTGATCGTCCAGCAAAGTGGAGATAACCCAGTCTATGCGTGAGGTGCGTATCTTGCTGAGTAAGTCACTCGGAGACTTACAGATCGCGATGTGTTGGTAGCCAAGTTTATGCAGAACTTTAATCATGGCCACGCGTGTGGGGTGATGAGGATTCAGCAGCGCAATATGCACCGAATGATTTTTGATCTTGTCATGTAACGAACTTGACAATGAGCGCCCCTCATTCGCCTATCATGACAGACGGAAACCTTGCGAAGTATTCGACTAAGTTAATCTTTCCCTGTAAGTTTTCATGCAATTCACATCCACAACGAAATGTCGATTCTAAACCTGGGATCGGTGAATCCATCAGAGGTCGGGTGTATCGCAGGTAGAATACGATAGACTCGCTACCATCGTCGAAGACAAGCTCTAGCAAACTTCCAGCAGCTGGACTGGGTGAAAGCAGAAGCCCGAGACCCTTCGGTGACACATCGACCAAGACATACTCCAGGTTCTGCTGCTGCCCCTGTATACTAAGGCGAGCCGGCAGCTCCCCAGACATACTGTAGCGCACCTCACCTCTTCGTTCCTTAGGTTTTGCTGCAAATTTCATTGTGTTACTAGTCCTTTCCATTCCAACCTGAGTGGCTATCGGCGCATGACGATCTGGGGTTTATCCTGTAGTATCCAGACGTTCGTTAGAGACCTTCAGAACAGCAGGAGTTCTCCCGGTTTTTGATTGTTATCTTCGACTCTTGATGCCTCGGGGATAAAGAACTCGCATGAATACTTTTCCTGATCTGTGACCAGGGTTCGGTTGACGAGGGCGTAGACCTCGGTTTTGGCCTCCAGCCAATCACCCTTCCCTGCATCGAGGAATCTACGGATCACCGCGATCTCTTTCATCCTGTGCTCGAGAATCTGTCTGAGAAGGTCAAATCCCTGTAACAATATGATAACTTTATTGAGATTTGTGTCTGTGCCTGTCAGATGTTCGAAGAACTCCCGACGGGTCTCGTCCCAGTCGCCTTCCGAGAGTGGATCCATGATATTCATGGCTTCCCGGACAGCTTCTAAGATGTCATCGGGCACCTGATGGAGAGAGAGGAGCCGGTTTCGGACCGATGAAAAATCAGCAACTTTGACCAAATGCCGACCTATAAAAGCCCCGATCTCCTCTACGGTACCGATAGCTGGTTCGAGTTCCATGATATCCGCACAATAGCGACGCAGGACCTGATAAAGCGCATCGGCCTCCGTGAATTCCGGTCTGTTAGCCAGGAGCTGTATCTCGAGCAGACGTTCTCCTCCCGCTTTCGCAGTCTTGTCGATACGAAGGCCAAGATCCTGACAGGAGGCCTTCATCGCTGCAATCACACTGCGGAGATCACTACGCTGGGTCGAGTCATCTTCGGGAAAGAGAAGGCTCAAGGCTTTATCGAGCGATACTACACTGAGGGCTACGTCCGTGAGCAAGTGTTCGAGGGTTGATTCAAGCGACTGGACGAGATCAAGCGCTAGGGATAAAGTAATGTTGGAAAAAGCACCGTAATCGTACCAAAAGTCAAACTGCTTTGCATTGTTTTGATACCAGCTGCTCCCAATGGTAGTAAGGTCGTAGCTGCGATGCCCAAATTTCGGCGGACAAACGAAGGTATCCCGGCCGATGATGAGTGCCCCATCTTTCAAGCGTAAGAAGGGACTTTGGGTCTGGTTTGCGAGTGTTTGTAGCTCGATTTGGCTGAGAAAGCGGGTACTCGACGATTGCTGCCCGTCGGGCAGGAGGGTGAGTTCGATTTCTCCGAGTTCGTACTTCTTCGCTACGTTAGGTATAAGTCTCAGGTACTGAAAGAAGTGATAGGGCACCCGGTTGAGAACGATGTGACCTTTGAGCTGACTGAGATAGCGGTCGAAAGCCAGGAGTCCGTTCCAAGAAGTTCCTTCAACTCGACTGCAGTCGAAAACGTTCCGTTCGGACACCATCTCATCCAAGATCCTGAGATTGGAGGCATCCGAAATGATTCCATGCAGCTGAATGGTTTCACCGGTCTTATGGACTCTAAATCTTTTGTGCAGCCCCAAGTGAACCTCCGAAACCGGCCTGAGAGATTGCTAAGACACGTAACGTTCGTTCGTCAGCAATCCATAAGGCAGGCTATCGGTCGTTAGCCCAGGCTAATCAATAGTCGTCACAAAAAAAAATAAGATGCTGAAAAGTATCGACTAAATCGAAGATTATGACGTTAGTAGCACAAACTGAAACCAGTGGTTAGTCTCCGGACGGGCTCCTCCTAGCCGACTGATCCTGGACGGGACGAAATGCAATTCCAGGTAAAGTGCATCAAAGCCCTGCCGATAGGGGCCAGGTACAAAGAGGGAAGGCAGCGAATAAGCTACACGTTGACAGAAGGAAGGCCGTATGCCGCCTGATAGTGCAGAAGCAAGGAAAGCTGTAGTCGACACCAGCGTGGTGAAGGAGACCTTGAAGCAGGTCATTCGTGGGAGAGTGGAGAACACGATCGTCCGTGCGTCGGCCTTAAAGAATCATTCTCTTCAGGAGGTGACGAATGCCGACGACTTTCTGTTCGGTCATTGGATGTCACTGATCCTCGTCTCGGGTTCAGCGATCCGCATCATTCTCAAGGTTCACTTCGACACGGGGACTGCACGGCGCATGCTTGCGAATAAGCTCAAAAGGAAATTCGAGGATATCGACGACCGCATGGCCATGGATCATATGCGAGAAATGTGCAATCTCATGGCTGGTTCTCTCAAAGCTGCTCTCACTGACGCCGGTATCATTACGGGTATCAGCATTCCGCTCGTCACCAGTGGTTTCGACGAAGCCGTATTTAGCGACAAAGTCGATCCCAGGAAGATCCTCGATGTTTGGAAGATCGTCTGGGACAGTGGCGAACTTACCTGTGCCTCGGTGAGCGATGTCTTATCTTGGAACGACTTTACAGACCTGCATATTGAGACAGGGAAAAAGGCAGAAGATGACGGCGAAGGAGAGTTCTTATGAGTAGTGTCCCAAAGCTCGAGACTCGCTCTGAAGTCAATGCCGAAATCGTTGCTGCCGAGGGCTTACGTGCAAGTCATGACGTAATTTCAGTTCTCGAACGTTGCAAGTCGTCATCCGAGCAAATTATTCAGAATCTACCTGATCTTTTCGTTATCATGGATCGCACCGGTCGTATCCTTAAGGGGAATGCCGAGGCAGCCAAGCTACTAAACTGTGATTACGAGCACTTACTCAATAAAAACATTTACGATGTCTTCACACTGGAAAGTAAGAATATCTTCAAGTCACGGATCTCCGTGCTTCTCAAGGATCTCGGAATTAAGCAACTCCAATACGAACTCTCTTGCATAGACGAAGCAGGACATCAAGCTGAGTTCCTTTGGACCATCAGCAAGTTCGGACAGATCAGTGAGCGGCGTGGTCCCCTTATTAAGGTACTTGGAAAAAACATCTCCAAAGTTAAGGAATTCGAAAAAAAGCTCTCACAAATCTTTTCAGCGATACCACTGGGCATCTTCACTGTGAATTCTGGCGGTGAGATTGAATGGCCGTATTCGCTGTATTCGGAGTTTCTGCTTGGGGACAGCAAGCTCGCCGGAAAGCATATCGAAAAAGTACTTTTTGAGCCAATCTGGGAGCATCTCGATCCAATCGAGCGTACGGGTGCCATGCAAGTTGTTGACTGTATCGGAGGGGATACTCTATGGTTCGACTTAGCTAAACTCCACTTCCCTCGTGAGGTCAAGCACACTCGTCAAACCCCAGATGGACTCAAGTCTATCTGGTTGGGAATTACGTACCATCCTATCACTCACGAAAATATCGTCGAGAAACTGATGATCGTGCTTGAGGACAGGACGGAGGTCGTCGAAGCGCGCCGAGCCCTCGAGATGCAGAGGGAAATCGAAAACAATAAGGTGAAACGCATTCTGGAAATACAAAGTTGTTCAGGTTCTCTTCTCGAAGTTACGTTCTCTGATTTCGAGGAACTTTTTCCGCGCCTGAAGAGAGAAGTGGAAAGCTTGGACATCGAAAAAGTGGCCCGCACCCTCCATGCGATCAAAGGGATCGCCCGGACCGCTCGATTCTCGGATCTTGAGTATGATGTTCACCAGATTGAAGACACTGTGGTGGATCATCTGAAAGCCGAGACAACTGTGGATCCCTTATGGATCAGTGAATCCTACGAGAAAATACGACAGGAATGGGTCGACCTCAAGTCTTTAGTGTTCGCTCTTTCTGGCAAGCAGCACGGACTGCATCTGAACCAGGAAGACTTCAGCGTGGCCATCCACGAACTGAGCGATCTTCGTCGCCGCCTCGATGACGCTGGGAAGATGCAGGCCGACAAGATCCTTGAGCGTTTGGGTGGGGGTAATTTTGCTAAGGTGAAAGAGTTGAGTACTCTCGAACCTAAGCTCATCCACCAGAAGGAAGCAACCTGCCAGGCTCTTGGCAAGGATGTCGATTTGATTTTCGACTGGGCGGGGGTTCAGGTCATCCAGAACGAAATGTTGACCTTCACCGAGATTTTCTTGCACGTGATCAATAATGCAATCGATCATGGTATCGAAGCTGGTGACGCCCGTAAAGCTGCAGGAAAACAAGAGAAAGGTAAGATTGTCATCAAAGCTGTAACCCAAGGCAATAAAGTCCGTGTGGACATCTCCGATGATGGGGGAGGTATCGATAGGGACAAAGTGATTCGCGCTGCGATTCGCCGTGAGATACTCGATCCTGTTGATGCTCCGAACCTGAACCGGGAACAAGTCTACGATCTCCTGCTGCGTCCAGGCTTCTCAAGCCGGGAAGTAGCCAACCACATCAGTGGAAGAGGGATCGGGCTCGATTCAGTGAACGAGGCAGTCCGCAGCTTGGGTGGGAAGAAGCTCAACATCAAGTCCGAAGACGGTAAGGGAACCACATTTTGGTTTGAAGTTCCTTTAACTTAAGATTGCCAGCACCAGCGTAAGGGAGTTTTGCATGGCTAAGATTTTGATTGCAGACGATTCGGAGACCCTGAGACTTGAATTGAAGGAAGTGCTCGAAAAGGGCGGACACCAGGTGGTGGAGGCTCATGACGGCGCTGACGGCCTCAAGAAGGCCGAGGAGCACCAAGGCGTTCAGCTGATCATCAGCGACTACAATATGCCAGGTCTTGATGGTATCACCATGATCAGCAAGATCAAGCAGATCGATCGCTACAAGGAGGTGCCTGTCGGAATGTTGACCACCGAGTCGTCCAAGGAACTCAAGCAATCGGGCAAGGATGCAGGAGTGGTTGTCTGGGTCGTCAAACCTTTCGATCCCGAGCGTCTCCTCAAAACAGTCGATAAGGTGCTGGAAAAGTTCGTAGCTTGATCGAGACCAGCTGGCAATCGGCATGCAGGACCGTCGCCCTTATCTGATGCGGGCGACGGTTCCCTATTCCTTAGGCTGATTGCAAAAGACGTTTCTTGGTCGTTTCCGATCCTGCCCCGCACGCGCAAGGGAGTCAAGGGTCCCGCGTCGGCTATCTGCTGTTTTCATTTTCCTAGTTTATTCCGAGAGATAGTTAAGAACATCCACGATCCATGGTCTAAGGGTTCGCTAGCCTTTCAGACAAAGGGTCTCGTCGTTTCGGGTAGGATGTTCGATTCGTTGTCCTTGCTTTCGGGCATCCAAGACCGCTGTTTTGAGTTGGGGATCGATCCAGATGAGTCTCCCGCACTCGGCATCGAAATAGGATAGACCATCAGTAGTTTTCTGGCCCGAGGAAGTGGGAAAACGCAGCCAAGTCCAGAAGGCCAAGCGATCATAAGGGACTTCGAACAGCGGGAGATAGGTGGCATCATCTTGAATAAACCGTTGAACCGCGTGAGCCTTACAGATCCTGAGCTCTTCATCACTTCTTGCTCCCATGGAAACCACGTCCTTTAGGGCGTGGAGGAATTGAGAACCATCTAGCTACCAGATCGGAGATTATCTTTCTTTAGAAGAGGCCGTATAAATATCCATCTGCTCTTTGGATAATCCTTACATACCTTATAGCTTATGCCTTGGACAACCTGCCCCCTGTGCTTTGATGTTAAAGTTGCCAGTTGAACGAACAGCAACGCACCCCTGATAGCTTCCCGCCTTCTTGCCTTTCGTGACTTTGGCTGCAACGAGATCTCCAGTCTGAAAGCCAAAGACGCGCTTTTGGGCCTTGGGCGCTGTTCTTGGAAACCCATACTTATCTGGAAGGCATTTCTGCCTTGAGCCTCTTGATTCTGCCCTCATAATTGAAGCCTTATGAAAAGGCGCGATATAAACCTTTTCGCCCGTTATTCCAACGCAAGCTGCATCGACCCAATGATCTTTGGGATAGCCTTGCTTTGATCTGTTAAACTTTGTTCTTCCGCCCGATGAAAAGCTCATGGGTAGTGAAAACTCTCTTAAGGCGTTTCCTGGAAGCCAGCCTATGGGGCGAGTCCGATTTAAAAACCTTGGAGCCCGATACCTTGTCTTGCTTGCCCTATGCGAGCGCCTTAGGGATCGCCGTGATTCGAGCGCATCTTTCACAGCTTGCCCCCTATGAGAAAGGTTAGCTGCGAAGATAAGGCGCTTTCCTCTTTTAAATTCCCCGACCATGGCAATGCCTGTCGTCCGACTCCCTGGGTCAAGCTTTAGCGCAATGGACTGAAGATCCCCATCTGAGCGCTCTTTATGGATGATCATGAAAGAGATTCTTCTGTAGACTGCTGCTTTTCGATCACGTAGCAGCTCTCTTGCTTCTGCGTGATGGCAAGGCATAAGAGGCTTTTTGGTAGAAGATAGAACAAAAGCTCTTTGCATTTAAAGCTACCTTCGGTTCTCCGCTTTCGCAGGTAATGGTCACCTAGACAATGTTATCGAGCGGTTTACTTGCTTGCGGCACTGACTTAACCTCTTCGATCTGTTTAACCGCCAACCTTAGAGCCCAGGACTGGAGAAGCATCCGGGGGTAACTATGTGATTCGCTCGTAACGGAGCCCCTTTTGGGACTGAGTCGGGTCAACTAGGCATGAAATCAGTCTCCTTTCTTACAAGCCTGCCCCTTTAGGGGCGGGTGATTGACCGGTACTCACTTGCTCGTCTTGGGGATAGATGGCTTTCCTGGTAGCTTCGCTGATCACGGTTGTGAGTGTCAAGATAACAATCGGACCCAGCCATGTGCTAGGGGCTGAGTCTGGTCGCATCAGCGCTGAGTCCCAGGAACGTTGAGTCCCAGGATCGCTGAGTCCCAGGATCGTTGAGTCCCAGGATCGCTGAGTCCCAGGATCGCTGAGTCCCAGGATCGCTGAGTCCCAGGATCGTTGAGTCCCAGGATCGCTGAGTCCCAGGATCGTTGAGTCCCAGGATCGCTGAGTCCCAGGATCGCTGAGAGTTGACTCTCCTGGACTGGACGTCGCTCCGACTGTCCACCCGGAAGAAAACGGGTCAGTGCGAATATCAGGACGCCTATTCCCAGAAGAGTTGGGGGCAACAATGCCAGACGCTTGCGTATGTTAGCGAGCATGGTCGACTTCCTGCATGATGACGTCAGAGGGTTCTCTCATCTTGCCTGGGAGTATCGATAAAGGAATCGCTTTGAGTGAAGAAGAAGGCTACACGTTCAATGACCACTTGCCCCATAATTAGCGAGGAACCGAGCGCTGGGATCATTCACCTGGCAACCAGACCAGGTAGGGTTTGGCATCCAAAAGTCAGGGATGAGCCTTTCACGACCTGGATACAGCCGGTTAAAGATTCGGCGGTAAAGCAGAGATTCTTTGGTAAAGGGAGTTGCATAGGGAAACTCCTCCCCCACGACTGCCATGTCCTGATCGCTGATCAATGCGGCGGCATAAGCTTTGAGGGTATCGACCATACTGTGACCAACGGCATCGGAAAAAGCAGCTTTCTCTCGCATCAGAATCGATCGAGGTAGTAAATCATCTCCTTCAAAGGCCTGACGCAGCAAATATTTGCCGATCCCATAACGATTCCTTTTTAGCTCAGGATCGATCGCCATCACAGTATCGACAAAGTCTAGATCTCCAAACGGTACACGAGCCTCAAGGCCATGTGCGGCGATGCATCGATCAGCCCTGAGGACATCGTAAAGGTACAACTCACCTAGTCGTTTCTGAGCTTCCGCTTGAAAGGCAGCGGCATCTGGTGCGTAGTCGGTGTATTTGTAACCAAAAAGCTCATCCGAGACTTCTCCCGTGAGAAGGACTCGAATCTCGGTCTGCTTCCGAATGTAGCGACAGACGATGTACATGCCAATCGAGGCACGAATGGTCGTAACATCCCAGGTTTCTGTTTTGGCGATGACCTCCTCCAGCAAAGCGATCACGTCATCGTGATTGAAATAGACCTCATGATGGTCCGAACCTATGTGCTCGGCGACGAGGGCGGCATACTTCATATCGATGGGGTCGACCTCGCATCCGACTGCAAAGGTTGTGATAGGCTGGCCACGAAGTCGGGTCGCCAGTGCTGCAACAAGAGAAGAATCGAGTCCCCCACTCAAGAGGCATCCAAGCGGACGGTCGGCATGCAGGCGCTTTTCAACAGCGGTGGTCAATGCAGCACGAATGGGATCACGGGTGGCGCTTGGCTCAGGATAGGAACGAATCGCTTGTTTGACGACAGAGCGATAGGCTTGAAAGCGATAGCCATCAAAGACATAGCCCGGTGGAAAGGGGAAAATATCCCGACAGAGACTGTGTAAAGCTTTGGCTTCGGAGGCGAAAGCGATCGAACCTGTTTCCTCCCCGTAGCCATAAAACAAGGGCCTTATACCAAGAGGATCACGGGCCGCCATCAACAGATGGCTCTGCGCATCGTAGTATATCAGTGCGAATTCAGCATCTAATCTTTCGACTGCTTTAGTCAATCCAATTTTGTGGATCAGTGGCAGCAGGACTTCGCAGTCGGAGTGAGAACGAAAGTTGTGGGTCTGGCTGAGTTCGTGGCGTAAATTTTCAAAATTATAAATTTCTCCATTGCAGATCAGAGCATCACCGGAGCATGCATCGCGAAAGGGTTGAAGGCCTGCGGCACTTGTATCCATGATGGCGAGCCGATGAAAACCCATAACATGCACGGCATCGAGACGAAGCCATTGGGATTGATCGGGGCCTCGGTGCTGTAGGGTATGAAAAGCATCCTTCAAGAGTTCGTCGGTCCAACCTTGAGCCTGCACTGCAAAGATTCCGCACATAGCGATGATTCCTCCCTCGATGTGTACAGCGGATTTACTCTGGCGCCGACACGACGGCAAGCGATCGCTCTATTGTCAGCAAAAAAATGAATGAAAATTAATAGAATATCGTATAAAATGAATGGTATTCATATTTATGAATGATTTCTGAAAAAGAATAGAATGAGATCATGCAAGGACGAAACGGGATGAAAGCGCCTGTAGAAATTGACTCAGTCGACCGCAAGATACTCGTGGCACTGCAGAAAGATGCACGCATGTCGTACCAGGCGATTGCGGAGCGTTTGCGGATCTCGACAGGAACAGTTCACAATCGGATTAAAAAGTTGACGGAGCAGGGTGTTCTGGGTGAGCCCAAGGCCAATATTCAGATCGAAGCTCTTGGACATCGTCTGCATGCCTTTATTGGTGTCACGCTCAAGGAGGCCTCGAAAATGGAGACCGTCCAACGAAAATTAACCGCAATTCCCCAGGTTCTTGAGAGCTACTACACAACCGGCGAGTTTTCATTGATCTGTAAGCTCGTCGTGCGAGAAACATCTGAGCTTTACGCGATCCTGACAGAACGGATTCAGAGGATCGCCGAGATTCAATCGACCTATACGTATGTTGTGCTCGAAACGCTCCTGCACCGGGAGCTCAGTTTGGACAAAATCGAGACAAGCAGTCAGGAGTGAAGGAAGTACCTATGCAGGAATCTGATGTTTTTGAATGGTTCCTCCTTTATTGGCCTTATATTTTTACGGCTGTGACGACCGTTTTTTCCTTAATCGCTGCGGGCCATGCCATTTTGAGAAAGCGAGATGTTCGCTCTGCGCTCGGGTGGGCTGGTCTGATCGTGCTGTCGCCTGGTGTTGGTGCCCTCCTGTATTTTCTCTTTGGAATCAATCGCGTGCAGCGCAAGGCGGTCGCTTTGCGGACTCAAAAGGAACGTTTGCCTTATGGCCTCTCCCAATATGCAACGGAACCTGAAGAGTTAGGAGAACGATGTCCTGAGCATCGCGAAGTTTTAGTGCAGATCGCCAAGGCTGTGTCTTTTGTCAATCCTCGGCCTCTGCTGCAAGGCAATCATGTGGATGTGCTGGTGAATGGGGAGGAGGCGTATCCAGCGATGCTCGAGGCGATGCGATTGGCGCAAGGATCGATCACGCTTGTGACCTATATTTTCGATAGTGACTCGCTCGGCCTGACTTTCGTTGAAGAGTTGGTTGCCGCTCATAAGCGGGGCGTTGCCGTGAGGGTCCTGATTGATGCCGTGGGGGTTCGCTATAGTTTTCCGCACGTCCATCGCCTGTTGCGCAAAGAGGGTGTTCCTGTTGCTCTGTTCATACCATTTCGTAACATCAGTCTTTTCAATCTCCGGACTCATAGGAAAATTCTAGTGGTCGATGGGCAGCTGGGATTTACAGGGGGCATGAATATCAGGCTTTATCATCTGGTCCAGGCGCCCTCTAAACTCCCGACAGCGGACGTTCATTTTCGCCTCGAGGGACCTATTGTCAGTCAGCTGCAAGAAGTGTTTGCCGAAGATTGGCAGTTTACGACCCGCGAAGCCCTGCAGGGCGATGTTTGGTTTCGTGGGTCTGAGCCTAAGGGATCGGTCATTGCACGAGGGATCGCCGATGGGCCTGATCAGAGTATGACAGCCATGGCCCTGACCCTACAGGCCGCGATTGCAGCTGCTAAGCAGCGGGTTCGGATCGTGACCCCTTACTTCTTACCCGACATGTCCCTCATCACGGCCTTAGGGGTGGCCGCTGCGCGGGGGATAGACGTCGATATCATTATCCCGTCACGGATCAATCTGCGCTTGGTACAATGGGCATGTTGGGCCCAACTCTGGCAGATCATGGGCTACGGTTGCCGGGTATGGCTGAGTGCAGGTCCCTTCGATCACAGCAAATTGATGACCGTCGATGGAGTCTGGACTTTGTTCGGCTCGACGAATTGGGATCTGCGTTCGCTCCGACTCAACTTTGAATTTAACGTCGAAGCGCACGACCTTGAGCTCGTTCGCAAGATCGATGGGCTTATCGAAGAGCGTTTGGTGCGAGCCAAACGTCTCACGATAGCAGAACTGGAAGGCCGACCTTTGTGGATTCGACTGCGGGACGGACTTGCTCGACTGTTATCCCCCTATCTTTGATGCGAGACAAAGATAGATGCGTTGGGTTGTACGGCAGAAGCTTTTAGCCCAGATGTCGCCCCTTGGCGGGCATCCGGTCTGACCCCCTCAATGCTAGCAGTTTCTGACTGACACGTGGGGCTTGCTACAGCGGTCTTGTGTGCGCTGCGTCTGGGCTTGGGATCTTCCCTGTCATGTGTCTCGTAACAAGAGACGCTATCCGCAATGGCTCAGGCTTGCGAAGGGTCAGTTCAGAGGGTTTGGAACTAGCAAAGTCCCGACAGTTTTGCACTCTAGGCGTCGATTGGGCCTTGCTCTTTTCCCTGCTTCCAGGCATGCTCCGAGCCCGAACCGCAGGTAACTTCAAGAACCGGCAAGATAGGTCAAAAAATGACACAACGCTGTGGATATATTGCTATTATGGGCCGGCCCAATGCCGGTAAAAGCTCACTTCTCAATACTCTGGTGGGGCAGAAGATTGCTGGAGTCAGCGCCAAGCCTCAGACCACCCGCAACCGGATCCTTGGGATCCGAATTGAAGGAGAAGCCCAACTCCTCTTTCTGGATACCCCAGGGATCCACAGGCAGCAGCGGCGTCTGACTCTTAACTCGATGATGAACCGTGAGGCCTGGAGTGTCCTAGCCGACGCTGATGCGGTGCTCTATATCATCGATGTCCAGAGCGACGAGCTCGAGCTCGACCTCGACTTCCTCGGTGGCATCCTCAAGGCATACGACGGCCCTGTTTTGATTGGCCTGAACAAAGTCGATGCCGTAAAGAAAGATCGTATCATTCTCCAAAGGGCAGCTGTTCTGCAGATGCTCGAGCAGTTGCGCCAACAGTTGGGGGAATCCCTCAAAAGTCAGTTGAAAATCAGTCACCAAGATATCCTACTGCTCAGCGCTAAACGACGTGATGCATTGGATCCCTTCCTGAGCAAAGTGTCTGAATTCTTGCCAGAGAACGCATGGCTCTACCCAGCTGACGACCTGACGGATCGTTCCCAAAAGTTCGTTTCGAGTGAATTGGTTCGAGAGCAGGCCTTTCGGTGTCTCGGAGCTGAGTTGCCGTATCACATTGCCGTCCGTGTTGATACAATAGAGTTCACAGAGAGTCTGGTCCGAGTCACTGCCGAACTGATTGTCGGTCGTAGCCAGCATAAGGCGATCGTACTCGGCAAGGGTGGTCAGAAGATCAAAGAGATCGGCACCAAGTCGCGGCTTAGCCTCGAGCAGCATTTCGGAGCGAAGGTTTACCTTGACCTTCAGGTTCTTGTAGATGAGGACTGGGTCAATGACCCTCGCTCTATCGCTGATTATTCTGAACTTGGTTCCTTCGAATAAAGCTCAAAGCCAGGGAGGCTCATGCATGAATCAAAACCGCTTGCGCATCGTCGGCGGCAAAAAGCTCACCAATGGCCGGATTTCCATCGCCGGCAGTTCCAATCAGGTCACCAAGTGTATCATCGCCTCGATGCTAACCGACGAGCCGGTCCTTATCAAGAGCGCGCCCGATGTCGACGAACGCCGGGTGGTCGAGGGACTCTATGAGTACCTAGGCGGCCAGGTTCGCAAACTTGACCATGATATGATCGAGGTGTGTGCCAAAACCATCGATAAGTGGGCCATTCCAGAAGAGCTCTGCAAAAAAAATCGTATCGCGATCCTATGTGCTGGGCCACTGCTGATGCGTTTCGGCAAAGTCTCGTTTTTTGGTGCCCTAGGTGGAGATAAAATTGGCAAGCGCCCAGTTAATTTTCACATTGAAGGTCTCGCGAGGATGGGAGCTCATGTTGAACAAACAGGGCATCAGTACCACCTGACCGTTGATGAGAGGGGCCTTCACGGAGCTCACATCGTTTTGCCGTTTCCTTCGGTCATGACCACAGAAAACCTCATCATTGCTGCTGCTATGGCTCGCGGTCGAACCATTATCGAAAATGCTGCCGTCGAACCGGAGATTTTCGAACTCTGTAAGATGCTACAGAAAATGGGGGCAGACATCACCCAGACTCCGAATCGAACGTTCATCATCGAAGGTGTTCGGAAGCTCAGAGGTTGTGAACTGCGCTGTCTCTTCGATCGCAACCAAGCGGTGTCGTTCTCCTGTGCGGCCCTCGCGACCGGTGGGGATGTCCTTCTCGAGAACGTGAATCATGGTCCGGTCTACAGCTTTCTGAACTTCATTCAGCGCATGGGGGCCGAGTTTACAGTCAATTCGAAGGGACTCTACGTCAAGGCTCCCGAAGGGCGTCGACTCAAGGGCGCTCACGTCGAGGTCGAGGTGCATCCTGGATTCATGACAGATTGGCAGCAGCCATTTATGGTTCTTTTCACGCAGGCCGAAGGTATCAGTATTCTGCACGAGACCGTGTTCGAGGAACGTTTGGGATATACGTCTTTTCTAAACGAGATGGGAGCGAATATCACCGTTTCAAGCAAATGTCTCGGAGAGTCGGAATGCCGTTTCCGGAACTCTAACTATACCCACTCAGCGATCATTCAGGGGCCAACGCCGCTCGAAGCGCGAGACTTTGCCTTACCGACTGATATACGAGCAGGCAAATGTCTGGTCGTAGCGGGTTTGGTGGCCAGAGGCGTGAGTCATCTCAGTAATGTGCATGAAGTCACACGAAAGTACGATAACTTGGTCCCCAAACTTCAAGAAATGGGTGCTGATATCGAGATCATCGGGCCGTAAGCCGCGCCTCTCTTCGGACTGGTGAGCCCCGGTCCGCTCTCCACTAGGCAAAGATCAGGAACGCCAGTTACACTAGAAGCACGTGCTGACAACAGTATCGAGCGAGAGGAGGCGCTGAGGCTATGCTGCGATTTGTCTTAGGTGTTTTGATTATTCTAAGGGTTTCGCAAGCTTATGCCGTAACCGAGGAGGAATTTCCGACCGTCTTCCCCAATCAGATTTTGCCTTACTACGAACAAGAGGGTCGATCGCATTTTTTCACTGCTAAGGATGGCGTCAAGCTCCACTATCGAGCTTTTGTTAAGCCAGGGCAGGAACAGGCTCTGGTGATTTTTCCCGGACGGACGGAACCCACAATCAAATACGCGGAGGTTGTGTGGGATCTACGCGACCTCAACTTCGCAGTTTACATCCTCGATCATCGGGGGCAAGGCGCCTCCGGTCGACTGGTTGACGATCCGGAGATGCAGTACGTCGAAGATTTTGAAGACTATGTTGATGACGCGGACCAATTTTTTGATACCGTCATCAAACCTGCCGGTTACTCAAAGGTCAAGGGGCTCGCTCACTCCATGGGCGCTAATATTATGTCCTGGTTCTCTATCAGGCATCCTGGTGTACTCAAAAGTATGGTATTCAGCAGCCCCATGTTGGATATCCCTGCGGCCCCTTTTTTTCATGAGAAGATCGCCTACGGTGTGATTAGCTTTCTGTCTGGAATTGGACTTGCCAAAAGTTATGTCTACGGTCAGGGCCCCTTTGATGAGAATGAGACCTATCGCGGAACGAACAGTATGGTCCGGTATCGAGCCTTTCATGCTCTGAGGATCGCTCGCAAACAGGAGAGGGTCGGAGGAGTGAGCTACCGCTTCGTGAAGGAAGCCATCCGAGCGACTTGGTACATGCGCGAGCGGGCTGCAGAACTGCGCGAGCCTATACTCCTCTTACAAGCGGGTAGCGACGAAGTGGTGCTGACAGGAGGACAGGACTATGTCTGCCAGCAGGCAAAAAACTGTCGAAAAGTAGCTTTCCCAGAGGCGCGGCATGAGATCCATATCGAAAAGGATTCGATTCGGCAAACTTGGATGTCAGAAGCTCGAGCGTTCCTTGCGGCTCCTTGATGGACGGGTGTCAGTCATAATCCTGGTACTCGGCTTGGGAGCTTGTGACTCACGCATCCAAGATCCTCCCTATCGCTCTCTGATCGATGGCAGCTGGATAACGGGCTGTCTGTTGGAGAGGGCGCCTTTTCAATCCCGTCGCGTGAGTTTATTCTTCCGAGAGGCTTCTTCTGTCGATCGTGAGGAATCTTATTTCAGTGATAGCGAGTGCACCCAGCAGACCGGTCAGGTGCACTTTTCGGGGGAATACGAATTGGTCGTAACCCTAGAAGATGCAATCTATAAGATCGATCTCCTTTTTCAAAGCCTCACAGCCCAAGCCTCCAACGGACAGGGACAGGCATTACTGGAGCGCTTCCGTTATTGCGGTATCGACCGCTGGGAACCAGGCATTGAGCAGGACATAAGCCAGCAATCCTCACCAGGATGTCGTTCCTTTGGGATTTTGCCTATCAAAAACTGGAATCTCATCCGTGTCGAGCGTGGTCGATCGCTCGTCTTTGGAAGCGAGCTGGCCCATGACAACCTGCGCCCGACCTTGGTGGAAGGGCTTCAAGAACTGACCTTTGTCTGGCAAGCTATTCCTCAAGTTCCTTGAGGTCCTCACCACTTGACAGCTGCAAAAGCGACCCTATTGTTGTAAGGTGTTGATGCAAGCTTATTTGGGAGTCTATCATGCAGCAGAGACGTAAGTGGGGGATCATCATCTTTGTTTCTATCCTATTGGCAGGAAGTGGCTGCGGTATTCAGGATATCCCCAAGGCGCGCAACAAAGTGGACGCTGCCTTCGCCGAGGTGACCAATCAATACAAGAGACGTGCTGACTTGATCCCAAATCTGGTCAATGTCGTGAAGGGCTATGCGTCTCATGAGCAGGAGACCCTGACGGCGGTGGTGGAGGCACGCGCTAAGGCTACTCAGGCTACCATCGATCCCTCAGCCCTTAACCCGCAAAAGATGCAGGAGTTCATTTCTGCTCAAGGAGGCCTCAGTCAGGCTCTAGGACGTCTTATGGTGGTGGTTGAACGCTATCCTGACCTCAAGGCGAACGAGAATTTCCGTGATCTTCAGGCCCAACTCGAAGGAACCGAAAACCGGATCACGATCGCTCGACAGCGGGCGATCGAAGCCATCAATGAATTCAACAATCTGGTGACAGTGCCGCCCTACAATATCACCAATATGATCTTCTATCGGCACGAGAAGCTTCCCCAGTGGTCGGTCAGCGAACAGGAAAAGCAGGTAATCGAGTCGGCGCCAAAGGTTGAATTTTAAAGGGAGTCTGCATGAGGAACCTGCTCGCGAGTGTTTCAACGAGGGGAAGCCTCGGCATCCTGATCGTCTTCCTTTGGGGGTTAGTGTCACCACTGGGTGCCGAGACCCCCATCCCCCCCTTGCAGAATCCTGTGAGCGATCAAGCCAACGTCCTGAGCGAATCGGTCGAGGGATTCCTGAATGCCAAGCTTCAGGATCTGCGTGCGCAAGGTGGAAGTCACATCGCAATACTCACCGTACCGACCCTTGGGGCGGAAACGATTGAACAGTTCTCAATTCGAGTCGCCGAAGCCTGGAAGCTGGGCGATGCACAGAGGGACAACGGCGTTCTTTTACTCCTCGCCATCGGTGATCGTCGGGCTCGTATAGAAGTGGGGCAGGGACTCGAGGGCCAGTTGACGGATGCCTACACCAATCAGATTATACGCGATCATATGACTCCGCTGTTTCGTGAGGGTCGCTACGATGCGGGAGTGGTAGCGGGTGTCAGTCTCATTGTTTCTCACTCCGACCCCGAGTTTCGCATGGGTGTTGAAACAGCAGCGAAGCGCTCGACTGGCAAACGTTCGGCAAGTCTGGGTGAGCTGCTATTCTTCCTCTTTTTTCTCCTATTCGGCGTCATATTTGGCGGCAGGCGTTCGTCTGTTCACCGCGGTCGACGTGGCTTCGGAGGCGGTTTCGGCGGTGGTGGTGGCTTTGGTGGTGGTGGCTTTGGTGGTGGTGGTGGTGGATTTTCGGGAGGAGGCGCGTCAGGACAATGGTAAAAGAGATACCCAAGTGGGCTGCTCACATTCTGTCTTTAGAGGGTGCTCGACGGATTGAGGAAGCAGTCGCAAGCTCGGAAAGCAAGACTAGTGGCGAAATTGTACCGATGCTCGTCCATCGTTCCTCGTCAATCGGCCTAGTGCCGGTTGTGACGAGTCTTGTCCTTGTCCTGATTGTCTTATGTAGCAAGTATGGCTCTGCACTGGCGGGAGTCGGGCCTTCGCTGTGGGTCTGGGCTCTTTTGTTCCTTTTGGCCGTCCTGTTAGGTCAATGGATCGGGCGTTGGGGGGGCTTCCAGCGCTTGATCTTACCAAGGGGAGAACGCAAAGAGGCTGTGCATCAGCGAGCCCTTTTGGAGTTTCATGAAGCGGGGCTCAATAAAACGGAAGGTGAAACCGGCATTCTTCTGTTTGTATCCTTGCTCGAACACGAAGCAGTTGTCCTGTTTGACAAAGGTATCGCCCGCCACTGTACCCCAGAGGTGTTCCAGAACGTCGTTGCAGCCCTCATAGAGGGAGCAAAGACCGGGGATCTGGCGGGGGGATACCAACGAGCTATCGCTTTGTGTACCGACGTGCTCAGCAAACATTTCCCTCCTCGGGCGGTCAATCCGAACGAACTTAAGGATTATCTGCGCATCGAAGAGTAAGGCAGCCTTATTAGGCCCGTAGACCGGGGGGGCAAGTCCCCTAGAGGTCTGGGTAGAATGGCGATTCATAGGAGTCTCGATAAGGCCTTCGCCATTTCCTCCGATAGTCCTCATGAATGAGAGGATGGTCACCCTAGATGAAAGCCTCCGAGCAAACCAAGATCGATCGTTCCTTGCATGACAAAGTAACCAACTTTGCTCGGCAGCACGAAACGGAATTTGTCGCGGAATTGAACAGCTACGTACGAAGGTACTTTTTAAAGAGCCTCGGCTGCTTTTTTGTTGCGCTCTTGATTGCTAGTACGGGATTTATGATCGCCTGGAAGTTGGGTATTCCATCTTTGGTGTTCATTCATATCCCTTCCTTCGCTGTGCTAGTCTCCTATCGCCTGCTTTCGCGCTTTTCTGACTCTATCAATCGGCACGCGGTCGCTTATTTCAACTGCTTTATGATCTGCCTGATTGTGGAGTCGACAGTCCTCTACTTGGTTTATCACGCAGCTGGGAAAGTGCATCTGATCGATCATTCAGCTGCATTTGCCATCAGCACTGCGATCTGGACCCTGAATTTTTTGCATCACCGACCTCAATACGCACTGGTATCAGGGAGCCAGCAGGTTGTGCTGATGATCGGTGTTGCCAGTCAATCGAGAGAGCACTTTCAGCTCAATCTTGTGGGCTTCGTCATCGGAATGACGCTGGGGGTGATCCTAAATGTTTTGATCCAGAATGTCTTTCGGTACAAGTTCTACTTCAGCCAGATAGAGAAGAGACAGACAAACCACGCTTACCGTCAACTGGAAAAGGTGGTTTATCCTCATCAAAGACGGCAGATCGAGGCTGGGGCCACTCTTGAGCAAACAATGCCGGTCGGTTGGGGCGAGGCTTGCGTGCTCGTTTTTGATATTGTCCAGAGCAGTCAGATCAAGAGTCCTTATGCCCGCGAGTTTCTGCAAAGTGTCTTAAAAAAATGTCAGGCTGAAATGATGTATGGATACGATGGTGTGGGTATGACAGCCCGTGCGTATCGGATCAAGGAAATGGGGGATGGTTTCATCTGTTCGATTGGCTTTCCATTCCGTCTGCCTGCTGGTGGTGAACCTGCTGCTTTTGCCTTGCAGTTGGCACGAGCCTTTATAGCAATTGTTGATGCTGAAGCCCAGCGTTTGCATCCCAAGCGCTCCGTCTTCTGTTCGATCGGTATTGCCTATGGGGCAATCGAATCCTTTTATCCCACGACCTATCCGAAAGAATACGATCTCTATGGTGCCCCGATCGTTCAAGCGACTCGCTACGAAGCTTTGAGGAAAAGTCATCTAGCTCATCTCACCAATGGGCATCTTATCATCCTGCAGGATCGAGTCTATCGTACCTTAGCTCCAGAGAAGCAGCAGACCTTTACCTCTCAAAAACTGGACAAGCAACCTGTACGAGATGATGAGGAGGCGACGGAATTCCATTATGCATTTATCCCGACGGCCATATTTGCTGTGCAAGAGCGAGATCGTCTTGCATCATGAGCGTACATTTTGTTAAAAAATCCTTTGAACGGTACTTGGATGATTCCTCCCTGTGTATAACCAGCCTATCGGCCTCAATCGCTTCGTCAAGGAGGGTCAGACGGTGAAGATTGTATTCCTGGTAGACACAATAAGACTCGTCATCTCTTTACTATAGCGAGACGTTCTTCGGTGCGGGAACAAGGCGCATTCGTCATCACACCGGATGGGTAACATAGTCGCGATCAGCTGGAAGGAGAGTATCCTCGATGGGAAGACAGCTGCCTTTCGATCCCACTTACGTGTTTTTTGATGGGCAGTGTGGGACCTGCCATCGCATCGTCCGATTTCTGCTGAAACGACGGCACCGAAATCGATTGCGCTTTGTGCCCCTCGAGCGTGTGAGAGGTACCTGGCTTGAGGAGCGGATTGCCAGCGATTTGGCGGTCGATCTTCAGAGCACGCTGGTGGTCTGGAAGAATGGAACCTTGTACTCTCGGTTTCCTGCGGTCACAGCGATCTTTACGGATTTGAGTTGGCCATGGAATCTTGTGATCGTGCTACGACTCATTCCCCTGCTCCTGACGGGAGCTATTTATGATCTCTATGCGCGATATCGCTATCAGATCATGGGCCGTGCCAAAGACCCCGATCTCTGTGCTGTACTGCCCCCAGCCGAACAGCGCCTCTTCCCGGGGCAGTTTCCTCAGGATCTACCGGTTTTTGCACCGCGACCACAGGTGTTTCTTTCAGCACAGTGGCGGCACTTGGTGTTTGTGAATTTCGCTGTTCCACCTGAGGCGCTCAAGGCTTACCTGCCAGTGGGAACCGAGCTAGATGTATGGCAGGGACAGACGCTCGTGTCGCTGGTCGCTTTCGCGTTTACTCGCACCTCTCTCGGCGGGATGACCCTACCATTCTGCAGCGACTTTGAGGAAGTGAATCTGAGGTTCTATGTGCGGCGGCGCTTGCCCGGTACCCAGGATGTTCGACGAGGAGTCGTCTTCATCAAAGAAATCGTACCCCATTCTATTCTTGCCCTTATCGCCCGTTTGTTCTACGGAGAACGCTACGTCCGGGAAGAAATGTCTTCGACGCATCTGGCGCATGGCGAAGAGACGCAAATATCCTATACTTGGGGACGTGGCCCATCCCTCTGTTCGGTAACAGTCCGTGTGACAGGATCCACGAAGCCTTGCGATAGCGACTCCTTGTCTGGATTTATCACCCAGCATGATTACGGTTATGTGACGAGCGTAGAAGGTCGAACGCGGGAGTATGAAGTGGAGCATCCTCATTGGACCGTGTGGTCTCCGGAAGACGTGGCTATCCAGGGGGACTGGCTAAGCCGCTATCCGAAGACCATAACGCAACACATGACGCAGGTCCACTCGGTAATGGTCGCGCAAGGATCGGCCGTTCGAGTTTTTCGAGGCCGAACTTTGCCCGCTAGCTGAAGCTTGTGACCCTAAGAGCTCGAATCGAAGCATAGGACGTGTCGGCCCGGACCTACCCGATGAAACATGTAGAAAGGGGCTAGGGTGCTCGAAACTCCTAAGCTCAGCGGAGCCCAATGGTTTCAGAGCAGCTAAGGGTGTTTTTATGCAGCTACAGATCTTGGGTCTGCTAACTGCGGTCCTGCAACACCCTTCGAAGCGTTCAAACATGGTCACGAGACGAGGTCCCTCAAGTTCAAGGGTCTGAAGCAATCAAGCCATCTTTGGACGCTGCACGCGAACCCTGATCGATCTCCCTACGCCTTCAGCCAGCCAACAAGATTCTGCTGAAGCAGCTCCGAATCAAAGTGCGAGTACAAAAAAACGGAGCCCATGAGCTCCAAGCAGAAGCGTGTTCTTAAGGGAGCCAGGGTCTCGACAGCAGGACCTAATGAAATCCCTCCTGGAATGAGCTTTCGAGTGCGCCTGCAGGCGACTTCTCTGCAGAAAAAAACAGTCTTCTTGGACTATTAGCTTAAACTTGTGAAGTTATGGTCAAGCCTTGCCGACCCCTTCCCTTGGTAGGAGAGTAGCCTCAAAACAAAGTTCTAGGTAGAGTATGACTATGACCCCTATGTGGCAGATACAGGGAAATCGTCTGGTGTGGATGTGGGCTGTGCTCGTTTTCATGACTTTGAAGAGCCCGACTGCTCAGGCCTACGATCAAAGTCTTTGCTTTTCTTGTCGGATCGAGATTAACGATCTCGACGAAGCGCATACTCTCGAGGGTCGCTGGCTTTTCACCCGCGATGACAAACCTGAGAACGCTCGACCCGAGACTTCGACCGCTGATTGGGTCACTGTACCAGCGCCAGGTCCTTGGTCCAAGGCATACAACGACAAAGAGCTGTTCAGGGTTGGTTGGTACCGGGGTAATTTCGTCTTCGATCCCAGTCTCATTGGTCGCAGAGTGGTCTTTTACGTCGACGCCTATATGTCGAAGATGTCGGTCTATGTCGATGGGCGGCCTGTCTTTGAACGCAAGGGCCACGATACCCACCAGCGTTTTTACTCCATACAGCCGGTGCCTGTATCCTTTGAAGTGACCCAGCGCGAGCATGTCGTGACAGTTCGCATCGATACGCCCCTGATGGTTGGTATCTACCAGTCACCCTTCCAACTGCGTGAGTACAAGCAGTACGATCCCTACATAAACTTTTTCCAGATTTTTTGTGGTGAACTGCGCTATCTTTTCGCTTACATCTTCGCCTGGACGGGACTCTTCTTTCTCTTCCTCTATTACAAGATTCGCTACCCGCTCTATCTTGTCTCAGGATTGACGGGTATCGGTATCTTCCCCTTCTACGCGATGCCCAACGAAATCACGGTCAAACTCTTTTATCCCGATACCATGCTTATTCTCCACTACCCTGGTATCGGGTTTATGGCGCTGGGTTACTTCTGGTTTTCACAGTTCTTCTATAAGTTCTACCCACGGCTTGCTGTGCTGTATGCATCGATCATTGGAATTTTCGCTGCTGTATTCCTTTACCTAGCCTTCGATTTCCATCTTGGTCTGTTCCAGATTATCCGAAAAGCTCTTTTTCTTTACGCCTTCGCCATTGCAACCCATGGTGTTGTCAACTGTATCAGAGGTTATCGGAAGGACCCACGGATCGGTCCTGCGATTATCGGAAAAGTTCTCTTCTGGGCCTCATCGGGTCATGACATTCTTCTCGCTCTCGGCTTGATCCATTCGACAAGTCTCATTTTCGTCGGTACTTTCGCGGGTACCTTTGCTATCATGTGGATCACGGCAAATCTGTTTGCGCAGACTTTTAACGATAACAAGAAACTCCTGCGTGAGGTCGAAGTCATCAATAACGGTCTCGAAAAGACCGTTGCCGAACGCACCAAGGACCTACGGGAAAAAACCCAAGAAATCTCCTCGATCCTTGAGAGCTTACCGCAGGGTATCATCGAAGCCGATCGGAATCTGCGCGTTCTCGGTAACTACTCACAGGCTGTGACTCACATTCTCAATCAACAGCAAATTGAAGGACACGATCTTATTGAACTCGTATTCAAAGACTCTGATCTCACCCATGATGCGCTCGCCCAGGCACGTGCTGTGCTTGATATGAGCGTAGGGGAGAGTCGCTTTACTTTTGAGGCCAATGCAGGCTGCCTGCCTATGGAAATCAACCGAAAGATTGGCCAAGAGAATAAGATTCTTTCCATCGGCTGGAGTTCTGTTTGCACCGATGATGATGATGTGGATAAAATCCTCGTGACTCTCACCGACATTACCAAGCAGAAAAAGCTAGAAAAAGAATCAGCAATGCTGAAGTTACGGGCTCAGATTATGGAAGCTACCTTTGACGGTCAGGATTCCCGTCTGCTGGTCCTGGTGCAACAGTCTTTGCAAAAAATGCGAGCGGTATGGAAGGATCCCCAGCTTGCAACTCTCGATGTACCGCGGGTTTATCGAGAATTGCACACCCTGAAGGGTAGCTCCCGTCTGTTCGAACTGACCGATCTCTCCAATCTTTGCCATCTTGCTGAGACGGAATTGGAGCACTTCAAACAGCAAAGGTCACCTGAGGCTTTCGCTACACTCTCCGCGGCGATGGAAACAGTCATCCAAGCGATCGAAGGCTTGAGCGGGCTGATCGATCAATTTGCTGAGCGCATACGGGGGCACCGCGACCCCTACGGCATCGTCGTGCATCCCGAGATTTGGTCGAGCTTGAACCGTGCGAGCAAGGGGAACCTCGTCAATTCAGAACTGTCGAGTCTGGTTCGAGCCCTGCGCTACCATCCCGCATTATTCTTAACTATCGATCTAAGGGAACAATTCAAGCCGATCGCGCAAGCTCTCGGGAAGCCTGAGCCTATCTTCATCCTGGGTATTCGGGACCATTTCTTCATCGACCCTGACTTTTCCTCAGCACTGAGAAATGTGCTCGGGCATATGATTCGCAATAGTCTCGACCATGGTATCGAACTGGCAACACAGCGACAGAAAACAGGTAAGGCCCTGCAAGGCTCGATCTCGATTGGCTTAGCTTTCGATCCCGAGGCAATTGTGTTCACTTATAAAGATGATGGCACAGGACTTGATTTGCGGGGCATTCGAGAGAAAGCCTCAAGTCTCGGTCTCTGCAAGGCTGATGAAACAGATGTTAGCAAAATTGTATCTTGCATCTTCATTTCAGGATTTTCAACGGCACACAATGTCTCTGATATCTCGGGGCGTGGAGTTGGTATGGATGCCGTGCTGACGGATATTAAGGAGTGGAAAGGGCGGTTGACCTGGCTTGGTCATCCGGTGAGTCTCGAATCAACTCAAACGGGACGTGTGCCCTTTCACCTCGAAATCCGTTTTCCGAGCGATCTTGGATACCAGCTCGATGAGGACTTTAAAGCCGCCAGCTGAACGAGCGAAGCGCCCCTTTCAAGACACGAAGAGGAGAGAGAAAGGAGCGCTATCGAGTCGATCAGAGAGCAGGAAAAGCCAGATAATCACGGTAAAGAACCTGGTACGACTCTCTATCGGTCATCTCGTAGATCGACGGTCTCAGAAATACGTCGGCTCGATCTGCAACTCCCGCTTCTGCGAGATCCTTATCAGCAATAAAAAGTTCTAAAGGACGATCAGGGCTATGACTCAAATCCTGAGGGGTTTGGCTGTAGACAAAGCGCCGATCGGAGATGAGGGTACGGCTGCCGTCTGGTTTTGAGACATAGACAGGCTGATAGCTGGACTCGGTCTCATTGAGGGGGGTCTTGATTTGCGGAAAGAGACTCACATAGTAGAAGGTCCCCAGCGGGGCTTCATAGTCGAACGCTAGAGATACGTAAAAGCCTGCTTGACCTTCTGCATCGATCCCGCGGCGAACGTTTGCTTGAACAGGTCCCAGTTTGCTTGCAACTTCGCTATTCGTGAGTTCACCATCCAGGCGCTGAACACGGGCTGCGAAAAAGCTGCCGTAGGACCAGTTTTGGGCGAAGTCATAAGGCATTTTCCCGTAGCCACCTCGACCCCAAGCAGAGCCCCACGAATTCTTGAAGTAATAAACCTGCTCGGTATCATCGTAGCCTGTGAGCAGCACGGTGTGGCCACCGCAGAGATCTGGTTCGGTTTTGCACTGGGCTTCGAGCTCGGCATTATGCTGCACCAATCCGTCCGGCCCAGCCCATCCCTTCTGGTTAACTGGCACCGAAATCGTAACGGCCTGGCCTTCAGCAAGTCGAGCCCTGACCTCAGCAAGGGTTTTGAGCTGATCGACCTGAAAGGCATAACGCTCAGCTGGAAAAAGGGCCGCTTGGGCCGTGGGCTGGGGAGGAAAGTGGGTGCGGCAGAAGCTAGGAGCGCTTGCGTCGTCCTGGAACTGAGCGCAAGGCATCCCTTTTTCAAACCAGGAATGGCTATAGGGCATCTGCTCCTCGAGTAGAATTCCCCGGCGTAGAAAGGTCCGAATGTTCGCGTTGAGATACGAGCCATCATCTCGGCTGTTGACGCGATCGAGCGCTTTATTAGCGTAGATAAGGTACTGCTCCGAGAGATTCACGTCCTTTGCTTCAGCATTCCTAAGCTTTAAGGCATGCTCAAATAAGGCTATGGTCGTAAAGTAGGTGCAGCTACCTCGATTGCCTTGGTCCTTGACCGGTGTTTGCAGGGACGTGAGGTCAACTTGTGAGGGTAGGGCCGAGCGCTCCAACTCCCAAGCACTCGGATCCTTCCAGAAAGCCTCGGAAGGCTTGCTTTGCAGGCGAATAGTCCGGCCATTCATCTCAATGGTCTGTGCTACACCCGTCCAGGACCAAAAAGGAACCATGAGGAAGACTGCTGACTTCCAACCCATAAATTCTCCCGATTTAGAATTGTGATAGTGCTCAGGGATAACAAATGAATCCAGATGTCTTAAGCGAAATTGTTTCGGACTTCTCTGGAAAAGTACGCAGTCCGTAACTTTCCATCATCTCTGTGATCACTGAGCAGTCATTGTGGATGCGGATAGGCCACGCTTGGCCTCGTCAGCGGCAGAGTTGAGGTACGACTGTTGTGATGACAGTCAGGAGTGGGAGTCCCAACGCCAGAGTGCTGGCGAGCGTGACAAGGGCCTGTCTGGGCTAGACTTTTGAGCGTTCCTGCCTCTTGAACAGAGCGCGCTGCGTTCTTGCATAAAAACCCTTAGCCTTTATCGACCGCAGGGAGGCACTTCAGAATTGTTTTTAAATAGGAGTTTCGGAGTCCTCAGATTCACGAGGCAGGTCGATCGCCTCTGAGGTGGAAGCGGCGCGACGTGCGCCGATCTCGAGACGTGCTGTTTCGAAGTCTGAAAAACCATGCTCGCGAGCTGCAAGCTCTAAAGAACGAGGAATCGACACTTTCCCCTGGCGACGGATTTCAGCCGCACGCTCCTTCAATTGACGGATTGTTTTGGACGATTTTTGGGTGCTCATGGCCCTTGATCCTTTGGCTGTATAACCTGCTTACAAAGTAGCAAGACCAGTTGGTCTACACGATTTTGCCTGGACTGAGCAAGAAGCTTTTTTCCGGAGGAACCATCGGAGTTGTTCCAGCCCAGGGGGTTTGGAAGGACGGTTTGCACAGCGCTGCGCTGTGCTCCCTCCCCTAAACTGTTCTTAGTGGTTATAGGCCCTAAAAGGCCCGTTTAACCGCCCGTTTAACCGCCCGTGAAAGGCCAGAGGCTATGGGTAGGAAAGCCCCAAGAGGAGTCATCAGGTGGTCCATGAGGAGCTAAGGGTTTTTATGCAACGACGTTTCTGGGCTATGTCTGGACGAATGAACAGGCATGTTAGGATAGACACTTAGCTAAGGATTTCGAATGAAAAAAAGAGGAATGTATAAAAAAAGCCAAGTCCCTTCGGCTTTGCCTGAGACGTAGAGCAACTGTCGCAAGGCATCAAGTTTTCTATAGATTTTCCGATGTGCTCCCTGGATGGGAGCGAAAATATTTCATGAGTATCCGCCTTTTCTATTGCTGCATGCTTGTTGGGCTCTTTTCTTGGAGTCGCAAGGGAGTCGCGGATTCAAAGGCTCTGATCAGGGAGTTAGAGGAGTCGCGCGAACTTTATTTTGACGATCCTCAGCAGGCCATTCATATCTATCGCCGCATTGTGGATCGACTGCAGCCTACGGAAGATACACGTGCGTGGCTTCAAGCTATTGCGCTGTCCAATGCGGCGAGTCACCATATAGGACAAACGAAAGATGTGCTTCTGCTGCTAGAAAAAGCCTTGCCCATCGCTGAGCGAAGCCCCTACCACGGACTGCATGCTCAACTTTTGATGCAAAAAATTGGTATCCTTCACTCTCAAGGAAAGCAGGAACAAATTGAAAATCTTCTAGAAAAAGCCGATCAGCTCGCTAACAAAGATAGCGATATCATGGGTCGTGTCGCGGTTGTCGAGTGGCGAGCGAGACAAGCTAGTGAACAGGGTAAGAGCGCGAGATACGCGGCTCTGATGCGCGAGGCCTACCAGCTCTCCCGGGCTGCGCCCCGCACAGTTCGTTATTATGCCATGCTGAACAACATTGCTTCCATCGATCTTACAATAGGAAACCACCGCATGGCGGAATCAGTGTCGATGTTAAAGGAGGTGACTGACTATTGTCAGACTCATCGACTTCGTTTCTTGTCAGTGATTGCGAGTTATAACTATGGAACCGCTTTGCATTATCTCAATCGGCAAGAGGAAGCATTTGATGCATTCGACCGATCGTTAGAAGCAGCTCGTAGCATTGGTGATGATTTGGGAGTGGCCTACGCCCTTACTGGTCAGGCTCGGTCTTTGCGGCAACAGAAAAAGTTTGACGAAGCGATTCCTCTCCTTCGCAGAGCCATGCCAATTGCTCAACAATTTGACGATCAGAGTATTCTAGTCTTGATTCAGGAGAATCTGGCCTGGTGCCTACTGGAATCTAGGCAGACCCGCGAAGCTGTACCAATCGTCGAAGATTTGATGCAAAAAGCAAACGTTAGCTTGATACAAAGCACGATGACTGAGGCCCTTGCGCTGAAGGGACGCTTGCATGAGGAACTTGGTGAAGAAAAGTTGGCTATGATCGCATATAGGCAACTGAGTGAATTGCAAGTATCAATATTCGATGCGAAGAATCAAGAGTTAACTGCTCGAAACTTGGCCGAGTTCGAAGTAGATCGGCGCGAAGAAAGGAATCAGCTTCTCACTCAGAAAAATCAAATCCAAAAGTTAGAAATAGAAAATCAAGAGAGAAACAACCAGATCCTCATTCTAAGTTTGTGTGGATCGCTCGGGCTTGCAGCATTGATCAGCTTTGAGATTATTCAGCTGCGTCGGCGGAATCGTGAAATTCAAAAACTTCAGGGTTACATAGAACGGAATGTTCTGCAGCGCTTTCTACCGCCAGTCTTGGTTCAGGAAATTCTGGCAGGTCGTTCACGCTTGGATGAGCATGCACGCAGTGAAATTGTTACCGTTCTCTTTGCTGACCTCTGCGACTTCACACGGGCAACAGAGCGCCTTGGACCACAAACCATCGCTCACATACTCAATGATTTTTTTATGAAAATGACGGATATCGTATTTGAAGAGGGTGGGACTGTCGATAAGTTTATCGGTGATGCCATCATGGTTATTTTCGGAGCTCCAACCACGATTTCCCCCGATGTACAGGCACAACGGGCAGTTCGCTGTGCTCAGCGGATGCAAAAACATCTCGGAGAACTCAACAAAAGTTGGGAACTCAGCGAAGGTCAGCATTTTTTTATGCGTATCGGCATTCATCAAGGCCTAGCTGTCGTCGGTAGCTTCGGAGGCAAGAGGCGATCGGATTACACTGTGGTAGGGACGGCTGTCAATATTGCGGCAAGAGTCGAAAATCTCGCGGAACCCCAGTCTATTCTGATCACGCCGGAGATCGTCAAGTATCTCAGCCCAGCCGTATATCGGTTGAGAGGTAGCTTTTCCATACGAGGTTTGAATGACGCCATGGATCTTTATGAGGTCCACCTGGAAGCCTCCTTGGAACCCTTAGATCAAGTGTCCTGAGTGTCACATGCCGTGTCTTCACTGAGGCGGAACACTTCCAGAGCCAAGAGAGAACCTAAAGGCGGTCTTGTATCAGCACCGAAAGGTCCCACTGGACTGCGTTGATGGCAGCATCGCCTCACGGAGCTTTGGAGGGGCAAGGGTCAGAGCCCCTAGATGGGCTCAGAACCCATCCGGGAGCTATGTCAGAGCAGTCAGGATTTCGCTTGCGCGAAAAAAAATCATGAGTCTGTGTTGCTCTCTAAAAGGTTTTTTTGCAAGATCGAGTGCTTTGGAGACGATGCAAGGTGCGGTCAGACGAGTCTGATCTTCCAAGGAGACTGTCGCTAATGAAAGAAGCTCTGGTCAAACCGATTCTCGTGATCACAGGTCTTGTCACCATGTCGCCGATTCTGACTTATTTCAGTCCAAGCCAAGCCATCGGTGGCTTGCAGCTCCTCAAGCTTGATATGAGCGTGATGATCTATGTTCGACACTGGGGTTTCATGGCTTTTGTTTTGGGAGCATTGATTGTGGCCTCTGCTTTTCGATACTCTCTGCGCAGCGCCGTTCTGGGAGCTGCAGTACTCGAGAAACTGGCCTTGGTCGCCCTGATCGCTGGCGCCTGGGATCAACTCCACGGCTGGCGTCAGGTCTTGTTCTTTGATGCGTCCTGCGCCATCTTTTATATAGCCTACCTCTGGACGGCACGTTCTAGGGCATCATAAGCGGGATCTCGAATTGCTGAATTGCAATCGATAGGTTTGAAAGAACGGTGCCCGCGTGACTCTAAACTCAAAACAAAGCCTGACCTCGACCCTTCGATAAAGAGGCACTCTTTTGAATGCTGATCAGAAGCGATCCCGGTGACTCAAGTCGTCAGGCGCTCTCCCCCTCCCTGCTTGTCCCTTCCGAAAGAGTTCGCGTGGCCACAATGAAACATCCTTGCGGTCGTGAGCAATTCTAGTCAATCAAGAGCTGTCGATGAGCTGCTACCCCTGTGGAACCTCCGATTCAACTTGCAAAGATCAGTCGGGGAGACTAAGCAAAAAAAACACAGGTAGGCCGCTTATTACCAAGGCAGGGCCGGTTCTGGGGACATCCGCATTGAAGGAAGGATATGGAGTACGATCGGAAAGAGAGACACGCTTATCTGGGGCGACGGGCTGGGCTTCGTCTCGATCTGGGCGTCTACGGTCGGCTTCTCTGTATCCTCGCTTTGTGTTTAGGTCTAGGTATGTTGTTCTGGAATGCAAGGCCTCTCATTCTGCACGAGCTTCAGAGCGTGCAACCGAGACGTCACGAAGTGACTCTTCCAAAGCATCTCGAGGATCTATTTCGTCCTGTCAGTATCGAGGCTGATGACGGAGTCAGGCTGAGCGCCTGGTATGCAGAGACTCAGAATGGTGCCACCGTTATCCTGCTTCACGGATACGGAACGGATCGGACTGAAATGCTACCAGAGGCGATGGAGCTCATCAGCTACGGATATGGAGTCTTCCTCTACGACAGCCGAGCGCAAGGGCAGAGCGGTGGTACAAAAATTACGTTTGGTCGCAAGGAAAAGACAGATCTCCGGGCGGTCGTCGATTGGCTGGTGGCCCAACCCGAGGTCCAACTTGATCGCTTGGGTGCTTATGGTTTTTCCCTGGGGGGGCTGACGTTAGCTCGACAAGCGGCCGAGGATACGCGTATCAAAGCGGTCGTACTCGCCGCTAGTCCAACGAGTCTTTTCGATCTGGCCTACGATGAATCTTCAGTTCAGCCCTGGCTGAGTGCTCATCTGCGACTCATTATGAACCTCTTGGCCGGTGTTAACGCTTACTGGGTCGACGCTGAATCTGCCGTCGATGCTATTGCGCCACGGCCGCTCTTGCTAATACAAGGGGCTAAGGACCGGGTCGTTCCACCGAAACGCATGCAGCAGCTCTATGCGGCTGCAGAAAGTCCCAAGACAGCCCTGCTTTTAGCTCACTCCGGGCACGGCTATTATTTTGAGTCGGACCGCGAGCATTTTACGACCAGTCTGATCGAATTTTTCCACCAAGCTTTCGGTTTTACTCGATAGGTGCAGTCCTCCATCAGTGACAAGGAATCGCTCGGGTCGATCCCGGAATGGGAGGGAGATTGTACCGTCAGGGTCCATGGGCGTGTGCCGATACCTTCGGCGAAGGAAGAGGAGCATGGACTCAAGTCACATCGGGTGCAACAGATTATGACTCTTAGCGTCCTGTCACAGACTTTTACAGGCTGTAGCACGGATGTCATGAAAAGGTGAAGAAATCTGAGAGCTCGAAAACTTAGGATTTTTGGTGCTTACTTGTGAAGTGACCATGTGAGTGAGCCTTGCTCCTCGTGTCAGCGTCTCGGTCTGCTCAGATCCTCGTACCGAAAGTCCTCAACTTTTCTGTGTTTACTGCCGATCCTCCCCTGGGAAAGGCGAGGTGGATCTCATATGCTTGCAAAAGCTCTTCTCATAACAATCTTGGGCTTTTTGCTGGGTGTTCCTGCGTTTGCAGAGGATTCGTCCGAACCAGTATTTGTGATCAAAGAGGATCAACCCAGTAAGGTGTTGCTTGGACCCTTTACAGGAACACACAGGGACGAGTCCCGAAGTCTTAGCTTTCCAGCGGTCAGGAACTCGACCTTTCAGTATCACAATTCCCCTATGAAACACTTTTCCTATACAACAGATCGGATCTGGATCAAGCTCAAAGTAAGGAACTTGGAAGAGCACGCGATGACCCGTATCCTTGAGATCGAACCGGGTCAGGTCAATGTGATTTTTTACCGCATAAGAGCTTCGAATTCAGAGGCTGATTTGGTTACAACGGAGCAGATGCGGGCTCAGAGCAGTTTGCAGTATCGTAACTCGATCTTCCGAATCACATTGCCCCCGCGAGCTGACGAAGAGTGGTATATATCCTTCGAAAATCATTATGCTTTGACGATTAAGCCTATCCTTTATGAGCCCACGGTCTTCCAGCGGGAGATCGAACGAGATGCTATGAAGTTTAGTATCTATGCAGGTATGATGCTCTTCGCAGTCCTGTTCAGCTTTTTCCTCTATACACAAACGAAGCATAGCCCTTTCCTGTTCTACAGCCTGACGATTGCTAGCTTTCATCTGCTTTTTTTCCTATCCAACTTTGGTATGTTGAACCAGGTTTGGAAGCGCTGGCCATGGTTTGGTGATCGGGCTATCTTTTTTTTCATTGAATTATCACATATCTTTGGTTTCTACTTTTTTATGACTCTATCCGATTTTCGTAAGTATCTCCCTCGAACTTTTCGGTGGGTGCAGATTTTTCCTGCGAAATCACTGTTTCTTTTGACTCTGAGCTTGTTTTATTTCAACGCCCACCTGGTCTCGATTTCGGTTGCGAGCACCGCTTTGATCCTTATCTTCTTTATGACCTATGGGACTTACCTCAGCATCCTGGGTCAACGTCCAGCATTCTATTTCGTCGTCAGCTGGGGAGTTGCCTTCGTCTGCAACGCCGTCTATGCGATCACGCTGTCCTTTAACATCAGTGATATTCCACCTATCCTCGATGCTTTTATGGGATATCAGATCCCTTTGGTCGCCAATATCATCGAATGCATCTTCATGTCTCTAGCGATCGGTGATCAATTTCGACAGTATCGTGCCAGCGCTCAAAAAGAGAAGGAAGATCTGATTCGCCTTCAAAACGATTTGGAAGACGCTGAAGCTGTTCAATCAGCATTTTTTTCCGAACGCTCGCTACCAGATTCTATCCACCTCTGGGCTGAATCCCAATCAGCAGAAAAAACCGGAGGGGATTGGTATGGGTACTACTTCGACAAGGAAGCGAAGCGCTTTTACATGGGAATTGTCGACGTCACAGGCCATGGCGTTCGATCAGCTCTGGTGACCGGCGCCGTGCACGGTACGTTCTATTCGCTGGTGCCTTTGCTCGATAGCAAGGGTGACACGCCCCAGGATCGCCTGCAATGTTTGACCCAAAGTCTCAATCGCATCGTGCACGATACAGGGCGTAAGTCTGAACTGATGGCGACCATGGCGCTGGTTGAAATCGATCTTAGGGAACACAAGGTCTATTATACAAGTCTTGCACACTGTCCCTCGCTTATCCTGCGACAGGATACCAGCCGACTGCTTCATGCGAAAGGTTCCCCTTTGGGTCTCTACGAACAGGTTGCCGTTGAGGTCAAATCATACTCGCTTGAAGATTCTGATATCATCTTGCTTTACACAGATGGCTGGCTTGAAAATCACCCACCTGGCGAAAAGCCCATCTCATTCAAACGCTTTTCAAGCGAGCTGGGTAAGTGTCAGAATCTAGACGACTTGCAACACACCCTGCATATCATTCGTAACTCAGGCGCAGTTCAAACCGTTGAAGATGATTACACAGCGATCGCAATCCAGTATTGTCCACTTCAGGCGGTTGCACCAATCGATAACGGAGTAACTCAGTTAGAAAAGCACGGGAAGGCCTCTTGATGAAGAGATCAGCGATCAGGTCCAGCCTGTTTCCCCGTGGAACTTGCAACAGTCCGGCAGCGAAAGCGGCGACGCTGCGAAAGGGGTGGGCGCTCAACATGAGACATGATGCAAGTGTCAGAGATGGAGTCTTTCCCATGGTGATCCCTTCGCCATGGATGCGAAGTCTTTTGATATTCAGTCTTGTGTTGATCGGCTGTACAAGTAAAAAGAAAGGGAAAGAGAGTTGGGAGACCTCTCCCTCGAGTGAGACGAGCGCAGCATCAAGTGGAGGCGGTAACGATAGCGAGGGACCTCAGGGGCCTGCGGTGCCTGTATCGAATCTGCCTGAGGCAAAAGGAACCCTAGTAGGTGCCGGGCCTTTGCCAAGCGGTCGATGGACTGCTGCATCGTCACCCTATCGGGTGCAGGGTGATCTTGTGCTGGGCCCTGATCGCCAGCTCGAGATTGAGGCTGGAGTCACAGTCATTTTCATGGGAGCCTATAAGTTCTCCATCTTCGGTGGTCGTCTTCTCGTAAGGGGAACAAGGCAGGAGCCGGTTCGGTTCACCGCCACGGTGCAAACACCAGGCTGGTATGGGATTCTCATGTGTCCCGATAGCAATTGTAACAGCGAAGAGGCTCGCGGACAGCTTGATGTAGACTATGCAATCTTCGAATATGCACGCGCCAATGATCGCAGCGGTGATTTTCGCTATTGGCGGCGAGGCGGGGCCATGCTCCTTTTAAACCCCGAGAGTATCCGCCTTCGACGCTCGATCTTCAGGGCCAATCATGCCTCAGAAGTGGGTGGAGCGCTTGAGCTGATCGCAGTTCAAAATGATAAGGCGGTGATACTCGAAAACCTTTCATTCCAGGATAACGTGGCCGGATCGGGAGGAGCTATCCGCCTCTCGCATATTCACAATCGCAGTTGGTCAGGTCTGACCTTCGAGCGCAATCGCGTCTTAGGATTCCCCGATTCCTATGGTGGTGCGATTGAAGCAGACGATGTCCAGAATCTGACGCTCACCCAAGTCGTCTTCCGAGATAATGAAGCGCAGGCGAGCGGAGGTGCTATCTATTGCTACGCACCCAGTTTGAGACTCCTCGCGCCCTATCTGCTAAGCGGGAATCGACCGGAGCACTCTGTTGGCTGCGGGATTGAAACTCAGATTCAGCAAACGGGTGGGAGTGAGGACCAAGTCATACCTTTGGACCTACCCCAGGGATAGTCGAGCCAGCGTCGTGATAGGACTGACACAATTTAGATAGGGCCACAGAGAGTGATTGGCTTATCGTGACGGCTAAGTGAGTTGCGCAGTGGTGCACCGTCAAGTACGGCACACCCCCCCTAGGAACACTAGGGCTTGGACTGAATCAGACTCGCCGTAGAGCAAGGAGTCTGAGTCACCCGGCGATCCGCTCCGAGGCTGAGACAATTTGCGGTCTTTACACTCCGAAACTTGAAGCTGCCTGTTTCTGTATTGACTGCGGTGAACTGCCAAAGTTCGTCAAGATCCCCACCACGCTTACACGGGCCAAGCAGAATCCTGGCTGCACTCGGCACGGTAGCGGCTGCATCCAAGCGGATACACATCTGCGTCCTTTGATCGATCAGCAGCATGCCGTTGCTGAATTCCTCGGTCTTGAATAGCTGCCTGGTCGGAGCCGGAGCTACACAGGTGAGGCCAAGCAAGGCAGCGTTGCTGGTGGTGCTGCCAAATTCGAAGCAGCTCTGCGAGCTGTCGGCATTGACCACGAAAAACTGCCAGCTTTTGGTGCTCAGCTTACCAGGAGTTGGGGTTGTGGTCGTTGGCTGCTGGCTTCCGGGAGTTTGAGATGTTGACGAGGAATTGCTGGCGTTGATCACGCTGGAATCGCTTGCAGCTGTTTCCGTTGTTTGCTGGCCTGCGGAGCTCGCCACAGTATCGGTGGTCGCCGAAATGGTGCGGCTGAGCTTCTCATTTTTGACCCGTTCGCTGGCTAGATCGCTCTCGAGTTGATCAATTTTTGAATTTAAGGTCTCGATGCGCTGTTTCAGACTTTTGACCTCATTGGAAATCGTTGCGATGTCCTGAAGGAGAGTAGTGATCTGTTCGGTGTTGGCTTTGAGCTTGCCATTGATGCCAGCCAGTGCCTTCTGCGAGACTTCGAGACGCTTGGAAAGCTCCTGTTTTTCCGTCTCGATCTGACCTTGTTTAGTTTGGAGCTCCATCTCGATTCGGACGATGTCGGCCTCGATCGAAGACTTTTGGGTATTCAGTTCGTCTCTTTCAAGGGTCAGTGTAGACAGCTCTTGCGCTTTCTCGACTTTCTGCTGTTCCAGTTCTTCAATAAGACGATCGCGTTCACTGCGAAGCTGAGTGAGGTCACCCTCGAGATTAGAGGATTGCATGCCGGTGATCTGATCGAGTTCGGTAGTCGCTCGTTTCTTGCAGCCGCCAGTAACGAGCGTGGTGAACGCTAGGACCGGAAGGAACAGGCGTAGCATAAAGCCTCCCAACTTGATTCCCCATGTTTTGATCAATGCCAAAGTATTCATGTTTCATGCCAAAACTCAGACCTTTCTTTCAGGTCTGAGTGCCGGAGAATGAGCGAGGGGGAGTCCAAAAAACCCGATCCATTTCAGGCTGTTCTGCATGTCGTCTTGGACACATTGTCCCAGTCTTTTCGGGTGGGATCAAGTCGCGTTGTAACAGGCTGTTTCGAAATCTTTTTTTGGGGCCAGGTGGGGTGAGTGCGACAGCCCGCAGCTGGTACCGGCCTGTCTGCTTCTTTGACTCTGCACAGATCAAGGACAGCTCCCGAAACGGTCTGAAGCTTGCGGAACGCTGCAAGCGAAGTTTAAGACCGACCCAGATTCACCGCTTGCTCTCGGTCAGTGACTGTTCCAGCACTTTGAGGCCTTCGCGCATGCTGATCCGAGGAATATAGCCGAGTTCTTCCCGAGCCGCTCGCGTTTCATACCAGTGTGAGGTCCCGAGCTGAAGCACAGCAAAACGCGTCAGCGGAGGTTCCTGCTTGATGCGAAAGAAGGTGAAGACCCACTCCAACAAGGCAGCAAGACGATAGGCGACCGGCAGGGACAGACGCCGAGTGACGGGTGGTAGATGAGCGGCGTTTAAAAAACCATTGATGATATCTTCCGTGGGCCAAGGTTCACCATTGGTGATGTAATAGGCCTTACCGGCAATTCTCGAATTGATACTCAACCTCTGCATGGCACAGATATGGGCCAGTGCAGCGTTATCAATATAAACAGCATCGACCTTTTTTCCAGGAGGACCGATCAAACCCAAGCGACCCTTGCGAGCTCGATCCAGGATGCGGGGGACGATGTGCTGGTCGCCAGGACCCCAGATGAGGTGTGGTCTCAGAGCCACGGTTGCTAGGTCGGGACCATTAGCAGCCAGGACAGCCTGTTCCGCCTGAGCCTTGGTCGCTGGATAGGGAGCCAAGAACGTAGCAGGATAGGGTGTGCTTTCGTCGATTCCCTCCTGATCTCCCCCATGAAACGTGACCGAAGGGGAACTTGTGTAGACCAGACGTTTGATCCCAAGTTCACGACAGGCTCGTAAGACGTTCTCCGTGCCAACGACGTTTGCACGAACATAATCGTCATAGGGACCCCAGACACCAGCCTTGGCGCCCACGTGAAAGACCAAGCTGACGCCTTCAGCAGCTGCGCGGACAGCAGGATAGTCGGCAAGATCTCCCTGAAAACATCGGACTCCCAGCCGTTCGAGCTCAGGATAGCGACTTCGATTCAGGGTTTGGACGCTATGGCCGCGCTCGAGGAGTTGTCGGATGAGGGCCTGTCCCAGGAAGCCGCCGCCGCCGGTGACCAAGATCCTTTCTGCCATTGTGCCTCCGCCCAAGGTTTGAGCTTTTCGCGAAAAATTTTGGCGTTATGCCGAATATCCACTGGAAAACCCGCGTGGATGAAAAAGTGCTCGATGCTCTTTGTGTGAGGGAAACGAAGGGCTATCGCGCGCAGGTCTTTGAGGAGCTGGTCGCGTTCTGCGGGGTCTCGAATAACTTTCTTCAACTCCACGCAAAGGGCTGGGATCTGCTCCGGTGCCTGCCCCATTCCCACTAATGCTGTGCGTGCGACCCCGGGATGTTGGTTGAACACGCCTTCACAATTGATCGTGTACATATCCCCCTCGCGGGTGATGACGCGCTGTGACTTGCGGCCACAAAACCACAAGCGACCCTGCTCATCAAAGTATCCCAGGTCACCCATGCGATGGAAGAGGTTCTGTCCTTCAGTGCCCAGGATCTTGCCAGCTTGTGTCGCTTCCTCTCGATTGAAGTAACGATGCGTGACCTGATGCCCTGAAACGATGATCTCCCCGATGTGACCAGGACGCAGAAGATCGTCTTGATGAAGACGGGGCAGAGCGTGATCGGTGATCCTGAGGATACGAACGTCCGTCTCGGGCACCGGGTGTCCCACACAGATTCCCCGACCATGTGCCGTGTCGTGACGGGTCTCGTCAAGGATCAAGCGACTCTCGGCGATTGCCACAGGCAAAGATTCTGTAGCTCCGTAAGGAGTTACGAAGAGACAATCATCTCCGATCAATTGACGAAACGAAGCGATCACAGTCGCTGGCACGGGAGCTCCGGCCGAGATCACCCGTTTGAGGGAAGGAAAGCGCCAGCCTTGGAGATTCCCATATTCGGCGACGCGACGGATCAGAGCAGGGGAGCCGAACATGTTGCTGATACCAAAGTTCTCGATCGCTTCCCGGATCTTTTCAGGATCGACCTGAGCCGGGCGAGTGAAGTCCATCTCCGGTATCACAGCGCTCATACCGAGCGCTGGCGCGAACAAGGCAAACAGAGGGAAAGTGCAGAGATCCCGTTCGCCCGGCTTGATGTGAAGGCTCTGGGCCAGGAGACGGACCTGGGCCTGAAAGTTGCCATGAGTGTAGACGGCACCTTTGGGAGCACCTGTGCTGCCCGAGGTGAAGAGTATGGCGGCCACCTCGTCAACACGAGCTCGAGTCGCGTGTGGCGCCCCTGCTTGCGCACCAGCTTCGAGAAGGTCATGGTATGTGATGCGACCCCAGCCTCGACCCTTCGAGATGCTGACCAATTTCTTCCAACCAGCACCGCGCCAGCGAAACAATACGCGAGCAAGGTGGGCAGCCGGGATACCGACAAATGCCTCAGCTTCTGCTTCAGCTAAACAACGGCGGATATTCCGAATGCCAATGCCAGGATCGATCAGCACGGGTACCGCTCGTGCCTTGAAAAGCGCAAAGGTCAGCACAAAAAATTCGATAGAGGGTTTCACCATGAAGGCGGTATGCATCCCGGGGGTGATGCCGTGAGACAGAAGACCCCGGGCCACCTGCTCGCTCAGAGCATCGAGTTGGGCATAGGTGAGATGAGCATAGGTCACCCGTCCGGCTCGATCCCGGCCACTCGGGACGATCACCGCCTCCTGGTAAGGCTGCTCGATGGCGCGCTGGCGCAAGGTGTGGGCGATGTTCACATCGAAGGGCGTCATGCAGTCTCCTAAGGAGCGAGAGGATGCCGTCGCAGAAAATCTTCGATCAACTGGACAGCCTCATCCCCCAGGTCTTCGAGGATATAGTGTCCGGCATCGGGATAACTATGGATCTCCGCCTGCGGGAGCCTTCTTCGCCATTCGGCAAGAAAGTGCCGATCGAAGACAAAGTCACGTTCGCCCCAGATGATTTGTATTGGCTTTTGGCCGAGACTCTCGAGCTGGCGACTCACGCTTTCGACAAGGGACCAAGAGCTGTCACCAGGTCTCAAAGGGATGTCCTGAACGAAGCGATGAACGGCTCGCCGGTGCTCCCAAGAGTCATAGGGGGACAGATAAGCACGACGGAGAGCTGGTGGCAGCGTCTGTCGCTTGGCTCCGATGTAAGCGGCCGCAAGAGCGAAGGCGTTGCATCCCCGCACCAAGAGAGCACCCAGCCAGGAACTGCGGCTCAGGGCCAGGGCCAAGGGAAAAGGCTTGCTCTGCGGAAGTGGAAACCCTGCCGTATTCATCAGCACGATGCGCCGGACGAGCTGAGGGTTGCGTGCTGCAAATGCGAGCCCGATCATGCCACCCCAATCGTGGAGGACGAGTGTGATGTCTTTGAGCTGCAGCTTACGCACCAGGGCTTCGATATCTTTAACTCGTTGCTCGAGTCGATAGGAGTATAGGCTATCATCCGGCTTATCCGAAAAGCCGCAGCCGATGTGGTCGGGAACGATCCAGCGATACTTGCTACGTAGCGAGACCACCAGATTGCGAAAGTAGAAAGACCAAGTGGGATTGCCGTGCAGAGCGAGAAGCACCTCGCCCTGACCTTCGTCGAGGTAGTGCATCCTCTGCTTTTCAAGCGAAAGATAATGACTTTGGAAAGGATAAAGACTGCGAAGTACGGATGCATTCACCATTCGAGACCCAACATCAAGCAGTTCAAGCCGCTCCCGATTCCCAGCCAACCCACTTGATCGCGGGGTTGGAGGAAGCCACGTTCATCAGCCAAGGCGGCGGTTAAGGGCAGAGATACCGTACCCATGTTGCCAAGAAAAGGAAAAGTCGCATAATCCTTCGATTCGTGAATGCCGAGAGCGTTCAGCACGGTCTTCCGATGGTTAAGCCCGACCTGGTGAGATATGATCTTGTCGACGCGTTCCTGAAGCCACTCTAGCTCCTGCAGCATGGCATGCCATGTTTTGAGACCTAAGCTGACACCATGCTTCATGACGTTGATCGCATCGGTGATCAGGAATTGCTCGAAGACCGCGGCGCGGAGTCGTCTGAGACCCCAACGGCAGAGTTCGTGCTGAGAGCTGTCATTGCGTACGGCGCCACCTAGCAAGCGATGTCCCTTACCCAGATCAGCGTAGCGACTCAACACCACAGCCACAGCGCCAGACCCACCGGTAAAGGTCGCGATGTTGTCTTTGAACTGCTCGAGGGTCGGGTGCTGAAGCAGATGCTGCAAGCTGTCCTCATTGACCTCTCGCGAGCTTTCGCAGGAAACGATCATACCGATCGATGCCTGTCCGAGTTCAATGCGGTTAGCCACTTCGATCATGCCATTTAGGACACCAAGACACGCGTTCGAGAGGTCGAAGACCGTAGCTGTCTCTCGAAGACCGAGGGAAGCCGCGACCCGACAGGCTGTAGCTGGCTCGAAAAAATCCCGACAGACGCCTGTGTATAACAGAACATCGACGTCCTTCCCGCTGAGACCGAGTCGTTGCAACGCTTTGGCTCCTGCGAAAATAGCACCATCGGACACCTGAAAGTTGCGCGGCCACCACCGACGTTCTTTGATGCCCGTCAGCGCCTCGAGTTGTCCCATGGGGATTTTTAGTTTCTGATAGACGGGCGCGAGGGCCTCCTCGAGCGCACGCGTGCTGACCACCTCTCCCGGTAGCTCGTAGCTCAACGCATTCACAAAGACGTTCTGGTATCGCATCGATTCCCTGAATGAATAATCATGGACCAGCCTGACGAGGGTCCCTGCCGCCTTTGCTGCCTGCGGAACAGCCTCACCACGGGGATCGAGGTGGGAAATGCTTGGCATACGGGACGTGGCGAGGCTGGCTTTGTTTTTCGACTTGGCAGGAAGACCGCAAAGCGTTCCAAACCAGACCGAGGCTAAGCTCGGGGCGATGTTAGCAAGAGCGGCGGGCCCGTGGCTACCTCAAAAACGGCCAAGCGAAGTGACTGCTTCCGTGCCGTCGAACGGCCGTCAGGCTCGCCCTGTCGGGGTTTGGCTCTTGGCTCGTACGCCCAGAAAAAAGAGTCGCGGGCTTGGACGTCTGCCGCTATCCTGCGATTCTGGGTGTTGTTTGCGCGCCATGCAAAAAAGATAGGCAGAGAAAAAGGCAGGTTCCGTGTGAAAAGTCCTCGCCAGCCGTCGGAATTCATCATAAAAACCTCTTTTTGTTCGCCCTTAGCCTGCCGGGTTTGCCCAGCACATCGGGGCTTATCGCTAGTCGAAACCGCGAGAGGTTCGGTCCATGTTGCATAATGTCGTTCTTCGAAGTGCGTTAGGCACGATCCATCGCGAGCTCGATCTTACGCGGGAGGATGGGCATGCGGTGCATGTGCCAGCCTTGCGGTTAGCTGATTTTGGTGATAAACGGTTCTCAGAAGCTCACGGTGTCACATACCCTTACATGGCTGGTGCGATGGCGCATGGGATAGCCAGTGTCGCATTGGTCGCGGCTTTGGCGCGCGAGGGTTTTCTGGCCGCTTACGGAGCAGCCGGTCTTCCCCTGGATCGAGTGGCGCAGGATCTCGACCAGCTTGCCGCTCGGGTCGGCGGTGCCTCTTACGCCGTTAACTTTATCCATTCTCCTCAGGACCCCGAACTCGAGGCGCGGCTCTGTGAACTGCTGATTCAGAAAAACATTCGGCTGGTCGAGGCCTCGGCTTTCATGAAGCTTAGCAAGGCGCTTGTCCGCTATCGTGTCACAGGACTTCGAGAACGCAGTGATGGTACGGTCGAAGCCCCTCGAACCATCATCGGCAAAGTCTCCCGCGTCGAGGTCGCTCGGCAGTTCTGGGCCCCACCGCCCCCACCGCTGCTTGATGAACTACTGCGCGAGGGGGCGATCACGGCAGACGAACATCGTCTTGCGGCTCGGATACCGATGGCTTGCGATCTCACGGTCGAAGCTGATTCTGGTGGCCATACCGATAACCGGCCCCTCGTGACCCTGATGCCTCAGATGCTTGCTCTGCGATCCGAATTGCAGAAGCGTTATTCCTACAGCGTTGAGTTGCGGCTCGGAGCGGCGGGAGGCTTGGCTACGCCGCATGCTGTGCTTGCGGCTTTCAGCATGGGGGCAGCTTACGTCGTGACTGGCACGATCAATCAAGCTTGTGTCGAATCTGGAACGAGCGACGCCGTGCGACAGATGCTGGCACAGACCGAACAGGGCGATATCACGATGGCGCCCGCAGCTGATATGTTCGAAATGGGCGTGAAAGTGCAGGTCCTGAAGCGTGGCACAATGTTCGCCATGCGCGGACATAAACTCTATGAGTTCTATCGGCAGTATCCCTCGCTGGAGGCGATACCGGAGAAAGAGCGGCAGATGCTCGAAGATTCGATTTTCCGGCAGCCTTTGGCCGCAGCCTGGCAGGGGACGGAGCAGTATTTCCGGACCCGCGATCCTGGGCAGATTCTTCGGGCACAAGCGAATCCAAAACATAAGATGGCGCTCTTGTTCCGTGCCTACTTGGGGCAGGCCTCGCACTGGGCAACGCAAGGTTTAGCGGATCGGCGAATCGACTATCAGGTCTGGTGTGGTCCGGCCATGCCCGCCTTCAATGATTGGGTGAGAGGCAGCTTCATGGAGCCTCCGACAGAGCGTCGTGCAGCGGAGGTTGCGTTGAATCTCCTGTACGGTGCTGCCGTCCTGCAGCGCGTGCACATCGCGGCCTTGCAAGGACTGACGATTGAGGACCGAGAAGAACTTCTTCGGCCGCGGCCGATAGCAGAGCTGAAGACGCTCTTGGGTGAAAGGGGTTAGGCGGTGACAAGTGAACAGACATCGACGGAGCAGAATGCACAGGCCGGGGACGCGATCGCTGTCATCGGCGTTGGTTGCCTTTTTCCGGATGCAGCGAATCTTGAACAGTACTGGGATAACATCCAAGAAGGGCGCGATGCGATCGGTCCGATTCCCCTGACTCACTGGAATCCTCAAGATTATTTCGATGAGGATCCGAAAAAGCCTGACCATACCTACGCAAAGACGGGTGGATTCCTCAAGCCTTATCCATTCGATCCCCTCCAGTTTGGTCTCGCTCCGCATGCACTGGAGGCGACCGATAGCACCCAGCTGCTCGGCATGGTAGCGGCTCATCAAGCCATGATCGACGCTGGCTATGGACCCGAGCGGAACTTCGATCGGGATCGCGTGTCCTGTTTGCTAGGCGTGACGGGAACTCTCGAGTTGGTGATACCACTCGGAGCCCGTCTCGGTCATCCGATCTGGAAGCGCGCGCTGGCCCGTGCTGGAGTGCCGGATGCAACAGCTGAGCAGGTGATGCAGGAGATCGCCCAGGCCTACGTTCCCTGGCAGGAAAACTCCTTTCCAGGTCTGCTGGGTAATGTGGTGGCGGGACGCATTGCGAATCGACTTGATCTCGGTGGTAGCAATAGCGTCGTCGACGCCGCTTGCGCAAGCTCACTTGCGGCTGTGCACATGGCGATGATGGAGCTGCGGAGCAGACGAGCTGATATGGTCATCACGGGTGGGATGGACACCTTTAACGACATCTTCATGTACATGTGTTTCAGCAAAACTCCAGCCCTCTCACCCAGTGGTCAATCGCGTCCCTTCGATGCCGATGGCGATGGCACGATTCTGGGCGAGGGACTCGGAGCGATCATTCTCAAGCGTCTCGATGATGCCATTCGTGATGGTGATCGCATCTATGCTGTGATTCGCGGCATGGGCTCATCGAGTGATGGTAAGGGACAGGCGATCTATGCGCCAAGTGCGAAAGGGCAGACGAAAGCACTCGAACGTGCTTACAGCGAAGCTGGAGTCAGTCCACGCGCCATCCAACTGGTTGAAGCTCATGGGACCGGGACCAAAGTGGGCGATGGGGTCGAGCTGGATGCCCTGACCCAAGTTTACCGGAATGCTGATCCTCATGCGGTCTGGTGCACATTGGGATCGGTAAAAAGTCAGATCGGTCATACCAAAGCCGCTGCAGGTGCAGCGGGACTGATCAAGTGTGTGATGGCTCTCTACCATAAGGTGTTGCCGCCGACCTTGAAGGTCCGCCAGCCTCATCCGAAGCTGGAGTCATCGCCTTTCGAAATCAGTCCCGTCGCAAGGCCATGGATCAGTCCAGAGGGGCCACGACGAGCGGCTGTGAGCGCCTTCGGCTTTGGGGGCAGCAACTACCACTGCGTGCTCGAGGAATACAAGCGAGAGCGGCCTGGAGTCGTCTGGGATCCTGATCTGCATGTGGTGCTCTTCAGCGCTCATTCGCGGAGCGATCTCCGGGCTCAGCTCACGGACGCTCAGGGATCTTGGACCGATGCAGATTTGCGCATTATCAGTCGGCGCTGGCGCTCGTCTTTCCGAGCCGATGCCAAGTATCGGCTCGCTTGGGTGAGTCGTGGACCGGAGGAGTATACCCAGCAATGGCAAGCAGCTTGCGAATGGCTCGACGCTGCCGAAGGTCGTCCGATTCCCAAGGGTCTCATGGTGGGGGATGGGCCCACCGAGGGACGTTTAGCCTTTATCTATGCAGGACAGGGATCCCAGCAGACCCATATGCTGCGCGACTTTGTCTGTCGATTTCCTGAGGGGCTTGAAGCGCTTGAAGCCGCAGATGCTTTGCTGCGTGAGCAGGAGGGAGCCCAGGCGTCCCTGAGCCGTTTGATTTATCCAGCTCAGGCCTTTGATGCTGCACAAGCAAAGGCTCAGCAGGAAGCTCTTACGGCAACGCGGTATGCTCAGATGGCACTTGGAACTCTGGGGCTGGTTAGTCTTAAAATCCTTAAACGTTTTGGTATCGAAGCAGATGCACACGCCGGCCATTCGTTTGGCGAGCTGCTGGCGCTCTACGGAGCCGATGTGTGGCGGGAGGAGCATCTTCTTCAGGCAGCTTATCAGCGCGGGCGCCTGATGAGTGAAAAAGCTTTGCCAGGTGGGGCCATGCTAGCTGTCATGGCGCCACGAGATCAGGTCATGCGCTGGCTGGAGCAAAGTGGTCTCGATCTGAGTCTCGCTAACCTCAACGCTCCGGAACAACTGGTTCTCGGCGGCAGCATCGACGCCATCGAGGCAGCACAACAGCAGCTGAAAGCGCAGCGGATCAGCAGCAAGCGACTGGAGGTGAGTTCGGCCTTCCATACTCGTTTCGTCTCCGATGCCATACCGGATTTCGAAGAGGCGCTCGTGCAGCTGCAGTGGCGTGAGGCAAAAGCCCCTGTTTACAGCAACACACTGGCTTCCGTGTATCCGGTAGACGTCGATGCGAAGCGATCGCTGCTAGCTGGGCAAATCGGACAAGCGGTTCGTTTCTCGGACATGCTCGCAAGCATGGCGACTGACGGCGTACAGACCTTCGTCGAAATAGGGCCTGGCCGTAAACTTCAGGGTATCATCAAAGCTTCACTGCCGACCACAGCGCAGGTCTTGGCCCTCGATAGTCACGGGGAACAGGCCGTGTTGGGTCTTGCCCATCTGCTGGTGCACTTGGCCGTACGTGGTCACAAGGTGAATTGGTCAGCTTGGGATCCAGGTCCCGAAGAATTGCCCAAAAAGAAGGCTTTTCATGTGCTGATCTCGGGAGCAAATCATCGGTCGACACCCGTGCCCGCGCCCTTGTCAGTCGGGGATCAGGCGAGGCGGCGCGACGCGCTCAAAAGCACTGTGACTTCCAGCGATCGAGTCGCAGCGAAAGAGACGCCTCGACCTCACTCGGACGCCCAGTCCGCAGCATCTCAGGGACATAGCCCAGTCGGGCACTCGAACCTCTCTGTGGGCCACCAGAGTGTTCGGCAGCCACACTGGGCACAGTCTAGCCAGTCGCGAGTGTCTCGAGGAGCTGAAGTGTCGGAATCCAAGGCTCAGGTATCGTCTCCAGAGGCCGCGCCGAAGACAAGCTCTTTGCCTCCGTCTGAAGTTTTCTCTCCATCATCGTCATTCCCCCGATCGTCTGTTCAGTCATCTGATGAGGTTACCATGTCCCCGTCGAAACCTGCGGATTTGTCTAAGCTTGAACACCTCCTGCGCGAAATGCAGGATATCCAGCGTCGCACGACGGATGCGCATACTCTGTTCCTAGAAAATCAGCGGCAGTTCCAGTCTCTACTGCAGGGAGTGCTCTTCACGGATGGAGCTAGCTCGGCAGTCGAACGGGCCACTGTGCTGCCTCAGGCTCGTGTCGAGCCAAGAGCGACCGTCGGTGACGCGCGATCGGAATCAGAGGTCCCGCGTATGGGAGCCTCTGGAGACAGTGTTGTCAAAACCTCCGTCGCTCCACTTGCCTCAGAGGCGGGTAAGCCTGCACCCAGTGTGACAGCGTCGGCGCCTCGACCCCTACTCGAAAAAGAGGCGTCAGCCAAGGTGTCTGTTCCCTCAGTGCGAAGTGAAAGCGCTGCGGTGTCTGTCCCCTCAGTGCGCAGTGAAGGCGCTGCGGTGTCTGTCCCCTCAGTGCTCAGTGAAGGCGCTGCGGCGTCTGTCCCCTCAGTGCGAAGTGAAAGCGCTGCGGTGTCTGTCCCCTCAGTGCGCAGTGAAGGCGCTGCGGTGTCTGTCCCCTCAGTGCGCAGTGAAGGCGCTGCGGTGTCGAAGCAGATTCTGCAGGTGATTGCCCAGGCGACCGGTTATCCCAGCGATTTGCTGGGGCAGGAGATGGAGCTCGAGTCAGATCTCGGTATCGATTCGATAAAAAAGGTCGAGATCTTTTCTCAACTGCAAGCTCAAGTGCCGGCTCTCGAGCACGCCGATGCTTCCCAACTGAATGCACTGCAGACGATTGCTGACATCATGGCACTCTGCAACAGTTCCCCCGCGGCAGCTCCCGCGTCGCCAGGCGATGAACGTCCAGGTGCCTGGGCCGCAGGACAGGTGGCGATCGCCGCCAAAGTCGAGACCAAACAACACCAGGACATTCTGGTTCTTGTGGCAGAGAAAACGGGATTTCCCGCCGATATGCTCCACGGGGACATGGACCTTGAAGGGGATCTCGGGATCGATTCGATCAAAAAGGTCGAAATCTTTTCGAGCTTTCAAGAGCGCTTTCCTCAGGCTGCTCATCTGAGTGCCGACCAACTCAATCAAGTTCGAACGATCGCTGACCTGGTCGGCCTGCTCTCCGAAAAGGACGCAGCGCCTGCGCCTGAAGCTGTTGGTCCCATAGCGGTCAGCGCGCCTCTGTCTCAGGATCTGGTGTATCGCATCATCAGCGAAAAGACCGGTTATCCGCGGGAAGTCTTGTCTGAGGGCATGGACCTCGAAAGTGACCTAGGAATTGATTCGATCAAGCGAGTAGAGATTATCTCGACACTGACGGAACAGCTCCCTTTCCTCCAGGATCGACCGCAAGAGCAGCTCTCCGATCTCAAAACTTTGGCTGATGTCCTTCAGGTTTGCCGGGTTCACGAAGCCGGTGAAGAGGCTCAGGCAGCGGCGCTTTTACAACCCGAACTCGTTGCGCACTGGGATCTCAGCGGAAAAAAAAAAGAGCTGGGACCCGAATCTGATCGCACTCCGGTCCTGATGCAGCAGCCCCTCGAATCCAGGGGCGAGACCGATTTTCAGGAGTTTGTAAGTTCGTTGCCGCTCGAGGTCATCCCCTATCAAGCTCAGGGACAGGCTTTGAGCTTCGGCAACCATGGAGAGATCTGGATTGTCGACGACGGTAGCAATCTGGCACGCAATCTGATGCTCAAGCTGCAGGAACGTGGCCTCCAGACCCGACTGGTGTCATTGGCCATGCAAGACCGTCTGACGATACCCGAGCAGCTTGCAGGACTTTTCCTTATCGCGCCCCTGAAGTTCGACCATCAACCGCTTCGCTGGTTACAGCAAGCGTTTCGCTTGCTCAAACGGGTAGGGCCCAGCCTGATAAAACATGTCGGTCCTAGTTTTGTCGTGACTGTCACCAGGCACGGCGGGCGCTTTGGTCTAGATGGCTTATCTCAGAGCGCTCAGGCTTACGCAGGGGGCGTTGCAGCCCTGGCAAAAACCGTCCATCGGGAGTGGCCGCGAGTTCATGCTCGGGCCTTGGATATCGGCAAGGATTTCACAGATGGGTTCGAAGCGGCTCTTCGAGTCCTCGAGACGGCCTTGCTCAAGGGACCAGTCGAGCTCGGGGTCCAACGGGGACAGCTGTTTCGGCTGCAACTGCAAGCCCTCCGCAGTGGAGCGCAGGGGCAACGGCATGCTGAGTCGCTCCTGAAGGCACAGGACCTGATCCTGGTGACCGGCGGAGCCAGAGGGGTCACCGCGGCATCTCTTCTACCTTTGGCTGAACGCTATCACCATCATTTCGTCATTTGGGGACGCACACCGCTCGCATCTCCGTCTGATGATCTCCTGGCGGGCCTCGATGATCCCGTCGCGATCAAACGCGAACTGATGCAAAGAGATCCCCAACTGCAGCACCCAAAAGCTTTGGAGCAGGCCTACCGTCTCCTGATGCAGCAGCGGGAGTTACGTGAGAATATTGAGGCGATCGAGGCGGCGTCAGGCCGAGTCACCTATGAAGTCGTGGATGTCAGCAAAGATAGCGATTTACGTCCTGCGTTTCAGAACTTGAAGGAACGCTGGGGTGTACCTGCAGGTGTCATCCATGGAGCTGGGGTGATTCGCGATAAGCTGCTGATCGAGCAGAGGGACGAGGAGTTTGCAGAAGTCCTCGAAACAAAGTTACGCCTTCTTCCTTACCTTGAAGAACTCTGTTTACAAGGGTGTCGATGGATCGTTCTCTATTCATCGAGCACGGCCCGCCTTGGTCGCAAGGGACAAGGTGCCTATGGTGTTGCCAATGAGGTGCTCAATAAATTTGCGCATCTGGCTCCGCATTGGGGAGTGCAGGCCTTGGCGCTGAACTGGGGACCCTGGGACGGCGGCATGGTGCATGATGGACTGAAAAAGATTTTTGCCGCCGAAGGAGTCGGCACGATACCGCTGCGATCAGGAGCACTCCTGCTGCGCGATTTGCTCGAAAAGAATACGGGCTTGCGTGAGTGGGTCGTCGTAGCGGCAGGCAGTGAGGCCACCGTCGTCGAGGAGACGCCGTCCCAAGAAGAAGTCTTGCAATTGATTCCCGTGAGTATCGATACAACGCCTGTGTTGATCGACCACGTCCTGAAACACCGTGCTGTCGTGCCTGCAGCTCTCTTGCTCGAATGGATGACGGCGTCCGCGCATGCGCGCTGCCCGGAGCAGAGGCTACTTGAAGTTCAAGATTTTCAGGTGTGGAAGGGAGTGGTGCTCGATGCCGGTCAGCACGTGGATCTGCAGTGCAATCTGCTCGAACAGAAAGTAGAGCACGAGCAGAATATCCTCGAGGTCACGCTTCGTAGTCTGGGCCCTAAGGGTCTCAGCCGAGCCCATGCGCATGCACGCTTGGTGTTTGGAACCCATCTGCCGCCCGAGCAAGCACCAGAACATCTGTTTGTGATCCCGGAAGCTCGACTGGCTGAGGTGCAGCCCTATGACGAGATGCTTTTCCACGGCGAGGGTTTATTTCTGATCGAACAGATCCTCAGTGCCGATGCCTCAGGGCTTTGGGTGCGACTGCGGCTTAAAGGGCAACCCGAAGATTGGGCTAAAGTGGGCTTGGAGACCAGCTGGAATGTGGACGCACCTCTGCTCGATGCCATCTTTCAGTCCGCGATCGTGTGGAGCAGTCTCCAGTTGAATCTGCGCTGTCTTCCGAGTCGCTTTGAAAAACTGCGTTGCCTGCGCACGATTCCCCCCGAGTCAACGTTCTTGCTTCAGCTGACAGTGCTGCAGCAGGACGCACACCGTCTGCAGCTGCAAGCCTATGTTTTTGACGAGGAGGGACATCGTTTGTGGGAAATGGAGCACTTTGAGGCCGTTATGGATGCTTCCCTGCAGCGTTCTTTCGCTGAAAAGGATTTAACATCTTCGGTCGCGTCGCTTGAACGCTGAATAAAATCGCAGCTCGACGAGAGCTGCCGTCTTTCATGAGGTCTAGGTCCTATGGCGATCGCCATCGTCAGCGCTGGTATACGCTTTCCCCAGGCTCGTAGTCTGGACGAGTTTTGGCAACATCTCATCGCTGGCCGAGATCTTTCGGAAGTGGTGAAGCCAGGTCGGTGGCCCCTGACACCCGGAGAATTGGGCGATCCGCAGCGGCAAGGACGGGACTCCGTCCAGCATGGTCGTGTTTATGAAATCAAGAGCTGGCAGGAGTCGACCGAAGGTTTGGCTCTTGAGGCAGGTCTCCTGCGCGAGTTGGATCCCTTGTTTCACCTTGTGATCGGGGCTGGGCGAGACGCTTGGAATCAGGCTGTCACCACGTCCATCGATCGTCGTCGGGCCGGTCTTATCATGGGCAACATCGCATTGCCTACCGAGGCTTCGACTCAGCGAGCCTATCACTGGTTACGGGCGCAGCGGGGCGATCGTGTTCCAAGACGAAGAGCAGGTTCTGAATCTGTATTCAATAATGGCCCAGCCGCCCTGCCTGCGATGATTCTAGCTGAGGCTTTAGGGCTCGAAGGTGAAGTCTACACTCTGGACGCCGCTTGCGCGTCCTCCCTCTATGCACTCAAGTGGGCGTGTGATGCTTTAGACGAGGGGCGGCTTGATATCGTCTTAGCGGGTGGGGCGAGTCGACCGGACAGTCTCTACACACAGGTCGGATTTACAGCCTTGCAGGCCCTGTCGCGAGGAGGACGATCCTTTCCTCTCGACGGCCGTGCCGATGGTCTTATGGTCGGCGAGGGGGCTGGCCTTTTTGCTCTCAAGCGATTGGAAGATGCGGAAGCAGCAGGCGATCGCATTCTAGCTCTGATTCAAGGTATCGGGCTCTCCAACGATCGTGAGGGCCGCCTGATGGCTCCTTCCAGTGAAGGCCAATATCGGGCCATGCAAGCTGCTTATCAGGCAGCAGGCTGGGAGCCCGATAGTGTGGACGTGATCGAATGCCATGCGACCGGGACGCCACTGGGTGATGCGACTGAGTTTGCTAGTCTCTGTCAGCTGTGGAGTCATGCGCGCCCAGGACGAGAGGCTATTCTTGGCTCGGTGAAGGCGAACGTGGGGCATATGCTCACCGCAGCCGGAGCTGCCGGACTTGCTAAGCTACTCTTGGCCCTGCGGCACGGAGTTGTACCACCGACGGCTCATTTTCGGAGCGCTCATCCTGATTGGCAAATCGAAGAGAGCCCCTTTCGTATCAATCAAGTGCCCTGGGCTTGGCCTGAAATGGTCGACCGGGGACGCCGCGCGGCGATCAGTGGTTTTGGTTTTGGTGGGATCAATGCTCACGTGCTGTTGGAGGAGTATCGCCAAGGCGCTGCTTCCGTGGCGCGCGAAAGCCACGAGAAGCGAGTCGCGATCGTCGCCTGGAAAGATCTTGGACTTCAAGATTTCAGTGGAGTGGAACGATGCTCACTGACAGACGGCAGACACCAGGTCAAGGCGGTAAGCGCTTTTCCCATAGCCTATCAACGTTTCCGCATTCCACCCGCTGAATTGCAGGAGGTCCTGCCGCAGCAGCTGCTTGGACTTATGGCGGCCGATGCCCTGAAGCTACCCGTCTTGCCCGATGAAGTTCTTGAGCGTTCAGCTTGCTTTGTGGGGCTCGAACTTGATCCTATGACCCATTCTTATGCGTGTCGATGGGCTTTGGAAGGGGACCGTCCGCCCGCTCATCGAGGGGCAGCCCTCCAAAGCGAGCAGGATGCTCTCAGTTCGGCTTTGAACGCCAATCGAGTGATTGGCTCACTCGGCAGCATCGTGGCCTCACGAATCGCCCGCGAATGGCGTCTTGGGGGCCCCTCGTTTACCGTTGCCGCAGCAGACCTTTCTGGCTTACAGGCTCTGGCACTGGCCAGGCAGGTGGTGGCCCGTGGTGAAGCACCTATGGCCATGGCTCTTGCCGTCGATGTGCTCAGCAGCACGCGGGCTCGCGCCCAGCAAGACGAACTTTGGGATACACGACGACCGGAGCTCGAAGATCGAGCGATCGCAGTGTGTGTCATGAACGAAGCTCTCGCAAGGAGCCTGCAAATTCCTGTGTTGGCCTGGTTGGACGCTGTGTCTCTCACGGGACCAAGCTCCGAGCGTTCACCAGAAAGTACCTCTTGCTGGTCAGGCTCCGCACAGGGATTAGCCCACGTTGGTGACTATTGGGCCCAGTCTGAAGGGCAACATGCACTCACTGTTTGCTATCAGGGGCTCCATGGAGGCCGCTGTCAGCTCGAGCTGAGCGGACTGCAGCCCCTGCCTGTGTCTCGCACCGAGAAAGAGCGTCCGGCGGCTTCCTATCGGATCGAGCGACGCGATCTGTGGCTTCATCCTCTATGGACAGCCCCATCTATGCCGCGTGTCGCTAGTGAGTCGTCTGCGTCTGAAGCGTTGGCAAGCTTCGCCCTAGACGTAAGCCAAGAGGCGGCTCACGTGGTACCGTCATGTTCCGAATTCTCCGGAGGAGCTACCGTGGCATCCATACCGTCCGACCTGGCCCAGAGTTTGATCGAGCAGGAACAGGCTCGCTTGACGAGTCATCAGAGCTTCCTCCAGTACCGGCTCGAAGGCGATGCCTTGATCGAGCGGGTACTTCGAAGCTGGTTGCAGCAACAAGGTGATGAACCAGGCTCGGCCGCTGGGCATCAAGCTCAGCGCCGGCATAGATGGGTTCACGATCCACTTTCGGTAGAGCCTCCTCTGCATGATTACGATGCCTGTCAGGAGTTTGCTACGGGATCGATTGCAAAAGTTTTCGGACCTCACTTCGCTGCAGTAGATCAATATCCGACTCGAGTGCGTTTGCCTGATGCTCGCTTGCTCCTCTGTCACCGCGTGATGACGATGGAAGGTGAGCCCAAGACACTCGGCAGTGGTTCCATGATCACCGAGCATGATGTGTTTGCAGATGCTTGGTACCTGGAAGAGGGGCGTATGCCAACCTCGATCGCTGTGGAATCGGGGCAAGCCGATCTCATGCTTGCAGCGTTTTTGGGTGCGGACTTCCACACGCGTGGGCAAGCTGTCTATCGCTTGCTTGACGCACGGGTAGCCTTTCACAGGCGATTACCTGCGCCTGGAGAGATCATTCGCTATCATATCCAGATCAAACGTTTCTTCGAGCAGGGCGGGACACTTTTTTTCCATTTCGCTTTTGAAGCCACAATCCAGGGCCAGGCGTTCATGAGCATGAGGGATGGTTGCGCCGGTTTTTTCACAGCAGAAGCACTGGAGGCGGGGCGAGGGATCAAGCGTAGCCAAATGCAGGTTCAAGTCGAACCTGGTCGTGCCACGGGTGCTTACGCTCCGCTTGTCGCCATGCAACGCCAGTCTCTGGATGACGCTGCTCTTGACGCTCTGCGTGAGGGGGACTATGTCCGCGCCTTCGGTTCGGCCTTTGCTGGTCTTTCCCTCAAAGAGCCGAAGGGTCTGCCCTCAGGTGATCTTCGGCTCGTGCATCGCATCGTCGAGCTCGATCCGAAGGGGGGACGTTATCGGATGGGGCGTATTCTCGGTGAAGCGGATATTGCTCCCGATGATTGGTTTTTGACCTGCCATTTTCAAGACGATCATGTGATGCCAGGCACGCTTATGTACGAGTGCTGTCTCCATACGTTGCGCGTCTATCTCATGCGTGCTGGCTGGGTGGGGGAAGCTCAGGATATGAGTTTCGAGCCAATCGTCGGACGATGGTCGCAGCTCAAGTGTCGGGGGCAGGTTCTGCCCAGTACGAAGCAAGTTCGTTACGATATCGAGATCAAGGAAATTGGTTACGGCCCAGAACCCTACGTGATCTGCGATGCTTTGATGAGTGCAGACGGTAAGGATATTGTCGATATATGCGATATGACCTTACGCCTCCCAGACCTTGATGCGTCATACTTTCAAACAATTTGGGCCCAGCCTCCTGTCGCCTATACCTACGAACAGATTTTGGCTTTTTCCGACGGCAAGCCTTCCGACTGCTTCGGGCTGATCTACACTCCTTTCGACGGACCTAGGCGTATTGCACGTCTGCCTCGACCTCCGTTTCAATTTCTCGATCGCGTCGAGTGGGTAGATGGTCCCTTGATGGAGCAGCATGTGGGAACGAGGCTCACCGCTGCTTACGATCTTCCGGCCGATGCTTGGTATTGGGATGCGGAGGGGAGTGGAGCCTTGCCACTTGCGATCCTGGTTGAAATCGCGCTGCAGCCTTGTGGTTTTATGGCTGCCTATATGGGATCGGCCCTCTTGAGTGTGCAGGATTTGTCCTTCCGTAACCTTTCTGGCAAGGCCCGCCTTTGGCGCAATGTCCTCCGGGGGAGCGGGCCGCTTCACATCGAAGTGTGTTCGACTAAGATCAGTCGTACGGGCGATATGATCATACAGGACTATACTTTCCTGGTTCGTCAGGGGCAGGAAAGCATTTACGAGGGTGAAACGAGTTTTGGCTTTTTTACAGCCAAGGCTTTGGCCCAACAGGTCGGCTTGCGCGGTGTCCCGCGGTGGGCGTCGCAGACGATCGATGAAGTCTATCCGCAGCATACTGCATTACCCACCGCCCCCATCTTGATGGTGGATCGCTTGGGACGGCAATTGCCGCCGGCTGGCGCCCATGAAATGGGCATTCTGTTTGGACAGAAAACGGTGCGACCAGAAGAATGGTTTTTCGCAGCTCACTTTTATCAGGATCCCGTGATGCCTGGCTCGCTCGGTCTCCAAGCTCTTGAGCAAGTGCTGAAGGCCGAAGCTGCACGGATTTGGCCTGATGTCAAAGCTTGGTGCATGGGAGATAGACACGAGCATCGGTGGACCTATCGCGGTCAGGTCATTCCAACAGCAGGCGAATCCCAGTATGCCGTGCATCTTAAAGCTGTCGATCATGAGCACCAACGCTTGGTGGGTGAGGGTTGGCTTTACTGTGATGGATTGCCCATCTATCACCTCGACGACCTCACCCTGATGCCTCTCTCAGAGAAGGGGGATCGTCAGCGCGATCAGGATACCCTTTAGGGAGAGGATGCTGCCGGTGACTCCGGTCGCAAGTGTAGAGTTAAAGAAAATCCATTTGAGATTGGCTTGATTCATCATGATGCCGATTGCGCCTATGACGAGACAGATCTGGAACAGCATTGCCGCGAGATCGAAGTAACTCGCGGCTTCGCCCAAAGTGATCAAGTGGCTATCGTACTCTTTGCCACCGATGACTTTGCCAAGCTGGCCGTCGATATCCTGAATCCACTCCTCGGGTTTGAGCTGGGACGAACCCAGGAGAATTTCCTTTTTCTCTCGGTCGTAGCGATCGACTTGGGTCGATAGCTCCCGAATCATCTGATCGATCCCCTCTCTTTTTGCAGCTTCAATGGACCCGGTTTTTACGAGGATCTGGAGCAGGTCGAGCTGGCCTTCAACGATGGTGCTTTTGATGCCTTTGGACTGGTACCACTGGTAGCTGTTGTTCCGCTCATTGCTGAGCTTAATCTCATCTGAGCCATATTTACCTGAAAACAGGTCATTCAGAGCTAGAACAGCGGCAAAGATCGCAATGGTCAAAGGGAATGCAATTTCGAGCTTAGCTTTCAATCTCATCCAGCGTTTCATCATAAAAGGCCCTCCATAGCCATCGGTTAAAATTATATGAAACACACCGACACTATTTAACAAAACTCACTCATCAAAAAGCAAGTCTGGATCGGTCGAATGCTTGTCTGAGGAGGATTTGGTGTCAAAACGGAGCAGATCTGTCGGTCGAACGTACTGGGTCATCGTCTTAGACTCTTGCACAAAGCGGCACACGTCGGGGAGGGGCTGTGCACGGGGTGGCCTGCGATAAAGGAAAGCTAACCTTTTGCCGCCAAACGTGTTATCTAACTATTTTTCTGCTTCCATCTGGGACTATTCAGCCCTGACGGAAGAGGGTGTTCACTGAGCTGCGGTCTTAGCCGCAGGCAAAAGGGTTCGTGCATGGGCTTCTCTGAACAAGAGCTGTTAAGTTGGTTCACTCAATATGCTTATCAACCCTACTGGATCTATGCTGGGATCTTTCTCCTGATGTTGGCCTCCGGCTTCGGCTTTCCTGCTCCCGAGGAGATCACCCTCGTCAGCGCCGGTTTGGTTTGCTACGTCGCATCTCGTCCGGATCTTTATCCTCCCCCTTATCCGGGTGCGGTCGGTGTGAATCCATATGTGACAGCAACGGTGGCTTTTGTTTCGGTTATGTTTTCGGACTGTCTTGTTTTCTTTCTCGGCAAATACTTCGGTGGGGCCTTGCTCAGAAAGCGGTTCATGGCCCGCTATCGGGATCGGATGGATAAAGTCGCCGAGTGGACCAAGAAGTATGGTATGTGGGCCGCAGGTGCCTTTCGCTTCACGCCAGGTTTAAGATTTCCGGGACATTTTGCTTGCGGCATGATGGGGCTGAGTGTCAGCAAGTTTATCTTGGTCGACGCCATTGCTGCTGGTATCAGCGTGCCGACGCAGGTGTTGCTGGTCGCGTTCTATGGCGATAAGATTCTTGTCTACTTTCAGCAATTCAAAATCGTGCTTGCGGTGATCATAGGTGCTGCGTTGCTCTACTACGGTATACGCTGGTGGAAACGTCGGGCGCAGATCGGTCGGAGCACAGCGACCTAGCGCGTATCCAGAAATAGCCCAGAGGCGTCGTTGCTCCAATAAGCTCGGCTCCTCATGGACTCCATCTCCACTCTTGTTAGGCACTCAGCGCGCCTGACACCTGACTCTGTCTTAAGCTTTAAACAGGCATTTTAGGATAGGCAGAGCTCAGATTCTGCTAAAGAAAGTCCTCAAAACATTGTCGTCATGGAGCAGATCTGTTCGTCGCCGCAGACCTACCCTGCTCGATATCAGTCGAAGGGCGATCGTAGAATGTTTTGAGGAACATTTCGATCGACATGAGGTTTTTGGGATTCCGAAGAAGAGACTCAGAGTAGCCTAGAGACCCCAGCGACAAGACGAGAAGAGCCGCGACCAGCAGCGGCGAAAGCCTATGATAGGCGGGTCGACCGTAGTCATTGACTTTTCTGTCGCCTCTGCGGAACAGTAGCCATAGGAACAGGACGAGGTTGACGAAGGGAACGAACATCAGGAGGAGCCACCACCCGCTGCTGTTCAGATCATGAAGGCGACAGACCTGTATCCGCAGCAGGTAGTACCAAGAGGCTAAGACTCCGAGAGTCATCACGAAGACTGCGAGACAACCGACCCAATAACGAGGACTTTGCGGCCATTCATGGGTGAGGCGAACGAAGAAGATCAAGAACAGGCTTTGAATCAGATAGCTCAGAGCAACTGCCCCGAGGCTGTGGGTCAGATAATCCATACGATTCAAACGTCTCACACCAGGTACTCCACTCAAAGAGATACTGCCGATGGCTCCAAAGCAAGGCGAGCGCCAATTGGGAAGAAACAGAAAAGATTAAAGAAAAAAGATGGTTCGCCTGTCGCGGGGGCGAGCATGTGTCAAATCTTTCGCACATAGCTTCCACCTTGGCTTGCATCGCCGGCTTCGGCAGCTTAGGATAGGGGCGATTCGGCTTGTGGTACGCCTATACTGTTAATCTAAGATTAAAAAAACATTGAGGAAACGTTATGCTCCGGCGACCAAAATGGGGCGCTTGTCTGCTGCTCTTGATCGTCAGCGCGAGTCTTTGGCACTGCACAACGCGACCCGCTGTTCAGGTAGAAGAGCCTTCAGCAGGCTTGCGACCCAAGGCTTCCAAGCAGCTCTTCGGTGCCTACCTGAATCAAGCGCTCCCCGTGTCGGGCCGTAAGCTTGAGTCTTTGTTAAGAGAAACCCATACTCCCTCAGCATGTGCCGCTCTCTACCAATTGGTGCTGAGCAAGGGTGTTGATGCGAGTCTTGTCTCCTGGCAGCGACGGGAGCTCAATTTCAGTGCAGCGTGCTTACCCGAGTTGGCCAAGTCTGCTTTCCTCCAGTGTCCGCATCCAGCGCAGCAAACTTCCGGTGCCGTCCGTGCGTGTCTGCAGGTTTTGAGCTTCGTTCGTTCCAGTTTAGTTGAAAGACTCTTCGCGGGCGAAGAGCATCCGACCGCTCAGCTCTGGCGAGGAGCTCATCAACTGTATCTGGGTCATCCCCAACTTGAGAAAAACTGGAGGGAGAACCTCGCTCTCATCGAACGTGTCCTCAAGCTGCGACGCGATGAATTGGATGCTCATCTCCTGCGTGCCTTAGTCCTTGCTCCTCACCGGGAGGATGAGGTGCTGCAACAGGCCTATGCCGCATCGCTACGATGGCTCGAACTCAGCGCAGAGAAACGCCACAAACAAGCCCTCCTCTACCTCGAATTGTACGAGGCGCATGCTCGACTTGAAAGTAATCCGGGCGCGTTTCGGGATCTCGAGCGCGTGGTGGAGCGTACGAACGGAACAGAAGCGGCCTGGAGTCTCCGGGCTAAGGCCCTGGAAGCCTACTATCGGAAGCAGCCAGCACTTGCGAGAGGCTTGCTCGCGAAAGCTGCCGAGATGCAAGATGCAGATGCGGAGCTGAAGCGGGAACGGGATGTGCTAGAAGCGGGTGGTGAGCACCCCTTTACCGTTCGGAGTGGGGCGTCGACCTGGTTGTAGAATGCGCTTGAAGCATGTGGAGAGTGCCCCTTGAGCGTTTGGTAACTTGAACCCAAAGAATCGGCTGGATTGTGCAAAAATTAGTAACTTCAACCAGTAGATCCTCGAAAGTTCAGGCGGTTATGCTGAAAAATCATCGTCAAAATAGAGCACCCAATTCAAAATCATACTTGCAGATGAGAGTCAGATGCAGGGATCACGAGCCGATCTTATCCTTGCGGAGGTCGGGCGATTGAGTTGGTCGGGCCAGAAGGTCTTCGAGAAAGAACGCGGAAAGCTCAGCTCGACCTTTCAAGGACGATTTCTGATAAATAGCCTGGTTATGTTGCTTGACCGTCTTTTCTGTGACGCCGCGGACTTCCGCGATTTCTTTAAGGCTCAGACCTTTTAGGAGCAGAAAAGCGGTTTCTTTTTCAGCAGGAGTGAGGCCCCAGGCCGTAAACTGGCGGTCAATCTCTTGCTGGACCCCCTGAGCGTAAGGGGCGATGGATTCTTTCCACTGCTGGAGCTCAAGCTCTAGCTTTCGCTTGCTTGCCTCAATCGCTACAAGAGCCGTACGCATGGGGAGGATTCTACGATACCAGATGATTACGATGCCAACGAGAACCAGCGTGCCCGCCAAACCTTCGATCAACATGTGAGCAGGATCGACACCACTGCGGATATCCGCGATGATATCCCAGGCAATGAGGATCATGATGAGGAGTAAGAGTTCGGTAAGGATCCAGCTTTTTCCCATCTCTTGATGATCATTCATGTTCTCTTTCTCATACTCCCTAGGACCTATGCCGATGTCTTCGGTGGAACGGGGGATATAGATCTTCCGTCGGATCATGTCGGGAATCATCGCAACCGATATAACCCAATGCTTTTGGGGGCCGAAAGAGCCAGTCGATCGTTAGATCACCTGGAAGGATGGTACCACGAAATCGCTTCTGGTACACCCCTGCTATGGAGCATTAGCCTGTGTTTTGGAGGATTTATGTTGAAGCGCTTGGCGATGAGTCTCGGACTTTTCATGAGCGTCGGCTGCTCGCAGTCTGCTCAAGCTCCTAAGTACCAGGGCGGAGGACAGCAGGGAAGTTCTACCAAGATCCCCGGAGGGCAAGAGGGTATGGATGGCACAGCTTCCGAGGGGGGAGCGGCGGAGCCCGGAACCGATGCGGGTATGCAACCTGCTCCATCCCCATCCCCATCTCCAACGACTCCTCCCCAGGGCGGTGCAATCCCAGGAGGTCCAGCGACCGGGAGCGTGACAGTGACTCTGACTCTCACCCCACCGAATCCGGCCGGTCCGTATCGGAACCGGGGTCACGTTCGATCGTTGTGGATCACTGATGCAAATAACACCTATATCAAAACAGTCCATGCCTACGCAGCAACTCGTGCGGTCCACCTCAAACGTTGGTTTCGATTCACAGGGAGCACTATTGATGGGGCCTCCGGAGCTACCCAAACAACCCCCGCCGCAGGCGTTCCTCTCAGCATAAACTGGGACCTCAAAGATAGAGCTGGCGCGCAGGCAAAAACGGGTGATTACAAACTCTGGTTGGAGTTCACCGAAGCAAATACACCTGCGCTTGATCAGGGTAAAATGCCAGGCGATCCCATGCAAGCCATTGATGGGGTGAACGGATATGAATACCACGTCGTCCCCTTCAGTGTTACACCTCAGGGAACGACCAAGACTGATGCTACGAATCCCGTGTTCAAGGATGTTAGTATCAGCCACAAGCCTTAAGACATTTTTATCGTCATTGCACGGGATGGCAGATCGCACGACACCTGGTCGCCATTCTTGTTCTAGCCTTCTGCAATCTTTTCACAAGCCCCTGGTCGCTGTCTGACCTGCTGATGAGCAGCACAGACTCGATGCATGCCGATGTTAGGACTAAGGAACATTTGTCGTGACTGACAGAGTCAGCACTAGGTGGCATTGATTGCTAGGCAAAGAATGGCTTCGCGCTGCTAAGATCCTCGTTCCCAAAGGTCAGCAAAGTCCTGGCGGAACTCAGCCACGCGATGCGGAGGGCCGAATGGCGGCAAAACGGAGGACGAGAAAGTGCACAGAAGTGGTTTTAGACAACATATGCTCATTTTTTTTTCAAGCGTTTCTCAAGCTGCTCACAGGGATCTTTCCGCTCCGTGGATGGTGTCACGACTATGAGGTCAAAGACACCTTGTGACTGTTCCTTGATCTTCCCTTCTTCCTCCATTCTAAGACTCAGCACCTTAAGGCCTGGACGTACCCTCGTGATGTACCAGGGAATGCCATAGTCCTTGCGTGCGTGACCCGCTCCGACGATGAAGACAGCGATTCCTGCTTTACTTTTTTTCCGATAGGAAAGAGCCATGGCAGCATCGCGGGCTCTTTGGACAGGCAGCATGCTCTCCACCTGCGTCGGCGGAATCAAGCGACAATGTCCCTCGAAGATCTCGTCCCTTAGGAGCTTCTGTGCGACTTCTGGCAGGGGCTGCAGCAAGCCGGAGGTCCGCAGTTCCTCTCCATCAAAGACAGCGGAGTACCCCAGACGGTAGAGATCGCGCATCTTGTGGGTCGGAAAGTGCGCCGCGACCAGTTGGGCTCCCTGCTGCAGCGCAGCAGCAAAGATAGGTCGGTACAAGGCAAAGTCAGGCCAACCACTGTTCTTCCAGTCCAATGCCTGTGACAAAGATTCCAGATCATCTGCTCGAGCCGCATCTAGTATCTTTTGCTGGTCCGTGTGAACGTGCTCGAAATGGACAGACCCCAGACGGCCTTCGCGCCCCAGGCGATCGATAATCGAGGCCTGTAGTTCGTGATGATGGGGATTGTCATGCAGTTCGCCGAGCAAGAGGACATCGGAGCCTGTAATCTCCGCCCAACGACTCTCGATCGATGGCGGTAATGCACCGATTGAGGCTGAGGGAGTGACACAGGAGACAAGACAAACCCAAGCCAAAACCGTGTAGAGCGCACGCATGAAATTTCCCCATCCCGGCGTGTGGTGGCGATCAACCTTCGGCCTGGCCACCCATGGCCGCAAAAAAGTCATTCCCTTTATTGTCGACTACGATGAAAGCCGGAAAGTCTTTCACGCGGATCTTGCGAATGGCTTCCATGCCGAGATCTTCGAAGTCGACAAGTTCGACGCTTAAGATGTTCTCTTTAGCGAGTATCGCCGCAGGTCCTCCGATCGAACCGAGATAAAAGCCACCGTAAGCCTGACAAGCCCGGGTGACTTCCTCTGATCGATTTCCCTTGGCAAGCATGACGCGCGATCCTCCTTGAGCCATGAAGGGAGCTACATAAGGATCCATCCGACCTGCTGTCGTCGGTCCGAAGCTGCCGGACGGGAGACCCTGAGGAGTTTTCGCTGGACCTGCGTAGTAGATCGGATGCTGCTTGAAATACTCAGGCATCGATTTGCCCTCTTCGAGCATCTTCATGATACGGGCATGGGCCACGTCGCGTGCTACGATCAATGTGCCCTTGAGCTTCAAGCGAGTCGTCACTGGATAGCGGCTGAGTGTCGCTAGTATCTTGTCCATCGGTTGGTCAAGGTCGATCTCAATCGGAGCAGCCAGGGTCGGATCCACTTTCGGAAGGAATCGAGCCGGATTCATCTCGAGCTGCTCGAGGAAGATACCCTCTTTGGTGATCTTGGCTTTGATATTACGGTCTGCACTGCAGCTGACCCCAATACCGACCGGACAGGAAGCGGCATGACGCGGTAAACGAATGACCCGTACGTCATGGACAAAGTATTTGCCACCGAATTGGGCTCCGATGCCCGTCTCCTGGCAAATGTCCGCCACTTTCTTCTCCCATGCAAGATCGCGGAAGCCCTGGCCATGCCCATTCCCTGCGGTGGGTAGATGATCGAGGTAACCAGCTGAAGCCTCTTTGACAACCTTGAGGCAGGATTCCGCCGAAGTTCCGCCGATCACCAAGGCGAGGTGGTAAGGAGGACAGGCGGCCGTACCGAGTGATTTGACGGCATCGCGGATGAATTGGGTGAGTTTATCTTCGTTCAGGAGAGACTTGGTCTGTTGATAAAGGTAGGACTTGTTCGCCGACCCGCCCCCCTTAGCCAAAAACAGGAACTCATAGCTATCGCCCGGTGTCGCATAAATGTCGATCTGTGCCGGTAGATTAGACCCGGTATTTTTCTCTTCGAACATGCTGAGTGGGGCGAGTTGGGAGTATCTCAGATTTTCTTTTTGATAGGTCTTGAAGATACCCTTGGAAAGCTCGGCTGCGTCGTCGAAGCCTGTGAAAACGAATTGGCCCTTTTTACCAATAACAATAGCCGTGCCGGTATCCTGGCAGCTGGGAAGCTGCCCTTGGGCCGCAATCACTGCATTCTGTAGGAGTGTATGGGCTACGAAGCGATCGTTATCCGAGGCTTCAGGATCTTCGAGTATTTGGCTCAGTTTACTCAGGTGGGAGGAGCGTAGATAGAAGGACACATCCCTCAGTGCTTCGCGCGCGAGCCGTTCGAGGCCCTCTGGCTCCACCTTGAGCATGGTTTTGCCCTGCACCTCAAAGCTCGATACGTAATCCTTGGTGAGGAGGCGATAAGCCGTCTGATCAGGCCCGAGTGGCAAAGGCTTTTGGTAGTGAAAGTCCATGCAGGTTCCTTTTGTCACAGAATACTTATGAGGTTACAGCCCCCGTAGTATAGGGAGTGGGCGGCCTACGGTCAATGGCGTAGCCCACCGAGCCAAGGGTTCGGGTCCAGCCTCCCTAGACAGTTTGCTAAAAGCCCTTTTCAAGGCCAAGTAGGGAGTATCCAAATTGATGACAGGTGTAGGGTCAACTGGCAGAGCTTTGTTAGGGAACCCTTCCATCCTGGGCATTTAGCTCGAGCTCGGTGACGGAACAGTTGCTGCAGGAGAGGTTTAGCTGTTCTCTTGGAGGTTTGGTTATGTTCTGTAAGTACCTACGGTCCCTCGTCTGCATCGCTGTATGGAGCCCATTCATTCATACGGGCTGTAAAAGTGCTCCGGATCGCCCTCATTTGAGCGAGCCGATTGTTAATAGCGAAGAACTCGCGGCCCTCGATCAAGAGCTAGCGGCCTTGGAAGCGGAGCGTGCGGATCTCGTCGCCGCCCAGCAAAGGCTCGATCGCAATTATTCCAGCGGCAAGGCCGGCCTAGAAGAATCGGGTGGCATGAAGAGCGACTTCGACCTCCGGTCCTACCTTAGCTCCGTTAAGGGGGATTCGGTCGATTCTGAAACCTCGCAGATAAGTGAAGAGCTTGAAAAAAGTGCTAAGAAGGGTGATCATGAAAGCTGCAAAGCCTGGCTGAAGAAACTGATCGAGCATACGCAATCGAAAAAAGATAAGATCAAGAAACGAATTGAAGATGTCGACGGAAAAATCAAAGAATGCAAGAAGAAGAAAAAAGAGTGCTGTAAAAAACCCGATCGCCACGATAATCCTTCTCAAGGCGGCAGCAAGCCACCCAAAGGTGAAACGCCACCCAAAGGTGAAACGCCACCCAAAGGTGAAACGCCACCCAAAGGTGAAACGCCACCCAAAGGTGAAACGCCACCCAAAGGTGAAACGCCACCCAAAGGTGAAACGCCACCCAAAGGTGAAACGCCACCCAAAGGTGAAACGCCACCCAAAGGTGAAACGCCACCCAAAGGTGAAAACCCGCCCCAGGACAACCCGTCTCAAAATGGGCCAAAAAAGTAGGGCTCGCCAGGTCTTCAACCGAAGGGCAGTATGAGTCTGTCCCTTCGAAGCAATTTTTTGTACAAATAAAAGGGAGAGTTCCCTCTCGATCCTTTGTCGCAGAGGATCTTAGCCATATACCTGAAGACATCGTTCCCGACCTCAACTTCTTGTTGGATGACTTTTTTGATATTCCAGGTATCCGAGTTTATCAGTTTTGCTTTATAGCAAGGATTTTGGCATCTCCCTCACAGCTATTATAAGAAATCTGTCGTGTACCCCTCGACCTACGACACTGATTCAATCTTGGGCGACTATGAAAGTATTAAAGAAAAAGTTGATCTCGGGTCTCTAACGCAGGTCAATACGCCTTCTCGATCTGTGATTCCTTGCCGAGTGGCTGATCGCCGGGTAGCTGCAGCGACTTGCTTGGCTTGCCCTTCGAGCACCATCCTTAAGTATCGACTGACCCAGTCTTCGCCTTCAGTCGCCGCTTCAGCATGAAAGGGGCGAGACGCTTGCCATAGATAATCGAGAACATGGATGAGGTCCACAATGATCGTCACGGCAAGCCCGCGGCTTTCATAGTGCTACATGAAAGGCTTGGAGCAAAAGGGTTGTAGAGCCGCAGCAGCCCTCTCAATCACATGACACAAAAGGATCTTGGCTTGATAACCTCTATCCTGCTTGAAGTGCGGAGCTCAGGTGTGTGCCTCACTCAGCGACGGTCGCGAGCAGCGCCAAGGATCTAATGCGCGCTGGCTACGACATGTTTTGAAGTCAAGGGGTGGTTATTCGACGACTTACGACAGGACTTTCCGAACTGAGGGTAAAAATTCTCAAACTTTTTAGCCAACAAGTATCTCAAATATATCAACTTTCATCCGCCTGAGGCCGCTCAATGTCGGTTCAGTCATTGGGTTTGAAGGATTTGGCAGAAATGGCGCTGTGCGTCAACTTAGGAAAAGTCTGAAGTCAGGAGAGATAAGGCCTGTTACACCCAGCCAAAGACTGGTAGGCTTCTCTTGATATCTCTAGGGCATGGGACAAAAAGGGACCTTTATGACGCTCTATCGCCACTACAAAAATATGCTGTATCGCAGCAAAGGACTCGTCAGACATAGCGAAACTCTGGAATCCATGGTGTTCTATGAGGCCCTCTACGACAATCCCAAAGGCAAGTTGTGGGTGCGCCCGGAAGCCATGTTCTTCGAACATGTCGAGGTAGATGGCCAGATCAAACCACGATTTGCCAAAGTTGATATCTCCTATCCTGAATTTACCAGCTTAAGCCCCGAACTCCGATCCGAGGTCGAACAGCTCTGTCGAGCCTACTTGCCTCACTGGAAAGCCGAACAGTTTGAATCGCGATTGCGCAAATATCCTTCGATTCACGTCGTGCTGGCAAAGATGGAAGGCTCCACGATTGGATTTATCCTCGGCTATAAGATGAGTGAGAAAACATTCTATAGTTGGCTTGGCGGAGTAGCCCCTGAATATCGAAGCTTAGGGATTGCCTCGCGACTCATCGAAGCTCAAGAGTCCTGGTGTCTTGAGCAAGGCTTTACCCAGCTTCAAACCAAATGCCTCAATGATAACCAATCCATGATCCAACTGAACAGCCGCCATCGATATTTGATCACCAGCCTGCAGATGACCGATGACGGCATCAAGCTGGTCTTTGAAAAGAAGCTTGGGTCGTAAAAGGGAACGCTTTCAAGCTGCCGATTGGATTGGCCGTGACTTGAGTCGATAGAGGGCCATCTCGGACTCGACGCCCTTCATCTTGAAAGTGCCAGCGTACTCCCAGCTATCTTCACCTATGAAATCACGGACAGCTGCCGTCATGAGGGTTTCTCCTGGTTGGGCTTGGCCCTCGATGCGGGAGGCAAGGTTCACGGTATGACCGATTGCAGTATAGTCAGAGCGCTTTTGACCACCAAAGGATCCCACGATCGCCGGACCATGGTGAATGCCGATTCGCATCCTAAAAGCATGCTTTTCGGTAGCAGCCCATTCCTTGTTCAAATCTTCGAGAGCTTCCTGCATCCTTTGAGCACAGCGCGTGGCGCATTCGATCTGTTCCGCTGCTGACATCGTGGTCGGGGCTCCGAAGAAAACCAAGATTGCATCGCCGATAAATTTATCGATCGTACCGCCTTCACTGAAAATAACGTCTGTCATGCGAACTAAAAAGCTATTGAGTATCCGGGCGATTCGCGTCGGGCCCAGTTTTTCGGTACTGCTGGTAAAATCGACCAAATCAGCAAAAAGCACGGTAATGGAATGCATACGCGCGGCATCATCAAACACGGCCTTGCCATCGACCAAGTCTTTGACCAAGGTCGGGGGCAAAAAGCGCTGCAAGACGTTCTCGTTGATAAATCGATTCAATTCCGAAATCTTCTTCTCGCGACGTTTGAGGTCCAACAGGTTTTCGGTTACGGATATCAATTCAAGTTGATCGAAAGGCTTGCCAATGTAGGCGCTGGCTCCGACTCGCATACCTTCACTGCGACTGCCTTCATCTGACTTCGCAGTTAAGAGGATGGTTGGAATCGTCGAGAATTCTTCGAGCTTATGCAGCTCTTCGATCAGCTGCGGTCCCGTCATCTCCGGCATCATCCAATCGGTGATGATAAGATCGATTCTATCTTTTTGCGAAGTAATTCTCTGCAAAGCATGGCGACCTGATTCAGAATGCAGAACCCGATAGCCTTCCTTATGCAGAATATCGTGCAAAATATTGCGCATATCGCTGAGATCATCGACGACCAGAATCGTGCCTCGACTTTCAGCGTCAGGTTTATCCTCTTCCTGCGTCGGAGCATTATCCCTTTTCAAAATACAGTGGGAAGGTTCTTCTACATTTGAAATCGAATCTAGGAAATCTTTTGTTTGGAAGATGACATCCGCAATGAGCGGCAAAACACATCGTGGCGAGGCAAAGTGCCAATAGATTTGGCTCCAAACCACTTAGTATGTGCCATTTCAGACTAAGATTGGAAATGCTAAATGATTTACGAACGATAAGCCTTCCCGAGCATTGCTCGATCCTTTGTAGAAAAGGGTAGGCCTGCGGGGATACCTGCATTTCCAGAGACAAAGACTGTCATGTAGGACCTGGCTGCGCATGCGATGCTGAGTGAAGTCCAAGAAGCTATCTTTATACTATCTTCAGGTGCCGATTCTCAGCATCAGCCGTCACGGCATTCTGATCCAAGAATCTATAGTAAAGCTTTGTGGCCGAGGGATCGTCCCGAACGACGATCCCCATCTCTTTGAGATTCAGAAGCTCAAAGCCCTCACGGTGCTGGGGGTCGAGGGTAAGATAGACCATCTCTTGAATGATCAGGATCGAGCGCTGCTTCTCAGATTCAAACAGTACTTTTCTCATTCCCTCATAGCGCGTAGCCAAGATCAGGCCTGGTCCAAATAGGTCGTATTCCTTGGTGCCAGCTTCGGGATAAAATCCCGTGAGGTTATCGATCGCAATCCCGATCCCGCAGGTGATTGGCTCTGGCGTGTGCAGCATCTTTGATTCCTCGGCTAAAACCCTGGCAAAGAGTTCCGCGAGCTCCACAGCATCAGCAGCTGGGTTATCCGTCATGGATGCAAAGGGATAGCCCACTGAACAGAGGAACCCATCACCCATCTCTTTGATCCGATAGGCTCGGGCCTTTAAGTTCTGGCCATCATAGCCTTCGTTCATGACCTCGTTACAACGGGCAAAGACGTTTCGAAAGAAGTTTTTAAGCTTCATGTGTTTGATCTTGGAGCTACCTACGATGTTATCCTTTGTCCTTACACAAAAAGTGCTCGTTGTTGGTGTGGCATCTTCGCCTTTGATGCTGACTGTTTCCCAGCGGCTGGAAGTGCAATAGCGAAAAGATTTATCCGAAGCAACATAGACCAATTGTCCATCAATCGCAAGATTGTAAGCCGTCCAATAGCGCTCCTTTGAATTTCCGCTGCCCCGTGTATATCTCCCTTGTTTGACGCATCAGCAAAAGGAGATTTTACATGGAATCAATTTTTTCAGCCGAACAGTCGCAGCTCATCCAGGAATTATGCAACGCGATAGCCGAACACCGATCTTCAGGACTCAAGCGATTTCCAGCAGAACTCAAGAGCAGAATTGTGGACCTGGCACGCCAGGGAGTGTCCTTGCAGTTGCTGGCTCAACGCCTGCAACTGCAACCCTCACAACTTCAGGGCTGGCTGAGGAGTGAGAAGTCAGTCGAAGAAATCAGCGTCTTCGAGGTCTCAGATTCGTCAGCTGATTCTGGCATTCGCATCGAAGCGGGCGGGATACGCCTGATAATTTCCAGAGTCTGACCCATGCTTATCAGCTCCATTCAGAGCGTTGTATTTATAACAGCAAAGACGGACTTTCGGAAGCGCTTTGATGGGCTCCTGGCTGAGGCGTATCGCCTCGGATTCGATCCCTATCAAGGCAGTTGTCTTGTGTTCGTCAAAACAGATCGTACACAGCTTCGGGTATTGTATGGCGACGGCTATGGGTTGTATCTTTTGTGTCGTCGATTCGAGGGTTCCCGCTTTCGCATCCCGGGCAATTTTATAACACCTCAGTTGCAAAAAACCATTTCATTGGGGGAACTTGCTTTCATCCTAGAAGGCGCCACTTTCAACGTGGTTCGACATGTTAAAAGATGGAAAAAGTAGTTGCCAACTCAATCACTTTTCAAGAATCTTGCCGAGTACTTTTCGAACCAATTTCCTGGGGATTGCTTATGGATGAGCAACTTCGGATTGATCCGAATGACGTTCGCGATCTTATCGAATGGCACGAAAAAATCCGGGCCAATCTTCCCGAAAACATCAATCGGATTCTGTCACAATACAGGCATATCAGCGAAGTGCTGATTGAAGAACGTCAGCGTTCAAGGCAGAAGAACAGGGAGCTGGTGACTCAACTTCTCCGAGCTTTTGGCCTCATTCCGTCTAGCGAGAAATCAGCCAGACGGCCGTCGGAGGAGCCCATCATTCAGTCGAAGGACATGCTGCTTGCTATTCTTCGATCAAAAAAGGATAGGCATGATGGGCTTGGTGCCTGGCACGGTTCTCTGAAGAAACGACACAAAGGGCAGGCGAAAGCTCTGGGAGCAAAGATCCTGCGCATTGAAGATATGGGATTGACCGACGAAGAGCTGGCCGAGGTCCGAAGGGAGGGAAGAGAGCACATCAAGCGAGCTGAACTTGGCGATGGCGACGACCCAATGCTGGCGCTCCCCCGGGAAATGATCATTTATGGGGCAAAGCTTGAAGTCGAAGAGGACTATGTAGACGCAAAAATCGACCGATCCGTTCTTCCTGCCGGGAGCCATGTGGAGTCAGTCTTCACAGAAGATAGGGCGCGGATTGATTTTGGGCTCGATCTCAGGATGCAGACTATTTCTGTTGAGAAGGCAAAAATAAGCACCTCCGACGGTCAGCAGATCATTTCGGCCTCGACGCTCGAATATGGTCCACCCAGAATGCAGGTGACGTGGAACTTCCTCTGCAACATGATCATTCTCATTAGTCAGTATGGAATGCCGATCAGTCGCTTCGCCAATCTTGTCAGTTCAGAAAACAAAAAATTTACTTCCGGTGAAGTGTCGCGCTACTTCCAGTATGTCGCGACTCGGCTTCTGCCGATCTATATCGAACTCATTTATGAACTAGCACATGCCGATGTCTTTCAAGGGGATGACACACCCAGTCTGGTGCTCGAAATCCGGCGCGGAATGAAACTGGAGAAGCCTGATGAGAGACAATGGGCATCCTATGCAACAAAAGAAAAGGCAGCTGAAACATTGGCCAGAAGTCAGCCTACTCTTGCGCTGGTGTCCAGCGAAATACTTGGATTTGAATTCGAAAGACTCGGTCCTCAAAAAGGCAACAAGACCGGCTTTAACACAACCGTTCTGTCAGGCAAGTCCGATCAGAAAAACCCTCACAGTCTGATCGTTCTGTATCGCTCGCATCTGGGTGGCCTCAATAATTTGTTAAATTCCGTACTGACTCTTCGTAATAGCGAAAACAGAAAAATAGTGATCCAGTCGGATCTTTCCAGGGTCAATCTGGTCTCTGACCCGGAGGTGCTAAAGAAGGTTGATGTCGAATATGCTGGCTGCACGAGCCACGCGAGACGTGACTTCAAGCGTTATGAACATGAAGATCCGGATCTTTGTGAACGCATCGTCAATCTATTTGATATGCTCTTTTACTTCGAAAAGTCACTTGAACTTTACAATCGAAATCAGCAAAGTGTCGAGGCTGTAAGGAGCCATGATAGCAAGGAAACATGGGAAGAGATACTGGAGGTAGCCGGGATTATCGCTAGTAAATGGTCCAGGGAAACCAAACTTGGCGAAGCGGCACGATATGTTCTGAAGAACTACAACAGGCTCATATACTACATTAAGGACCCGCGGGTCGATGTTTCCAATAATTTCTCGGAGCGCATGCTTAGAATGGAAAACATTATCGAGTCACAGGCGTTTTTCCGTTCGACCATTGAAGGGCGGGTCGCGCTCGATATCATTCGAACGATCATGCAGACAGCAATTGTTGCTGATGTTGCACCTTATGAGTACTTGATGCATGTCCTCAAATCTCCGCCAGATGATGTCGCTGAAAACTCTCAGCGTTATACACCATTGACGTTTCGGGAATTCCTTTTGAACTGATCGAAGGCGACTCGTGCAATCCCGTCATAGGCCCTCTCTTCAAAAAGAAGAAGAGAGGGCTGATGGCATTTTGTTTTATTTGCGCTGGGAGTTTTGCTGCGAGCAGAGCTGCAAGCTCTTGTCGGGAAATATTTATGCAGGCAGATGCATTATTTTATCTAAAGAAATTGGATATATACAGTATATTGGCTGGTCAACTACCGATCGCGTACTGCTTACGCAAGATTGCAAGTGGGCAGAGAAGCGGCGGTGGTAACAAACTTAGAAATAACCCCAGATTCCAAGGCTCCAGCCCCGGTTTGGCCGCCAGAATACTTGTTAAGCGGGTCTTCAAGGCTGCCGCCTTCGGCATTTCCAGAACTATCGCCACAGGAGTAGGCTAGGGGAATAATGGCTATGATCAATGCGATGGCATTAAGTTTCATATTTATGTCTCCAGTATGCATTTAATGTATTATTAAGGGTATTTATTGTTCTGACAATAAAATGGGTATAAATAGTTATCTTAATTTTTCTTTACGGGGTTGGAGGGACATATTTTGCGGGAGGGGGAAGGCGGAGTACTGCGCACTCGGCCTTTAACTGATTAAATCCTAAAAGAGCTGTTTTGCACGAAGGAACCGTCTTCTTGCCAACACCCATAAAACATAGTAAAGGTCTCCGAATCTTCATTTCCAACTATTTTATTGAAGTTCAATGAACCTCCATCAAACTGCAGAAAGAGATTTGAGCCATTTACACTAAACTGGGCGGTATCACTTTCTATAGGTGTTCCACTACAGGAGTTCTTTTCATTGGTGAAAGTAACGTTATTGCCGGTAACTGTATAGCTGCCCAACTCGACTTCATTGTATAGGGTCGAACCTTCAACGCAAATGTCCTGAAAAAGATATTTGCCATTATCGATAAAGCTTAGTCCCAATGCACACTGACTTGAGTATTCATTTAGCCAGGTGCCGAGCAGTGGGGTTGAGGCTGATGAAGTCGAAGAAGACGAATCGTCGCCTCCGCATCCGATGGTCGTCAAAAGAAGTGGAGTAATAAATAATACAGGAATCATTTTCATGTATGCGGTCTCCTATCATTACAACCTTCTTCGGATAATCATTGCGGGCGGTAACACCGTATTTCTAAGCTTTCGGTGAAGTAACGATTTTGGGAAGTTTTATGCAGGAAGCGGAGTGGGTGAAATTTAGTAGGTGGGACAATTTATTCTGGCCAAATAATGTCGTCTTCGGTATTAAACTCTTCATCTGGGCCGTTTGAAATTAAAATGTATCCCTCTTTATTATTGGCTATTTCATAATGCAAAGGATTGTTCCATCTATCATGTAATTCTTCTTCGGTAGCATATGTAACGTTTCACGACCATTGTCAATCATGGTTTCAAATTCCTTGTCAAAGTTAGCCTGACCATTCCCGCTGCATGCAGCCTGTATCGAATCACCCCAGATATGCAGACACCAATAGACAATAGACA
>Ga0209985_10000064_pt1 | contig 115035 bp, 80 predicted proteins | sample NOAtaG_FD_187305 | JGI IMG/M metagenome (GOLD analysis project Ga0209985, IMG submission 187305) | Freshwater lake microbial communities from Lake Erie, under a cyanobacterial bloom - NOAA_Erie_Diel6S_1000h metaG (SPAdes) (version 2) | ecosystem: Environmental > Aquatic > Freshwater > Lake ... | reverse complement strand
ACTCCCTCTTTTCAAAAAATTTTGAGGCCGTCTCAAAGGTCTTTTGGCGGCTTGCGCCGCCAAAGAATATTTTCACGAGATGCCGGTTTTGTTGATTTTGCTTCGCAAAATCAACAAAACCGGCATCTCGGAAAATTTTATCCTGCCGCCGAAAGCGGCAGAATACTCGCGAGACTCCCTCTTTTCAAAAAATTTTGAGGCCGTCTCAAAGGTCTTTTGGCGGCTTGCGCCGCCAAAGAATATTTTCACGAGACACCGGTTTTGTTGATTTTGCTTCGCAAAATCAACAAAACCGGTGTCTCGGAAAATTTTATCCTGCCGCCGAAAGCGGCAGAATACTCGCGAGACTCCCTCTTTTTTTATAAACATTCTTGCCCGGGATATACCGAAAAGAGGCCTTGCAAAAGCAAACCCGGGATCGGCCCAGGCGAAAAATCGCTGTTCGCCCCCACCAAACTACCCCTATGCAACAAGTCGAATATATCCAAAGGCCAGGTCAAGGTAAAAAAAATAGTTGCATTTATGATATTAAGCATTTAACTTTGTATCGTTAATCAAAATGAGTGCTTTTTGTAAGGCGATTAATTTTAGGAAATCAGTTGTTCATCAGTACTGCAAGTCAAGCTTTCTTCCACGGCGTTCCGTCTCCAGCAAATCTTCCTTGCCCTTTTGTTGACTTCTTTCCCTCAAAATTTTCCTCCTCACCGAGGGTTGCTCATGTTTTTTTTATTCTCAATTCGTATTCGTAATGAACATTTTTGTTGCAAAATTGAGTTTCAACACTCAGTCCGCCGACCTCCGCGAGGCGTTCGAAGCTTATGGCGAAGTGTCTTCCGCCAATGTAATCACCGACAAATTCACCGGCAAGTCCAAGGGCTTCGGCTTTGTGGAAATGCCCAACGACAATGAAGCCCGCGAAGCAATCGCGGAACTCGACGGCAGCGAACTCGACGGCAGGACAATTGTAGTGAAGAAAGCCGAACCCCGTGAAGATCGTGGCGACCGCGGCAGCGGCGGCGGCGGTTTCAACCGTGGCGGCGGCGGCGACCGTGGCGGTTTCAACCGTGGCGGCGGCGGCGGTGGCGACCGTGGCGGTTTCAACCGTGGCGGCGACCGTGACAGGAACAACAGGTATTGATTCTACATTAGGACGTGTTGCGACAGGGCAGTGTAGTGGTATTATCCCGTTTCGTAGTCTGCACAAAGAATTTTCGGGGGCGTGGCACCAGCCATACAACCAAAATATCTGAAAAAGACGAAAAAACATCTCCCCTACCGACCTGTCGCAACAAAGTCCGTCGTTCCCTTCGACCCGAAGCTGCCTCATAAAACCGTACATTCCGGTGCTGCACGATGTAGCAACCGTATCGTCCGTACAGCAGTTTCGTAATCTACTGCGCGCTTCCCTGTGGGTGTCACCCAAAAGTACAATAAACGACAGGTTTAAAAAGTATTTTACCGCCTTCGGCGGCAGAATAAAGTATTGCTCAGCGTACCGTTTTCATTGATTTTGCTTCGCAAAATCAATGAAAACGGTACGCTGAGCAATACTATTTTACGGCCTTTTATTCCCTGCACGGCTCACCTAACTATATCAACTGCCGCGCTAAAGCGATCGCAGTGTCGAGTCCTTCAGCTTTTTTCCCTCCGGCAGTTGCAAAAAATGGCTGCCCACCCCCTCCGCCATCAATTGCCTTCGCGAGTTCGCGCACCATATTACCAGCATGTATCCCTTTACCTTCTACGAGTGCCTTACTTGCAATGACCATAAGCTGTGGTTTACCGCCGATTTCCGCTCCAAAGACGATCAGTGCATTCCCGACTTCGCCCTCGAGCTGATACGCGAGGTTCTTCAAGACATTACCATCGCTTAAAGGTACTTTCGTGGCGAGGAAATTAAACCCATTGACTATTTCGAACTTTTGCCGGAGTTCCGTTTTGAGCACAGCGGCCTGAGAAGCCTGCAGGCGTTCGATTTCTTTGCGCAGAAGCTTGTTTTCCTCCTGTAAATTAATGATCTGCCTGACCGTATTGGGTGTATTCTTGAAAATCGCCCGGATTTCGCCCAGCTCATCCAATTCCTGGCGGACAAAATCTTCTGCATAATGAGCCGTTACCGCTTCTATCCTCCGGATGCCAGCCGCCACCGCCCCTTCCGATACGATCTTAAAGAGCCCGATCTCACCAGTAGAAGCAACATGGGTACCGCCACACAATTCGCGGGAGAACTGGGAGTCAAAGGTGACCATGCGCACGGCATCGCCGTACTTTTCGCCAAAAAGCATCATGGCACCGGATTTCCTGGCTTCTTCGATCGGCAGGTTCCGCTGCTCTTCCAGCGCGATGTTCTCCCGGATTTTTTGGTTCACGATCTGTTCGATTTCCAGAAGCTCGGCCTCGACTGGCTTTTGGAAGTGGGCGAAATCGAAACGCAGGCGCTGGTCGTTCACATCCTGTCCTTTCTGCAGGGCATGATGGCCCAGTACCCGGTGCAGGGCAGCGTGCATGAGGTGCACCGCGGAGTGGTTACTCGAGGTTGCCCTACGCTTTTCTACATCTACTGCTGCCCGCACTTCAACATCCATCTGTTTGGGGAAATATTCGAGGATATGGATAATCAAATCGTTTTCCTTCTGGGTATCGAGTACTGCAATGCGCTCACCGGCAAACCAAAGGAAACCCGTATCCCCTGCCTGGCCGCCACTTTCCCCATAAAAAGGCGTCGTGTCCAGCACTACCTGAAACTGGTCGCCTTTCGATAGCCTGACCGTCCTGTATTTAAGTACCCGTACCCCTTCTACCGCCAACTGATCGTACCCGACGAACGTCACCTCGCCATCTTCCAGGATATTCCAATCCCCAAAAGCTTTTTCGCTGGCCTTTCGCGAACGTTCTTTTTGCACCTGCAGGGCAGCATGGAAGCCCGCTTCATCTACGTTGAGTCCGCGTTCCCCTGCGATAAGGCGGGTAAGGTCTATCGGAAACCCATACGTGTCATACAGTTCGAACGCATCTTCACCCTTAATGGTATTTTCGGCGACCTCCAATGCGTCAAAACGACGCAAACCATTTTCCAAAGTGTGCAGAAACGTCAGTTCCTCCCCTTCGATAACCCGTGCCACCTGAGCCTCCTGAGCCTTCAGCTCGGGAAATACATTTTTAAAATAATCGGCCAGCATAGGAATCAAGGTGTGCAGGAAAGGCTGGCGGATATCGAGAAACGAATAGTAATAACGCACTGCACGACGCAGGATCCTCCGGATTACATAACCTGCTCCCGTATTGCCGGGAAGCTGCCCATCCGCGATCGCAAACGCGATCGCACGGATATGGTCAGCAATTACCCGCATGGCAATATCCTGCTTCGCACTCCTGTCGTAGCTGTAGGTGTATTTTTTTCCGGAAACCTGCTCGATGAAAGCGATAAACGGCGAGAAAATATCCGTATCGTATGTGAAGGTCTTATTCTGGAGCACCATACACAAGCGTTCGAATCCCATGCCAGTATCAACGTGCATTTCGGGCAAAAGCTCCAAACCGCCATCCGCCCTCCGGTTAAACTGAATAAAGACGTTGTTCCAAATCTCGATTACCTTCGGATGATCGTTATTCACCAGGGTATGCCCGGGTATGCGCGCACGCTCCTCATCGCTGCGCAGGTCCACATGGATTTCCGAGCAGGGGCCGCAGGGGCCCGTATCGCCCATCTCCCAGAAATTATCTTTTTTATTGCCATACAACACATGGCCTTCCGGTAAAAAACGCAACCAGATGCCCCGCGCCTCATCGTCGGCAGGAAGCTGCTCGCCAGGATCGCCCCCAAATACTGTAGCGTAAAGCCGGTCTTTCGGCAGACCGTAAACTTCTGTAAGCAGCTCCCAGGACCACGAAAGGGCTTCTTCCTTGAAATAATCCCCGATAGACCAGTTCCCCAGCATCTCGAACATCGTGTGGTGAGTACCGTCGTAACCGACATCTTCCAGGTCGTTGTGCTTACCCGAAACGCGAAGACACTTCTGGGTGTCCGCTATGCGACGGCTGTCCGGCACAGCATTCCCAAGAAAAAAATCCTTGAATTGGTTCATGCCTGCATTAGTGAACATAAGCGTCGGATCGTCTTTGTTTACAATCGGCGAGGAAGCAACGATCTTGTGCCCTTTAGATGCAAAAAAATCCAGGAATTGTTGCCGGATTTCAGAAGATGATTTCATGAATGCGTATATTTTCGAGCGTTTGAATGTTAAAATGAAAAAAAGCGTTGGTTTTTGAAAAAAAAATCGGATATTTAACGCGACATATCCAAAACAACCTCTGAAACACTAGGTTTTTTCAGGATTTCCAGGAAAAAACCAGAGGGTCCCATTGTAAATTTCTATCATTTATTCAATGTACTTTCCAGGGTCGTAGCCCCAATATGACCAATTCGGAATAAGAGGCTATTTATTTGTAAAAATCAATTCCGTCCGTATTTTCGCAGTTCCTTCCGGTTTCAGCGATTCATCAGACGGATACTAAATATGCCGCCGCAGGGGGTTAAGGCGAGGCAAATTTAGTTGAAAAAGCTAAGTTCAATACTTATGGGAAAGGAAAAGTTGGTTTTTAATGCCCAAACATTAAGCTACGAGAAGGCTAAAGTAACTTTACAGCAAAAACTCCTCCGGATATTCGGATTCCTTAGTGCAGCCCTGGTCACGGCTTTCCTGCTTACTCTGGCTATGCACAATTTCTTACCTTCTCCACGCGAAAAAGCACTCCAGCAGGAAATCACCATCCTCGAATCCGAGTACGAAAAAGTACTCGATGACCTCAAAGTCATGGAAAAAGCACTCGGCGAAATCCGCGAACGGGACGCCTATGCTTTCCGGATGGTATTTGATATGGCCCCGATTGACAATGATGTGCTACAAGGCGGTACCGGGGGCTCCGATGAGTATGTGGCGTACAGGAATATGAGCTCCGGGCAAATATTGGTAGAGACCAAAGAAAAAGTCCGCAACCTTAAACATCAGCTAGTGGTTCAGTCCAAATTCCTCGATTCGATTATGCGCAAGGCAGAGAAAAAAGCGGATGAGCTCGCTTCTATGCCCTCAATCAAACCAGTGCGCTCCGATAAACTGGCAAGAGGCGTAGGGCTACTGTCCGGATTCGGCTACCGAAGGCATCCTATTTTTAAAATGCTCCGTATGCATTACGGTATAGATTTCACCGCGCCGAAAGGTACGGCAATCCAGGCTACAGGCGACGGTGTCGTAGTAAAAGCCGAATATAAAAGCGGTTATGGCCGATATGTCGTCATCAGCCATGGCTACGGATACGAAACCCTCTACGCCCACATGGATAAAATCCTCGTGAAAAAAGGCCAGAAAGTAAAACGCGGGCAACAAATCGGCAAGGTCGGGAGCTCCGGAACTTCGACCGCCCCACACTGCCACTATGAAGTCCACCTACATGGCAAACCCGTCAATCCTATCCATTATGTACTCGATGGATTGAGCCCCAAGGAATATGATACTCTGGTAAAAGCTGCGGCAACTACCAATCAATCCTTCGATTAAACCGACTTGTCGTCGTCGCGGTATCCCCGACGCAAATGAAAATATGGCCGGCACCGAAAGGCGCAGCCCTCAGCAGCGAAAAAAGTCTCGAATGAGGTGTCTCACAAGTTCTTTGGCGGCGAATGCCGCCAAAGAATATTTTTTTTGAAACACCGGTTTTGTTGATTTTGCTTCGCAAAATCAACAAAACCGGTGTTTCAAAAAATTCTGGTTCTGCCGCCGAAGGTGCAGCATACTTATGAGACAGCGTCTAAAAAATTTATTTCGCGGGAAAGTCCCGGCGTACTTCGGTACCAATCGGTCTAACGCATGCCCCGGGAAGAAAATGCTCTACCATTTACGGTTTCCTCCATGCAACCATCACCAAACGAACAACATTGTCCCAACTGCCTGAATCCATTGCCATCGGGAGCCGGGTTCTGCGGGTATTGCGGGCAGAAAAAAATGAAACGCCTGGTCTCCCTGCGCGAGTTGGTGTCCGACCTTTTTTCTTCGGTGTTTAACATGGAATCCCGTTTGTGGAAGACCTTATTCCAACTCCCCGTCCCAGGAAAGCTTACAGAATCCTACTTCCTGGGGAGGCGTGCTCAATTATTGACGCCTTTCCGTATATTTTTTATCGTGGCCGTCGCCCATTTCGCAATTCTCGCGGTCCGGATTAACGATAGTGTCCATACCGAACTGGAGCGCTTTGCCACTAAACAGCGCCATGCCGCTTTTGAAAAACAATATTTCAGCCGCCTCGACTCCCTGATCAATGATACTAAAGCCGATTTTCCCAGGTCCTCGGCAGCACTGGATTCCCTGGGGGCCAGAACCAAATCCGAACCCACCTTGCAGGTGGACGACAGTATTGCTTTTCTAATCTATAAAGACCGGCAATTCTCCACCACAGAAACAAAGATTGCCCTCGAAGATATCCTCACGCTGCCCGGCGATGTCCTGCGGGAAAAGTATGCCGTCACTAATCCCTTCTCCAGAATACAGCTCCAGATTATTCAGCGCATGCTGCAGAATCCGGAAAGTTTTATGCAGTTTTTGCTGAGCAAGCTTATCTGGCTGGCGATTCTCCTCGTGCCGGCACTCGCACTGGTGATGCAATTACTCTACATCCGCCGCAAACGCTATTTCGTAGAACACCTCGTTTTTTCGCTCCACTACCATACGCTCGCCTTTGCCCTCATGGGATTGTTTTTCCAGTTCTTCCACCGGCAACCTCAGCTTGTGGGATGGTTCCTGCTCCTGATATTCGTCTATGGATTCCTGGCTATGAGAAGATTTTACGGCCAGGGTTGGGGCAAAACTTTTTTAAAATTCAATATCCTCCTCTTCTTTTATCTGTTGCTCGTCACCATTTCACAGGTAGCTGTTTTTCTGCTCAGCGCCATCATCTATGGCAACTCCTGAAAAAGGAGCCCAACGGCGCGGCAACCGGTAGTCCGGTATGTTTACAGGCCCATTGTGGAGGCCGGCGTGACAAATCTCAGCGCTGTACATGGCCGCCGGAGCTCCCTCCCATCAAGGCCCGGATTTCTGCTGCAGAAGACAAGTTGAAGTCGCCGCGAACGTAGTGCTTTAACGCTGCTGCGGCTGCGGCAAACGATACGGTCTCCTCCGGATCCGTACCATTAATTTTTCCGAATAATAAACCTGCCATAAATGCGTCCCCGGCTCCGATGCGATCGAGCATATCGGGCAACTCATAAACAGGCGAAGCAAAAATTTTACCCCCTTCAAAAAGAAAGCACTGGTAAGCATTATGAGAAGCTGAATATCCCTGTCGGGCACTCATTGCAAGGGATTTCAGACGGGGGAAGCGCTCCGTAACCTTTGCCAGCAATATTTCCTGGTTCTCGGCACGGATGCCGTAATATATATCAAAAGCAGTAGCATCGCCGAGCATCAGGTCCACATAGGCGGTGAGCTCCGGCATAATACTTTCAGGTGTCGCATAATGCCAAAGTTGTTGGCGGTAGTTCAGGTCGCAGGAAATACGCACCCCCATTTCAGAAGCAATATGCAGCGCTTCAAGCGTAGCCGCTGCAGCATTTTCAGACAATGCGCAGGTAATCCCCGACCAGTGCAGCCAGTCTGCCCCCTCCAGGACGGTCCGCCAGGGAATCATTCCGGGTAATATTTCCGACATGCCAGAACCCTTCCGGTCATAGATTACCTTGCTCCCCCTTCTGCCCACGCCATTTTCCAGAAAATACAACCCCAGACGTTCGCCTCCCCAAACCGCCGGACTGGTATCCACGCCGTAGCGCGCCAGCGCACCAAGTGCGGCCTTCCCCAGATCATTGGAAGGTACCCGTGAAACAAAAGCAGCAGGAATACCCAACTGGGCAAGCGATACCGCTACATTCGCCTCTGACCCACCATAATGGGCATCAAAAGCTCCCGTTTGCAGCCAGCGCACCCCATCCGGCGGACTTAGCCGCAGCAAAATTTCCCCAAAACAGACCACTTTCATACGCTACCGTTTTAAACAGATTTCTTTAACAGACGAAAAATCGTTTGTAGTCCCTGCAAATTCGCAAAATATTTTTTTTCCTGCTATTAGGGTAAGGCAGGAAATATTCGTCTTCCTTCAAACGATTCTTTCATTCAATATAATTTCTGGTATGAAGCGGTTTTTACCATTTAAAATTTTACTGCTGGTGGCGTTTTGCTGCCCAAATTTCGATTTGCGGGCTTCATCAGCTCCCGAGCCGTCCACTGGTCGAAAAATTGAATTCAGGGTTACCGGTAAGGTCACCGATCAGGCGGGGGAAGCGTTGATCGGTGCAACCCTCATCGAGAAAGGTACAGACAATGGTACTTTTACGGATATGGACGGAAATTATTCCATTGACGTCGCCAATGGCAGTGCTGTTTTGATTGTATCCTACACTGGTTTTGAGACAAAGGAAGTTGCCGTCAATAACCAGGCAGTATTGAATATCGTACTGAAAGATGGTACCGACCTGGAAGAAGTCATCGTTGTAGGCTATGGCATACAGAAAAAAAGCCAGACGACCGGTGCGATTTCTTCGATTTCCAATAAGCTGATCAACGAAGTACCGGTTACTAATGCGCGACAGGCATTACAAGGCCGTGCTGCAGGGGTTGACGTCGTACAGGCGGGTTCCAAGCCCGGGGCGGCACCCCAGATCCGGATAAGGGGCCGGCGCTCTTTTAATGCGACCAACGATCCCTTGTTCGTCGTTGATGGTATCCCAATCTCCGGCGGTATTGACGATATCAACCCGCAGGACATCCAGAGTATGGAAGTGCTCAAAGATGCCTCTTCTACCGCAATTTATGGCGCACGGGGCGCCAATGGGGTCGTACTGGTCACCACAAACCGCGGCAAAGCGGGAAAAACGACCGTCAGCCTGAATACTTTTGCCGGGCCTAACCAATCCCTCGGGCAGATCGAGCTGTTCAACGGTGCGGAATTTGCAGAATACAAGCGCGAATCGCGCCGTGCTACCGGCAACTACCCGGCAGGGCCTGCCACGGCCGCTGCCGATGCGCTGTTGTTCGAAGCTGTCGAACTTGAAGGCATCAGCAGTGGAAGGACTACGGATTATCAAAGCTATCTGCTGCGGCAGGGCCTTATCCAGTCCCACCAGATCGGTGTTTCCGGCGGTAACGACAGGACGCAGTTTTTCTTGTCCGGCAACCTATTCAACGATGTCGGCGTGATCAAAAACCAGGATTTCGCAAGGGGCTCGTTCCGCCTTAACCTGGATCACCGCATCAACGAAAAGCTGAAAATTGGAACTTCCACCCTGGCGGTATATTCCGTCAGAAATGGGGAAAATTTCAACCCGCTCGGAGGCGCACTCCAGGAAAACCCCCTGGGAAAACCCTATGACGCCCAGGGTAACCTCATCTTTCTCCCGACGACCGATGGCTTGCGTACCAACCCTATCGCAGAAGTCGTTCCCGGGGCATTTGTGGACGAGACGAAACGCTACCGCATCTTCAATAGTTTCTACGGAGAGTGGAACATCCTCAAAGGGCTCACCTACCGGGTAAACTTCGGCCCGGATTTCAGTATCCGCCGCTCCGGCCTTTTCCAGGGCAGCCTCACGAATGCAAGGCGCAACGGCCTGGCACTGGGCTCCATATCCAATGCCCAGGGGTTCAACTATACCCTGGAAAATATCGTCAACTACAACAAAAATATCGGCAAACAGCACAACCTGGCCTTTACGGCACTGCAATCGGTACAAAAAGACAACTCGGAGTTCTCCACAATGACCGTACTCGGTATCCCGGCACAAACCCAGTCCTTTTATAACCTCGGCGCGGCCAGCCAGGTCTCCGGCGTAGGCTCGGGCCTGGTACAATGGACCCTCCTCTCTTATATGGGACGGGTCAATTACGTATTTGACGACAGGTTCCTGCTAACCGCTACCATCCGTGCAGATGGCTCCTCCCGGTTTGGTGCAAATACAAAATGGGGATATTTCCCCTCGGTAGCCTTAGGCTGGAACATCGCCTCCGAGCCTTTCCTCCAAAAAGCTACCTGGATTGACCAGTTAAAACTCCGCGTGAGCTACGGAGCCATCGGCAACCAGGCCATCGACCCCTACCAGACCCAGTCGCTCCTCAATCGCAGTTCATACGCCTGGAATACTGCCCCGGCCTTTGGATACCGCCCCGGTACTACGGGCAATCCGGATTTACGCTGGGAAACTTCCACAACAGGTAATATCGGCCTCGATTTCAGCTTCTTCCTCGGAAGGGTCAACGGTAGCCTGGAAATCTACCAGACCATAACGTCCGACTTGCTCGCCCCTCAGCCCCTGCCAACTTCCACCGGATTCGATGGCTTCGTCACCAATATCGGTAAAACACGCAATCAAGGTGTCGAACTCACCCTCTCCACCGTAAACGTGGACGGGAGCAATTTTAAATGGACTACCGACTGGTCCTTCATGCGCAATACCGAATCTATCCTCGAACTCGCCAATGGCAAGGTGGACGACATCGCAGCCAGCCGTTTTATCGGTAAGCCACTCAGTGTTTTCTATGACCTCGAAAAAATCGGAATCTGGCAAACCGCTGAACTCGACAAAGCCACCGCTTATGGGTACAAACCCGGTGAAATTAAAATCAAAGACCAAAATAACGACGGTAAAATTGATGCAAACGACCGGGTCGTCCTGGGGACAGCAGTGCCCGACTGGGCTGGTGGGCTCACCAACCGTTTCGAATACAAAGGCTTTGACCTCAGCTTCTTCGTTTTTGCCCGCGTAGGCCAGATGCTGCGCAGCCGCTTCCACGATAGCTACAATACCCTGTTCGGGCGCTATAACAACCTCAAAGTGGACTACTGGACGCCGAACAACCCAACCAATGCCTATCCAAGGCCTAACCAAAACCAGGAATTCCCGCGAAATGCCTCTTCGATGTCCTATTTCGATGGCTCCTTCGTGAAAGTGCGCAACATCAACTTTGGCTATAATTTCAGCAAAAAGACTGCTTCCAACCTCCGCATGGAATCCCTGCGGATTTATACCAGCATCCAGCAGCCTTTCATTTTCTCCTCTTACCGCTCAAAACACAAAGGAATTGATCCAGAGGCGCAAATTGATTCAGAACAAGGTATCGGAGGCGGTGAAATCAACGATCTCGTTTCCCCCGCTATCCGCAGCATCACCTTCGGCATCAGCGCAAGTTTCTAACCATTTGTATCAATGGACAAAATCAAAAAAAATGAAAAACAGTATCTATAAATATTCACGGCTCCCCTTAATCTTTCTGATCGCTATCCTTTTCCTGCCCATTTCCTGCAGCAAAGAAGCCCTCGAGGAAAACGTCATCACCAATGTCGGAACCGAGTACCTCAATACCGCCGCAGGTTTTAACGATGGCGTAAGGGCAGCCTATACCAGCCTGCGTAGTTGGTATGGTACAGAGCGCGGCAACAACCTCACCATCTTTGGTACTGATACGTACACCAATGGATCAGATGGCTCCTGGAAGTTTATGAACCAATATACCGCCCAATTCGACCCGCGTACCGCTATCCTCCAGGAAGTATGGGACGAATTCTACCGCGGGATCAATGTCTGCAACGCCGTGATCGGTCGCTCCTCGAAGGTGACCGGGCTCGATCCGGCAGTGCTCAGGCAGCGTACCGGAGAAGTGAAATTCCTGCGCGCCCAATACTATTTCATCCTTACCCAATTGTTCGGCGGGGTGGACCTCCGGCTCAGCGAAACGACGGAACCAACCAAATCCGCGCGCCGCGCCACCGTTCAGGAAATGTATGCGGCCATCGTAAAAGATCTGGAAGAAGCAATCCCCGACCTGGAAAATAAAGCGCGTTCCACCGACTACGGGCGCGTCACGCGGGCTGCCGCCGAACACCTGCTGTCCCTGGTATATCTCACAAAAGCCACTTCCGAAGCCAAAGCCAATGACGATTATGCCAAAGCAGAGACCCTCGCCAAAAACGTCATCAACAACTACGGCATAAAACTGCTTTCCGACTTTGCCCTCGTGCATCAGGAAGGCAACGAGATGAACGAAGAAGTCATTTTTGCAACCCAATATACCCGTGATCCACTCACCAATGGCACCGGCAATAACGCCCATGTCTTTTTCCTCATGGAATACGACGTACAGCCCGGAATGCGCAGGGACGTCACCAACGGACGGCCTTTCAAACGCTACAAACCTACCAACTACTGCCTGGAAACCGTATTCGCACCATCAAACCGGGATAAGGACAGCCGCTACTCCAAAACCTTCGTGGATATCTACCGATCTAACCGCCCGGGCTCCTTCTCGACTACATTCGATAACTCCAAACCCACAGTCACCTTTGCCGCAGGAGATACTGCAATTTATCTGCCCGGCGTAGAATGGCCCGTTGCCCAGCGCGCCACTAAGCGCTATCAGGTCCTTACCCCTTCGCTATATACCGAAAAACTCTATCCGAGCCTGCGCAAACACATTGACGGCGGTCGCGTGGACCTTTTCCAGTTCGAGGGCGGAAGGGACTATATCAACTACAGGCTGGCTGAAACCTACCTCATCCTGGCAGAAGCACAGCTATTACAAGGAAAAAAACAAGACGCCGCCAATACACTCAACGTCATCCGCCGCAGGGCAGCGTGGCCGGGCAGAGAAAAAGATATGGAAATCACCGCAGCAGATCTGACGATGGACTTTCTCATGGAAGAACGCGAACGCGAGCTTTTAGGTGAACAAAAACGCTGGTTCGACCTCAAGCGCTGGGGCGTACTGGTTAAACAAGTCCAACTTTATAACCCCCAGGCCGCCGCAAATATCAAACCGCACCACGTCCTGCGTCCTATCCCGCAAGTGCAGATAGACCGCGTAGAAGGTGGCGCCTCGGCCTTCCCGCAAAATGCGGGGTACTAATTCACGTCACGGGAGCATCAAAGGCAACTGATGGTTAGTTTTTCTGCCTTGATGCCCCGTTTCAACAACTGACTTGTTGCCATGAGCTGGTATGAAAGGAAAATACGCTATTTTTGTCTATATACAGACCCCTTCAGGAAATAAATCCGGGCTACATGACCCAAAACGCCATATATCACGAAAAAATGATCTCTTCAGCATGAAGTCCTGAATCAAATAGGTCTAATAAAGTCTAAATATGAAACAAATATTTGCCGTTGCGCTGCTTTACCTGTGCAATGCCGTTTTTGCGCAGCAAGCCAATTGGACCAACCTTTTTAATGGAAAAAATCTCGATGGCTGGGAACAAAAGGGCGGCCGGGCCAAATTTAGCGTCGAAAACGGGGAAATTATAGGCGTTACCGTAGCCAACACGCCGAATAGCTTCCTCTGTACCAAACAAAGCTACGGAGATTTCATCCTCGAATTGCAACTTAAAGTGGAAGACAATATGAACTCCGGCATCCAGTTCCGCAGCCTCTCCAGCCCCGGATATCAGGACGGGCGCGTTCATGGCTATCAAATGGAAGTTGACCCGACCCCGCGCGCCTGGTCGGGGGGCATTTACGATGAAGGCCGACGCGACTGGTTATACATCCCCAATATCAACGGCCGGGCGAAAAAAGCTTTTCGTACAGGCGATTGGAACACCTATCGCATCGAAGCAATCGGCAACACCCTTCGCACCTGGGTCAACGGAGTACCAGTTGCCCACCTTATAGATGATGTGACCGCAAGCGGGTTTATCGCCCTTCAGGTACACAGTATTTATGGCGAAATGCGGGAAGGGATGAAAATCCGATGGAAAAATATCCGCATCCAAACCAAAGGCATTGTAAAGCATGCGCCCGATGATGTGCCAGTTGTCAACCTCATCCCCAATACCCTTTCCGACCAGGAAAAACAACTGGGTTTCAAACTACTGTTCAACGGAATGGATTTTACCGGCTGGCGGGGCGTCCATTCCGATAAGATGCCGGAAAAGCGCTGGAACATCCAGGATGGCGCCATCGTCGTAAGCGAATCGGACGGTTCGGAAACCGGGAATGATATCGTCACCACCGATCAATTCTCCGCTTTCGAACTCGTCTTCGATTTTAAACTCAGCGAGGGGGCTAATTCCGGGGTCAAATATTTTGTCAACGAAGCCTTCGACTCCGGTGGTAAGTCAGGTATCGGCCTGGAATATCAAATCCTCGACGACCTGCGCCATCCCGATGCTAAACAAGGGGCGGTCGGAAACCGGACGCTGGCCAGCCTGTACGACCTAATCCCTTCAGAAAAGCTGGAGCCGAGGTTTCAGCGCAAAATCGGGGACTGGAACCAGGGCCGCATCATCGCCTACCCCAACCACACCGTGCAATATTGGCTCAATGGCTTTAAAGTACTCGAATATCAGCGAAAATCCAATATATTTAAAGCCCTCGTAGCACGTAGCAAGTACGCACCGTTCGAAGGGTTCGGAATGAACGATGCAGGCCCGGTTTTACTCCAGGACCATGGCGACCAGGTCGCTTTCCGCAGCATTAAAATACGGACCATCACCACTTCGCCGTCACCATGCGAATAATATAAAAATCAACAACGATGTACACACGCAGAAAATTCATCACGACCTCCGCACTTGCCGCAGGCGCCATAGCCTTCAGCGCTAAAAGCTACGCGAGGATTATCGGGGCTAATGACCGTGTCCGCGTAGGCGTCGTCGGATTTTCCGACCGGTTTAAATATTCCCTTTTTCCCCCTTTCTTTTCCCTTCAAAAGGAGTTAAACTTCGAAATGACCGCTCTGTCCGATATCTGGACCCGGCGTCGCGATGAAGGAAACGCCTTCCTCCGCGAAAAACTTGGCCGGGATATCAAGGTCTTTCCCAATAACGATGCCCTTTATGCTTCAGGGGAAGTGGACGCCGTATTCATCAGTACAGCAGACTTCCAGCACGCCCTCCACACCATTGAGGCGGTCGAAGCCGGCTGTGACGCCTACACGGAAAAACCCCTCGCAGAAACCATGGCCGATGCACGGGCAGTACTCAAAGCCGTGAAGGAATCACAACGCATCGTACAAATAGGCTCCCAACGCCGGAGCGGCACAAATTACCACGCTGCCGCAGATTTTATCCAATCCGGAAAATTCGGGCCCGTCGTAATGGTAGAGCTGATGTGGAATGTCAACCAGCCCGGGCGCTGGCGCCGCCCGGCACTGGTCAAAGACCTCAAAGCTTCTGACGTGGACTGGAAGCGCTACCTCCTGAACCGGCCTTACGTGGACTTTGACCCACGGAAGTTTATCGAGTACCGCTTGTTCTGGCCTTACTCCTCTGGTATTCCCGGCCAGTGGATGAGCCATCAGATAGATACGGTACATTGGTTCGCAAACCTCCCCCATCCCCGCAGCGCCGTGGCCAATGGAGGAATCTACCAATGGAAAGATGGCAGGGAAAACGCCGATACCCTCACCGTCGTATTCGACTATGGCCCCTTGAACGATCCGGGTACAGGGTTCCAGGTGCAGTTTACCTCCCGCTTTTCCAATTCTGCGGGCGAGACCAAGGAACTCTACTACTCCAATGGAGGGATGATCAACCTCGACACCAACGAAATTTCGGATACCGGTGGCCTGCGTCAACAGGAAGCCGCAGCCATGGGCCTTTCCCCCAACCTGCTCCCTAAAATGAAACTCGAAGGAGACCGCGTCATTTATGATGCCAATACCGGAAGCGATACGCATACTTTTAACCACGTGCGCAACTGGATGGAGTGTGTCCGTTCCAGGAAACAGCCCAACGCCCCGATTGAGGCCGGCTATCAGCACTCCATTGCGAATATTATGGCAACGGCAGCCTACCGCACCGGACAACGCGTAACCTTTGACGAAGGCAAACAGGATATCCTGGCAGGAGGGAAAATCTGGAAACCCTATTGAAAAATGATGAACCGTCGCCGTTTTCTTAGCCGCACCTTGTTGGCCGGTGCAGGTAGCAGCCTTGCGCTCGCTGTTCCCCTGGAAGCCCGGGGCCCTTCTTCCATTTTTAAAAATGAGAAACTCAGGGTCGGGCTTATCGGTGCCAACGGTATGGGTTGGTCCAATATGAATGCCTTTCTGAAAGTCGCGGGCGTGGAATGTGCGGCCATCGCCGATGTTGACCTTGGCGTCCGGGAACGCCGTGCGGCAGATGCCGAAAAAATCCAGGGCTATCGGCCGAAATGCTTCAACGACTACCGGAAACTACTGGATCTCAAAGAAATTGATGCCGTAATCATCGGCTCGCCCGACCACTGGCATTGTCTGCACCTTTGCGACAGCCTCGATGCAGGCAAGCACGCCTATTGCGAAAAACCGCTTGGCCGGACCATACAGGAATGCCAGGTCATGCGTTCAGTTGCTGCCCGAAACCCGGGGCTTCTCGTTCAGGTGGGTCAATGGCAACGCAGCGGTACCCATTACCGGGCCGCACTGGATTACCTGCGCAGCGGAAAGATAGGTACGGTGCGGATGGTAAAAACCTGGTCCTATGTTGGTTGGAAAAAACCTATCGCCCAGAAACCCGACGCGCCCATCCCCGACGGGGTGGACTACGGTCTTTGGTTAGGTCCCGCTCCCAGCCGCCCTTTCAATCCAAACCGTTTCCATTTCGAGTTCCGGTGGTTCTGGGATTATGCCGGCGGGCTGATGACCGATTGGGGAGTCCACCAACTCGATATCGCCCTCGAGGGCCTTGGCCTCCAGGCCCCCGTTTCCGTTACGGCAGGAGGTGGTAAATTCGGATACCCCGATTCCCCCGCCGAAACGCCCGATACCATGCAGGCCATCTATACTTTCGATCGCTGCAATATCTCCTGGGAACATGTACTCGGCATCGGGGGCGGCCCTTATAACCGCGGGGAAGGCATCGCATTTGTCGGCAACAATGCTACCCTGGTGGTCAACCGGCAGGGATGGGCCGTATTGCCGGAGGCCGAAACAGGAAAAGACGGTCTGCGCTACCGTGCAGAAAAGATCCCCGATCAGGAAAAGCCGGCAAATGTTGATTATCTGCAACTGCACGTCCTGAATTTCCTCGACTGTATCGCAGGCCGTACTCCGGAACAGCTCAACTGCGGCATTGCCCAGGCCGCAAATGTAGCCATCAACAGTTGTATCGGCAATATTGCCCAGCGCCTTGGCAGAAAAGTCTATTGGGACGCCAGCGCAGAACGGTTTGTACAGGACCCCGAAGCCGATGCGCTAATGGAAGCCCACTATGAAAATGGCTGGTCGCTGCCCCGTATTTAAATTCCCCAATCCCTCACTCTATGGAAATAGCAATAAAAATGCACCAAACAATGCGCTGGTATGGCCCCAACGATCCCGTGAGCCTCTGCGACATTCGTCAGGCAGGCTGTCAGGGGGTAGTCACTGCCCTGCACCATATCCCATACGGGGAAGTCTGGCCAATTGCAGAAATCGAAAAGCGCAGGCAAATGATCCACGATGCGGGAATGCGCTGGACAGTCGTCGAAAGCCTACCGGTACACGACGATATCAAACGACAGACCGGTAACTGGCAGCAGTATATCGAACACTACAAAACCAGCCTGCGCAATTTATCTGCCTGCGGTCTGAAGGTAGTAACCTACAACTTCATGCCTGTACTCGACTGGCTCCGCACCGATATCGAATACGAAATGCCCGATGGGAGCAAAGCACTCCGGTTTGAAAAAGACGCTTTTGCGGCCTTTGAGCTGTTCCTCCTCAAAAGACCCGGAGCGGTATCGGATTATTCACAGGAAGAAATCGCTGCGGCAAGGCACAGGTTCGAAACGATGACCCCCGAAGCAAAGACAACCCTTTTCCGCAATCTCCTGCTCGGCCTGCCCGGAAGCGATGATGCCTTCACGCCGGAGCAGGTATTAAGGGAATTAGACAAGTATCGCGGCATAAGTGCCGAACAGCTCAAGCGGCATTTGTTTGCCTTCCTTAAAGAAGTAGCCCCGGTAGCAGAAGCTAACGGGCTGCAACTGGCCATCCACCCGGATGACCCCCCCTACCCCGTCCTCGGACTGCCCAGGATCGTCAGTACCGAACAAGATCTGGCAGAACTCCTCGATGCCGTACCCATCATCGCTAATGGCCTTTGCTTCTGCACAGGATCCCTCGGTGCGCGACCAGACAATAATATCCCCAACATGCTCCGCCGGTTCGGTGGGCGGATCCACTTCCTGCATCTGCGCAATACCCGCCGGGATAATGCCGGAAATTTTTACGAGGCCGATCACCTGGATGGGGATACCGATATGGCCACGGTCGTCCGCGAAGTCCTGCACATTATGCAGCAGCGGGGTGCCTCCCTGCCCATGCGCCCCGACCATGGCCATCAGATGCTCGACGACCTGAAAAAGACTACCTATGCGGGGTATTCCGCAATTGGCCGGCTACGTGGGCTCGCCGAGCTTCGCGGACTCGAAATGGGCCTGGCGGTTGCAATGTAACGGCCCCCCTCCGCAGGCCTCGCCCGATATATGGACAAGCTGCGGCACAATTACGGCTATCGGATCCGATTTGAAAACAATAATTTCCTGAAATACACGCAGGGGTTGGGTAAGGAGTCCTTTTTGTCACCGTATGCAGCTTACGCTGCCAAATAACATTTTGAAAGGGCTGTCTCATAATTATGGGGCTGTCCCGAAAGTTCTTTATTCTTCGGCGGCGCCAAATGAAAAGCCAGGGGCTTTTTACACAACTCCAGGACTTGTGAGGCAGCCTTTTCAAAACTTTCTTTCGCCGCCGAAGGTGACAAGTCTTTTTATATCGCCCCAAAATTTTGTGAAAATGCTTATTTTCCGATGATCAATTCGGGAAATAAGCGCAGGCACAAAATTTTTCTACAAAATATTTTGTGTGTTTCAATTATTTTTTCATTTTTGTGCAAACGATTGCACTAAATGAAAAAAGCAACGATCGGCAGTATAGCAAAAGCGTTGAACATCACCCCCTCTACCGTATCCAGGGCACTGAACGACAATCCGCGCATCAGTGAGGAAACGCGGCGGTTAGTAAAGGCCACTGCCGAAAAGACTGGTTACCGGGTGAATGGGATTGCTTCGGCGCTGCGTTCCGGGCGTTCTTTCACCATAGGGGTAATCGTACCTACTGCCGACCGGAGTTTTTTTTCCAGGGTTGTAAGAGGAATCGAGGATATTGCAAGCAGCACCGCTTATAACGTCATGATTTGCCAATCTTACGACAGCCACCGGTCGGAATTGGAAAATATCGCTGCGTTGATGCGTGCGCAAGTGGACGGGATACTCATGTCGAATGCCCGTGAGACGACAACTTATCAGCACCTGGAACAGCTCAAAAAACAGGTGCCGGTCGTTCTTTTTGACCGGGTCGTTTATCAGCCGGGGATTTCCACCGTTACCATAGATGATTTCCGTGGAGCGTACCAGGCCACTTCCCATCTTATACAGCAAGGCTACAGGAGGATTGCCACCTTCACCTCCACCCAGCATCACCTCAATATTTACCGCGAACGATTGCGCGGATATCAGGAAGCCTTAAAAGACCATTGTCTGCCTCTGCGCAGCGAATATATCCATTTCAATGACCTTACCCTGGAAGGTGGGACGCAGGGAGCGGTACATCTTTGGAACCTTCCGGAGCCCCCGGAAGCTATTTTTTGTGCAAGCGATTTTTCCGCCTTAGGAGCTATGCGTTATCTCAAATCCAAAAGCATTGTAGTCCCCACCGAAGTCGGTCTGGTAGGTTTTGCAAACGAACCGTTCACCGAATATGTCGAACCCGCCCTCTCGACGGTTAACCAGTATCCAATCGAAATGGGTCAGACGGCTACCAGGCTTTTCCTGGAGCAGATTGAATCCGAACAAGGTACCTTTTCAGAAAAGCATATCACCTTGAACGCCGAACTCATCGTACGGCAATCTTCTTTGCGCAACAACTGATTTTTTTATTTCAATGTGCAATCGTTTGCACAATTATTGATCGGGCTGCGCAAACGATTGCGCTGACAAAATAACACTAAAACCAAAAAATATGAACGCCGCAGAAACAAATGTAAATTACACGCCGGCAGGAGTCAGGCAGCGGAACGAGGAATATATTTCTTTTGAAAAGATGTTCCAGCAGCATTACAACCCTCTATGCCGGTATGCCTTGCGCTTTACCCAATGTCGGTTTACCGCCGAGGAAATCGTCAGCGAGGTATTTTTCAAAATGTGGAAAAACCGGGAAAGCCACAAAGTACATACTTCGGTTTACGGCTACCTCGTGTTTGCGACGCGCAACGCATGTATTGACTTTTTGCGCAGTAAAAGCCGAAGAGGCGGGCGGGCGGACGAACTCTGCAGTGAATTTCAGGCAAACGATGCCTCGCCCTCCGAGCTGCTCATCGGCAATGAAACACAACGATTAATCGAGCGCGCGATAGATTCCCTTTCCCCAAATTGTAAGCAGATTTTCCTGATGAGCCGCGATGCGAAAATGACCTATGCCGAGATCGCGGCCGCCATGGACTTAAGCATAAAAACAGTAGAAGCCCACATGAGCCGTACCCTAAAGACCCTGCGTGCACGTCTGCTGGAAGCCGACAAATCGTCCTGAGCGGCCAGCCGGAACGTAATTTTTGGAAGCCATCCGGTAACGGACGGCGATTTTGAGCCAGACATCCGTGAAACAGCACCAGCAAGCCGAATTTTTCCGTGCTAATCCCGCCAAACAATCGTTTTATTACTAACTTCAAGCTATTGAACCTCAATCGGCCTTCAGGCCCTTAGGTCCAGTCGCTCCTAATAAATTGTTTTTTCATGCCCTTTCTCGACAATAACTTTCTTCTGGAGACTTCCCAGGCGCAGCAGCTTTACCACAACTACGCTGCAGATATGCCTATTATAGACTACCACAACCACCTTTCGCCACAGCAGATTGCAGAAGACAAAGTTTTTGAAAACCTCACCCAGATATGGCTTGCCGGCGACCATTACAAGTGGCGGGCCATGCGTGGCCTGGGTATCTCTGAAGCGTACTGTACCGGAAATGCCAGCGATTGGGAAAAATTTGAAAAGTGGGCCTTTACCGTGCCTTACACCATGCGCAATCCGCTCTACCACTGGACACACCTTGAGCTGAGGCGCTACTTTGGAATAACTACGCTACTCTCTCCAAAAACTGCCCGGGCGATTTACGAACAGGCGGGCGAAATGCTCCAAAAGCCTGAATTTTCAGTACGCAACCTGTTGCGGCGTATGAACGTCCGTATCCTCTGCACCACCGATGACCCAACAGATTCGCTGGAATGGCACAGCGTGCTCGCACAAGACCCGGAGCTGGGCTTCACCGTATTGCCCGCCTTCAGACCCGATAATGCAATGGCCATATCAAACCCCGCCAGCTTCAATGCGTGGACAGATAAGCTCTCCGAACGCACAGGGACGCGCATCGAGCATTACGACGATTTCCTGACGGCATTGAAAGACCGTCACGATTTCTTTGCTCAGCATGGCACCTGTATCAGCGACCATGGCCTGGAACATCTCTATGCCGTACCTTTTTCACCTAAAGTAGTTGAGGACACCTTTCGAAAGCTACGCGCGGGGGACCGCCCCGGCGACGATGAAGCACTGCAATTCAAGAGTGCTTTGCTCTACGCATTCGCTGTCTGGGACTGGGAAAAAGGATGGGTCCAGCAATATCATCTGGGCGCGATGCGCAATAACAACACGCGGGCCATGCATACGTTAGGGGCGGACACTGGCTGGGACAGCATTGGGGACTATTCTCAGGGACAAGCTTTGACGCGTTTTCTGGACAGTCTCGACAAAGACAATAAGCTTGCGAAAACCATTCTTTACAACCTCAACCCGGCTGACAATGCGCTCATAGCCTCCATGACCGGTAATTTCAACGATGGCAGCATACCTGGTAAAATCCAGTTTGGCTCAGGCTGGTGGTTTCTCGACCAGAAAGACGGTATGGTGCAACAAATGAATGCCCTATCCAACATGGGGCTGCTCAGCCAGTTTGTCGGAATGCTCACCGACTCGCGCTCCTTCCTGTCGTACCCACGGCACGAATATTTCCGAAGGATTCTTTGCAACTTATTTGGAACGGAAATCGAACGCGGCGAATTGCCGGAATCGGAAACCGAATGGATCGGGGAGCTGATCAGGGATATCTGCTATCGCAACGCCAGGCGCTATTTTGGGTTTACGAACCTTCCAGTGCTTTAATAATAGAATTTTCTACTGAGCGCAAAGCACTTTCTTTCTATACAACCCTGGGAAAATATGATTCAAGTATGCGCGAAATACTTCAACAAGCACCGATTGTGCCTATTTTTTATGATGCGGACGCCGAATATGCCCGGCAAGCCCTGCAGGCCTGTTATGATGGTGGTCTGCGCACTTTCGAGTTCACCAAACGCGGGCCTGCTGCATTTGAGGTATTTGCGGCTTTAAGGGCGTATTCCAAACGCTGCTGCCCGGGGCTGTTGCTCGGCATAGGTACACTTTTTGACCCGGTTGATGCCTCCAGGTTTATTCAGTCAGGTGCAGATTTTATCGTCCAGCCAGTGTGTACCCCGGCAATTGGGGCCCTTTGCCTGGAAGCAGGCATCCCCTGGGTACCCGGTGCCCTCACGCCCGGGGAAATATGGACGGCGTGGGAAGGTGGCGCTTCGATCGTGAAAATATTTCCGGGGAACGCTATCGGCCCGGATTATATCCGCGCGCTGCGCGGACCGATGCCCGACCTACCGCTCATGGTTACCGGGGGAGTGGCGCCGGAGGCCCGGGCCATCCGCTCCTGGCTGAGTGCGGGCGCACTGGCGGTCGGGATCGGCGCCCAGTTGTTCAAAGGGCACCAACCTGGTAACCAGGCAGCTTTATCCGCTTTTATTGCCCGTTTGGTCAGCGATATAAATATTTAAAAAGAAAAACCATGGAACAAAAGATTGGGAACTTCCGCTGGCGCATCTGCGCCCTTGTATTCTTTGCCACCACCATCAACTATCTGGACCGGCAGGTCATTGCCCTGCTCAAAGACGACTATCTCGAGCCTTTATTTGGCTGGACAGAGCGCGACTATGCCAATATCGTCATTGCATTTCAGCTTGCCTATGCCCTCGGAATGCTGGGTGCGGGATGGGTGATTGACAAAATCGGGACCAAAGCCGGATATGCAGGGGCATTGATCGCATGGAGTATTGCGGCAATCGTACACGCCTTTGCCCGCACTACTGCTGGATTTGCCGCTGCACGGGCCTTCCTGGGCGTGAGCGAAGCGGGCAACTTCCCTGCCGCTATTAAGACCACGGCGGAGTGGTTTCCAAAAAAAGAGCGGGCCCTGGCAACTGGCATTTTCAATTCCGGCACCAATGTAGGAGCCATTCTTGCGCCGCTCACCGTTCCGCTGATTGCTTTGCATTATGGCTGGGAATGGGCGTTTATCCTCACCGGCATGATTGGCTTTTTATGGTTAATCTTCTGGTTTTGGCTGTATGAAGTCCCATCGAGGCATAAAAAACTTCAAGTGGCCGAACTCGACTATATCCAAAGCGACGCCGATGAAGTAGCGGAGGAAATACATGGGGCAGAAAAAGTAAGCTGGGTGAAGCTGCTCAGCTTCCGCCAGACCTGGGCCTTTTTCTTCGGAAAATTACTCACGGATCCGATCTGGTGGTTTTACCTTTTCTGGTTGCCTTCTTTTCTCAACAAGGAGTACGGGATGTCAAAAACAGAACTGGCATTTCCGTTGGCGGTTGTTTATACCATTACCACCTTTGGCAGTATATTTGGTGGCTGGCTATCCGGGGCATTTATAAAAAAGGGCTGGCAGGTATATCGGGCGCGCAAATCGGCGATGTTCCTGTTTGCCTTGTGCGCCCTGCCGGTCGTAACAGCACAAGCTTTGGGGAGTATCAACCCATGGTTGGCAATTCTCATCATTGGGATCGCCGCTGCCGGCCATCAGGCATGGTCGGCCAATATTTTCACCACTGCATCAGATATGTTCCCCAAAAGGGCAGTCGCATCGGTGGTGGGCATTGGAGGAATGGCGGGTGCTGTAGGCGGAATACTCATCGCCAGGATTGCAGGCGCGTTGCTCGACCATTACAAGGCATTGGGCAGTATCGAAACAGGCTACTATATTATGTTCATCATCTGTGGATCTGCCTATTTATTGGCATGGACGGTAATGCACCTGCTTGCACCAAGGCTGGAACGGGTCAAGCTTTGATTTGGTCTTTGAATTTATTCAGACTTATCACAAAAGGATACGTGGTGAAAAAAATTCTTTTTAACCACAAAAAAATTCACCATAGTCAATTTTCAATATGGGCTTACCAATTCTTGACCATCAGCTATTACCCGGGCGACCTGAACTTTGCGGCCAGGCGCACGAAGTAGAGCGGCTGATCTCCTTACCGGAGAAAGTTATCCAATTTGGCACCGGGGTCCTGTTGAGAGGCTTACCGGACTATTATATTGACCGCGCCAATAAGGCAGGGATATTCAATGGAAGGATTGTCGTCGTGAAAACGACCGATCGGGGCAGCATGGGCGAATTTGCCCGGCAGGACTATCTTTTCACCCACCTGATCAATGGGCTGCGCGATGGGCAGGTAGTACAGGAAGCAGCCATCAACTGCAGTATCAGCCGCATCCTGGAGGCACGACAACAATGGATAGAGGTACTCGTCTGTGCTGCAGACCCTAATATTTCCCTGGTCATTTCCAACACTACAGAAAGCGGGCTGGTCTATCTGGAAGAATCTATATTTGAAGGGGTTCCGGAATCATTTCCCGGCAAACTACTCGCTTTTTTATTCCACCGCTTCGAACAGCTTGGCGGGGGGAATGCTCCAGGACTTACCATTGTACCTACCGAGCTCATAGAAAACAACGGGAGTATCCTTCGGGAATACTTATTGCAGGGCGCACGCTACAATCATCTCGATGACGATTTCATCCATTGGCTGAATACGGCCAATACATTTTGTAATTCCCTCGTGGACCGCATTGTTTCCGGCAAACCAGCACCGGAAAAAGCAGAAGCATATTGCAAGAGCGCCGGTTATTCCGATAGCTTCATGATTGAATCGGAGCCTTACGACCTTTGGGCAATTGAAGGGGATCCAAATAATCTGCCTGCCCTTTCCTTTGCTCCCTGCAACCCCGGTATCCATATTGTGGCCGACATAAGCCTTTATAAAGAGCTCAAACTGCGGTTACTCAACGGCACCCATATTCTCGCCTGCGGGAAGGCCCTGCTGGCAGGCTTCTCGACCGTCCGAGAGGGCTTTGCATCCGCTGAATTCCGCAGCTGGGCCATTGACCTGATGGCAGAAATACAGCAATCCATTCCGATTCCCATCGAATCCGATATTGTCGGGGGATATGCCCGCAGCGTCCTGCAACGCTTTGAAAATCCGTTCATTGAACATCAATGGTCCTCTATTTTGCTCAACTACAGCTCCAAAATCAGAATTCGCGCACTTCCTTTGCTCCTGACCTATTACCAGAGGTATCGGCAATTGCCCGCACATATCCTCGAAGGCTTTACTGCCTATCTGGCAATTGCTATTCCGGATGAAGAAGTGGACGGCAATTACTTTAAATATGTGCACGGGCAACGCATCATGCTTCAAGACCCGCTCTCGCCAGCGTTATTCCGCGATGTAATAAACGCAGGCGCACAAAATGCTGCTGAGCGGCACCTCGGGGATACAGCTTTCTGGGGGACGCCGCCCACATCGTTGCCAGGATTTAAAGCGGCCGTGTTGAGGGTATTCGAAAAACACGCCGGAACGTAAATAAGGCTAATTAGCAAAAAAACTCCCCGGCAGCTTTTGGGGTGACGCAGAAGTCTTCTGCAAAGGACAAAACATCGTCCTTTTTGCACAACACCAGGTCGGATAGCTCCCCGGCAAACTCAAATAAAAAAAGGCCATCCCGATAAACTTGAACGGAATGACCCTTTATTTGTGGCGGCGGCAGGACTCGAACCTACGACCTTCGGGTTATGAGCCCGACGAGCTACCAACTGCTCCACGCCGCGATTTTTAGTGGTGCAAATATACTACTAAATAAGATGCTTGTCAAGTCTTTTTTTTTAAAAAAATGAAATTGTTACGTGGTCCGGGAAATAATGCAGGCTTTACTTTATTTTAGCCGGAAAACCGCAACCATGCTACTACACGATATGATCCATATTACTGTACTTGACCGGGAAGGCGAAGAACACCTGATCGAAGCCCCTACCGACATGAACATGAACCTCATGGAGGCCTGCAAATCAAACGATCTACCGGTCAAAGGTACTTGTGGGGGCATGGCCTTATGCTCGACGTGCCACATCTACATCCTCAGCGGGCACGAATTGCCGGAGATGGGGGAAGACGAAGAAAACATGCTCGACCAGGCGTTTTTTGTAACTGCCCAATCCCGCCTGGGATGCCAGATTCCGATACGAAAAAGCCTGGACGGACTTTGCGTCAAACTCGCACCGGAGGAAGAAGGCTGACCTCGCCCATCGGCGGCAGGGTTTTCAATAAGGCTGGATGACGATTTTACGTGTTGTTTGGAAAGTACTACCGGTGACCATCAAAAGATATGTACCTGCAGGCCTGCCGGAGAGATCGAGCTCGCGGTTAAAATCACTGCCCTTACCCAAATCCCAGGCCGTTAAGCGGCGTCCCAAAAGGTCAACAAGGTGGACTTCCACCGTTTCCGGGCGTTCAAGGTTGAGCTGTACGAAAACTTTTTCCAGCAGGGGATTGGGAAAAACGCGCAACCGGTGTTCTTCCAGGCCAGGAATCCTCAAAGAGGTTATCGGAGTGATTTCTACCTGTCCGATGGCCACGTCGCTGCAACCACTGCTGGCATTCGCAGAAAGGCTCACCACATATTTTCCTGCTTTCGTATATTGATGGGTTGGATTTGCCGCATTGCTGGAATTGCCATCTCCAAAATTCCACAGATACTGGGTAGCCGCAGTAGAGGTATTCTGAAAGGCGACCTGGGCGATGCCACTGGTATTCAGCGGTACAGCCATAGCCGGTCCGGTGAAGGCTGCTTTAGGGGCATTCGGGCCAGGAGCAGTAGCAATCCGGACAGGAAGGCGGCCACAAGGATAATTGTATTCGATCTCCCAGTCGTAGAAAAAGCTGTACACCTGGGGGTTTGCGTTTTCCGAGCGGTCAATCCGCAACACCCCGGGGATCAGGTAAGGGAAACTACTGCCCGCTGTATTGATATACAACTCTCTGCCGACGGAAATATCCAGCACATAATTTTCACCCGGATCAATCGTAAAGCCCAGGTTCAGTCGGTTGGCCCCGATTTTGGGCACATTGATCAATCGCTGCTGGATTGACCCGTCCGGGCGCTTTAAACGGATATTCCGCGGGCCGGTTACCTCGGCAAATACCAATACGCTTTTTAGGGTGAAATTCGCCAAAGCTGAAAAAACAAGGCCTCCTGTGGAGCTGGTAGAAAGCTCGCTACCCCCTCCACTATTATCCGCTTTCCCGATTTTTTGGTTGAAGCGGAGTTCTGCGTAAAACACCGTATCGCGGTTGAGCGGACCGGTATAGAGTTGTGGTCCTTCGGCAATAGCCGTACCACCATCCGACTGACCGTACCAGCGCAACGTACCATCGCCCTCGTACTTGGCAGTGATGAGTGCGCGGCTTCCCGCACAGGTAGCTGACAACACCGGACTGATTTGTGGCAGCAAAGGCTGAGGGCTGACCGTTACCCGCCGTTTGAACTGATTATTGAGCGCACGCTCGTCCTGATTGCCATTAGGGTTTCGTAGTTCTACCTCCAACACATAAGTGCCAAAAGAACCTGAAAATTCCGGCAGGAGGATTTTTCCTGTTTCGCCGGGAGCAAGGCTACCCGTCCATTTTGTTGTAAAAAGTGGTGTTTGGGAAAACTCCCTACGCACAACAATATCAAAGCTCCTCAATACTTCTGTCCCGCCATTGCGGAAAGAAGTTTCAAGGAAAATGCTTCCCCCGCAGTTTAGCAGTCTGGAAGTCGTATTTAACTGCTGGACATCCAATTTAGCCCGCACCGGGACAATCGGCTGATTACCCCTACCCACCAGGTACTGATAGGCTGCAAAAACATCTATCAGCCCGTTTCCATAGCTATTGTCTTCACCAGTAAGCCCCAGGTCAACCGCAGTATTGTAAAGTGCCCTGGCAAGTTCCCTGCCCGGCAAATAGGGAAAGGCCTCTTTGAGCAAAAGCAACGCGCCCGAAACGTATGGCGCCGAAAACGACGTGCCGGAAGTCGTTGTATATTGTACCCGACCCGGACTCGCGACCCGGACGCCTGATCCCGGTGCAACCACCTCGGGTTTGACATCCAGGGCGGTATTTAACAAATTGGTGCACTGTGAAGGTCCCCGGCTCGAAAAACCGGCGATGTTGTTCGACGCACCCACTGCGCCCACCGAGAATGGCACGACATCGCTGATGCTGATAGACGCCTGTAAGCCCACGCTGCCGGGATCTGGCCCGTTATTGCCTGCACTGAACACAACTGCTATCCCTGCAGCATCGAGGCTCCTGAACAAGTCAGGCCATACCTGCGAGCATTCGGCGGTATTCGTAATCGTCCTTCCATACGAGTTATTGATCACATCAGGGATATCATTTACCGTGCTAATCTGCCCATCCGGATTTAAAGCCCACTGCAGTGCGCTCACAACATCCCGCACAGAACCCTTATACACACAAAACTCGTCGGTTTCGACATTCCTCAGGTTACTGAAGGGCGCCCCCATCCACTGGGCATTAAAGGCCGCGCCGAGCGTATCCCGCGTCACAGCGTCCATACCCACTGCCGCACTGGCTACACCTGTGCCATGCGGGTCGCAAAAATCAGGCAGGGCAGTACTTAAATAGACCTGGCCGATGGGCGCGTTGTGATAGGCAAACTGGTTGCGGAGCGCCGGATGGTCGGGGTCCTGGCCGCTGTCCACGACCAGCACTTTGCGCCCATACCCCGTATAGCCCAAAGCCCAGAGGGCGGGGGCTTTAATCGCATCCAGCCCTGGTTCGCGGCCATTAGGTACCGGCATTGCCGGACCTTCAAAGACGGGCGCATCGCTGTGTTCGAGAATTTCGTCCCTTTCGATCCATACCACTTCCGGGCGCTGGCTCAATGCCGCGATCAGTCCCTTTTTTGCCTGGATATAAATGGCATTGACCGCCCAGAACTGCTGTACGGAAGCAGGCCCTGCCTGTCCGGAACCACGGATAAAATCCAATAAAACAGGTTGGGTGGACGCCGCTTTTGTCTGGAGTGCAGAGAGCAGGGCGATCGTCCGTTGCTCCTGCGACAACCCTGCACGCAAGGTGAGCACCTGCTGCTCCCCGACATCAACGCGGTCTTTCAATACGACAAATACCCCGTGGAGTACTTCCGGGCCGCTTTGGTCAATTTCCTGAAAAAGACCAGTACCCATCACACCCGCATTGAGCTGCTGGGAATACAGCGGCTGTACAAAATTCAGGGCCATGAAAGCAACAAACAGCAGAGGACAAAGGACTTGGCGCAGCATATTAATGCAATAGTTTAAAATTTTTATTCGACTTTTATTTGCAATCCTGCAAAAGGCCGTTGAAGGCAAGAAATGGCTGTACGGACGTTGCCCGGGGCGAAAATGGGGACAGGCTCGGGGTGATCATTTCATAAAAATGGCCTTTTTCACCCAAAGGGTATCTTTTTTGGTCACATCGCCAGGGCCATGTTTCTTCAAAAATCTCTATTTGGACAAAAAATAACGCATTTTTCACCGTGCCAACTTAATACAGCAAGCCTCGTACAAAATTAAGCTTTTTTCAGGCTCGAGCGCGTATTTTTTTGTGCTGTCGCAAAAGTGTACGTGTATCCACCCCCCCCCCTTTAACGCACCAGGTTGATCAGGGTCTGATAATCTTCGAAACGTTGATTATCTTTTTGCATTTCAAGTAAATCCAATAAACTTTCCTGGTAGTGTTCGTTCAGTGCTGCCTCGGTTTGACTGCAGCGCACCTCGATCTGGCCCTGCTGTAACTGTACAGAGCGCCATCTGTATGTTGCTTCCATACGTCTGAGGATTTCCCGGTGGATTTCCTGGTAGTCAGCTTTAGGGTCCACTGCGGAAATATCCTGAAAAGCGTCATTATTCCGGGTCAGGAGCGTTGCATTTTCCACGATAAAATATGCCGAATGGGGAACAGGGCCTTCATGTTCGAGCAGGGCAGTATAGAGGATAAGCTGAAGGTCCTCGCGATTCTTTATACTTGTCCTACGAAAAGTCAGGCCGCCCCATTTCAGATCCAGGACGGCTTTTTCTGCCCCGCGCTGCAGGACGATATCTGCCCTGCCACGGATTTCCAGGTCGGCAAACCTGCCTTCGACCGGCCATTCGGTACCTAGTGTTTCCCAGCCATTTTCGCGTAAAAGGGAGACCAGGCTCCAGGCGGCATGCTGTACCTTCTTTAAAAACTGGGCCCGGGCCGGTTCCTGGCCGTAAAGCAATAGAACGGCACCCTCCCTGGCGAGCAGCCCTGGCACCTCCGCTGCGATATAATTATAGACAGAAGCTTTATCCCACGATGACAAGCCCGGCTGCCGCAGCAGCCCTTCAAACAGCTGATGTACGAGGTTACCGTAGAGCGTACGCTCTTCCACGATGCTCAAAATAGCAGATTTGCGCAGGCGCAGGACGTATTGGAACACCCAGCGGTGAGGAAAGTACAACAGCGTTTCGAAGCTGGAGAAGGTCTCCTGTGCCCTGGGCAGCAAGACATTTTTCCTGAGCTGGATAAACGGCACTGGCTGTCCAAGCAGCCGCTGTTGTAAAAGTACATAGCCCGGCAAGCTCCCGGATACGGGCAAGACAGCGGGCTGTCCAATCTCGAGGACGACAGCATCCAGGTTTGTAAATCCTGCCTCCAGATCGCCGAGTAAACTATGCGGCAGCACAGCTTCGCCACCTGAAAAGGCCGGCAGGACCAGCGTCAGCATTTTACGCGCCAAAAATACAGGGCGTTTTTTTTGCCATGTCAGTAGCGCCCTTTCCCGTTCCGGGCCATCGGGGCTCACCCCGTTATGCGTCAGATATTCCAGTTCCACAACCGACCAACGGGAAAAAATGAAGGCCGGATCTCCCCCGCAAAAGTTCCACCAAACAAGGCTGTCCACTGGTGCCAGGATAGCCCCTGGTTCCTGGGCATAAGTAAAGCTCCCCTGTTCCTGCACCCGCAGTTGTAGCGGAGCCGCCTCGTAAATCGTCCGTATAATCCGCTCGAGCTCCAGGCTACTCAAGTGGCTTTCGGGGAGGGTAAACAATAAATCTACGATGCGCTGTGCCTGAACGCGCAGCAGATGCATGGAAATCCCCCCTTCCCCTTTGGCATATTTTTCTCCTGCCCATTGGGCCAGGTACTGGAACATTTCGATCGCATCCGCCTTGGGCGCTTCTCCGGTACTATCGTAACGCCGACGTTCAAACCATACCTGATACTGCCTGCGGATAGCCGAAGAAGGCTCCGAGGGGCTAAACTGGCCCGCATCCAGATCCCGGAAATATTCTGCGATCATTCCGTACCAGGATGCCCCCAGGATGCCCGGTTTATCGGCAAGCTGACGGGCGATCCGGGCAGCGAGTTCTTCTTCCAGCGGCTTTACCGGCAAAGAAACAAATTCCAGGAGCTTGAACGGATCAAGTGGCGACCATAGAAACACCGGGAGCAGTTTAAGCGCCTGCAATGCTGGCCGCGCAAGGGATACGGTCTGAAGGCCGAGGCTCGGGATGCCCTCCTGAACCAATGCGTAATCCAGCGTACCCGATAAATCCGGCAATAAAAGCACAGGGTTCCAGGAAGGGTTGTGCCTTGCCCATGCCGCAAAATACGCGGCAAGGTCTGTATCGCGCCTGCCTTTCAACAAGACCAGGCTGCCATCCCCTTCCAGGCGCCCGGGGGCTTCCCTGCCGTGGGCGAGCAGCCGCTGAAACCGCAACAAATCATTTTCCTGCCCGGCAGGGGCATCCGAGAGTGCTTCCGGGATAATGTCACAAGTTGATATGGCTACCCCTTGTCCTTCCAGAATCTTAAACAACCTCCGCCAATGCACCGGGAAAAGGGCACGCGGTTCGATCAGCCGGATTTGTGCGACAGGATGTCGTCGCCGCGGCAGCACCTGTATCATTGCGGTGAAACGCTCCGCAAACCCCCTCGAGAGATGAGCCCCACCCTTGCGGATCCCCTCCTCGATGGCCGCAAGGCAAGCCAGGCGATCGGGCATTGCCGCCTTCATACAAAAATCCCATCCTGCCAGCAGTAACTCGTCCCGCCTTGCAAGCATCTCGGCAGCCACGGCAAATGGATCTGCGCTAAAAGAATCGCGGTAAAAAACTGCTCCGTTCAAATTTGACATGTATTCCCGGAGCGCCTGTCGGTATTCTTCTACCCGCAGATAATCCACCTCTTTTTCCTCGTGCCGGTGTCCGACAAAACCCTCGAGCAATTGCAGGAATTTGCGTGGGCCCACACAAACCACGCCACTGCCTATCCATTCCGGTAGGGGACAGACAGGATGGTCAAGTGAAAGTCCGAAAAATATTTTCATAAAAAACAGGAAAAAGCTTAGCCGAACCCACCAGTTTCTTTCTGCAGCTTTTGCATTTGCGTGGACCAGTATTGTTTTTGATCTTTTTCTTCGCCGGCATCGCAAAAATCCGTCAGCTCAAGCACCGTCTCCCCGGTAACCGGGGATTCATATATCTTGAATTCCAGGTACTCATCGGCGGTGGGCGCCTCCAGCCACCTGAAGCGCAACAACTCATCTTCGGTATCGTCGAACAGCAATGCCTCTTCGGAAAAACCGCCCCAGGAAAAGGCATACACATCGCCTGTTATGTCCACCTCATCGCAAAACCAGCGCACCAGACAAGCAGGCGTTGTCAGAAACTGATAAAGAATAGCCGGGGAAGCACGGAAGATGAATTCCATCTTGATCCTGACACGTTTCATATACTTGTCATTAAGTAGTCTTAGGCAGGGCAAAACACCGCCATTTTGGCGCAATAAAAAATAAAAAACCGATAATTCCAAGCACGAATTTTTTTTTCTTGGTCTATCGCCCTTACAAAAAACTTTTTTGTGCTTTAGAATCCCTATAGTATTGACAGGTTTGTATTAAACAGGTACTTTTGCCATCCGTAGATTTGCTTAGTCCTGAAGCAAAAAACCGGGCAGCCTTGGGAATAGTATGCCGTTTGATATACAACCTTCAACCTTTTTCTTTTCCCATGCGTTAACCATCCATTACCTTTTGAGCAAAACGCCTTTAATTAGATGAGACAGTTAAAGATTACGAAATCCATTACCAATCGGGAAAGCCAATCCTTGGAAAAATATCTCCAGGAAATCGGCAAAGTTGACCTGCTCACCCCCGAAGAAGAAGTAGATCTTGCGAAAAAAATTAAACAGGGCGACCAGGCTTCCCTCGAAAAATTGACCAAAGCCAACCTCCGGTTCGTCGTCTCTGTTGCCAAACAATATCAAAATCAAGGCCTCTCCCTGAGCGACCTCATCAATGAAGGCAACCTCGGCCTCATCAAAGCGGCACAGCGCTTCGATGAAACACGTGGCTTCAAATTTATTTCCTATGCCGTTTGGTGGATCCGGCAATCCATTCTGCAGGCTCTGGCAGAACAATCCCGCATCGTCCGCCTTCCGCTCAATAAAGTAGGCTCACTCAACAAAATCAACAAAGCGTTCTCCGAACTGGAACAAGAGTTCGAACGGGAACCTTCACCGGAAGAGTTAGCCGAATTATTGGATATCCCCACCGAGGAAGTAGAGACCACCCTTGGGGTAGCCGCCCGCCACGTCTCTATGGATGCCCCTTTCGTGGAAGGAGAGGACAACTCCCTGCTCGATGTGCTCGAAAATAACAGTACCCCAAATACCGATCAGGAACTGGACTACAACGAATCGCTGCGCCGGGAAATCGAACGCTCCCTCAGCACGCTCACTGACCGGCAATGCGATGTCATTAAGCTTTATTTCGGTATCGGTATCGAACATCCAATGTCCCTGGAAGATATCGGCGAAAAATTTGGACTCACCCGCGAACGGGTTCGCCAGATAAAAGATAAAGCAATCAACAAATTGCGCTCCGCCAACCGAAGCAAATTGCTCAAACATTATCTCGGCGCCTGAGGACGGCCCCAGTCCGGAATAATGGTCCGGCAAAGGCCTTCAGGAGTTATGTAAAAAGGCAATACTTCGCCACTGCGGAAATTCTGATTTCTTGAACGCGCATTAAAAAGCGGCTGTCTCTCAAGTATTTCTGGGCACTATGCCCCAAATGCCTTGTGAGACAGCCGCTTTTCAATACCTGTTCAAAATATTCTCCTGCGCCGGATGCCGGGACAGGATATTTCGCGCAACTCCGGCTTCTTCCAAAAATCGGATCAGGGCAGGTCCTCCTTTGTCATAATCTCGAGGTGTCTGTTAATACTCTCTTCGAGGGAAATGAAGGTTTCTGTCCGTTGTATGCCTTCTATCTTTTGGATTTTTTCGTGCAAAACCTCCCGCAGGTGGTTGGTATCCCGGCAGATAATCCTTACGAAAACGCTGTACAGACCAGTCGAGTAATACGCGGCCACGACCTCCGGGATATTCTCCAGCGCAGCCACAACTTCCTTGTACAAAGAGCTCTTGTCCAGATAAATCCCTAAAAATGCACTGATGTCATATCCGATTTTGGAATAATCCACGTCCACGCTGTAGCCCTTTACCACCCCAGCGTCTTCCAGTTTTTTCATCCGTACATGGACCGTTCCGCCCGATACGTACAGCTTCTTTGCAATCTCGGTATAAGGAATCTTGGCATTGTCCAGCAACATGGACAAAATCTGCCTGTCCAGTTTATCTATCTCTATATTTTTCACCATATTTGAACTTTTTTCAGAAAACTTCCTGTCACGGTGTAGTAGCGGGCCACCCTGCCCCAGAGCATAAAGTGATTGTTCCGCATCAAACAGGAAAGTTAACCCGTCATCCGTACCTAATAAGATTTGACAAAATAATTGCTTTTTTTTCAAATAAAATAGGTTTTTTGTTTATTTTATTAAAAAAACCTTTGAATTAAGGCTTTTTTTTATGAAATTTAAATAAAGGATATTTCGGAAAATTCAACGGTATGCGGTACCGGCACCTCCAATTGACAAGCGCTTAACCAACTTAATTCAGCGGAATATGCAGGCGAATAAAAAGCCCAAGCCCTCACTTATTGCCATCTGGCTGCCATTAATGCTCTCAACCGTACTGGCCGCGGGGATTTTTATCGGGATACGGCTCTCCGGCCCTGTTGTGCGCGATACCTTTGGCGAAAATACTGGCTCCCCCGACCACAAGCTGGAAGAGCTGATCCGCTATATCGAGGCAAAATATGTGGACGAAGTAGATCGCCAAAAGCTTGTGGACGAAGCGATCAGCACTGTACTTCGGCAACTGGACCCACATTCTTCATATATTTCTCCGGAAGAATTGGCCAAAATCAAGGAGCAGATGGAGGGGGAATTCATGGGCATTGGCGTTGAATTCCTGTTGCTCGACGACACCGTCGTGGTAGTCAGCGTTACTAAAGAGAGCCCGGCAAAAAAAGCGGGTATCCGCGTAGGCGACAAGATCATCACCGTAGAAGACTCCCTGGTTTCCGGAAAAGGCCTGAACAGCAATGACGTCGTACGGCTTTTGAGGGATACAAAGAAAACCAGGGTGCGCATCGGCATCCTCCGTTATCCGCGAAAATCCCTGAACATTCTGACCCTGGAACGCCAGCGCATCCCGATTAAAAGCGTTGATGCCGCTTACTGGCTCAACGACCGGGTCGCATATATCCGGATCAACCGCTTCAGCGCGACCACCGACAAAGAGTTCCTCGCTGCGCTGGAAGACCTATCGGCACACAACCAGCAAATCCATCTTATCCTCGACCTCCGGCATAACCCCGGAGGCTATCTTCAACAGGCATCCAATATCCTGAGCCAGATCTTCCCGGAACGCGGTGTACTTATGGTCTATACGGAAGGCAGGGCTGTCCACCGCGCCGATTATCGCTCCAGCGGCCGCGCTTTTTTTAATATCGGAAAAATCGCCGTACTCATAGATGAAGGGAGCGCATCTGCAAGCGAAATTATAGCAGGCGCTGTCCAGGACCACGACCGGGGCCTGGTGATTGGACGCCGTTCTTTTGGAAAAGGGCTGGTACAGGAACAATACGCACTTGGCGACGGCTCTGCGATCCGCCTTACCGTCGCACGCTATTTTACGCCCTCCGGCAGATCCATTCAAAGACCGTACGAAAAAAACGGGCAAATCATAACCGAAACGACTGATCTGGCAGGGTTATCCGGGCCGGCAGATGTGCCCGGGCAAGGAAAGGGCCCCGATTCAAAAGCGTATTTTACAGATGCCGGACGCATCGTGTACAGTGGAGGAGGGATACTCCCGGACATAACCATTCCGGCAGATACCATCGGGCAGCTCCCCTTGATGCAGGAAATACGGAACAAACTGCCCATTTTTTCCCTGAAAAACTACGATAAGGTAAAAATCGCTCCTGAAGGGAAGCGCACAATGTTTTTCCAGCGCTATACCGTTGGCGACAGTACCGTCGCAGCATTCAAACAATACCTGGCCACTTCCGGCCTCGACTTTTCCACGCAGGAATGGCAGGCCGTAAAAAACCAACTGCCACATTTAATCAAAGCCCACATCGCCAGAAATTTATTTGGCCCGGAGGCTTACTTCCAGGTGATCAACCAACAGGACCCAAGCGTTCAAAAAGCCTTACAGCAGTTGTTTGTGCCGATCAAAAAAGAACTTTAGGCCGGATGGATGGCCTCCTCACTCCCGGAGAAATTCCAGCTCCTCCATTGCACTCAGGCGAACCATTACCGAAATTTCGCCTGGCGCATCTCCCTGTCTCTGGTGATTGGCGATATAGTCCATCTGATCCTTCAAATCCCCGCTGATCTGCTCAAAATACAAGGCTACCTCCCCTTGTTCTGTAAATGCCGGCAGCGCAATCAAAGGCAAGTCCAGTTTTTCGATCAGGCGCTTCAAAAATACATCTGTTACCAGCCGCAAAATGGCCCCGCCATCTGTTTGCAACAGTGCAGAAGGGAGGTTGGCCGGGTTATCGAACAGAATAGACAGGGGCCTCGTATGATAATTCCAGAGGGTTTCCAGGCGGGGATGCAGGTGAGTGACATAGCGTTTTGCCTGATGAGTGTCCCGCACTAATAATTCCGGCCACGGCAGGCCGGGCACTGAAGTCAGGTAGCGCTCCAATTTACCAAAACCCATGCTGCCGTCTAACAATACGACTGCGCTCCAAACCGTATCCGTCGGCAGCAGTGCGGTACCGCCGTTTTGCAGCACTTCTGCCAGCTCATCAATCTCAGCGTATAAAATGTCCATGGCATTCAGCTTATTTTCGCATCTGGTAATCTCTACAAGTCTATTCTACGGCCTGGTTTAACAAACCGCACTTTTTTTCCACAAAAGAAAGAATACCTTTGAAGAAAATTCCGTTATTAACTATCGCGTTGATGGATTTTTAAACAAAAACCATAGGAACGTTTGTGAGAACCTCTTTATTGCATTGGCGCTTTTTTATTGGCATAGCACTCTGCTGTGCCCAAAGACCACTATTTGCGGCCCATATCATTGGCGGACAAGTTACTTACGAATGTTTGGGTTTTAGTCAGAACGACCCGGGCAGTAATTCGCGGCGCTATCGCTTTACCTTCAAAATTTACCGGGATTGCCTTGCCCCGGGATCAAATTTTGATTCCACCCCGGGTAATTTCCCGGCATCTGTCACGCTATTCCGAAGTGACCAGACCAACCTGCCCAAAACCTATTACCTTCCAACCCCTAAAGTAACCAGGATCCAGCCCGATCCCGGGAATTCGTGTGTACAGGTACCTGAAAACGTCTGTGTAGAGGAGGGTGTCTATACCCTTGAAGTGGACCTGCCCATAGAAAATGTCAGTTATATTATTACCTATCAGCGTTGTTGCCGAAACAATACGATCACGAATGTCACAGCCCCCGAGCGTTCCGGGGCCACCTATACCATAGAACTTTCCCCCGAGGCACAGAAGACCTGTAACAACAGCCCGACTTTCCGCTTTTTCCCTCCGGTCGTCCTCTGTGCCGGGGCGAACTTTAGCTTCGACCATTCCGGCATAGACAAGGAAGGCGATTCGCTGGTCTATGGGCTGTGTGGCTCGTTGCTTGGTGGTGGCGAGAACACCAATCTTCCCAACAGCGGTACCGGAGTCGCCCCTGACCCCGACCTGCCCCCGCCGTATGCTCCCATCAACTATATTGGCCCGACCTACAGCGCAGCCCAGCCGCTCGGTATCAACGCAAGTTTCCGCCTTGACCCCGCTACCGGCCAAATGAGCGGTGCCCCGTTACAACTCGGGCAGTTTGTGGTAGGCGTCTGTATGTCGGAATACCGCAACGGTAAACTCCTCAGCAGGGTATTGCGCGACTTCCAGTTCAACATTACCCGCTGTGAAAATAATATCACCGCGGAAATCAAAAGGGATACCATCAATGCACAGGGGGTATCGCTGGTTCAGTCCTGCGGGCAATCGGAAGTCACACTCACCAACAGGAGCTATAAGCGCGAGCTCATCAATACTTACCGATGGGAATTTGATGTGCCCAACGGGAGGCTGACCAGTACGGAATGGGATGGAAAATTTTCCTTTCCCGGCCCCGGCACTTATGTAGGCAGGCTGATCCTTAACCCCGGCACGATTTGTTCGGATACTGCCCAGGTAGAGGTGACTGTCCGGCCGCCACTGCTGGCGGCCTTCCGGGCGGAAGGGGACACCTGCCGGCAGGGAAGCTTTCAGTTTACCGACCTCAGTGAAGCTGGTGGCCGTCCAATAACGGGCTATCGCTGGAGTTTTGGTGTCAACACCACCCCCGACGTCCGAAAGAACCCATCGTTCCAGTTTGCATCACCGGGTAACCAGACCGTCCGCCTGCAAGTTACGACCGGAGACGGATGTAGCGCCGAGGTTTCGAAAACTTTTGGTTATTACCCGCTTCCGGAGCCTTTCGTTATCCAGGCTACGCCGGTCAGTGGATGTACCCCTGCGGCTATCCGGTTTTCCAATACTGATTTTTCAGGTGCTGGCAGCGGGGTTTCGTTGCGCTGGGCATTTGGGGAAGGCGGGGGTGCAACACTGCCCAATCCGGTATACACCTATCGGCTGCCCGGTGTTTATCAGGTTACGGCACGCTTGAGTGCACCAAACGGATGCTTCAGGGAGGCGCGTATCCCCGAAATCCGAATTGGGACGGGCGTCATCGCCAATTTTTCTTTTTCCCCTGACAACCCCAGGGGCAACAACCAAAAACTTGAATTTAAAGACCTTTCGACCAATGCACAATCCTGGCAATGGGATTTTTCCGGTCTTGGGCAATCCACTGCCCCCAATCCCAGCTTTACCTTTGCCAGGTCCGGTAGCTATGAAATCCGGCTCATCGCTGCCTCCGCAGACGGGTGCCGGGACACCGCCGTACAGCAAATCAGGATTGCTGTAGCTGAGGCTGTTTACTGGCCTAATGTATTCACCCCCGACGGGGACGGAATAAACGATACCTTCGGCCCCCTTGGAGGGCTCCAGGGAGCAGAAGGTTATCAACTGGCAATCTACAGCCGCTGGGGCAGTTTACTTTTCCAAAGTAATTCCGTCGAGGATGCATGGAACGGACGGATGTTCAATACCGGCGGGACATTGCCCCAGGATATGTACTTTTACAGGGCGGTGTACAAGGATGCGGATGGGAAGGATAAAGTCTTTGAAGGCACAATAACTTTATTGCGATAAAGCACAATACTGCGCCATGGCCAAAAAAATAATATTTGTATTTGCCTTGCTTTGGGCGAGCGCCCCTGTTTTTCTGTCTGCACGGCATATTATCGGGGGTACGATAACCTATAAATGCCTTGGGGAGGGCGACTATGAATTCACCCTGTATATCTACCGCGATTGCGGGTGTACTGGTTGTGCACAGCTCGACCCATTTGCATTTATCGCTATTTATCGCTGTGGCAGCACGACGCCCTGTGATCGGCTCAACCAGTCGAACTTTGTTGCCAGGCTCAATGTGCCCCTGCAATCCACCACCCCGGTATCCCGGCCGGACTATCCTTGCCTGATCCCGCCGAATATTTGTGTTGAGCAGGGCCGCTACGTTTTCCGGCTTAGCCAGTACAATATCCGTCTGCCTTTATCCACAGACAGCTACCATATTTCCTACCAACGGTGCTGCAGGAATCTAACGGTCAACAACCTGATTTCCCCTGGCGATGTGGGTGCGACTTATACCATTGAGATCACACCGGAAGCACAAGCGAAATGCAACAACAGCCCGGTGTTCAACCAATTTCCGCCAACCGTCATTTGTGCCAATAACCCCCTCAAATTCGACCATTCAGCAACCGACCCCGACGGAGATCAGCTCGTATATGCCTTCTGTTCTCCCCTGGCCGGCGGAGGCCCTGCTGTCCAGGCACCCACCTTTGGCGGCTGTGCCGGCGCTTACCCCAATCCTGCCTGCCCCCCGCCCTATCGCGAAGTCAACTTCGTACAGCCACTTTATACGCCGGTCGCACCGATGGGAGGCGACCCCATCATACAAATAGACCCGAATACCGGTATAATTACCGGCACTCCAAAATTACTCGGGCAGTATGTCGTCGGGGTCTGCCTGTACGAGTACGATAAAGTCACCGGAAAATTGCTGAGTAAAGTGTTCCGGGACTTCCAGTTCAACGTAGCCAATTGCGACCCTACCGTCGTGGCGGATATTAAGGAAAATAAAATCATCAGCGATAAAGAGTTTGAGGTAAACTCCTGTGGTGTCACCGACATCAAGTTTGTCAATGAAAGTTTTCAGCGGCAATTTATCTCTAAGTTCGAATGGCGCTTCAATATTGGCGGGCAAGTCAAAACTTTCAATGAATGGGAACCTACGGTCACATTTCCGGGCGTAGGGAATTACAAGGGGCAGTTGATCCTCAACCCCGGTACGGACTGTGGCGATACGGCAAATATCCAGGTAAAGATATTTCCGGACATTACTGCGGGCTTTGATTTCGAATATGACACCTGCGTGTCCGGGCCGGTATATTTTACCGATAAATCCAGGTCTGGCAGCGGCGAGATTGTTGACTGGGCCTGGGACTTTGGCGACGGGGCCAAAGGTAAGGGCAAACAAACCCAGCATATCTACCGCAAACCCGGAAAAATCCCCGTTACCTTGACGGTAAGAGATACGAACCTCTGTTCTGCTTCCACTACCCGGGATGTTCCTTATTTTCCCGTGCCCGCGCTCATCGTTGTCGCGCCCAACAGCTTTCAGGGGTGTACCCCGGGCAATATTTTTTTTAAAAACCTTTCTTTTCCGATTGATGAAACCTACACCATCAACTGGGATTTTGGCGACGGTGGGAAAAGCGGGCTGATCAGCCCCACCCACGTCTATGAAAAACCCGGCTTGTATTCCGTCTCCCTCAGCCTGATTTCTCCCATCGGCTGCAAGACAGACACCCTCTTCAAAGATCTGATCAACATTTACCAGGCACCGCTATCGGATTTTTCCTTTGCCCCCAAAGAGGTCAGCAACCTCGCCCCGAAAGTCCAGTTCGAAGAAAAATCCGAGCGCAGCATTGCCTGGTACTGGGATTTTGGGAACGGGATGTTCTCCCGCGAGCGCAACCCCGCCTATACTTTTCCCGATACGGGTATGTTTAAAGTAACGCTGATCGTAACCCATCCCAGCGGATGTACGGATACTTCCTCCCAGTTTATTGATGTCAAACCGCTCGTGACCTATCACCTTCCAAATGCCTTTACCCCGAACGAAGACTCTGTGAACGACTTTTTTAAAGGCGTAGGTATCCTGCCGGGAATACGGAATTTCCGGTTCCAGATATGGAATCGTTGGGGGGAGATGATTTATGCGGCAGAAGACCCCTCGATCGGCTGGAACGGCAGGAAATTCAATAATGGCCAGGAAGCTCCGCCAGGGGTCTATGTCGTATTGGTATCCTTTACAGGCCCCCGGGGAGACCCCTATGAATATAAAGGTTTCGTCACCCTTATCCGCTAAATTGTTCTAAAAAAGTATTTTGTAAAAGAAATAATCATTACCTTTGCACGGCTTAAGCGAGACCTATTTCATTTATTAAAGCATATACCAATGGACGCCATCAAGTTTGTTCACGAACAGTTGACCCCTTCGCGGGATTTCCCCGCTTTCCGCCCTGGCGACAACGTCGTGGTCAGCTATAAAATCATCGAGGGTGACAAAGAAAGGATTCAGTCCTTCCGCGGCGATGTTATCCAAATTAAAGGCCAGGGAGCTACAAAAACTTTCACGGTACGCAAGGTATCCAATGGCGTGGGCGTAGAACGGATCTTCCCTTTCTCCTCACCCAACCTCACCGAAATCCAGCTCCTCAAGCGCGGTAAAGTACGCAGGGCACGCTTGTTTTATCTGCGCGATCTGGTAGGTAAAAAGGCAAGGATCAAAGAGAAAAAGTTCGTCAAAGAATAATTCCGGTCTTACGCACAATAAAAAAGGCCTTGCTTTCCTGCAAGGCCTTTTTTATTTGCCCTATGAAGGGGGCTATTTTGCCCCTGGGCTCGCTTTGACAATCTTTAGGATCTCGTACTGCCTTCCCGACTGGGCTTTCAACAAATATACCCCGTCGCCCAGGCCATCCATTTCTAAGGATACCTCGTTCAAGCCGGTGACGCCCTGTATCTGTAAAACACGAAGGATCTGGCCGGAAAGCGATACCAGTTGAAGCTGAACCATTTCCGGCAGGGCATCTTCCAGATGGAAATATACCCGAAGCGACCCCGGAGTGGGGTTGGGCGAAGCTGCCATCCTGAAGCCACGCAAAGGCGATTCCTCCCGCTGCAGAGCCGTGAAGCCCCCTGTGACGGCCCCGATCTGAGGTTTAGGCTGTACTTCAATATTTATGAAATTCGCCGAAAGAAAGAAACAGTTATCGCTCAAAGGTGCCTGCGTGGCGTTGGCGCCCGGCGCGGCTAAAAGGATACCTGAATATGCCAGACCCCACATCCGGTATTTACCAACGGGAAGGGACTCAAAATCAAAGGTATCCGTAGTGATAATCTGAAGGATCGTATTGTTGGTGGATGTGAGCAACAGAAGATATGGCGTATTTAAAGAAGCACCTATTTTTACAAAACCAATCCTGTCTGGCTTGCCATCCCCTGCGATCACTGCAATATCTGTACGCCCATCGGCAGTTTGCACCGTTCCCCCTGCCGGAACTTCGGAAACTACGGTAATAAAATTCTCCGATAAATCATAACAATCAGAGCTCAGAGGCCTGGTGCCCAGTATGGTATTGAACTGCGTCAGCAGGATGCCCGTATATGAAATACCCCAAATCCGGTAAACGCCCGAAGGAGCACCTTCGAAATCAATTAACGGATTCCGGACTTCAGGATACAGGATCCGGTTCTTGTCGTCCGTAATGACCATTACATAATCGGAGCCCGAAAGGTTGTTGACTGGCGGGAAAACGATAACCAGATCGCTGGTCCCATCCCCCGGGCAGACATAAAATAGTGAATCCCCAAACAGCGTGGTCAACTGTTGACCATCAACTTCGCCACCCCGCGTCAGCGCGATAAAATTGGAGGACAATTCAAAACAGCTTGAAGATAGCCGCTGTACGCTACCAATTTTATCCCCGGGTTTCAAAAGTAATTGCCCGGTATATGACAATCCATAGATGCGATAATTACCCACAGGAAAGCTGCCCGGCACAAAGTTGGCCGAATTCAGAATCGCTTTCACAACATTAGCAGTATCCGTGAGGAGATATAAATAGCCAGCCCTTGAGCGACTGCTCGTCTTTAGGCTCAATACCGCTCCGTCCCTGCCCGGACAAAAATAGACACTGGTCAAATTATCAACTGTACTTACCTGCCCCCCAACTGGTCTGTCCCTGAAAATAGTCAGGAAATTTTTGGATAAATCAAAACAGCCGTTGGAGAATACCGCGCTGGAGATGTTCTTGTTTCGGTTAGAGATAAATGTGCCGGTAAAAGACACCCCCCAAATACGCAGCTCATTGAAGCCGATATTTTCGAAATTCTGAACATCGGTGGCCAACTCCGCAATAATCAGGTTGGAAGCATTCGTGAGCACGTAACGATACTCGGCAGCCACTCCCTGAGAAGAATTCGAAAAGAAAATAGAATCTGGTACCTGATCGCCGGCACATACATAAATAGAATCGCGCTCAAACCCCACCCCTCTAATCCTGCCCCCGTCTGCTTTGGGCAGAAAGAAACGGGCTGCATCGCGGGTAAGCGAAGAACACCCATCGGAGAGGGCTTTGCCGGTAATCACTTCACCGATGTTGGCCTGGAGGCCTCCGGTATAGGCGAGGCCCCAGATATTCAAATGGCCCCCGGGGAGCTGCCTGAGCGTAAGCGTCAGTTCCCTGATATATCCGGCACTGTCCACCTTTGACGTAGTATTAGGTGTCCGGGCCACCAAAAGGAGTTTATTCAGGGTATCCGTAACCAGAAATGCAAATGGACCCTGGGTTTGGGTACGTGCTGTCAGGACGATGCCATCGCTTCCATTCGCACCGCCAACACACACCTGCGCCGATGAGTCTGGTCGCACTAACCGGAAACCAGCACCCGAAGCTACGACCGGACCCTGTAAAACTGTCACTGCGTTAGTACTCAGCCCGAAACAACTCTGAGAAAGCGGGTCCATGCCTACCTGAAGGCCAGGCTTTGCCAGTAAAAGCCCGTTATAGGCCAGCGACCATATCTGGTACTGCCCTTCGGCCAGCGAATCCAACGAAAAGAAACCTGAAGGTGAAACAGCCAGTATCCTTAAAGATTTATCGGTCAGTAAAAAAGCGGTCTGCCCTCCGGCCAGGTCACTCACCACAACCCTGAGCCGCTGCGGCAAAGTTGATTGCGTACAAGTATAAATCGTATCCCCTGCGCTGCCCTCCAGTGTGACCCTGCCACCAGTCGGATTGATCTTCCTTACAATGAGGGAATTTTCTGAAAGGGAAAAGCAACCTTCTACCATCGGCCCGCTTGCCGGGTTGAACCCCGGCCTTGCCAGCAGCGTTCCGGCGTAAGCCAGGCCCCAAACCCGGTATTCTCCTACCGGAAGGACAGAAAAGTCAAATGAATCCGTTGCGGAAACCCCTGCAATGATTCCATTTCCATTGGTAATCAGATAAACATAGGAAGCACCTTGTGAAGCACCCCGCTGAAAACCGATGCGCTGGGGGCCACCGGTAGTTTCCGGGCACACATAGCGATCATCTCCACTGCCACTTGAAAATGTGATGACCCCACCCCGAACGCGTTCGTTCTTTATGGTAATAAAATTATTGGAGAGGGCATAGCACCGATCCGAAACCACCGCCTCCCGAATATTGGCGTTATTGCCCAGTAAAAGACGACCGGTATAAGATATCCCGTATATCCTGTATTCACCGGGGGGTGCAACACTCATATCAATACTGGATCCGATCAAAATCAGGATCACCTGATTCGATGTATTGGTGAGTACATAGCGGTAGGTAGTCCCGGCCTTACTATTATTTTGAAGCGACAAAAACCCGGAGCCCTGTCCAAGGCAAATCGTCCGGGTGGTCGAAACATCCCCTACGATAGCCACTGCCCCCCCATCCACATTATCCAGCGTAACCTGGATAAAGTTATCCGACAAATCATAGCACTCATTCGACAATTGATCCGTAACCAGATTCTGACGAATCGTTGCGATGAAGTTGCCTGAATGGGCGACATGCCATATCCGGTATGTACCGGCACTAAAACCACTAAAGGCGAAAAAAGGATTTGTCTGAACCTTGAGAATCGTGTTGTTGATATCTGTGAGGACAAATGCAGACTGATCCCCAATAGATGCCCTTGAAAATCTCGCCTCTACCAGTAGGGGGTCATTAGTACCGATACAACCCAAAACGGATGTACTACCACTGGCTGTGACCAGGGCGCCACCTTCTACAACCCTTCGCCTAAGCAGCACGAAATTCTGCGACAGCTCAAAACACCCATCGGAATGAAGCGTTTCTGTGGCAATATCCCCGGCTTTTGTGCGCAAACCACCGGAATAGGCAAGGCCCCACACCCGATAATTGCTATTCTCCAGCGGGAGCAGGCTGATCCGGTTATCCCTGAACACCCGTATGACCCTGTCTTGCGCATCGGTAAGCAGGTACGCATAAGATTGCACCAATGATGAAGTATTGGCCATTGAAAGTTCTGACACACCTTGACCTATCGCACAGACAAGGGCTTCCCCCTGCCCGTCCAACAACCTGACCCTGGCCCCGTCGAGATTGGTCTTGGTGATCGAAACGAAATTGTCCGAAAGATCGGCACACTCGTCTGAAAAGGTGGTTTGGTCAATAAATGCCCCCGATGCAAAAGAAAGTGCGCCGGTATAGGAAAGGCCATAAATCCGGTAAGTGCCGCCAGGATAAGTACCCAGATCAAATAACCCGTTGGAAGAAATCGTCAGGATTTTTTTTGCCGCATCGGTAAGCAGGAAAAGATAGTTTTCCCCACCCTGGCCAGTCGTTTGCACCTGGAAAGCTCCCGGGCTAACTTTTGGAGTGTAACACAGTTCACGGGCATCGCCGCCATTTTCAAAACGCAATATCCCTCCGTCGGGATTTTTCTTCTGAATATGAACGGCATTGGGAGCAAGTGCAAAACAACCTTCAGAAAAGCCGGAAGTGCCCAGATCGTCGCCTGCCCGCAATAGCAGCCTGCCTTCATAAGCCAGCCCGGTAACAAAAAACTGGTTGCCGGGGATGCTCGAGAAGTCAACCGACATGCTCGCCGTATCCACACGGATTATGCGCTTTTGGTCATCGAGTACTAAAAGGGCATACCGAACACCTGCCGATGGCGTCTGCGGAAAATTAAATGTAATTTGCTGTGTGCCTTCGCGGTTCACACAAAGTACAAGGTCGGTTGAATGATTTTCCCCGGCACTGATCTGGCCAGGCGAAAGGTCGTAAACCTCTAAAACCACAAAATTTCTGGATAATTTGTAGCAATCACTGCTCAAAGCAGTCGTGGTAATCGCCTGCCCGACCTCAGCAGTGGGCTCGCCCAGATAAGATAACCCCCATATCCTGTACCGCCCTGCTGCAAAGTTGGCAGATTTGAGCGATGTTTCGCTGACAAAGCGGATAAACCTGTTCGAATCATCCGTTAATATATAGGTGTATGGCAATGTCCCCACCGTAGAGTTTGCCAGTACCAGGGCAGGGTTACGCCCATCGTTCAGGCATTGTCTGACGAAAGCCCCTGCACCTGCAAATCGGACCTCGCTTTCCTCCGGCGTTACAGGGATAATTTCAAGAAAATTATCCGAAAGGTCAAAACAAGCATCGGAAATTGCTGCCGAAGTAATATTCATACCCGCCCCAATCGTTATTTTTCCTGCAGCCGATGCTCCCCATACCCGACGTGGGCCATCAATAGCACTGAAATCATAACTACTGCCGGATAGTACTTCCAGAACGATATTTTGCGCGTCGGTCAGGAAATAGCGGTATCCCGCATCAGGACTGCTGGTCGTGAAAGACATCACTTTTTGAACACCGCTCTTGCTGCATATCAGACGGCGCTCCCCTCCACCGGTAAACCCGATCCGCCCACCGTCGGGGATGAAATGTTGGACACGGATGTAATTTGAAGAAATACTGTAACACAAAAAACCCAGCCGGTCCGAAAAAACATTCATACCCGGTTGTGCCAAAAGCCCACCAATGAAAGATAGGATATAAACGCGGTAAGTACCCGGCGGGAGGCGGTCAAAGTCAATTGAAAGCCGGTTGGAAATCAATATAATTTTACCCTGTTCGTCTGTGACTGCCAAAACGTATGGTACCCCTACCGAACTGGACCTGAAGCTCAGCACACTGGGCAGTTTATCCTCCGCACAGGTATATGTCAGCGTGCCGGACGCTCCCTGAAGGGAAATCGTATTGTTCGCCCCGCATTGACCCGAAGCCTGCTGCACACCGGCGAAGAGCCAGATAAAGACAAAAGGAAGGCAGATTTTTTGTAACAGATTGTCCATAGAATTAAGTTATTAGCAATGGGATCAAAAAACTTTCCAAAATTAAACCATCGGAGGCAGTTCCAAAAAATAAAGCTATGCAATTAAGGATTTACTGCCCGGGAAGTCAGTTCACCATGACGAAGTGTGCGGAAAAGCGGTATTTCTGACCACGATAATCCCGTCGCAACAAGTATGATATTCAACCGATAGATGGGGGGAACCCAATAGATCAGTAAAATGCACTTACCGCCACAGCAACTCCCTGATTGGTCAAAAAAAGTTACTTTTACTGGCTGAGGCCTGTTTTTTGTACACAGCTTTTTTACTGCGGACAAAAAAACGGTAAGTAAGGGAAAAAAGGTATTTCAGAGGCATGGAACCTATCGCCCGCAAATTTGTCATTGGGGGGTCTGTAAATACCTCGTCGCTCATAACTCAATGGCGCAAGGTAGCAAAAAAACTTCATTTGACATAAACTTTCACCGGATTCCTTTGGAAGATATCTGCAAAAAAGAAAACTGCGTTTTAATAAAATAATTTGGTTAAATGCCATTTACAAAAAACAAAAAAAATAAATTAAGGATTATTATATTTGAGGTTGAAACTTCATCTATGTTTTCACAAGTCATTTCGTGCATCGTTGTATATCATACCAGTTGTAACGGATGATCGCTGGCGGAATGCGTAGAATCACGCCCGTACGAAGATTTTGAGGGGGATGAGGAACAACAGGTAGTGTAATACAGCCGATAACAGAACTTCAGTAAATAGAAATCAAAAGAATAGGGGCAACACCTTTTCAAAAACGCAGAAAATTCTCATGAGCATTATGCGAAGCCGCCATTTATGGTTAATCTGCCTACCGTTGCTGTTGAGTTGGAAAAAACCAACGAAGCCCCTGGAAACCCCGCTTGCCGGCATCCGCACCTCCGACCGGTTCACCCCTGAAAGCCTGGTACAGGATATTTTTGTAGGCGGTGCCTGTAAAAATATTTCACAGATCAAATCCATTGGAAATAAAAAAGGTATCGGTTATTTCGAAAACGGGCGCAACGTGATCGGTATCGAGCGGGGCATCGTCCTTTCTACCGGCCCCATTGGCAATGTGGCAGGGCCCAACGAAATCGGAGACGAAGGTGGGGATTTCAAGGATGAATCCGGCGACAGCGACCTTAGAAGGCTTACCTCGGCGTCTATTTTTGATGCTGTGGGCGTAGAATTCGATTTCGTTCCCCTGGACAGTATCGTAACTTTCCGCTATGTTTTTGCCTCCGAAGAATACTGTGAGTTTGTGGGTACTTCCTTCAATGATGTATTTGGCTTTTTTGTAAGCGGCCCCGGAATACAAGGCCCTTTCAGCAGGGGTTCCACCAACGTTGCCCTGACGCCCGGCAGCAATGAATACGTATCCATAAATACAATTAACCATCTGAAAAACAGTGGCTTGTTTGTCCGCAACGAACCCAAACGCGATGCGGACCGCTGCCAGATGGAATGGAAACAACATCCAAACCTCGAGCTGATCGAATACGATGGCTTTACCAGAGTACTTACCGCTACCCTCAAACTGATTCCCTGCGAAACCTACCACCTGCGGCTGGTCATCTCCGATGTCAGCGATGGCAACTACGACTCGGCGGTCTTCCTGGAGGCGGAAAGTTTCAATATCGGGGGCAATATCAATTTGTCCACCCGCTCTACCAGTGGCGTGGATACGCTGCTGGAAGCCTGCAACACCGGGTCTTTCGAAGTAAAAAGAAGACCTGGCGAAAAAACCGACCAGCCGCTGACTATCGGCCTGCGTATTGCCAAATCGAGCACCGCAACGCCCGGGCTGGATTTTGTCCCGCTTCCAAAAACTATCACCATCCCCACCGGGGAAAACCAGGTAGTCGTACCTATTCAGCTCCTCATCGACGATACTCAGGAGGACGTCGAAAGTATTATCCTCGAGCTCGATTTCCCATGCGCGTGTATCAGCGATACCGCAAGATTTTTTATCAAAGACCCTCCATTGTTAAAATCTACCCTCGAAGACCAGGCTATTTGTATCGGTGCGGTCGCCGACCTGCGGGCAGGTGCAAGTGGAGGGGTACCACCCTATACCTATACATGGTCTAATGGTGCCACTACGGAATCATTTACTGTACAACTCCAAAAAGACAGCACTTTCTCCCTTACCATCACAGATGCTTGTAACCGAAAGCGGATCCGCAGTGCCCGGATTTCCAGAAGATCACCCCCTACGGCCAGTATCGCGGGCAACCTGGAAGCCTGCCAGGGGGACACCCTGATGCTCCCCGTCCGGATGAACGGCCTGCCACCGTTCAGATTTATCTATAGTATCGGAAATGGTAAGCCCGATACCCTTACTAATATTCCCAACAATAACTACCTCCTGCCAATTGCCCAGGCCGGCGTCGTCCGTATCAAATACTTCGCCGATGCAGCCTGTGCAGGAGTCGCACCCGACTCTGCGGTTATCCGGCACTACACCCTTTCCACTATCACGCGTACCAACAACCTCAGTTGTGCCTTTGCAGATGACGGCAGCATCCAGGTAGAAGTCAGCGGGGGCATCGCACCATATTCTTTTTCCTGGAAAAACATGTCGGCTACTACCCCTAACCTCAGCAACCTTCCGGAAGGGGAATATGTCCTCACCATCCGGGATGCCAAGCGCTGCTCCGCTACTTTTCCCGTAAAGATTACTTCTCCGCCTGCGCTCCAACCCGTTACCTTCAACTGCAACGACCTGAGGGGTTCTTTTATCCTCCTCTCGGCCAGCGGTGGCTCGCCCCCCTATTCCTATTCAGTTGATGGCAAGCATTTCAATAGCCAGATTTTCGAACAATTAAACCCAGGCCAAACCTACCGGCTGCATACCCGGGATGCAAAGGGCTGCCAGATCGTTCAAAATTTTCTCATGCCCTCCCGTTATGAACGAATGGCCGAAATCGAACCTTCGGTCAAAATCGGCATGGGTATGCGCTACACGCTTAACCCTAAACTAAATATCCCCCTTTCACTGGTATCCAAACTGGAATGGTCGCCGGCGGATGGGCTTAGCTGTACCGATTGCCTTCGCCCCGTCCTGTCCGCCCTGAAAAACGAAACCTATATACTCAAGGTAACCGATGTATTTGGATGCTCCGACGGTACTTCTATTATCGTAAAACTCGACCGGAACGCATCGGTGTTCATCCCAAATGCGTTCTCGCCCAATGGCGACGGGGCCAATGATAAGATCGTGATATTCGCAGATCCGGCAGAAGTGGCAGTGATCCGGCGTATGCAAATCTTCAATAAATGGGGGCAACTGGTGTTTGATGCTAACGATTTGGCTCCCAATTCAGAAGTCGGTACCTGGGACGGGCGGTACCGGGGGACGCTTCTCGAAGCAGGGGTTTTCCTCTATAAAGCCGTCCTGGAACTAACGGATGGTACCCTCAACCCAATGGAAGGCACTTTCCTCCTGATGCGATAAATATATAGGAGGATAAAACTTTTCATGGGCAAGGGCTGTCTTAAAAGTCGCTAAAAAATTTTTTCCTCCATCAGATATTTGTGGACGTAATCCAAAATACCCTCCTCGAGGGTATAGAAAGGCTCCACATAACCGGCAGCCCTGAGTTTATCCATTTTTGCTTCGGTAAAATACTGGTAGGTTTCCCGGATGTCCACGGGGGTATCTATGAACGATATATCGGGCGGAATACCCATGGCCTGGAAAGTAGTGCGCGCAAGGTCCATAAAAGAACGCGCTCTTCCCGTACCTACATTGTACAACCCTGAAGGGCTGCGATGTTCGAAAAGAAAATACAGGATTTTTAGTACGTCCATCACATAGATGAAGTCCCTGCTCTGGCCTCCGTCCACAAAATCCGGATTATGCGACCGGAAGAGTTTCATACCTCCGCTCGCCTTTATTTGACGGGCAGTGTGAAAAATGACCGAAGCCATCCGTCCTTTGTGATATTCATTCGGGCCATATACGTTGAAAAATTTTAGCCCTGCCCAATAGGGCGGTGTCTCCGTCTGCTGTAATACCCAGCGGTCAAAATCGTTTTTCGATACTCCGTAAGGGTTGAGGGGTCGGAGTGACGGCACAATCGCATGGCTATCGTCATAACCCCTTTCCCCCAGGCCATACGTTGCAGCGCTCGAGGCGTAGATCATCGGGATATTATACCGGGCGCAACTCTTCCATAATTCCTGGGAATAGTGCAGGTTGAGCCGGTCAAAGAGGGCGGTATCCTGCTCCGTCGTATCCGTTCGGGCACCGAGATGAAAAACGAAACGAATATTGCTGTGCATACGTCCTACCCACGACAGGAGGTCGTCCCGATGTACCCTGGCAATATAATGCTTCCCCTGCAGGTTGCGGTTTTTATCCGACCGGCTGAAATCGTCTGCCAGGATGAGGTTGAGATGGCCTTTTTCGTTGAGCTTGCGCACCAGGCAGCTTCCTATGAAGCCCGCCGCACCGGTTACGATAATCATACTTTTTCCAGGTTATGCCGTTTCGGACTGATACGCCTCCATTGGCGGACAAGTGCAGACCAGGTTGCGGTCACCGAAAGCGTTATCAATACGGCCTACTGACGGCCAGAACTTGAAGCCTTGCCGCAAATAAGGCAAGGGGTAGGCCGCCTTTTCACGGTCATAGGGATAGGCCCAGTCGTTGGCGGTCACCATTTCTGCCGTATGCGGGGCATTATGAAGGACATTATTGTGGGCATCTGAAGTTCCTTCCGCAATCTCATCCAGCTCGCGACGGATTTGGAGCATTGCAGCGCAGAAACGGTCCAGTTCATCCTTACTTTCACTTTCTGTAGGTTCGATCATAATGGTGCCTGCTACCGGAAAAGAGAGGGTAGGCGCGTGAAACCCATAGTCCATCAGGCGTTTAGCGACATCCTCCGCGCTTGCAAGGGATTTGAAGGGCCGGAGGTCGAGGATAAGCTCGTGGGCGCTACGTCCGAATTCACCCAGATAAAGGACCTTATAATGAGGTTCCAGTAAAGATTTGATATAATTGGCATTGAGGATAGCATATTTGGTAGCCGCAGTTACCCCTTCAGCACCCAGCATACGGATATAGCCATAGCTGATGAGAAGGATACTTGCACTGCCCCAGGGGGCAGAAGAAACGGCCGACACACCGGCGCTGCCTCCTGTTGGTACCAGGGGATGAGTAGGCAGGAAAGGCTTCAGGCTATCATTCACACAAATAGGGCCCATCCCCGGGCCTCCTCCACCGTGCGGGATCGCGAAAGTTTTATGCAGGTTCAGATGGCAGACATCGGCACCGATTTGTGCCGGGCTGGTGAGCCCGACCTGTGCGTTCATATTCGCCCCGTCCATATAAACTTTCCCACCACACTGATGAATCAGGTCACAAATCTCGCGGATTTGCGTTTCAAAAACCCCATGGGTAGAGGGGTAGGTCACCATCAATGCCGCAAGGCGCTCGCGGTACTGGGCCGCCTTCGCCTGTAAGTCGTTCATATCAATATTGCCGTGATCGTCACAATTGACCACCACGACTTCCATACCTGCCATCACTGCGCTCGCAGGGTTCGTGCCATGTGCGGAGGAAGGGATGAGCGCAATATCCCGGTGGGGCTGCCCATTCGCCTCATGGAACGCCCGGATTGTGAGCAGGCCCGCATATTCACCCTGTGCGCCTGAATTAGGCTGTAGCGAGCAGGCCGTGAAGCCCGTAATTTCACATAGCCATGCTTCGAGCTCCCTGAAGATTTGCTGGTAGCCCCGGGTCTGCTCCAGAGGTGCGAAAGGGTGCACATCTGCAAACTCCGGCCAGCTCACTGGTATCAATTCTGTCGCCGCGTTGAGCTTCATCGTACACGAACCGAGGGCGATCATAGAATGCATGAGCGACAAGTCCTTGTTCTCCAATCGCTTGATATAGCGCATCATTTTACTTTCGGTATGATACGCATTAAACACCGGGTGGGTAAGAAAAGTACTTTCGCGCTGCAGGGACGTTGGAAGCCGGTATCCCGGCACCGGAGCGGCATCGAAAGTGTAGCTGCTGTCCTTTGCTATTGCAAATATCTGTACAATTACACCGATTTCCTGAAAGGTGACCGTTTCGTCCAGACTGATCTGAACGCCTTGTGCGGTGTAGAAAAAATTCATCCCTTTTTCCAGTGCGGCAGTCCGTACCCGATCCCGCACCTCTGCACCTGCCTCGATATGGAGGGTATCAAAATACCCATCATTGAGCTGGCGATAGCCCAGCGCGGAAAGGTTTTTCTCCAGGATTTGCGCCAGGGCATGAACCCTTTCGGCAATTGCCTTTATCCCTTCAGGCCCATGATAGACAGCATACATACCTGCCATAATGGCGAGCAGGGCCTGCGCAGTACAAATATTCGACGTCGCTTTTTCCCTGCGGATGTGCTGCTCCCGCGTCTGTAGCGCCATACGCAGTGCGCGTTTGCCCTGACTGTCCACCGATACTCCGATGATCCGCCCCGGGATAAGACGCTTAAAGGATTCGACAGTGGCAAAATACGCTGCATGTGGGCCTCCATAGCCCATCGGGACACCGAAGCGCTGTGTATTTCCAACCGCTGCGTCGGCCCCCCATTCACCCGGTGGCGACAATAGCGCCAGGCTCAACAGGTCTGCTGCCACGGTTACATAAATATCTTTTGCATGCGCAGCTTCGACCAGTGCGCGGTAATCCGCTATAGCCCCACTGGCGCCAGGATACTGGATTAGTACGCCAAACACATTTTCGTTCAACTGAAAGTCCTCGGTTTTCTGAACGGTCACCTGAATCCCGAGCGGCTTCGCCCTGGTCACTAAAACATCTATCGTCTGAGGAAAAACTTCGTCTGAAACCAGGAACTCCTGCGCGGTTTCATGCCCTCTGCCTTTTTTGTGCCTGATCCCATAAAACATGATCATCGCCTCTGCGGCAGCAGTCCCCTCATCCAGTAGGGAAGCGTTCGCAATCGGAAACCCACTCAGCTCGCTCACCATAGTCTGAAAATTGAGCAGGGCCTCAAGACGGCCCTGAGCGATCTCTGCCTGGTAAGGCGTATATTGCGTGTACCAACCTGGGTTCTGGAAAATATTCCTGGAAATGACCGATGGGGTAATCGTACCGTAATAGCCCATCCCGATAAAATGCCGGCAGGACTGATTCTGTGCTGCGATGTGCTGCAAAGCCTTTAAATATTCATATTCGGACAACGGCATGGGAAGGTCGGGAAGCCGCTGCAGGCGAATGCCGGCGGGGACGGTCTCGTTGATTAACTGATCGAGCGAAGCTGCCCCGATGGCCGCGAGCATCTCTTCTGTCTCCGCCTGATTAGGGCCAATATGCCGGTTTACGAACTGATCGTGGATTGTTGTCTTGTCCATGAAACGGATATGCTTATGCCTGGTTAGGAAATTGTAGCAAAAATACGACTTATAAACCTTTTACTGTTGGCTTGGTTGTGCTAAAGCGTGGAATTTTTCATGCATAAGGAATCTGGAATCGGCCTACTCCCCTTATCCGGTTTAATTCATTGTTAAATTGGGAAAAAGATGTATTTTTATGAGGTATTCCCAGGCTCGTACACTGCTCTTCCCCGGCGGAATCATCGCGACGGGTCGGCAAAGTAGGAAAATGAGCTGTCTAATGCCCGCAGTAAGGCTGTCTGGGGCAACTCAGCCCCGCTGCACAGCTGAAGTAATACAGGTGAAAAGGCGCCATTTTCAGACGGCGGTGATCCGGTTGCAACCAGTCGAATGAAAGCGTAGCCCAATTGATATTTAAACCCAATAAAATTCATACTATGCGCGTAGCTGTTATCGGAGCCGGATGTTCGGGTATCACCGCTGTAAAAAATCTGCTGCAGGCAGGCATAAAGGACGTTATTTGCTTTGAGCAAAACGACCAGGTGGGTGGCAATTGGATTTTCACGGCCAGTGAATCCCATTCGAGTGTATGTGAAACCACCCACATTATCAGCTCAAAGAAAATGTCGGAGTATATGGACTTTCCCATGCCCGCGCATTATCCGGATTATCCCTCTCACCAGCAGGTACTGGCTTACTTTCAATCATACGCCGCACATTTCGGCCTTTATCCCTATATCCGCTTCAATACTAAAGTGGCCAGCGTAGAAAAAACGCCTTCCGGAAAGTGGCAGCTCAAACTCGGCGATGGAAGTATCGAGACAGCGGACTATCTTTTTATTTCAAACGGGCATCACTCCGTACCCCGGCATCCACAGTTGCCCGGGGCTTTTTCCGGAAGGTATCTCCATGCGCATCAGTTCAAAAACAACCAGCCTTTTAAAGGCGAAAGGGTACTGGTTATCGGTGCGGGCAATTCAGGCTGCGACTGTGCCGTCGAAATCAGCAGGGTTGCGACATTCACGGCGATCAGCATGCGTTCGCCGCAATACATCATCCCGAAATTTTTCCTGGGCAAACCAACAGACACCTTCAACGCCGGGATGTCCCGGCTGCCGGACTTTATCCTGGGGCCACTGCAACAGTTTTCACTCCGCATACAGGTTGGGAAATACGAAGATTATGGGCTACCGCAACCTGATTTTCCTGTCGTTCGCGCCCATCCGACCATGAACTCCGAGCTGTTGTATAAAATCCGGCACGGTGCGGTACACCCCAGAAAAGGAATCCGGGCAATCGAGGGAAATATGGTGACGTTTTCAGATGGTCAAACAGAGCCCTTCGATACAATCATTGCGGCAACAGGGTATAAGATCTCGCTTCCTTTTTTCGATGACGATTTCATCAATTACGAAGAAGCCGAGCGCATCCCGCTTTACCTGCGCATGTTCCATCCCCAGCATCCCAACCTGGTGTTTATTGGCCTCGTACAACCACAGGGGGCCGTTTGGCCCCTCAGCGACTACCAGGCCAAACTGGCCGCCAACTACGTGGCCGGGCGATGGTCCCTGCCTGCTGATGTGGCAAACCGCGCCGAACAAGATGCAAACTATATCGCCAAAGAATTTTTAAAGGCAAAACGGCACGCTGTCGAAGTACATTTCCATCCTTACCTGCGCCGGCTGCAAAAGGAAATCCCCGGAAATGCGCCCCAGTGGCAGCTTGTTCGCGAAACAGTATCCTGACCCTGGTTATCCCGTACACCCTAACCATTGATAAAATCATTACGCTTATGTTCTCACCAAATCTTTTTGAAGGAAAAACAGCACTTGTTACCGGCGGTGGCACAGGAATAGGCTTCGCCATCAGCAAGCAACTGCTGCAACTGGGCGCCCGTGTGCTGATTGCCTCGAGAAAAGAAGAAAAACTGAAAATAGCTGCCGATATCCTGCGCGAATACGGCCCCTGCGATTATATGGCCTGTGATATCCGGGATACCGAACAAGTCAAACAACTGGCCTACCGCATTATGGACGATACCGGGCGGCTCGATATCCTGGTCAACAATGCCGGGGGGCAGTTCCCCTCCCCCGCCGAAGATATCAGCGAAAAAGGTTGGTTTGCCGTAATCAACAATAACCTCAATGGCACCTGGTATGTGACGCAGCAAATGGCAAAGACTTTTTTTATCCCCCAGCGACAAGGCGCAATCATCAACATCATCGTCAATATCTACCGCGGCGTTCCGGGTATGGCGCATACTGGTGCTGCCCGTGCCGGCGTGGACAACCTGACCAAATCCCTTGCAGTGGAATGGAGCCGTTTCAATATCCGGGTCAACGCTATCGCACCGGGAATTATCCAATCCTCCGGTCTGGACCATTATCCGCCTGAACTCCTCCAGGGCATCTCGGATACGATCCCCATGAAAAGACTGGGCACCACCGATGAAGTCGCCTGGATGACCCTTTTCCTCGCAAGCCCTATGGCCGCCTATATCACCGGTGAAACGGTGGCGATAGATGGCGGGCAACGCCTCCATGGCCACCAATACCAATTGTAAACGCTCCCGGCATGGCAGACCAACAACTGCGTTGCCAAACCCCGACATAATCAAACGCAAAATAAATATGTGGAAAAAATATTCTGATCATATTAATTTAAGGAAAATCCCTTAAGTCCCGCCTAATTTCCAAGACCTAAAACCTATTAATGATGTCACCTGATAAAGATGGACAATTAATCACCCTCCCGGAATACTTCCTGCATTGGGAAAAGACACAGCCCGATGCCCCTTTTCTGCGCCAGCCATCAGGTAGCCAGTGGAAATCTGTTTCCTGGAGCGAAGCCGGCAAACAAATTCGCCAGATTACAGCGGCTATCCATACGCTCGGCCTGGAACCCGGGGAGAAAATCGGTATCGTATCCAAAAATTGTTACCACTGGATTATCGCCGACCTCGCCATCATGTTTGGTGGCTGGGTATCCGTACCTTTTTATCCCAACCTGAACGGCCGACAACTCGGCGAGGTCGTAAGGGCCGGGGATATTAAATTGCTTTTCGTCGGGAAACTCGACAACTGGCCGGAAATGAAAACCGGCCTCCCCCCGGACCTGCCGATCATCCGTTTTCCCCACTATGCCGGCAATAGTGTGGTCCAGGATGGCCTCGACTGGGACAATATCCTCCAGACCGCCTATCTCATCCCCGATCTCCCCCTGCCAAAACTCGACGATCTATGGACAATCCTCTTTACCTCGGGCACTACCGGCACGCCCAAAGGAGTTATGCTGGATTTCTCCGCCCCGGCCAAATTGATGGTTAACGAACAACAACACAACACCCTGAATATTTTCGGAGGTAGCGACCATCGCTTTTTCTCCTACCTCCCCCTCAACCATATCGCCGAACGGATTATCGTGGAAGTCGCAGCGCTGATTACCGGTGGCAGTATTTCGTTTGCCGAAAGCCTCGACACGTTTGCCGAGAACCTACGCCAAACCCAGCCTACCCTTTTTATGGCCGTACCGCGTATATGGACAAAATTCCAAATGGGGATCCTCCAGCGGATGCCGGAAAAACGGTTGGCTACCTTGCTCAAGCTTCCCATCATTAAGGGGGTTATCAGTAAAAAAATCAAAAAAGGCCTCGGGCTGGATAAAGCCCGGATCATGCTCACCGGCGCAGCGCCAACACCCGATGCGCTGAAAAACTTTTTTGCTGCCCTGGGCATACAGCTACAGGAAGTTTATGGCATGACCGAAAATTGCGGCGGATGCACCCTCATGCCTGCCAATGGGATAAAAGCCGGTGTAGTTGGCAAGCCGCTGCCCAATGTAGAAATCCGTATCGCCCCCGAAAATGGCGAAGTACTCATGCGCGTACCCTGGATGATGCTCGGATATTATGGCGCCCCTGAAAAAACCGCTGATGTACTCCGCGATGGATGGCTCCATACCGGGGACCAGGGGGAGATCGATGCAGCGGGCTACCTGAAACTCACCGGCAGGGTATCGGATACCTTCAAATCCGCCAAAGGTAAATATATCGTCCCCGCACCTATCGAATGGGGTTTCGCCGAAAATAAATATATTGAGCAGATTTGCGTTACCGGCCTCGCAATCCCGCAGCCCGTGGCGCTGGTCATCCTCTCCGAAGCAGCCCAAAAAGCACCCAGGGAAAGCGTAGAAACCGCGCTGCAGCAAAGCCTCGAAGCCGTCAATGCCGATCTGTCCGGCTTCGAACGCCTGAAATCCCTGGTCGTCCTCCGGGAACCCTGGTCGGTAGAAAATGGTGTCCTTACGCCTACTATGAAAATACGAAGGGACGTCCTCGCTAAAAAATATGAAGCACAACTGCAGGAATGGTACGATCGCGATGAAACCATCATCTGGGAATCCTAATATAGCAATATGAACAACTTAAGCAACAAAGTCGCCGTCATCACAGGAGCTGGTTCCGGCATCGGAAAATCACTGGCAATACAGCTCGCAAGGGAAGGCGCCCGCCTTGCCCTCAATGATTGGAACGCAGCCAACCTGCAACAGACCCTGGATGAGATAAAGGCCTCCGGCGGCAATGCCTGGGGAAAGTCCTTCGATGTGTCGCAACGCGATGAAGTACACCGCTTCGCCGAGGAAACCATCGAACATTTCGGACAGGTGGATATCGTGGTCAATAATGCCGGTATTACCCACGAACAGCGCCTGCTCGAACGCTGTGGATACGAAACATTCGAAAAAATCCTCGGCGTCAACTTATGGGGCGTTATCTACGGAACCAAAGCCTTCCTCCCCTATCTCAAACAACGGCCCGAAGCCTCCCTGGTTAATATCTCCAGCATCTTCGGGGTAATCGGCTACCCCAACCAAGGGGCCTATGTCACTTCCAAATTTGCTGTACGGGGGTTCACCGAGACCCTACGGGTAGAACTCGGCAATTCCCCGGTCACAGTGACCTGCGTCCATCCCGGAGGTATCCGTACAAATATCGTGCGGAACATTGAATCGGAAAACCGCTCTCAACTGGACAAATTCGCCAAAATCTTTGAACGTATGGCCATTACCTCAGCCGACGCAGCCGCTGCCCAAATCGTCGAAGCTATACGTACAAAAAACAATCGCCTCGTTATCGGATCCGATGCCCGGAAAATAGACTGGCTGGCGCGTCTCTTCCCCAAAGCTTACGAACGCTGGGTCTTTAAAGACCAGAATTTCGAAAAATTCAGCTCCTGAACCTTCACCCCGCGCAATCGTTAAACATTATTTGATTTTCAGGCCTTCAATTATAAAACCTGTGCCATGATCGAAACCAGCGCCTCCACTGCCATAGAAGCAGAAGTTCAAAGCCTCTTTGAACTACAACATAAATATGCCTTCAAAGCCGCTGCCACCACTGCAGGCGAACGCATCGAAAACCTCAAACGCATAGAACGCTATCTGCTCGATGAATCAAAAATGCAAGGCCTTTTCGAGGCCATGCACAAAGACTTCAAAAAACCTGAGGCCGAAGTGCGCCTGACGGAAATCCTCGTCGTTATCCAGCACCTACGCCATACCCGCCGAAACCTCCGGCGCTGGATGCAACCCCATGCGGTAGGGCTCCCCCCCTTGCTCTTTGGCGTGGATTCCCATATCCGCTACGAACCCAAGGGGAATTGCCTCATCATTGCCCCCTGGAACTACCCTTTCAACCTGGCAATCTCCCCTTTGGTGGATGCAATCGCAGCAGGAAATACCGCGATAATCAAACCCTCGGAAATTTCCGCGCATACCTCCGCCTTTATCGCAAAAATGATCGGCGAGCTGTTCCCCCAGGAAGCAGTCGCTGTCGTACAAGGGGATGTAAAAACCGCTACGGCCTTGCTGGAACTCCCCTTCAACCATATCTTTTTCACGGGAAGCCCAGCAGTGGGTAAAATTGTAATGGCAGCCGCCGCAAAAAACCTGGCTTCGGTTACCCTGGAGCTCGGCGGCAAATCACCTGCAATCATTGACCAAAGCGCCGACCTCGCGAAACAGGCCTATCTCCTCGCATGGGGCAAATGCCTCAACAACGGCCAGACCTGTATCGCCCCGGATTATATTATGTTGCACCGCTCCCAACAGCGTGCGTTTACCGAAGCGTTCCGAAATGCCCTCACCAGGTTATACGGTACAGATGGGCCCGGCCGTTCGCCGGATTATGCCAGGATCAGCAGCCCCCGGCATTACCAGCGGCTGCGCAAGCTTTATGAAGATGCCCTCGCAAAAGGTGCCCGCGAAATCCTTGGTGGGGAATGGAGGGAAGCCGACCGCTTCGTTCCGCCTACTTTGCTCACCGACGTTACCGATGCAATGGAAATTACCCATGAAGAGATCTTCGGCCCAATACTGCCAGTCGTACTTTTTGACCACGCGCAGGAAATCGTCGAATCCGTGAACAAACAGCCCAAACCACTAACCCTGTATGTCGCCGCAAAAAACCAAAAATTTACCGATTATATCCTGAACAATACCTCCTCGGGAAGTGCCGTGGTCAATGATTACCTCCTCGGCTTCAGCAATCCTGAAATGGGTTTTGGCGGAATTAACAACAGTGGTATCGGCAGGTATATGGGCTTTGAAGGGTTTAAAGAATTTTCTAACCCGAAAGCGATCGTGAAAAGGAAATTCCTCGATTTTAGCATTATTTTTCCGCCTTATTCCAAAAAAGTGGTCAGCCTGCTCAAAATCATGAGTAAATGGGGGGTGTAATCCGCTGAGGTAAAAAAACAAAGGTTTTTTCAACGTGCTGCCCGCTCCGTCAAAATCCAGGTTATGTATATTTTACTTGTGAGTATCGTCATTGGCCTGTTTGTGGCTATGCTTTTTTTGAACGTGTATTTCCGCGTTAAGGTACTCCAATCCTATAAAATCCTGGTGCGCAACCGCATCAATTTCGGTGCGGTACATATTTTTAACAAAAGCCGCAGGGAAAAGGAAATATTGCCGCACTACCCTGGTTTTCGCCAGGAAATCGAAACCTTTTGCAACCATCTGAGGTATTCCATACGTATGGCCACGGTATTGATTGCATTGATTACGCTTTTCGGTGCAGTGCTCATGTATTTCCGCTAATACTCCCGGCCACTGACGCTGTTGGAGAAATCAGGGGAATACGGGCTGCCCCTGGCCTGAAACAGACTTGTTGCGACAGGGTTCCGTCCGGACGCAGCCTGAAAGAACTTCCAAATTTACTGCCATGCTCAATATCGGCGTATTAGGTGCAGGGCATTTGGGGAAAATCCACCTCAAATGTATTCAACTTGCCGACCGGCACTACCGGCTGAAAGGTTTCTTCGATCCCGATCCGGAGATCGCGTCAAAGGTATCGGCTACGCTCGGAATACCATCCTTCCCCTCTGCAGAAGCACTGATCGAGGCAGTGGACGTCGTGGATATCGTCACCCCGACCATTACCCATTTCCATCTCGCAAAACAGGCAATCCTTCAACATAAACATGTCTTTATCGAAAAACCGCTGACGCACACCCTCGAGGAAGCAGAAGCATTGATCCGCCTCAGCATGGAACATGGAGTGAAAGTCCAGGTCGGCCACGTCGAGCGATTTAACCCCGCGTTGCTTGCGCTGGGCAATATGCGGCTCGAACCAATGTTCATCGAAGCACACCGGCTCGCGACGTTCAACCCAAGAGGCACCGATGTTTCTGTGGTACTGGATTTGATGATCCACGATCTCGATATCGTTTTGAGTATGGTGGGCTCCCCGGTAAGCCGGGTTGATGCCAGCGGTGTTGCGGTAGTAAGCGAAACCCCGGATATCGCCAGCGCACGAATCGAGTTTGAGAATGGCTGTACTGCCAACCTTACCGCCAGCAGGATTTCCATGAAGCAGATGCGTAAAGTGCGCCTGTTTCAACGCGATGCCTATATCAGCCTCGACTTCCTGGACAAAACCGCCCAGGTCATCCGCCTGGATGATAACTGCGGTACTTTACCCGAAAACCCACCCCCCTTGGAATTCCCTACGCCAAAAGGCATCAAATACCTGCATATTGATAATCCCGGGATCTCCGCCGGTAATGCCATCCAAATGGAACTCGAGACCTTTGCCGATAGTATCCTGCACGGTGAACGCCCAAAAGTGGATATTCAGGATGGGTATATGGCCCTGAAATTGGCTTACCGGATTATCGGAAGTATCGAGTCGAAACTTAACAAGAATCAGGAGCTATCCGCGTGATGAAATGCCTGCAAATGATCATAACGAAGGTGCCAATAGCCGTAGCAGTCCTAGCCTGCCTGATTCTCCTCCATTCCTGTACCTGGATTGATCCGCCTGATCCCGCCCCGGCCTGGCTGCGCATCAGACCGTTTTCCCTGGCAACCGATCCGCGTTCCCAGGGCAGCGCCTCCTCAAATATTACCGAAGCATGGGTACAGATCAACGGCACTTTCCTCGGTGCCTATACCCTCCCCGCCACTGTGCCCATCCTCGATACCGGCAACCTCGAAATCAATATCAGCCCGGGGATCAGGGAAAACGGTATCTCTACCACACCAGACATCTACCCCTTTTACCAGGAAATCAATATCCGCAAAAATCTCCCTGCAGGTGAAACCCTCGATATCGAGCCCCGCATCGCTTATCGGAGCAATGTGCGGTTCCCCCTCCTGGAAGGCTTCGAAAATGACGGCCATGCCTTTCAGCTCCTGGTGAAAGGAAATGAAAGTAACCGCATACGAATCAGCAGAGATAATCCGTTTGAAGGTTCGGGAAGTGGGGTCATCGAACTCAATACCCAAAACCCTGAAGTCGCTTTGGCTACGACCTCAAAATATTCGGGACTGACCGCCAAAGGTGCCTTCGTATTCCTTGAAATGGATTATCAATCCGATGTGCCGGTCGTTTTCGGGGTAATTGCCACCAACAAGGCCTCCGGAGTATCCAATGTCCGGTTCATCAGTGGCTTTAACCCAGGTCCAGCCTGGAAAAAAATATATTTTAACTTTTCCCCGGAAACTTCAGGCAGCGTTTCCGAAGATTACCAGGTCATACTAAGAGCAGCAATACCTATAAATACAGATGGTACACTATCCAGAACAAATGCGCGGGTCAGGCTGGACAATATCAAATTGGTCCACTTCTAACCTGCTGACCCAAAATCAACCCAAAAATACCGCCCGGCGCCGCCAAATCCATACCCTGGCCTACAAAACAGCAGATTTTTGCGCCGCAGCGCTCGCCTGGCTGATATTCTTCATTTTCCGCGCCGGTCTTGAAGGTCAAACAGCAGTCCAGCAAGTCCTGAAAGACCCTAACCTATGGTACGGCCTGGCAATTGTGCCGTCAGGGTGGCTGCTTTTTTATTCCCTCTTCGACCAATACCGGGATATCTACCGCCTTTCGCGCACCGCGACGTTCGCACGTACCTTCTTCCTGAGCTTTTTCGGTGTTACCGCCCTCTTCTTTATCCTTATCCTGGATGACCTGGTAGCAGACTACACCTACTATTATATTGCCTTCGCCGCCCTGTTCACGCTCCACTTCCTGCTTACCGCCGGAGTGCGTACCCTCCTCCTCACCCGCGCACACCGACGTCTGCAAAGCGGCAGCATCGGTTTCAATACCCTGGTCATTGGCGGCAACCAAAACGCGGTCGAGCTGTACAAAGAAGTCTTACGACAACCCCAAAACCCCGGCTATCACTTCATCGGATTTATTGATTCCAATGGCTACAGCACCAACGAACTCCGGCAGTTTCTCCCCTGTCTGGGCAAAATAGACCAATTGTCTGCCGTAGTACGCAAATACCAGGTCGAAGAGGTCATTGTCGCAGTCGAAACCAGCGAACATAACAAACTCAAAGGTATCCTCAATACCCTTTTCGATTTTGACCGGCAGGTACATATCAATATTATCCCCGATATGTATGATATTCTCCTTGGGAGCGTAAAAATGAACCAGGTCTTTGGTGAAGCTTTGATCCAAATCCGTCAGGACCTCCTCCCGGCATGGCAATCTGTTGCCAAACGCTTTTTCGATGTCGCCTTTTCTTCTGTTGCATTGATACTCCTGGCCCCGTTATATGCCTATACCGCCCTGATGGTGCGGTTATCCTCGCCTGGGCCTGTTTTTTTCTGTCAGGAAAGAATTGGTAGAAATGGCCGCCCGTTCCAAATCTATAAATTCCGCTCCATGTATGTTGATGCCGAACATGCCGGCCCTCAGCTCTCAAAGGATGGGGATGAACGCTGTACACCATGGGGCGCACTTATGCGCAAATCGCGTCTCGATGAACTGCCCCAGTTTTGGAATGTGCTGAAGGGGGATATGTCGGTAGTCGGCCCACGGCCCGAGCGTCAATTCTATATTGATCAGATCGTGGAGAAGGCACCGCATTACCGCCACTTGCTCAAAGTTAGGCCGGGGATTACTTCCTGGGGCCAGGTGAAATATGGATATGCCTCTAATGTGGATCAGATGATCCAGCGGCTGAAGTTTGACATCCTGTATATTGAAAATATGTCGCTTGCCCTGGATTTCAAAATTATGTTCTATACCGGATGGGTCATCCTGCAAGGTAAAGGCAAGTGACCCATCCAGTCTGTATGCTCGACACGATTTTCACCCAATACCGAAAGCGGCTTTAACCTGATCAACGTAATCCAGTTTCTCCCAGGTGAACGTTTCTACTTCTTTACGCATATATGTGCCCGAGCCATCCCGAAGTTCAATGGTCTTAATTTCAGGCGCCCTGCCCATGTGCCCGTAGGCAGCTGTATCTGAATATATCGGGTTGCGCAGTTTCAGGCGTTGTTCGATTGCAAAAGGACGCATATCGAAAATGCTATCCACCTTCTTTGCAATTTCTCCGTCAGAAAAAGGGACCTTTGAAGAACCATAGGTATTGATATAGATATTGGTGGGACGTGCGATACCAATCGCATAAGATACCTGTACCAGTACCTCTCCGCAAACACCCGCCGCTACCAGGTTTTTGGCGATATGACGGGTAGCATACGCCGCCGAACGGTCAACTTTTGAAGGATCTTTGCCGGAGAATGCGCCGCCACCGTGTGCGCCCTTTCCACCATAAGTATCCACAATGATTTTCCTGCCGGTCAGGCCCGTATCCCCATGGGGGCCACCAATTACAAATTTACCTGTGGGGTTGACGTGATAGGTAATATCATCGGTGAACAGGGCCTGCAGGTGCGCGGGAAGTTTCTCTTTTAGCCGGGGAATCAGGATGTTGATAATATCCTGACGGATGCGGTGCAGCATGCGGTCATCACTCGCAAAGTCATCGTGCTGGGTAGAAACGACGATGGTATCAATACGCACAGGCTTATGATCGTCTGCGTATTCGATGGTCACCTGGGATTTTGCATCCGGACGGAGATAGGGCATTAAATCCGCATGGTTCTTGCGGATATCTGCCAGCTCCCAAAGGATGCGGTGGGCCAGATCCAGTGCAAGCGGCATATAATTTTCAGTTTCAACTGTCGCATATCCAAACATCATCCCCTGATCACCCGCTCCCTGATCTTCAGGATTTTCGCGCTCTACCCCTTGATTGATATCAGGGGATTGCTCGTGGATTGCAGAAAGGATACCGCAGGAATTTGCCTCAAACATATATTCGGACTTGGTATAGCCGATCCTGCGGATGACATCGCGGGCGATTTGCTGTACGTCGAGGTAGGTCTTTGACTTGACTTCCCCGGCAAGCATCACCTGCCCTGTCGTGACCAGGGTTTCGCAAGCCACTTTGGCACTCGGGTCGAATGCCAGAAAATGATCTACCAGCGCATCCGAAATTTGATCGGCGATTTTGTCCGGATGCCCTTCGGATACGGACTCTGAAGTAAATAAATATGCCATTGCACAATATTTTTTGGATGAAAAGCGAAATGCGCCACAAAAATAGTATTTACCCGGGACTATACCACGCAGGATTGCCAGCCACTTGAAAATAGACTTTGCCAGGCCCGGGTAAATAGCATTTCCTTCAGGCTGGGCCGACCCATTACTGCGCGTCTATTTTATCGCACACTCCAGCATTTTCACACGTCCATCGCGCGTATGCAGAAAGCCCTCCAGTTTATCCCCTATCCCTACCGGCCCTACCCCGGAAGGAGTACCCGTGAAAATTAAATCTCCCATTTGCAGTTTGAAAAAGCGGGAGACATATACAATGATATACTCGAAGGTAAAAAGCATATCGCGGGTATTGCCCTGCTGAACCTGAAGCCCGTTCTTCCAAAGTTCGAAGTTTATCGCAGTGAGATCGGGGAATTGTTCGGGCGGCAAAATAGCACTGAGCGGTGCAGAGCCGTCAAAAGCTTTGGCAATTTCCCAGGGCAGCCCTTTTGTTTTACACTTTTGCTGAAGATCGCGGGCGGTGAAATCTATGCCGAAGCCAATCCCACCGATATACCCGGAAGCGAATTCCGGCTGCACATGACGGCCATTTTTGCCAATTTGTAGCACGACTTCCCCTTCATAATGCAAATCCGATGTAAACTCCGGATAATATAAGGGTTTGTCGTTCACTAATAAAGCAGAAGGCGGCTTCATGAACACCACAGGTTCCTCTGGAATGGCATTGTTCAGCTCCCGGGCGTGTTCGGAATAATTTCGACCGATGCAGATAATCTTCATAATGATACCTTGACATTCATCAGACCTGAAAGCTCTTTTACCTCCCGGACGGTCTCCTGGGCCCGTTTGCGGATCTGTGCAGAAGATTCCTTGATTTGCTCCTTCACCGCTTTTTTATCTTCATTAATTGCCGTACGACGGTGGCGGACTGCCGTACTGATCTCGATCAGGGCATCCGCTACAGCGTCCTTGAGGTCTGCATATCTGAGGCAGCCATTGTGGTAGTCTGCCATCAGCGCTTCCCGGATCTCGCTTTTTCCACTTGCCTTCAACAACTCGAAAAGGTTTGCGACCCCGGGGCTCAACTCACCCTCGCGCACGTCTCCGGTATCTGTAACCGCGGAACGCACCTGCCTGCGAATACGGGATTCATCTGAAAAAACGTTAATGTAGTGTTTTTCCCCTGCGCTCTTGCTCATCTTGCGCAAAGGATCGGCGGGCGACATTACTTTAGGCACTTCGGTGTAGATGGGCTCTGGCAATACGAAGTACTCCCGCCCGACCTGGTTATTGAAGCGCTGTGCAATATTCCGGGTGAATTCCAGGTGTTGTTCCTGGTCCTTACCCACAGGCACATAGTCCGCACGATAGATCAGGATATCTGCCGCCTGTAACACCGGATAACTGAGCAGCCCGGCAGAAATGAATCCTTCCTCGGAAACCTGGTTGCTCTTATCTTTAAATTGTGTCATCCTGGTGAGCTGGCCATAGGAGGCAAAGCAATTGAATATCCAGCTTAGCTCTGCATGTTCGGGGACGAGGGATTGTATGAACAGGTTGTCGGGGGCTATCCCTGCAGCAAGCAGGTTGAAGGTTAGCTCCCAGGTATTTTCCCGCAGCATCCGGGGGTTGTAAGGCATCGTCATCGCGTGATAGTCCACTACCCCATAATAACATTTATAGGAAGCCTGAAGATCCACCCAATTTTTGACCGCCCCGAAGTAATTGCCGAAGTGCATATCACCCGTGGGCTGGATACAGGAGAGTACCGTTTTTCTATTGTCCATGATGTAATATTTGACTTGGGTCTTTTCCGGCACAAAGCCTTTAATTGCATGATGGGGCCGCTTCGGATAACAGGGGGGAGTGGCCCGAAAGGGGGCAACCCTAATCGGCACCGGATTTCTACGCTAAAAGGCTTTCATACCCGGAATGGGTCCGTGAGCATGGCCGCACGACATACATAATAGTATTTTCAGCCCTTTTAATCCCTGTAACTACTGGCCTGAGCGAACTGAAGCAACAGAATCCGGACAAACCATTAAACTGCTGCGGCAATTACCGATATCTCCACATTTGCACCTTTGGGCAACGCGGCTACCTGTACAAGTTCGCGTGCAGGCGCATGATCCGCATCGAAGTAAGTGGCATATACCGCGTTGATCCGTCCGAAATCGTTGATGTCGGTAACAAATACCGAGCATTTCAAGATATCCCCGAACGAGCAGCCGGCAGCCTGGAGGATTGCACCGATGTTCTTCATCACCTGATGAGTCTCCTCCTCAATCGTGCCGGAAACCAATACACCGGAATGCGGATCGAGCGGGATTTGACCGGAAACGTACATCGTACCACCGGAAATGACCGCCTGGCTGTAAGGACCGACAGGTGCCGGTGCATGCTCCGAGTAAATGATTTTTTTCATAAAAATTATTTGCTGACAAGACGGAATACGCGCATGAAAAAAACAGACGATGTAGTAAATGTAAATATCTTGAAAGTCATTTAGCTACTGAAAAGTCTGGGGTTATGTGGAAAGCCCGGAGGCTGTCCATTGTCGGCTTGCGCCGCCAAACAATATTTTTTCGGGGCTGTCTCATAAATTTTCCCGAGAAGCCGATTTCATTGATTTTGCTTTGCAAAATCAATGAAATCGGCTTCCCGGGAAAATACTCCCTGGCGGGGAATACCGCCAAAGGACTTGTGAGACAGTCCCATTATTTGCTCAGCCCCGAGGCTTTTTACACACCTTCATACTTTTTGCAAACCTCATCCTTATGAGGAGGCTTCAAATTATAATCTGCCGCATAGCGCCTGGGAAATACTCGCCAGGCTCCTCATGCAGGTTATTTTTGGCACATAGCCCCAAAAAGAAGCCCCTGAAACAGCTTTTGTCACTTGCCATTTCAGCCCAGCCAATCTCCCATCAGGTGTTGGTGCGTTATTCTTCCGCTCCTTCTACCTTTGAAAAAATTCTTCCACGATAGTAGAGATTCCCCTCGGCATCGTTATAAGCATGATGCAGAAGGTGACGTTCTCCGGTTACCGCGCAGGTAGCCACGTTAGGTGCGGAAATCTTGAAATGCGTGCGCCGCTTATGCTTTCTTTGCTTCGAACCGCGGCTTTTAGGATGTGCCATTTTATCAAATTTTCCCGGGGCATGAATGCAATAAATGCAAATTTGCGCCGGAAGTTAAACCATTTATGCTTTATCGTACAAATCTTTCAAATTTTTCCAGACAGGGTTTTCTTCGCTTGTTTCGTCAGTAGGGGGCTCGCTTTTCTGCTCGAGGAAACGGAGCATTTCAAAGTCGCAGACGGGCGGATTTTCGGCCGAACAGTCATAGACCTTAATCATTGGCAGCGAGAGGACGATTAACTCATATACATAAGGAGATACGTCCAGACTGGACGCTTCCGGGTGAATATAAATCACATCGGCATCTTCAGGCTCCACTTCCTCGCTGTATTTCACCACGAGTACCCGATGATCGGCAACTGGCAGGTGGATTGGGGCAAGGCAGCGGTCGCATTCAGTCTCTATTGTTCCGGAGAATTCAAAGCCCAAAGTCATCAAGCCAGGACGCTTGTCCAGCGTAAGCGTCAGCACGATAGCTGAGGCTTCGACCGGTGAATGCTCAAAGTGCTTGAAAAACTCCTTGCCCACGTGAAAAACAAATACATGGGCACCGTTATGCAAACCCTTAATTGGCAGGGAATAAGAAACTAAACCGTCCATGATAAAGAACGCTTTTCAAAAGTGAACGCAAAAATACAGGTTTTTTATTTAAAAAATAGCAGTTATACAGGATTTTACAATTTCACGGATTAATCCTTTACAGCCCCGCTGTTAAAAAATTCATACTGCCGGATAAAAATAAACCTGTTAAAATGATAAATATGATAAAAGAAAAAGAATTTTGTGAGCGTTTAATAGACTTGTTGCTACAGCTTAACGATGAAAAATCCTGACAACTAAATATAAGGAATGCCCAAAATCTCACACTTATTTTTACGCCCGAAGCAAAAAAACGATATCCGGTGGATATTATGCGCTTCCATGATCGTGGTTAATGGCGCCCTCCTTTCCCAGACCGTCCTCCTGCCCGGCGACCTTGCTTTATTGAGCCTGAATGCCAACAACCGCCTGTGCAATACGAGCGCCAACGATAACGATGTTATCAGCTTCGTCTGCTTCAAAGATATCCTTCCCGGGACAAAAATAGATATTACCGACAACGGATGGGAAAGGGCGCTACCCAACCAATGGGGAAATTCCGAAGGCTTCATTTCTATGACGCGTATCGGCCCTACAATAAAAGCGGGGACGGTGATTACCCTTCAGTTCCCTCCTATGGGTATGAATACTTATCAGGCGATTGCGCCTGATGCCGCATGGAATTTTGTCCAGGGTACCCTTAACCCCATCCATTTGAATTCTGCCGGCGAACAATTATACTTCATGCAGGGTGGGACCTGGAACAACCCCGATACCATCTTCCTTTTCCTGCACCGGGCGACTTATGAAGGCGGGCGTATCCTTTTCGGAGTAAACACTAAATCAACCTGGACGTCTTTTATCAACAACTCCCAGGAATCCGGCCTGCATCCCCTGGCTAAATGCCTGCATATCGCCCCACAGTCCGGCGCCTGGGATTTTCTTTCATACACAGGAGATTTATCTCCGGCTACCAAAGGAGCATGGGCCCAGCGCTTGCGGAGCGCTTCAAATTGGAAAACCTATACGGCCTGCTCCCAGATGCCGGTCCTGCCCACTGCCCTGCAGGTCCTCCCCGATTCTATCTCCTTCCATTGCAAAAGCTGCCGCGGCTGTGGCCCTTTCACCGATACCCTGAGCTTTAAGTTACCTGCTACCGGAGGTCCTTATAAGGTGACCCTTACTTCAGGAAAAGATACTATACGACTCTCAAACCTTTCCTCCAACAGTAAATCCCCGGTTTTTGTGGACAGTACCCGTACCATCACCCTGGCTGCTATCGAAGATGGCCAGGGCTGCCCGCTTAATTTTACCCCTATCCCGCCGCTGACGATCGAAGTGAGCAGGCCACAGCTTCCGGTTTCATCGCTCAACCTACCCGTTTGTGCACAGGCAGATGGAAATGGTGCTTTCCCACTCTCCGCTGCCGATACGGTATTCACTCAAAAAATCCCCGGATACCGCATCTCGTGGTTTCTGGACAGCACCCTCCGACAACCTATTGAAAACCCTGGAAGCTTTTCAAGCTCCAGCCGACCGGTTTTTGCTTTGCTAAGCGACGTGTTCTGCCCTTCCTCAAAAGCGGCAAAGGTAAATCTGGAGGTATTGCCGTTGCCCGAAGCCATTGTCCCTGCCAGTACCCGGCTATGCGGGCAACCTGTCTGCCTCTCCATACCCCTGCAGCTAAAAGGCAAGGCACCTTTTACCATGGCGTATTCCCTACAGGCACCTAATGGCACCTTACAGCCAGCGCAACAAAGCTTTAATAACCTCTCCAATACCTGGAACCTCTGCCTCCCGCAGCCAGAATTTCAGCGTGGCCTCGTCAACCTCCAATATCGCACCCTCACCGATGCCAATGGCTGCACAAAAGACCTGTCCGAAAAACGTACCGCGATCTCCGTCAGAATCCCCAGTATCAATGAAATCCGACGTACCCTCTGCCAGGGGGATGCAATTATCGTAAATGGGAAAGTGTATAACGAAAATAACCCGCGGGACTCCGTCCTGCTGCCGGGTGCGGCATCAGGGGGCTGCGATAGCCTTATCATAATTGATCTAAGCTACTACCCCCCACTCTCCGCTGGTCTTATCGGAGATACCTCTGCCTGCCCGGGACAGGAGTTCGTACTCAAATGGCAGCTCGAAGGCGGAAATTTATTCGACGTCTTTATTCGGGAAGATGAAGTGATTAAAGAAATACGCGGTGTAAAAAATGGCGACGAGCTACGTATCCTTACTTCGAAAAGCATTCTCCTGTCTATTGTCAGCGTCCAATCACAAGACAACCGCTGCGAAATACGCCCATTCAGCGCTTACGCACTAAACGTCAATAACCTGAATATCACCGCACAGGCTATACCTAAATTTGGTGGAACCGCCGTTAGCTGCCACAACGCCGCAGATGGCGAAAGCTCTGCCCGAGTTTCCGGAGGGGTCTCCCCCTACCGCATCCTCTGGAGCAATGGGGCAACCTCAGAAACCATATCCGGGCTCCCGGCAGGGATTTACCGCGTAACCGTTACGGATGCCAAAGGATGCCAGCATGCTGCACAGGCCACTGTTACCCAGCCCGCTCCAATTACCGCAAACTTAGAAACCGATATCAACCGGTGTGCCCAGGAATCCGGCCGGCTGGTACTCAAACAGATTAGTGGAGGCACAGGGCCTTTTTTATACGCCATCGCAGGCCAGGAGTTCAAGCGCCTGGAGCGCCTACCCCTTACCCTGCGCAATCTGCCTCCCGGTATTTCCATCCTCCGTATCCAGGATGCAAATAGCTGCAGCGCCAACTTCTCCTTCGATATCCCTCCCGTGCAACAGCTCACTGCCGATCTTGGCCCCGATCTGACCATCGCTTCCGGAGACTCCGTATTCGTCAGGCCACAATTCAACTTTAATCCGGTAAAAATCTCCTGGACCCCCCTGGTAACACCTTCAGCTTCCCGACCACAATACTATATTTTACGGCCTGCCCAAACTACTACTTTCCAGATAGAGGCGACCGATAGCAGCGGATGTACCGCCGTTGACGCACTCACCGTCTTCGTAGAACAGCGGAACAGCATATTCGTGCCCAATGCGTTTAGCCCCAATGGCGATAATATTAACGATGGGCTGGAATTTTTTGCCGGACCGGAAATCGCACGCTTCCGCTCCCTCCGGATTTATACCCGATGGGGTGCACAGGTATTCGAAGTCAGCGATATCGTTCCGGGTGACTCCAAAGGAATCTGGGATGGCGCTATCAACGGCCAGCCCGCTCCCCCGGGCGTATATCTCTATCAGATGACTCTTGAAGGCAAAGATGGAAAAATAACAAAGTTGAACGGAGATGTGGTCCTGATACGCTGACCCCCTTCGCACAAGACCCTTTGGTCGCAGGATACTGGCATTGAACCGTTGCAAAAATCTTTTCAGGCCATATATATGCTTTAAGTCATTTACATATCGCCTGCAAAACTCCAGGTTTATTTTTTCCAAACAAACGCATCCGGAGCCAGGCGCTTGCGGACGGCAGACAGGACCCCGGGGATCTCCGCTTCTTCCTGAAACTGAAACTGAACGCCAACCCGCGTAAATTCCGGCATCTCCTCCACGAATGGCTGAAAGCCCGCACCTTTAATCCGGTTTTTCAGCCGCTCAACATTGTCAGGGTCTTTGAACAGCCCAATCGCAATGATACAGCGCCGCGAACCTGACGGTGCAGCCTCCACTTTCGCCACTTCCTGCGGTGCTTCCTGTGTTGAAAGAACGTCCGGATCGGGTGGGGCAACATTCACCCGTGCCTCCGGCAATTCCACTTGTCGGCCGGGAAACAGGGGCTTTACACCTGGACTCAGCAGTAAATAAACCATACCTGCAATAAAAATGGACAAGGCCACCGTTGCGGCGAGTATACGGAGGCGTCGTGCAGGGACCGAATGCTGGACAGGTGTCGTTACCTGATCAACCTCCTGCGTCAGTGTACGCAGTGGGCGGAAACGAAGAGATGGAAGACCAAAAGTATCCAGGGAAATATTTTTATCTTCCGGCAGGAACTGAAGTTTGCCCTCTATATCCAGCCGCAGACGGCCAATTTCCGGGAAAGTTACCATTTCGCGCTTTTCCAGCACCTCGCGTACCTGAGAGACGAAGGTAGCAATTCTTTGAGCGGCGGAATCCGGGGGGATTTGCCGTGCGTCGCTGAGATACCCTACCAATAATCCATCGTTCGCAGCGAGATTTTCGTCAAATTCCACACGCAAACCCGGCGGGCGCAAGTCCCCGAGAACCTGATCCACCGTAGCCGGTGCATATATCGCCCTGAAACCGCCGAGCCCCGGGATCATGACAACCTCGTTCTCACGAAGCAGCAATACAATACTTTCCGCAACTTCTGTAGTTTTCATCCCTGCGTTTGTTTCTTTTGCAATCAGCACCGGCTAAAAATTCCCTTTCCGGCACATATCGTCAAGTAACATTTTAAATCAACATAAGGATTTTATGCATTCAGTATGCGCATAAACCTCCCCAATAAGCCCACTTCCCTGCAATCCTCTAAATATCAAGCAAAAAAAACACCTTCCTGGCAAAAACCAAAAGTTCCGGACTGAAAAATCGTATCTTAGCCCCATAGTTTTTTTTATGGAAGACCCGCGGAATTATCAGTTGCGCCTACTCTCATTTGCCGTCATCGCTTATATGTTGATGGCATTTACCTGGTGGACAATCCTGCTTTTTTCTAAAAACCAGGACGCTTTCGAATCCCGCCAGGAACTGCTCAGACAGGAAATGGCCGACCGGAACCTCCTGAACCGCAGCCAACCTTTCCAGGATACCCAGGCATTCCAAGCGCTCAAGCACCATTACCAACGTCAGGAGCGGATGATTATCGGCGAGGCGGCTGTGTTCGTCCTTAGCCTCGTCGCCGGAATTTGGTTTATCAACAGGGGCTATCACAAAGAAATGGTCGCTGCAACCCAGCGGCGCAACTTCCTCCTCTCCATCACCCATGAACTGAAGTCGCCCATTGCTTCTATACGCCTTGTATTGGAAACCTTGCTCAAACGCGAACTCGGCCGTACCCAGACCGAAAAATTATCCGCCAATGCGCTCAAAGATACCGAGCGGCTCCATCTCCTGGTCGAAAACCTCCTCCTTTCCGCCAAACTCGAAACTGCCTACCAGCCTGATTACTCGAGCGTTTACCTGCCGGGGCTGCTCGACGAAATCATCGCCAAACTATGCGATAAATATCCCGGCACCCTCTTCCCTACTGCGTATCAAATGAATATCCCCCATTGGTATGGCGATAAAATGGGCTTTACCTCTATCGCATTGAACTTGCTGGAAAACGCCGTAAAATACTCCAATCAGCCATCGGCCATGATTATTACGAGGCTTGCTTACAGTAAAAAACCTGCTGGGTTTGTCCTCCAGGTAGCCGACCAGGGCCCTGGTATCCCCGATTTGGAAAAACGCAGGGTATTCAAGAAATTTTACCGCCTGGGCAATGAAGATACCCGCAATTCGAAAGGCACCGGACTGGGACTTTACATTGTGGAACAACTCGTTAAAGCTCACCAGGGCAAGATCAAGGTTTCCGATAATTTCCCGAAAGGTACTATTTTTGAAGTGTTTCTACCAGAGCTGCCGCGCAAAGAGGCCGACAGGACATCTATCTGACCTTACATGCCTTTGTAACAAAAAAACCTACCGTTTATAACCTCACCCATTCGCCCGAAACCAGACAAAAGCCTTAAATACGATCAAATATGCGTATCCTGCTCGCCGAAGATGAAGAAAATATCCGCGAAGCCGTCAGCCTGAACCTCGAACTCGAGGGCTACGAAGCCGTGACTGCGAAAAACGGAAAAGAGGCTTTACGCTTGTTCCAGGAACAACATTTCGACCTGGTCATACTGGATGTGATGCTCCCGGAAATTGACGGGTTTCAGGTCTGTGCACAAATACGGCTCACCAACCTGGAAACACCGATCATTTTCCTTACCGCTAAAGACACCGCCGCAGACCGCATCGCCGGACTGAAACGCGGTGCCGACGACTACCTCACCAAGCCTTTTGTACTCGAAGAACTCCTGCTGCGCGTACAGAACCTCCTCCGGCGTAGTGGAAAGACCCTGGAAAACACCCCGGAAATATATGTTTTTGGCAATAACCGGATCAATTTTGTCACATTTGAGGCAGAAGGAACCCTGGGTAAGTTTAACCTCACCAAAAAAGAGGCTATGTTGCTCAAATTACTTATTGACCGGGAAGGAGAAGTTGTTTCCAGGCAGCAAATTCTACAATCTGTATGGGGATACGACGTCTTCCCGAGTACCCGGACAATTGACAACTTCATCCTTAAATTCCGTCGCAATTTTGAAGAGGACTCCCGTAACCCCATGCATTTTCATGCCATCCGTGGCGTTGGATATAAATTCGTCGGAAAATAATCCGCCTTTAGGCTGTACCTTTTTTCTTGCGCCTGGTTTTAAACATTTCCACCACCTCTTTTTCTTTGATGAAATCGAGATCAACAAAAACCGTTGAAACGAAGCGCTTGATATCCTGGTAATCCTTCCCGCGTTTATCCGTGTAGGCAAGTAATAAACGTTGTACGTAGGCCAGGGAATTTTCTTTCAGGCTCTGATTGAAATGCTGGTTGGCAAAAACACCCATATATGCCGGCATCAACTTGCAGATTTCAAAGAAATCGGCATAAGCCGTTGTTTCCAGATTTTGGATAAACTGATCGAAATAATGTCGCACGGTAATCCGTACGCACTCGTTGATCACTGACAGACCCTCGTGCTGGTTATAGAATACTTTTATCGCTTCCAGTGTCTCGGGCTGGTTATAGCCCGTTCCGTGGATTTCGTCAATCACAGCATAGAATGCGCTAAGTTCATCGTTCACCGATTGATCCACCAACTGGGACATATTGAGGTCTTGCTCAGGCCCGGGGAGGAGGTCGGAATGATTATGCAGCTCGAGGAGGAAGTGTAGGAACGATTCTGTGAAGTCAGGCACCGATTGCCTGATCCGGCTGAAAATGTCGGCAATTTCTGCCTGTACATCCCGGCTACCGGAGTACCACATCACAAATAACATCAGGACCTGAAGGTGCTCCTGCGTACCTTCGAAGGCCTTATTGCGCAGGAAGCCCATAATCGGCTCGGTAAGACTGGCATTGGATACCCGCAGGCCGGCACGATAGATTAAAAAATGCTTCAGGCTATTGAACAGCACCGGGAGTTCCGATGCAGTCTCGGGGAAACGCGCCGTTTCAAAATTTTCGTTGCGGAACTGGCGCTTATACCGCAGATACACGCTTTTGCGCTCTTCGACCGAACGGAATTTATCCAGCTTCTGCCCTTGAAGATAATACCGTATGCGCTTGTTCTGGATATTGTTGATCAGGTGCGTCACCCAGATATCGCTGCTGAGGGCAAACCCTACCTGGATAGACTGGCCGATCCGCTGTTTGAGTATTTCAAAATTAGCGGAATTACAGATGGCCAGCAGAATTTCCTGGAAGTGTTCTTGTGGGCGGACGAAGCGGTACGTTTCGTTAATTTCGCCCCGCAAAATCGAATACCCCAGGATTTTCGGAAGGAACAGTCCTTCGAATGCGGGGTCCTGGAGGATTAATTCGAGCGGGATCAACTGCAACGGGTCTTCGCTCGCTACACGGTTGTAAATCATGGCGATCCTTGGCTCAAAAATTTCCTTGACCCTGTTATAATCCGCTTCTTCTTCTGAATCCAGGTACTTCTCCAGGTCTTCAGACTCCTGGATTTCCCCTGCGAGCAGTTCGAGCTCGTCCAGGTAAGACTGGTCTAATTCGTACATAGAAGGCCATTTTAAAGGCAAACCTGATAGTGCAAGTCAGGGCACTACCAGGTTCACTAAATATCATAAATATAAGTATAGCCTGTTTCTACAAATGTAGGCGGAAAGCTAAGAACTTACAACACTTGTAAAAGAAAATATAGAAAACTTTTGTCCGGCATTACTCTTCTGCCGGGCTCTCCGAGGTGGCCCCTGCAGCTTCTTCTGCGGGTGTTTCCAATACTACGGGTGCTGCCGGAGCAGGTTTAGGGGCGGGTGTGCCATTCACCATCGCGTAGAAGGCCGCTTTCTCTGCCGCAGTCTGGGCAAAGCGCGCAGCGATCCGCGTCTCCTTCTTGTCCACCCATTGCTGATACTGTTCCATTGCGGCTTCCAGCGTCATCGCGCCTTTCTGTACGCCACGCATCAGGTGCTTGCGGAAGTAAACCCCTTTGAAGCGGAGGATTGCCTTTGCAGTTTCTGTTGGCTGGGCTCCTTTCATCACCCATTCAAAAGTCTTGTCCCGGTCAATTTCGATAGTAGCTGGCTTCGTCATGGGGTTATAAGTGCCCAGACGCTCGATGTACCGCCCATCGCGTGGGGAACGCGAATCGGCCACTACCAGGTGATAAAATGGGCGCTTTTTGCGGCCCATGCGCTGTAATCTGATCTTTACGGACATGTCGGTTAAAATTGTGTGGTTTGACCATACCTCTTTCCTTTGACGAGCAAACAAGAGGTTTTTAACGGGGAGCAAAGATAGCCGTTTTCTTACAATAAACCAATTTTACTGCTTAAAATATTCGTCCTGCCGCGAAAGGTGGGGAAATACCCCTTACATTCATTGGAGGTTTACCGATGCGGACGTTCGATAATCTCCGTGCTGTCCGTCCGGTAAACGACAGGGAGGCCAATTGCCTGCAATAAATACAGGATTATGGCGACCACCACTAAAAGAAGAAAAAATTTACCCGGCGAGATGCCCCCACGGGGGCTGTGGTCGCCGTTTGACGGGTCTAAGTGCGTTTTTGCCATCTTTTGACAAAGTTTTAATACCGTTGGACAATGGCCGGTGCCGCCATTCACATCAGACTTATTGTGGCTGGATCATCGCAGTTTATGAAAAGTAAAGGCGAAGCACTGGCCCGGGATCAGAATTCAAAGCGCAACCTTAAATTTAAACGTCTTGAAGTCAAATAGTTGGGCACAGCATACTGCTGGCCAAAAACCGTTTTAATCCAGGTATTTCCTGCCTGGTTTTGTACCTGCATCAAGTTGAATACCTCGAGGCTGGCCCAAGCGGAACGGGAAAACCGTAAAAAATGATCGGGTTTTCGCCTGCCAGGGTCCTGACGGTCCCACAACAGCAAGGAAAAGCCGATATCCACCCGATGGTAAGGATCAAATCGGTAAGTATTCCGATACACCGTATTATTGCCCCTCAATCCAAACGGCAGCCCTGTGCCCATCGTAAAATTCAGGTGCATCTTGAAGTTTTCGTTCTGCGGCAGATAATCCTGAAAAAAAATGGACATCGTCATCCACTGGTCGGTAGGCCGGGGTACAAACTGTACTGGTGTACTTTCTTCCGCACCGATTTCGCGACGCAGGTGCTGGACTCCGTTGAGCCGCTCCCTTGCCTGAAGGAAAGAGAGGTTGATCCAGGATTCGGCTCCGGGAACGAACTCTCCGTTCAGCCGGATATCCCAGCCTGCTACATACCCGCTGAGGTCGTTCTCGCCGGAATACCGGATACGTACATTCTCGATTTCATAGGACACCATATCCCACAGGCGCTTATAATATGCCTCGCTGATCAGGCGGAATTTTTTGGGGTAAGCCCTTCCGAGATAAAAATCGAGGGTAAGCCCCCCCACGATATGAAGTGATTTCTGGGCGAGCAAATCAGGGTTAACCGAACCATCAGGCCGCCTGAGCTCGCGGTAAAAGGGCGGTTGAAAATAATACCCCCCTGCCAGACGATAAGAAATATCGGTCTTGCCCTTTAAGGGTTTGTACAACAGTTGTACCCGTGGTGAGAAAAGAAATTCCCGGTTGAGCGACCAGTAGCCGCCCCGCGCCCCGGCCGATACCCGAAGCTCGTAACGGTCGTTGTCGCGATAAGAATACGTATGCTGGAAAAAAGCACTGAACCGATCGGACAATAATTCATTCCGCGTTTTTAATACGCTGAATAACAACACCTCACCCGGCACATCGGGAAGGGAGTACCCCGCAGAGTCCAGCCGCTCCCACTCGTTGATCCGGTCTTCGATGGATTCGCGCTGATATTTCGCATTCCATTGAAAGAAATGCCCCGCTGTAGCCCCCGCAACCTTTGGAAAAGTCTGTAACTCCCAGCCACCGCGGTGTTCGAGGTTCCAGGTGCGCAGATTCAGCAGGTTGCGTACATACTGATGTTGAGTGCCGGCACCCAACTCCGCAACCACTTCGCCAAAGCCCCCGCTACCGAGGTTGCTTTCAATCTGGCGCAGGCTGTAGTCCCCAATGATATCGAAGCGCTCCCGCTCGTCCGAACGGAAATCGGAGGCCAGGAATTTTAAAAACAGGGGGTTGCGTTTGCGCTCCGGCAGATACGTCAGGGAAACCCCACCCATGCCTGTAGTGAATAAATCCCGCTCCGAGCCCTCAAAAACGGAAAAGAGCTGCAGTGCGTAGTTAATCAGCCCGAAAGCCGTACTCCGTACTGCCGGACTGAACTGATACTCCGAGCGGTTTAAATTCCCGAGGAAACCCAGTTGGAGGTCGCGGGATATATCATAGGTGAGATAAGCCTGAACATCGGCAAAATTAGGCGTGTATTCACCCTCCACATCCAGGGTGCCAAGCAAATAGCGCGTGGTCTTGTACCGGGCCCCGATCAGGTACCTGAATTTGCGGTACCCCCCATCTTTGCCCAGTGGCAGGCTACCCTCCAAATGCCCGGAGCCCCCCAGGAAGCTCATCCCGATAGATGCCCGGAGGCTATCCGGCAATTTGTACTTGATATCCAGTACGGAAGACAGCTTGTCCCCGTAGCGCGCTTCAAACCCCCCGGAAGAAAAAGAAAGGTCCCGGATCAAATCGAGGTTGGGAAAGCTCAACCCTTCCTGCTGCCCGGCCCGGATCAACTGCGGCCTGTAAATTTCAAAATCATTGACATATACCAGATTTTCGTCATAGTTGCCCCCCCGGACGTTGTATTGCGAACTCAACTCGCCCCCGGTACCGCTGCTCGCCCCTAATGCGATATGCGGCAGCAGGCTCTCCAGGTTGCCGGTCGTACTGGGCAGCAATCTCATCTGTTCCATTCCTTCCCTTACCATACCTGCACCCTCAAGGCGGCTCTCCGTGACGATTACCTCCAGATCGGTATCCGAAGGTGCAAGCTGCACGTCCAACTGGATGCTCCCCCGCGCCGGGAGCGCACGTACGACTACCGGGGATTCCTTGTAGCCAATCCGCGTGAACACTACCGTGCATGCCTGACCAGCAGGCACCTGCAAAACATACCGGCCGTTTGCGGCTGACTCCGTAGAGGTATTCGTCCCTTTGATATAAATAGTCACAAAATCAACAGGCTCCCCGCTCACGGCATCCGAGACGATGCCGCTCACCGTCGCTTTTCGGTCTTCCTGGGCCAAGAGGCCCTGTATCTGGCACACACAGAAAAAAAGCAGAAATATAAATCGGGTCCTTTTATTCATTTAACGCAGTATCAATCGTTGGAAAATCAGGGCTCAAAGATCAGAATTTACTTGGTTCGGTGCCGATGGATTTCAACTCGCGGATCACCGAACGCGGGTCGGGAGCTCCAAATATACTACTGCCCGCAACCAGCACATCCGCTCCTGCCTGAAGGAGCGCTTCCGCATTGTGCAGCCCTACCCCTCCATCTACCTCGATCCGTACCGATAGGTTCTGCTCCTCCGCCATTCCGCGCAAGCGCCTGATTTTAGGCAGGGTTTGGTATATGAATTGCTGCCCCCCGAACCCGGGGTTGACCGACATGACGCAGACCAGGTCTGCTTCACATAAAATATCCTGGAGGAACTCCGCTGGCGTATGTGGGTTAACCGCTATCCCGGCCTTTGCCCCGCAGGCCTTTATCTGCTGAAGTACGCGGTGTAAATGTGGGCAGGTCTCGTAATGCACGCTGACGATGTCCGCACCGGCAGCACAAAAAGCTTCGACGTAGCGCTCGGGTTCCACAATCATCAAATGTACGTCCAATGGCTTGGTACACATTTGATCTACTGCCCTTACAATCCCCATCCCAAAGGTAATATTGGGTACAAACCGCCCGTCCATGACGTCCAGGTGCAGCCAATCCGCTTCACTATCGTTGACGATTTGTATTTCTTCCCTTAAACGGGTGAAGTCTGCCGCAAGCAACGACGGGGACAGCAAATGCTTTTTCATGGTATTCTCAATCAGGATAAACCCTCGAAATAACGGCTACCGACACGGACGAGACCTGGCGGGCATACCGTCTTTGCCCCCTCTGTTTCAATCTAATATTATAAAAAACCACCAAATGAAACAGGAGCTTTCAATAGTTATGCCTATATTTGCAATTAATAATAGCCAAAAATAAAAAAAACCGGCTAGTTAACTAGCCGGCTTTTCAAAAAGAGCTTTGAGAGGCTATCTACATACCAGGGAACACCTCTTTTGGCATTCCCGAAAAAATTCAAACACGAGATTTTGATTTGCAGTCAAGGAATTTATCATTGCTTGTGTGTCGCTCAAATTTAACGTTTGAGTTACTTTCTTCTGTAAGTCGTTATTTCCTTCTGACATTACAAAAGTCTAATTTATCCCGTCATCACCATAGTACATTTTTTACGATTACTGGAATAAAAACCATACGTCAAAAAAATATAAATTACTGATTTCCAAATTTTTATTTAAAAAATAATTGTTGTTTTCTGATTTTTTGGCGATTTTATTTTTATAAAAAGATTTTTTTCGTTTGTTTGTGAAAGGAAAACAGGCGATCCAAAAGATGGGCACTGTGCGATAACCCCCATAGCGACAACGTCTAATCAATAAAATCTTGATTATGGGCTACCACGAAAATAAATCAGGGCAATATTGGGCGATCTACCGACAACTGGCCGCCGGAGGCTGTCTGCTCTTCCTGATAGCCGGCTGCCAACCCAATGAAGCTGTAAAAGCTAAGGAACAAAAGGCAGAGGGCATCATCCAACGCTATCAAACCCTCCTTTGCGAAAAAGAAATGCTCGAACAACAAACCCGTGCGCTCTGGGATAAAGTCTCCAAAAGCCTCGACGCCCGCCTGCCGCTGGATATGCCGCCGGATGAACGCAGAAATATAATCAGTATCCGGAATACGGATTTGATTCAAATGTTCGAAATCTATCCCCAATTAGATACCTCCATTAAAAACCTGGTAAAGGAAGCAGGCGATCAGGACGATGCCATCGTAGTTAAGCTCCGACAACTCCGGACGAATATCGAAACCGAGGATATCAATTTCATGCACTTCCTCGCCGACGTGGAAAAACGCAACAGCGAGCAGGCCGATAGGTGGAAAAAACGGCTGGAAAAAGCGAAGAAAGAACCCTGCAACATCAAAAAGAACGAATAACGTCCGGTTGGTTGTGTAAAAAACTCCTGGCCTGTTGTTTGTCGGATTGCGCCGCCAAAATATTTTTTTCAGCGGCTGTCTCACAAATCCTTTGGCGGCGAAGGCGGCAAAATTCTTTTCACCCCCCCACCCTCTTCCGTTTGTCGGATACCTTTTGGCGGCCCCACAAACGAGCAGGGAAATTCACCGACCGTAATCCCTTTATATTTATGAAGCAAAGTAAATTGTTTGTTTACCTCGAATCCTTCTCGTCCCGCGAGCAGGAAAAATTCCGGCAATTCGTTCTTTCGCCCTATATCAACCAGCACCTGAAAACCCGGGAACTGCTCGAAATCGCGCTGGAACAATCCAGGGATGGCGCGCACCAGTATTCCCCGCGGGAGATCTTCAAAATACTCCATCCCGACGAGCCGTTCTCTGAGCAGAAACTCCACAATTACCTCTCCAGCCTTAAAAAACTCTTCCTGAAGTTCCTGGCTTATGAAGCTTTCGAACGCCAGAATTACATGGAGGACCTGCTTGTCCTGGAAGAAGCCAACCGGCGCAATTTATTTGACCTTTTCGGCAACCGCGTCAAACAACTTGAAAAACAACTCGAAGCCAGCCCTTTCCGCGATGAACAGTACAGCTATGCACTGTACCGCATAAACGTACAGCTCGGCTACCATACAGGCACCTTTGGCCGGCGTGCAAAAACAAATGTCACCCTCCAAAAAATGATGGACCACCTGGACCGGTTCTACCTCATCGAAAAGCTCCGCCATGCTTGTCACCTCACCGCACATTCCATCCTGCTGAACGTCCAGTACGATCTGGGATTCCTCCCACATATCCTGGAAGTCATTGAAAAAAAACCGGAAAGATATACCGCCGACCCGACCATTGATGCGTATTACACCATTTTGCATACCCTGCGCTACGAACGGGAAGAGTCCTATTATCTGCACCTGAAATCATTGCTCTCCAAACACTTCGACGAGCTTTCGTCAAATGCCCAGATTGACCTCTACCGATTCGCCAATAATTATTGTATCCGAAAGCTTAATACCGGCAACAACGCCTATCAGGAAGAACTGTTCGATTTATTTAAACAGGCCCTCGAAAAAGGCCTGCTCCTCGAAAACGGATTTATTTCAGAATGGGACTACAAAAACATCTCCACCCTCGGCTGCAGCCTGAAAGCTTTTGAATGGACAGAAATCTTCCTTGAAGATTTCAAGGACAAGCTCCCCGACAACTGTAGGGAAAATGCCTACACGTTTAACCTGGCCAACCTCTATTACCACAAAAAAATGTTTGGCAAGGTGCGCGAAACCCTGCTCAAAGTACAGTTCACAGATGTCAAATACCACCTGAATACTGCGTTTTTACTCCTACGCACCTATTTCGCAGAAGACGATACCGAAGCCCTCTACAACCTGCTCGACACACTGCGCATCTATATCCTCCGCAACCGCCAAATTACCACTGACGAAAAAAAAGGGTACAACAATTTCCTCAACTTCGCCCGCAAACTCGTCAATTACCGTTCTCAAGACGGCATTTACTACACCAGGCAGCCCATGTCTGAAAAAATCACAGCCCTGCGGACCAAAATCGAAAACACCCCCAATGTGACACATAAAAACTGGCTGCTGGAACAGTGCCGCACAAATCTGCAACCTGCCATGTAGGGTACGAACTATGCTTCCCGTCCCACGTGGGTTACCTGCCCGCTTTCCAGAATCGGCATCCTGCGAAAACGCAGCACCAACTGGATCGTGGCAAGTACGTCTTTCTCACAATAAAAAGAAATCCGCGACAGGTCGTTCTCCTCATAATAGACCCGGCCAACCTGGCTCCCGTCAATATCGTCCTTGGGCGATGGAAAATCCAATAGTGCCGCAAGTAGTTTCAACGAAGTGTAGCTCTTTTTATCCCCAAATTTCCAATATTCCATAGTGTCCAGCAAATGTAGCGTTTCCCAGGGTTTCTTGCCCGAAAGGTCCATCAATGCAGGAAAGGGTAATTGGTGGACTACCATTCTGCGGCAGAGATACGGAATATCAAACTCCTTGATATTATGCCCGCAAAGGTAATGCTTCCGCGGGTCCGGATAACGTTCCTGGAGCAGGGCATAAAAATCCTGCAGCAAAGCTGCCTCGTCGTCCCCGGCAAACGATTTAAGGCGTACCTGAAAACCCTCGCCATTTTTACCCTCCAGCAAAATCCCTACAGAAATACAAACGATTTTTCCGAATTCAGCAAAAATACCGGCTTTCTCCCGGTATAATATCGCTGCAACATCCTCCTCCGGCGAATCTGCCGCTTGCGCCCACTGTCGGCTCCGGTGCCTCCACAGTTCCTGGAAATATTCCGGCTGCTCTTCGAACGTCCGGTATGCCGAAACCGTTTCGATATCCAAAAAAAGGACTTTTGTCAAATCAACTTGTTCCATAATAAAGGGTTTATAATAGACTTGTCGTGAAGGAATCGCCGCAGGCTGAAAAATCGTATTTTGTGTGCCGGAAACCCCAGCACAGCATGCTGCTCGTTCCGGCAATGAAAAAGCCCGGGCAAAAAACAATTTAAAACGCCCGGAATACGTTCTATTATTGAATTTTTTAAATCAGAATACTATGTCAAATATCACAAAAAATTCTGGCAATAGCCAACAAAATACACTGCTCACCGTAGCCGCAATCATCATTGTCGCTTTACTCGCCCTCAATGTTTACCTCTGGGTCAATAAAAGCAAACAAACCCAGGAAAATACGGAGCTAAGTGAAAAAGTGGACGAAACGGAAAAACTGCGTGCCGAACTCGAAAAACAGTACTATCAGGCACTGACCGAGCTGGATAACCTGCGCGGCAGCAATACAGAACTCAATGACCTCATCGCCCAAAAAGAAAAGGAACTGACTGCACAAAAACGCCAGATCGAATCCCTCCTGCGCAATAAGGGTGAACTCTCCAAAGCACGCCTCCAAATCCAAAACCTCAATACCCAGGTACAGCAATATCTCGCTGAAATTAATCAGCTCCGACAGCAAAACGAACTGTTGAACAGCCAAAACTCGGAACTGTCCAACCAAAACGAACAACTCACTTCTAACCTGGAATCCGAGCGCCAAAGCAACCAGCAGCTCAGCGCCTCCCAAACCCAGTTGCTCAGCGAAAAACAGGAACTGGAAAAAACCCGCGAAAACCTCTCCCGTAAAGTGAATGCCGCCTCGGTGATTAAGGTCGGTAGCTTCTCCGTGACAGCTACCGATGAGAAAGCAAAGAAAACCCGCAAAGCTAAAAATGCCCTCGGCCTTGATATCTGCTTCAGTACCACGGCAAATGAAATCACCGATCCCGGTCAGGAACTCTTCCTCATCCGGGTAATCAAACCCAATGGCGAAACCCTCACCTCCGGCGAAATGGATTCCGGTGCCTTTGTCAATAATTTAAATGGCGACCAGCTCCGATACTCCCATTCCAAAGAAACCAACTACCAAAATAAAGCCGCACAGGTCTGTTCTAACCTCAAAGCCGGGGCCAACTTTGAAAAAGGCACCTATAAAGTAGAGGTTTATAACAAGGGTTTCCTCGCTGGTACCTCCTCGTTCTCCCTGAATTGAAACCTGCCAGCCGACTACCCCAGGGGATTTACCCGGCTTTTACTACAACAAAACGGGTCATTCCATGTTAGTAAGGGCTAATAAAATTGTAATGGACAACAACGCATCTACCCCTGGGGAATTCGTCAACCCCATTGATCCGGATAAGGTAGCCGAAAACCCGCACCTCCTACCCTATGCCCATACAGTAGGAGGTGCCCTCATTCAGCCTCTGGACAAAGGAAAAATCAAAGGCAGGGCGGTGGAAGCCATGTACCAGCAAACAGAAATGCAGCTGGATCAAATCCGGGCACAAATCGAACTCCTGGCTCGCCAAGCTAATAAAATCAAAGAACGGGTGTCTATCTCTGAACAGATTTACCTGGCAGAAATGGGCTTTGAGCCCCTGATCGGCTTCACCTACCACCTCTACGAACGCGATAATGGACAAAAAATACTCTCTATGGTCGGGCCAAAGGAATGGGGGCCAAGACCCCCTATGCATTTCATCGCCTCCGTAAGGATGCTCTCCGACCATACCTGGGATATCCTCAACGCCGACATGTAAAAGTCTTGCTTTAGCAGGATTTCAGAGCCCGTCTCATAAATCATTTTGCAACACTATACGGGACAATGTAAAAATGTGCGGTTGGTAAAAAGGATAATATTTTTTCAGAGCCGCATTTTCAACGATTTTGCTTCGCAAAATCGTTGAAAATGCGGCTCTGAAAAATTTATGGGGTTGTGTAAAAAGGCCGGAAGCCTTCATTTGGCGGCGTAGGCGGCAAAATACTTCTTACACAACCTCAGCGTCCTTATGAGACAGCCCCATAATTTTCACACAACCCCAGGAGCGTTAAAACGCCATTTTTCCCTCGTGCGACAGGTCAAATAAATTTAGATCAAGGCATTCTTCCCATAATTCCAAAGTTGCGGCTTATATTTATGCCCGCTTGGATTCTCCGGAAAATATGGGTTTTTCCGGCTATAAAAGAATTGTAAACTATCCGCTATGAATTTTTGGACCTCTATCCTGCTCGCCTATGGCGTTTTGAGTATCAGCCTCCTGCCCCTGTTCAAAAAAGCAGACCAGGCCCCCTGGAAAGCACTCGTGCCCGGTCTCAACCTCGCCGTATGGTGCCGACTGGTAGGACGAACTCCCCTGTACGCCCTGTGGCTCCTCTTTCCAATTGTGAATATTTTCATATATGCCGGCCTCACCGTGGATATGGCGCGGTCTTTCGGAAAACACACCTTTTGGCAGAGTGTCGTGGCGGTACTCTTTGCACCAGTCTATTTTGCATTCCTCGGGCTGAATAAAGAGGACAAGTACCAGGGCCCTGTACTTGAAAAAGAGCACGCGTTCCGCAAGCAACTCCAGGAGGCATCCGGCAACGAGCGGGCCCTGGCCAAATTGTACCAGGATAATCCACAGTTTATTAAAAGCGGACTACGGGAATGGGCAGAGGCAATCATCTTTGCAGTATTTGCCGCCGCTTTCATCCGTATGTTCCTGATCGAAGCATACGTCATCCCTACACCTTCCATGGAAGACTCCCTGCTGGTGGGCGACTTCCTCTTCGTCAGCAAAGCCCATTATGGCATCCGTATGCCCCAAACGGTGGCAATGATCCCCTTACTCCACAACCGTATCCCCCTCCTGGGACGCGAATCCTATCTCTCGAAACCCCAACTGTCCTACAACCGCCTCAAACCGCTCGAAAAAATTGACCGCAACGATCCTATCGTCTTCAATTATCCCGAAGGTGACAGCGTCTATGTCTTCCCCGGTCGCACCTGGAGTGTTTACGATTACCGCCGGGGCATCTCCGATCCCCTCGTAAATGCCTCAATACAAAGCGGACAAAAACCCCTGACCGTACGTCCAATGGATAAAATGGACCATTACATTAAACGTTGTATCGGTGTCCCGGGGGACTCTATCGAACTGCGCAACCAGGTCGTGTATATCAACGGCAAAAAAGCCGCGCAGTCCAGGTATCTGCAACATTTATATACTATCTCCAACCCCAATGGGCCTATCAATACACGTAACTTCCCCGAATGGGGTATCTCTGCCGAAGATGTGCGCGAAAATGCCGGGAACAAAATGTTCATCGTCCTGACCCGCGAGCAAGTCCGGCGCATCAAAGATATGGATCCGCAAATCGTGGTCGAAAAATTCCCCTACTCGGACTTGTACTCCTCCCCAACCCATCTCTTCCCCCATGACCCTGCCCACTTCAGCAGCTGGAAACTCGACAACTACGGCCCGGTCTATATCCCCAAAAAGGGAGCTACCGTAAAACTTTCCAACGGCAATATCGCCCTCTACCGTCGCGCCATCCAGGTCTATGAAGGAAATACCCTCGAAGAACGCGCCAATAAGTTCTTTATCAACGGAAAAGAAACAGATACCTATACGTTCAAACTGGACTATTACTGGGCAATGGGCGATAACCGCCACAACTCGGAAGATTCCAGATATTGGGGCTTTATCCCGGAAACGCATATTGTGGGCAAGCCGCTCTTTATATGGTTCTCCGCAAAAAATGGCATCCGCTGGAACCGGATATTCACTTCCGCAAATAAATAAACTTGCTGCCGCTAGACTTTTTGCTCCCGGCAGCAAATATTATTCCAAGGCGGGTGCCCCGTAAGTGTGGGGTTGTGCCAAAAGCCTCCGGCACGTCCTTTGGCGGCTTACGCCGCCAAATAATATTTTTTCAGAGCCGCGTTTTCAACGATTTTGCTTCGCAAAATCGTTGAAAACGCGGCTCTGAAAAGTACTTTTTACACAACCTCGGGACCCCCAAAGGACTTGTGAAGCAGTATCGAGGCTTTTCACATCCTGCCTATTGCTCGGAGTAAAAATTTCCATGGCGATATTCATCCAGGATCTTGCGCACAGTTTGGGTGAGATCTTTGGGAAGATGGTCGAGGTCAAACCATTCTGCCTCGTGGAATTTGTGGGTTTCCTTTGCCTTCAACTTGCCCTCCCATTTGTATGCTTTAAAATAGAGGACTACCCGCTGCTGGCCTTTACCGGCTTTATGCAATACATGTACCAGCCGAAGGTCTTTCTCCTGTAAGATAATCCCTGCTTCTTCGAAGCTCTCGCGGATCAAAGACTGCCGGGCGGTTTCGCCCTGCTCGACCGTGCCGCCTACGAGCGAGTAGTTCCCCCCATTCGGACGGGTTTGTTTCAGGAGCAGAATCTTGCCCTTGTAATAGAGAATCAGCCGCGCTTTGAGCGTAATCCCACGATTCATATCGCTGGTTTGAACCCGTCGTACCGGGTGGGTTGAAACTTCACTGGCGCACTGTGGTTTTTGAAAAACCGAATCGGGCAGATCAAAAACGACGCGTCAAAATTAGATATTTTTCCTGCACGTCGTTTCTTTTTGCCCCAGATAAACCGATAGCACCTAAACGTCGAAAATCCCTGGAATTAGGCTCGAAAAGCTACTTTTTTTGAAAAAATTAGTACCTTTGCAGTGTTAAGTTCCCTCCAAATCTCCCGAACAATTGAACCGCTGGCTACTTCGGCGCATTATTACAATAGATTAACGGGGTATTCCTAATTCACCTTAACCGTGTCGGATTTATGTACCAGGAGAGCGTACTCGATACCATAGGCCACACGCCACTGATCAAGTTGAGCAGGATTTGTGCGGGTTTGCCGTTTACTGTTTTTGGCAAAGTAGAGGCTTTCAACCCAGGCCACAGTGCGAAAGACAGGATTGCGTACCACATGATTTGCGAAGCGGAACGAAAAGGAAAACTCAAACCTGGCGGGGTCATTGTCGAAGCCACCTCCGGGAATACAGGGTTCAGTATTGCAATGGTAAGTGCCCTGAAAGGATACAAGTGTATCCTCACCCTCACGACCAAGGCCTCCAAAGAAAAAATTGCCCTGCTGGAATCTATGGGCGCCGAAGTCGTCGTCTGCCCCGTAGATGTCGAGCCGGAAGACCCCCGTTCCTATTATTCGCAGGCCGAGCAAATTGCCCGCGAAACACCTAATTCGTTTTACCTGGCCCAAAATTTCAACCACGACAACGCAGGCGCGCACTACCGCTCGACAGGCCCGGAAATCTGGGAACAAACACAGGGTAAAATCACCCACTACGTCTGCTGTGCAGGTACCGGCGGCTCTCTGTCCGGTACCGCCCGATACCTGAAAGAACAAAACCCCGCCGTTAAAGTCATTGCCGTTGACGCGTATGGATCAGTCCTGACCCACTATTTTCAAACCGGCAAGTATGACCGCGAACAGATCAAGCCATACAAAGTCGAGGGACTGGGCAAGAATATCATACCTGATAATCTGCTGATTGATTATGTGGACGAATTCGTCCAGGTAAACGACAAGGACAGTGCTCTGCGGGCAAGGGAAATGGCTAAAAAAGAAGGGCTCATGCTCGGTTATTCCAGTGGCTCTGCCCTGCAGGCGGTATTTCAGCTTAAAGACCGCTTCGCACCCGGCGATGTTGTCGTTGCACTTTTTCCAGACCATGGGTCCAGATACCTTGGAAAGGTTTATAACGATGATTGGATGGAAGAACAGGGATTTCTCAAAAATTCCCCCTCAACGGAAATCCCTGTACCACAGGTGGTAGAGAAAATTGAAAAAATAACGGCCCCAACTTCCCAAAACCCTGCACCGGGGCCGGCATCGGGTGCGATGCCCGGAGCCGCAGCCATATACCCCTATAGCTATGAAGCCATGAAAAAACGCTATCAAACCTACTACAGGACTTACCGCATCAAATACAAAAAATACCTGCGCCAGACTAAAGATACTTTCAAACTTTTGGGGCCAGGGGAATAACTACGGCCTGCTCAATTTTACAGGTCCTATCTTTCTCCCGCTATGAAATCATTCAAAGATGCAATCCTGGAAGGGATTCCCGACGAACTTCCCCCGTACGACGGATGTCGTAGCCACGCGTTCAGCCATGCACCCGTGCGCAATATAAAGGGCGTTCTGTCAAAAACAGAAAAAATCCTTGCCGTCCGGAATGCACTCAGGTATTTTCACCTCCGGCATCACCCCATCCTGGCACAAGAATTCGCACAAGAACTGGAAACCTTCGGCCGTATTTATATGTACCGGTTCAAGCCGGATTATCCCATGTACGCCCACCCGGTACATGAATATCCCGCACGCTCCCAGCAGGCAGCGGCTATCATGCTCATGATCCAGAATAACCTGGACCCTAAAATTGCCAAGCATCCGGACGAGCTGATTACTTATGGCGGGAATGGCGCGGTATTTCAAAATTGGGCTCAGTATCGCCTTACCATGAAATACCTCGCCGAAATGACCGACGAGCAAACCCTGGTCCTCTATTCCGGCCATCCCCTGGGGTTATTCCCCTCCCACACAGATGCCCCGAGGGTAGTTGTAACCAACGGTATGATGATCCCCAACTATTCCGCCAAGACCGACTGGAATAAATACAATGCCCTGGGCGTCACCTCGTACGGGCAAATGACGGCAGGGTCTTTTATGTATATCGGCCCGCAGGGCATCGTCCACGGTACGACGATTACCCTCCTGAATGCAGCGCGGTTAAATCAAATCGCAGAAAATGACCTTGGCGGCACGGTCTTTGTCACTTCTGGGCTGGGTGGAATGTCTGGTGCCCAGGCCCTTGCCGCTGTCATTACCGGCGCCATAGGGGTCATCGCAGAAATTGACCCGGCAGCTATCCGGCAACGACTGGACGATGGATACATCCTCGCGGAAAATATTTACTCCAACCTCGACACCCTGGTAGCAGAAATCGAGCGTTGCCGAAATACACGGAAGGCTGTCGCGCTGGTTTATCCCGGAAATATCGTGGACCTATGGGAAAAACTGGTAGAAAAAAACGTACGTGTCGAACTTGGCTCCGATCAAACCTCCCTCCACAATATTGACGATTTAGGCTATTGCCCTGCTGGTTTTACTTATGCAGAAGCACAGGAACTACTTGCCAGCGATAAACCAGCATTCAGGGCTGCAGTCCATCGAACCCTCCACCGGCACGTCCGTGCAATCAATACCATGACCGACCGGGGAATGTATTTCTGGGACTATGGCAATGCCTTTCTGCTGCAAGCGGGGAATTGCGGTGCCGAGGTTTGGAAAGACAGGCAGCAACAACAATACCGGTATCCATCATACGTAGAGGATATCATGGGGCCTCTTTGCTTTGACTATGGTTTTGGCCCGTTCCGCTGGGTCTGTGCCTCCGGAAATCCCGAAGACCTCCGCCAAAGCGACAAAATCGCGGCACAGGTTATTAGTTCTATGTGTGAAAATGCCCATCCGGACACGATAAAGCAGTTGGAAGATAACCTTCACTGGATAAGACATGCCGACGAAAATATCCCCATCGTAGGTTCCCTCGCCCGTATTTTATATGCCGATGCACAAGGCAGGATAAAGATTGCCACTGCCTTTAACCAGGCAATCTCTGAGGGTATTTTGAAAGGACCGATCATCCTGGGCCGTGACCACCATGATGTTTCAGGAACCGATTCCCCCTACCGGGAAACAGCCAATATTTACGATGGCTCCCGTTTTACTGCTGACATGGCAGTACAAAACGTTATCGGAGATGCTTTTCGCGGCGCTACCTGGGTGTCGCTGCATAATGGCGGAGGCGTCGGTTGGGGCGAAGTGATCAACGGTGGCTTCGGTATGGTGCTCGATGGAAGCCCTGCGGCTCAACGAAGGCTGCAAAGTATGTTGTTCTGGGATGTAAACAACGGTATCGCACGGCGAAGCTGGGCCAGAAATCCCGGCGCCATGAAAAGTGCCGAAATCGCCATGAAAGCAAATCCTGCCCTTAAAATCACCATGCCCAACCTGGTAGATCCGCAAATGCTGGACGCCATTGGCGGATGGTTTGACGAAAGTCCGCAATGAACGCAGCACGCATTGTGAACAGACAATGCCCAGCCTGAGAAGGGAAATTTTGTTGCTATGATTGACTCGTGAATAGTGGTTGCGTAAAAAGCCCCCGGCCGGTCATTTGGCGGCTGACGCCACCAAATAATATTTTACACAACCTCATGACCGGCCAGGGGCTTTTTACATAACCCCGGCCTTAATATCCTTGCTCTCTCTTAAAAAAAACTGAAGAAGCGATGCGAACAGCATCACCAACGCGCACCCAATCAGGTTAAGCCAAAGGTAGGCAATCTGAACCTTCAACACCCTTCCCCAGACGATGATTTGCCACTGATACTCATTGGCCATAAAAATGGCAACGACCAGTATCTCGGCTATGATAGCTGCTATAAAAACTGCGCGCCCGCCTACACTTTTCAAAAAGAACGCACTAAGAAAAACCCCCAGGATTACCCCGTAAAACAAGGAGCCGATAATATTGACCGCCTGAATCAGATTCTCAAATTGCTGGGCGAGCATCGCAAAAGCCAGCGCAATCCCCCCCCACATCACCGTGAACCACTTCGACATACGCAAATAATGTCTGTCACCGGCATCCTTAACAAAAACCCGTCTGTACACATCCACTACCACTGTAGTAGAAAGTGCGTTCAGTTCCGATGACGTTGAGGACCATGCTGCCGAAAAAATCATCGCCAGCAAAAGCCCTACGACACCAATTGGCATATAGTTGAGGACATACGAGATAAATACATAATCCGTATCTTTTACGTTTGCCTCGGCATTATTCGCCTTGATTAAGGCCTGGACTTCTGCCCGGATTTTCTTGTCCTCTTCCTGCAAAGACTGTACCTGCGATTTAGCCAGCGACATCGCCTCCTGGTTCCCCAGTCGCTCTGCCTGCACCATAGTACGGATAGCATCCTGCCTTTCCTGAAAAACCCAGTTTAACTGCCCTTCGAGCTCCGCATAGCGGGGTGCTAATCCACTCCTTTTGACCGCCTCCACGTTCGAACGGTTAAAATGTGCCGGGGGAGCATTAAACTGGTAAAATACAAATACCAGAACACCGACAAAGAGGATAACAAATTGCATCGGTATTTTCAAAAGTCCATTGAACATCAGGCCAAGACGGCTTTCCGTCAGCGAGCGCCCCGACAGATATCTCGACACCTGGGATTGATCGGTACCAAAATAGGAAAGAAAAAGGAAAGTACCCCCAAGCATCCCCGACCAGAAGTTATATCGGTTGGAAAGGTCAAATTCAAAATCCAGGACGTTGAGCTTATCCATTTTACCTGCGATGGATACCATTTCTGTCAAACTAAACCCATCGGGCAGGTTGAAAACGATTAAGACCGAGGCCAGTACCAAACCGAGTAGAATTACGACCATCTGCTGGGTCTGGGTCACGCTCACCGCTTTTGTCCCGCCGGATACCGTATAGACGATGACGATAATCCCCATAAAAAAGATCGTAGGGTTGAGCGCCCAGCCCATAATCTGCGATAAAACGATCGAAGGAGCAAGAATTGTCATCCCTGCGGCAAGCCCCCGCTGTACCAGGAACAGGACTGCCGTCAGAATACGCGTAGGCAGGCCGAAGCGGCTCTCCAGAAACTCGTAGGCTGTATAAACTTTTAAACGGTAGTAGTTAGGGATTACAAAGATGCTCAGCAGTACCATTGCGAGGGGAAGGCCAAAATAAAACTGAACAAACGCCATGCCGCTTTCATACGCCTGCCCGGGCGTAGATAAAAAGGTAATCGCGCTTGCCTGGGTCGCCATGATAGACAGCCCTATCGTCCACCACTTGAGGTCATCGTCCCCGAGCATATAGCTCTTTGCGCTTTGGACATGCCGCGTCTTCCATATCCCGTATCCTGCAATCCCTAAAAGGGTGGCGAGCATTACCGTCCAGTCTATTATTGCCATTTCGCTCAGATTAAAATCGAACTATACAAATACGCGCATAAAAACATAGAACGCCAGCATCAACAATACCTGGAAAATCAGTAAAAAGGCATACACCTGTTTCCAGGATTTAAAGACTGGCGGGCGGTCCTCTTCTTGAGCTATATTTTCCATTTGTTTAAGGTTTAGGTGATTTTCCTGCAGAAATAATATTTGCAAAAAGGCGGTATGCCCCCGGGACCCCTGCCGGAAGCTGACGGAAGAAAGCCAGACCCGTATAGACAAAATGCCCTTTTCCATACGCTGCGTATAACAACGCTCCATCCCTTGCCGGCTCGCCCGGGTCGTTACAAGACAAGAGCGCATCGTAGCGACCATCCCACTGTCCAGGAAAATACAACCCCCGCTCCTGTACCCAGCCATTAAAATCTGCAGGTGTAATTTTATTGGGGAAGTTCAGCAGGGGGTGTTCGGGCTTCAGGAAACGCATCTCGGCCTCTTCTACCGTAACCCGTTCACGGGACAGGCTCATCGGGTATGGGCCGATCTCGGCAACCGGGACCCTTAGCCCCCCGCTGGTATTGTATTGGATGACCAGGGTACCCCCTGCATTGACGTACTCGAGTAGCTTTGACTGGCCGAACCGGAGGTCTTCACGGGTATTATAGGCGCGTATCCCGGTGACTACTGCGTCAAAACGCGACAAATCGGTATTTGCCAGTGCTCCGTCCGCTACCAATGCGACATCATACCCCATAGCGCGAAGGCTCGCCGGAATGTCGTCACCGGCCCCTTCGAGATAGGCGATACTGCTCCCGGATTTTTCCAGTTCGATACGCACTGCGCGGCCCTGCGCATCTTCAAACACCGTCTGAACCGGAATATGATCATAATTAATCCGAATCAGGGACTGGCGGTAGGCCCGCCCGCTGACCGTTGCTACCGGGGTAATGGCTCCGTCGCTTTTTGCGGAAGGTGGTGTAAGCACGAATTGGAATACCGCATCTTCCCCTTTCCGCTTCACTTCAAAATTATGTCGGTTGGGTTCAGCCTTCCAGCCTGCCGGAACCTCCAGTTGCAGCTCTCCGGAAACATTATTTTTGCCCGCCTTAACCGATACAGAAACCCGCTGTTCCTTTCCATCAGGGAAAACGAATACTTTCCGTTCCAGCTTTACATACACGGGAGGAGTAACTTCGAAAGGTTGATACACCTCCCCTTTAACCGGATCTGTAAATTTATATACGACATCCGTTTCAAACGCCATTGGTATGCCTTCTACCACAAAAGAAAGTAGTGCCTTTAAAGGGCGTGGGGTTTCCGGTATGCCCCTTAGCTGCTGATCGTTAACGGTGTATAAGCCAAGGGAATGCGGTTCGCTCAGCCAGTAGGGATTGCTTGTCGCCATCTCTTTAGGCAGGACCAGGCGCGTATTCCATGTAAGCCGTTGATTGACGCGGAGGGGCTGTGCCAGGGTGGAGTCTGTATTAAAAGGGCTATATCTGACCTGTTCGATCCTGATTGGTGTACCAAGCCGCTGCACGACCTCGGCACGCAAGGTTATCGGGTCACCTGGTGCGGCACTGGGCTCAGTAGCCGTCACTTCTACGTATAAGCCGAGGCACGCCCTGATTACCTCCCGGATTTCTTCTGTTTTCGTGCGCTTCCAGAAACCGTCGGGAAGTTGTTCCATAAGCCGGTATGCTTTGACGAGGTCGGGCACGGAAGCTGCGGGCTTTGCCAACTGGAATTCCCGCTCCACTTTCTCCAGTAATTTTCCGATAGGTGCGCCACCGGGCACACGGGTCCAGGTTGTATTGATGCCATCAAAGATATCCGACGAATCCCCGGGCATATCCCCACGCAACAATTCGAGATAATCGCGCTCTGATCCCCTTACGCCGGCAGAGCCAAAACCCTGGCATTTATGCATACTCCGGCTCTCTGCGGCGATTTCCCCGAGGGATTTTCCCAGGGCTGGATAAAAACCCCCTACGTCCACCCGCACCAGATTGGATTTATCTGCCTTTTCAAAAGCCTCCTGGCTACCATAAAAAAACCAGGAAGTATTAAAAAATACCCGTTTAGGCTTCCACGGGCCAAAATAAGCCAGTTGCCCGGGGAAAGCTGCCGAATTACCTGCAAGATCGTAAGCTTCCAGCGAAAGCAGCGCAGAGGAAGTATGGTGGCCGTGGGTAGCCCCCGGAGAACGGTGGTCGAAGCGGTTGATCACCACATCGGGCTGCCATTTGCGAAATGCCCACACCACATCGCTGAGGACCTCTTGCTTATTCCAAATATTGAGCGTTTCATCGGGGTGTTTGGAAAAGCCAAAATCGTTTGCCCGGGTAAATAACTGCCTGCCCCCGTCAATACGGCGTGCAGCCAGTAGCTCCTGCGTCCTGATCAGCCCCAGTAGCTCTTCAATCTCCGGGCCGATAAGGTTCTGCCCGCCATCTCCGCGCGTCAGCGAAAGATATGCTGTGCTCGCTTTCACTTCGTTGGACAGATAAGCGATCATACGGGTATTTTCATCGTCCGGATGTGCCGCTACATATAATACCGAACCCAGAAAATTCAATTTTTTTACCGCCTCATAAATTTCTGCAGAAGAATATTTTTTCGGCACCTGTGCATCCATTCGCCCAAAGGAAACCAGTACAGCAATGGATATAATAATGGTGTATAAAAACGTGTTCCTGTACATAATTAAAGATGTTTTTTTCTGGAAAGCGTACAAATATAGCAACACTTCCTGCCTTTTCGGCAGCCCCTTCGCTTACTCAATTTAAAAAGTCAATAATAGACCTGCTTTTTATAAATTGCGTGCCTCAAAAATAGCAAAACAGATGAAGCCCGATAAATACGTTTGTATTCATGGTCATTTTTATCAGCCACCGCGGGAAAATGCCTGGCTCGAGGTCGTTGAAATGCAGGATTCTGCGGCGCCATTCCACGACTGGAACGACCGTATCAACTTTGAGTGTTATGCCCCAAATTCAGCGGCACGGATATTAGGTGAAGACGATCGCATCACCGAAATCGTCAATAACTACGTCAATATCAGCTTCAACTTCGGGCCAACGCTCCTTTCCTGGCTTGCTACTGCCGATCCAGGCGCCTATCGTGCCATACTCGAAGCAGATACAACTGCCAGACACCGATTTGGTGGCCATGGCGCTGCCATTGCCCAGGTCTATAACCATATTATTATGCCCCTCGCCAACTACCGCGACAAAGAGACCCAGGTCATCTGGGGTATCCGAGATTTTGAGGCGAGGTTTAAACGAAAACCCGAGGGTTTATGGCTCGCAGAAACAGCCGTAGATATCGAAACCCTGGAAATCCTTGCCCAAAACGATATCGCGTTTACCATCCTGGCACCCCGGCAGGCAAAAGCCGTAAAGGCACCCGGCCAGGCACAATGGCAGATGCTCGATTTCACCGGCGTGGACTGTCGCAGACCTTATCTGTGTAAATTGCCTTCCGGAAAATCCATCGCCCTGTTCTTTTACCATGGTGAAGTCTCCCAGTCGGTTGCCTTCAGTGGGCTGCTCAACGACGGGAAGCGCTTCGCGGACGCCCTCATGAACCATTTCGATGCAAACTCAGCACCCCAGCTCATGCACATCGCCACCGACGGTGAAAGCTATGGGCATCATCACCGGTTTGGCGAAATGGCACTCGCTGCGTGTATCCAGCAATTGCAGGAACGCGACGACGTCCAGCTCACCAATTATGGGTATTTCCTGGAACACTTCCCGCCGGATTGGGAAGTCCAAATCCACGAAAACAGTTCCTGGAGCTGCGTCCATGGCGTCGAGCGCTGGCGGGCCGACTGTGGCTGTTGTTCCGGCGGCCAGCCCGAATGGCACCAGCAGTGGAGACAACCCCTGCGGGAATTGCTCGACTGGCTGCGCGACCAGCTCGTCCCTATCTTTACCCGGTATAGCCTCAATTTGCTCAAAAACCCATGGGAAGCCCGCAACGATTACATCTCGGTCATCCTCGACCGAAGCCCTCAAAACGTGGATGCCTTTTTCGAAAAACACACCCTCCGGAAGCTGGAAAGCACAGAAATCGTCACACTGCTCCGACTCATGGAGATGCAGCGCAATGCAATGCTGATGTTCACCAGTTGCGGCTGGTTTTTTGACGAGCTCTCCGGGCTGGAAACCGACCAGATCCTTCAATATGCCAACCGGGCCATCCACTATGCAGAGCAGGTCTCGGGAACACATTTACACAATACCTTTCTTCAACGCCTCGAAACAATCCCGAGTAATGTATATAAAGACGGGTCGGTGAGCTACCTCCAAAATGTCGTCGCCGCCAAAGCTGACCTGGCCAGGGTAGGTATGCACTACGCCGTTTCTTCCCTCTTCGAAGAACATCCCGGGAAAAGGGGTATCTTCAATTATATCGCAGAAAGCGAGGTCTTCCATCGCAGCGAAGCCGGGATACAACGGCTGGCAACCGGCAGGACGCGCGTCGTGTCGCGCATCACCCGTTCCGAAAAACTATTCAGCTTCGCCGCACTTTATCTGGGGCAGCTCAATTTCTTTGGCCATATCTCCGTCAATATGCCGCCGCAGGATTTCGAACGCATCTCCGGCGAAATTACCGCAGCTTTCGAACGCAGCGATGTTGCCAGGGTAATCGGCTTGATGGAAGATTATTTCGGCGGCGAACGGTTTAATTTCTGGCAACTCTTCCGGGACGAAAAACGCGGGATACTCGAAAAAATCAGTGGGCAAAGTGCCAACCTTATTGATACGGCCTTCCGCGAAATCTATAATGACGGATACCAATTCATGACAGCAATCAAACTCAATAATATCCCCCTGCCCGAAGCCTACCAGAGTGCGGCCCTCTTCGTCCTCAATGAAGATCTGCAGCGCTTTTTTGCCAATGGACAGTTTAACCTAAGGGAGTTGAAACGCCTGTACCGCGAGTTCAATAAATGGGGCCTTGAGATTACCCGCGCGCCCGCGCTGCAACTCTCCGCAAGTGAAAGGATTTTTCATGAGATCCAGTATATTTCCGCTTTTCCGGAAAATGCACCAGAACTCCTCCATACCCTCAACCAAACCATACGCCTGTTGAAAAGCATGGATATAGAAATCAATTACTGGAAAAGCCAAAACCTGTATTTTTCACTTCTATCCGCAGAGAAATACCATTTACTGCCCCAGGATGCCATCAACTTGTTTCTGGAACTCGGACAACTCCTCGGTATTGCCGTACCGACAGGATTGGAATAAAATACGACGAAAACGCCGCACCCTACTCTTTTCGTTGCCTGATCAGCATACGGGGAAAGGCAAGCCCTTCACCGTTCATCGGGTCTAAGACGAGGGTATCCCTGCCCCTGCGCTCGAGGGTATATTGCTGAGCCTTTTCCGTCAGGCGTATCACAATTTGACTTCCGTTTTTTCGAAGCCTCCAGTCGCCCGTTTGCCGTAAGCTATCCAGCTCAAATTGAACCCTTCCCCTTTCCAAAAATCCCAGCCTGGCGAACTGAAGGCCCGACATGATGCTCTCCATATAATTGCGTTCCGCGAAACTCGCCCCGCGCAAATCCATTTCATTGCGGATGGAAGGAAGGTCATACCCCCAGTTATCTATCAGGTATTCCTTCACTTCCCTGCGCTGACACCCGAAAAGTACGAGGTGCATCAGCAAAATAATCGTGTAGGTTTTACGGTCCATTGGTACTGGTTTATCAGGTGTTAAATTTAGCGTAAATGCGCCGGGGCGACCTGTCCAACCCCGCCCCCGCGATACCGATTATAAGCGCGTTGCAACAGACCGTACCGGGCTACCCTTTCCATTCCCCTGTCGAAATGACCCTCAATTTGATTCTTTGACCACCCGCACAATCCTGCTGCGGTAGTCCCGGGGGGCAATACCGGTAATTTGCCGGAATTGTTTATTGAAATGGGACAGGTTGTTAAACCCACTCTCATAGCTGATGGCCGCAATATTCATTTCCCCATTTGCCAAAAGGCTACAGGCATGCGAAATACGGATTTCGTTGACAAACTGCACAAAAGTCTTTCCCGTCAGCTTCTTAAAAAATCTACAGAACGCAGGTACCGTAAGGTTGGCCTGGCTTGCAGCAGCTTCCAGCGTAACCTCCCGCTGAAACTGACCCGTAACATACTCAAAAATACGTTCCACCCTTTCATAATGCTGTGTATCTACCGGCAAAGCAAATCCCTCCACCTGTAAAGGCCGGTATTCTGGACTGCGGGCAAGGTCCTGTAATAACGTCAGTAAGCCCAGCAACCGGTCCAGTGGCTCCATATCCATCATCGCGTTCAGGTGATGCCCGGCTTCTGCCTTTGTATCCCCATAAAAAACCACACCATGGTCTGCACGTTCAAATAAACTTCGGACTTCGGCCATTTCCGGTAATGACCAAAATACCCGGCCCAAAAAATCAGGCTGCATCTGCACTACGATCTCGGTATGGCTCTCCGATAACTCTTCTGAAAAACTCATGTGCGGAAGGTTCGGGCCAAGCATAATCAAATCGCCCTCTTCAAAATACGAAATATGGTTGGCGATATGCCGTTTCCCCCGCCCATGAGATACATATACGATTTCATATTCAGGATGAAAGTGCCAGAACGGCTTCCCCCCCACCTGCTCTTGCGTAAATCTTTTTATTGAAAAAGAACTGCCAAATTCTGGCTGAATTTTTTCCAAATATGGTTTCATTGTTCTATATTTGCCATGCTTTAGGGAATATATTTGCTGGCAGTCACTCAAAAGCATGTTTTCAGACTAAAGCGTCAAGAAAAAATTAAAGCAAAAGTTAAAATTCAGCATTGTTACAAATTTTTTTCTAACTTTGCTTTATCAAGACAAACCGATAATAATATTAGATATAATATAAAGATTTAACTGGGGTTTAGTTTTACTTAGGGCCGAAACAGATTATTGTTTCGGTCTTTTTTTTTCTTCCAAAAAACCTTTCTACTACGCCTGTTGCAGGGAGAGTCGGCGAGGTAGGAAAAATGACCGCTCGTTCGTCCGCACAATAGTTTTCTGCAAGTACAGGCCATACGAATGAAAAAAGCACTGTGTGTGCAAAAGGCGTGATTCATATCCCGCGATATTCCCTTCAGGACAAATCCGATGAAAATTGGCTGTACACAGATGCCCAGGTCCTACTCGGTAAACCTCCATTTGAAGCCCAGCCGCAACCCGGAGACCGGCGGCCAGGGATGGCCCGGCACCTGGTACAATAATTCTCCCCCCAGCAATACCGAACTCAGGTTCTCCCACTTCACAAACGCACGAAATTTCGTGACTTTCATATTAAAAAAGACATCTACTTGTGGATAGAAGAGGATTTGTTCCCGATCCTGCAGATGGAACTGCCCTGTAAGCGGAAAATACTGATCTGAATAATAATTACTTGCATAACGCAGGTCAATACCGAGCCTGGATTCCATAACCTTAAAAATGGTGCCCTGGAAATAAAGGCTATGCTTACCAAATAACGCAGGAAGGCGGAGTACGTCCTGCCCAGCCGCTTGTAGCGTGACCTGATTGTCGAGAAAAATTTTCCAAAACCGAAAAGTATTGCGTATAAACACCTGCCCCACACTCACCGGCGTAGCCACTTGCCGGGCGATGGCAGCAGTATCAAAATAAATCAGGTTATTTATTAAATGCGCAGCAGCACCAAGCTCAAGCTTCAGGGATGGGAAGAAAATTTTCCCGGACAAGTTGGTCTCCAGGGTCTTGTCGAAAGTATTCTGCCAGACGGGGATCTGGGTCACAAAAAGCTGCTCCTGGATCAATGTAGGCGAATATAGCTGGTTGGTGAGTTCTGCATACAACAACAGGTGCTTGCCCAGGGTACCCGCCAGGGATGCGTTCACCTGATAATCGCCTGCAGAGCCCAGGATACCCAGATATGCTTCCCCCCGCAAACGGATATTTTTCAGTGGCTGGATTGCAATATTTCCCCGTAAAAAAACTTCCTGCAAACTGGAATCCAAAGGCTCCTGTCCGATGCGGTGCATGGTATGGACAATACCAAGCTCCAGCGGAAAACGGTCATCAGTGTGCTTATCCGATCCTGTTGCAATTAATTTGATTTGATTTTCCAGCTTGTCGTGTGACAGAAAGTGCCGTACCCCACGGCTATCCGTTTGAAAACCGCCATAATAAGCGGCATCTGTTGCAGGAGCGGGATCAAAAAATTTATATGTACTACCCCTGAACCCAATTTGATGGCTCAGGAGTAATTGTCGTTTGGAACCCTGGATACTATCACCTGCCTGCCTGCCCAGCGCATAATACTGTGTATATAAAAATTCCTGATGGCGTTGCCGGGTTCCGGCAGTACGTAGGTTTACCGGAGTCGTATTCGGGGTAAAGAAAGCACCTTCGCGTACAGGCTCTTCCAGAATACCCCCATTATCGTCATGTTCGAACTTATTATCGGAGAAAGCAAAAAATGCCTGATACCGCCCACTTTTGCCCTGCACCCAAAATCCGATGCCAAATGCCGTATTCCTGCCCCGCTGGTTGGGAAAAAGCGTACTCGATGCCGTATGACTAAGCCGCTGATAATCAATTGAAATATTCAACCCATTGGCAAAATTCCGACTAAACTGCAACGAAAAGCCCCCATTTGTTTGTTCTGACCCCCGATTAAAGCCAACATTGGTAAAGGCACGCTGAATTTTATAAAAAGGCAGGCGGGAAGCTGGCAGCATATACAGATCGTACTGATGCAGACCGGGATCAAAGCCACGGCGTAAGCGTGGGGCATAGACCAGTGCCTGGTGCGCCGATCCCGGTATGCCCAGATTCTTATAATCCTGCTCGCGCCTGCGTACTGCATCGTATTGGTGTAGCCAATTGTCGAGAAGCGTATCGCGGAAGGGATAAACCCTGCCGTAATCTTCTGAAAAAACATAAAATACGGGGAAGGTATCCGGCTCTTGCTGCTCCTGCTGGATAGGCTGGGCCCCTTGCTGCCCCCTGGGCGGCGGGTTGAAATTACCTTGTCCACCAAAATCAGGGCGCTGCCCCATCGTACCGACACACGGGAGCAGCAGCACTAAAAAAACAACCCACCCCGAAAACGCTGAAATTCGCAGTGCCGGCATTTATTACATTTCAAGGATCGCCGGGCTCATGCCCATAGTGGAAAATCCCCCGTCGTGATAAAGATTCTGCATCGTCACCATGCGCGTAAGGTCGGAAAACAGTGCCACACAGTAATCGGCACAACTTTCTGCCGAAGCATTGCCCAACGGCGACATCTTATCGGCATACTGGAAAAATTCTTCAAACCCTTTTACCCCTGATCCGGCCGTCGTACGGGTAGGCGACTGGGACAACGTATTCACCCGTACCCCTTTCCGTGTACCGAAATGATAGCCAAAACTCCGGGCGAAAGATTCCAGCAGGGCCTTTGATTCTGCCATTTCGTTGTAATCCGGGAATACCCGCTGTGCGGCGATATAAGACAATGCCAGGATAGAGCCCCCCTCGTTCATGGCATCCTGCTTCCAAAGGACCTGCATCATCTTGTGAAAGGAAACAGCAGAGATATCGAACGTTTTTAACATCCACTCATGGTTCAGATCGGTATATGCGCGTTTCTTCCGCACATTAAGCGACATGCCGATGGAATGCAGTACGAAATCCAAAGGCCCGCCGAGGATTTCCACGGATTTGGCGAACAGGGATTCCAGGTCTTCGATACTTGTCGCATCGGCAGGGATTACTTCGGCACCGGTTTGCGCGGCAAGCTTTTGGATTTCACCGAAGCGCATAGCTACCGGCGCATTGGTCAGGGTAATCATCGCCCCTTCCTCCACACAGCGCTCTGCCACTTTCCAAGCAATAGACTGCTCGTCGAGCGCACCAAAAATAACTCCTCTTTTTCCTGATAGAAGATTGTTTGCCATAGATGAAAAATCTGTAAAATTTTAAAATATTCCCTTTTTAGTTGTTTTTCCCCTTCAACAGCTCCCGCGCATTTTCCATTGCCGATTCCGAGGGTGGGTTCTGACTGAGCATAACTGCTATTGCCCGGACCTCCTCCGCACTATCGAGCGCTTTGACCCTCGTTATGGTTTTTTCGTCATCGAAACGCTTATACACAAAAAAGTGCCTGTCGGCTTTTGAGGCAACCTGCGGGGAGTGTGTAATGGTTACCACCTGGTGTTCGTTAGACAAGCGGCGCAGGATTCTTCCCATTTTCAATGCAACATCGCCGGATACTCCAGCATCAATTTCGTCAAAAATAAGGGTTGGAAGGGGGATAGCACTTGCCACCAGGGATTTTGCGACCAGCGCAAGCCGGGATAATTCGCCGCCGGAGGCGACATCGCGGATCGGCAGCAGCCGGCTCCCGCGATTGGCGGCAAATAAAAAATTCACCTCATCCACGCCATTCGGCCCCAATACCGGCGAATGACGGAATTCGATGTGCAGCTGCGCGTGTTCCATTGCAAGTTGGGAAAGCAGCCCGACGATATCCCGGGAAAAAGCCTCGTGAACGGATTTTCGCCGTTCGCTCAGGTGAGCAGCCAAACCTTTGAGCGTGCTTTCCTGTGCTTCGATTGCTTTTTTTAATGCCTCCGTTTCTGCGCCAAGATCTGAGAATCCCCCCAGTTGGCGTTCAAAGTCCCTCATCAGGTCCAGAAGCTCGCCAATCGTATTAACCCCATGCTTTTTCTGCAGGCGGTAGATCAGGTCCAGTCGGTGTTGTATCTGTGCGATGCGCTCCGGATCGTATTCGGCGCTTTCGGCCACCTGCTCCAGTTCATTGGCAATATCCTGGAGTTCCAGTGCCTGGCTGTTAAGACGGGCGTAAAGTACCGCAACCCGTTGGTCGTAACGGCCAATCGGCCCCAGGGCATAGCCGACCTCATGCAGTTGACCAAGTACAGCCATCTCCTGCTCTGCCAGTTGCCGGAACGCCGCCCCTGTTACCCGCTTGATTTCCTCCGCATGGGTCAGGGAGCGAAGTTCTTCCTCTAAAATAGGTTGCTCCTCTGCCTGCAAAGCAGCAACATCTAACTCTTTAAGTTGAAAGCGCAGAAATTCCGATTCCCGCTCCGCACGCCCACTGGCCTGCAGCAGCCCTTCCAGCTTTCGCTGGTTGGATTGAAAGTCGCGGAAAATAGTGCGGTATTGGCTGAGGAGGTCTTTATTTTCGGCAAGTGCATCGAGCATTTTAAGCTGAAAAGAGCTATCGTGGATATCCAGCGTGTCGAACTGTTGGTGGAGGTCCACCAGTTCGGCACAGATTTCCTGCATGAGCTTGAGGTTGACCGGGGTGTCGTTGATGAAACCACGGGATTTTCCCGAGGGCAGGAGCTCCCTGCGCAACACCAGGTTATCGTCGTAATCAATATCATTTTCCTTAAAAAAATCGTGCAGCTCGTATTCCCGGATATCAAAATACCCCTCTACCACACATTTTTCCTGTTCATTCAACAGGGTTTTGTTGTCGGCACGATGGCCCATGATCAGGCCAAGGGCACCCAGCAGAATAGACTTCCCCGCCCCCGTTTCGCCCGTAATAATCGTCAGGCCATCTGCAAAATGCAGGTCCAATTGGTCAATTAAGGCATAATTGCGTATGTATAGCCTTTGGATCATTTTTATTTTGCTAATCCATTATAATGGTGTAAAAAGGGGCGGAACAAGGAACACCCGGGCGGGTATTTCCCTGGCTTTTTCCCCGGGGCAGCCACAGGAAACCCGATCTGGGCTTTCTGTGGCGTCCCGAAAGCAAAAATAAGGGATTTACGACATAGCAGGAAAGGAAATTCGGCACTTTTGCAAATCAGTTGCAAAGTTCAGGTGCCCGCCCCAAAGGAATTGTGTATTTTAGCGCATGTATCCGAAGTGGACCGCCATGATTATAGCACTTTAATAAAATGAAGCCTGCACAATGAACCGAATACCGCTTTTTTTATGCGCACTCACCTTCTTCGCCGCCGCTTGTTCTAAGCATGCCCCGCAAAAAGAAACATGGCAGCCGCTCGACCTGCTGCCCAACGGCATCCCGATAACCATACTTGCACCAGATAGCGCCACTGTGAGCGTCACCCGGGTCGGTATGGTCGAAGATGTCGCCGTCCGCAAGCCATCCGAACGCTATGGGCTGCAAATTTACATCCAGCCAGTGTTCACCAACGACCTGCCCGCACTTAAATCCAACCAGGTGGAAGAAGTGAAGAGTACCGCCGAGTTCCAGAAAATACTGGAAGAAGATGAAAATGGGTTTGTATTCAGCCTGCGCAGCGGAAGCTCCGAATACTACAGTTTTCGCTACATCCATCTGCAGGCAGACAAAGAGTACGTGTTTACAACTGCATTCAATGAACAGCTCACCCTTGAGGAGGCAAAACGGATCATGGATGCCGTGAAAAGCGGTTTAACCCGAAATTAGGCTTTTCGTCAGGCCAGCTAAATCATGCACGCGAAAAACGCGCTTCTACTTCATCCCAGTTGATGACGTTGAAGAAAGCCTCGATATAGTCCGGCCGCCGGTTTTGGTAATTGAGGTAGTAAGCATGTTCCCAAACATCAAGCCCGAGGATTGGTGTCCCTTTTTGCTCGGCGATATCCATAAGGGGGTTGTCCTGGTTGGGCGTAGAGCATACAAACAGCTTCTTGTCCCCGCCCACACAAAGCCATGACCATCCCGACCCAAAACGCGTTGCAGCGGCGGTGGAAAATGCTTTGCGGAATGCTTCGTATGAACCGAAATCTGCCAGGATCGCTGCGTGGAGCGCAGAGCCTTCCTTGGGCTGTGGACCTCCGTCGGGCGACATAATCTCCCAAAACAGGTTATGGTTGTAGAAACCGCCACCGTTATTGCGCACCACCATCGGATATTTGGAAATATTCGCCAGGATCTCCTCGATGCCCAGGTGTTCCATTTCGGTCCCCTGAATCGCAGCATTCAGGTTATTGGTGTAAGCGGCGTGGTGCTTGCCGTGATGGATTTCCATCGTGCGGGCATCCACGTGCGGTTCCAGTGCATCAAATCCGTAAGGAAGATTCGGGAGTTGAAAAGCCATGATATGGTTTTTTAGATTGAAGGAATCGTTTGTTAAAAAAACACGTCAACGAGGTTGTGAAAACGGTGCTCTTGCTGCCAAAGACGGCCCGCACCACCAAATAACATTATTAACGAACGCTGTTTTTGCTGATTTTTTTAAAATATTATGTCGTGCTATGCAAAGCACTTTTTCTTGCACAAACATTCGTTATTTGAAACGCAAAGCTGCTGTTTTGGTTTAGGCTGCCAAAAAGGAAAAAAATTTCGGGTATCAAAAAATATTGCCCTAATTTTATGCGGACTTTGCAGCCTAATCGTTATTAAAAGGTCAAAAGTCTCTTCACTGCTTCATTCATACGCTACAAACTATTCTGATTCAAAAAACTATGGAATTTCGCAAAGAAAAAGACAGCATAGGCTATGTGGATGTCCCTGCCGATAAATACTGGGGTGCACAGACACAACGGGCTTTCGTGAATTTTAAGATAGGCGGCCACCGCATGCCTCAGGAGCTCATCCGCGCTTTTGCCATCCTCAAGAAGGCTGCCGCACTCACCAACTATGAAGCTGGCATACTGCCCGAAACAAAAAAAGACCTGATCGCCAGGGTCTGTGATGAAATCCTGGAGGGCCAACTGGCCGACCAGTTCCCATTGGTGGTATGGCAGACCGGGTCGGGCACCCAAAGCAATATGAATGTCAACGAAGTGGTCGCCAACAGGGCACATGTGCTCACAGGTGGAACGCTTACCGACGAAAAAAAAGCCCTGCACCCCAACGACGATGTCAATCAATCCCAATCTTCGAATGATACCTTCCCCACGGCCATGCATATCGCCGCCTACCAAAAACTGGTCGAGGTAACGCTCCCTGGGCTTGAAACCCTCAGACTCACGCTTGAGGCAAAGGCAGCAGCATATATGGATATTGTGAAAATCGGGCGTACTCACTTCATGGACGCTACCCCGATTACCCTCGGACAGGAAATCTCGGGCTATGCCGTACAGCTCAAAAACGGGATACGTGCCATTAAAAATACGCTTCCAAGGATAGCAGAACTGGCACTCGGAGGCACTGCGGTAGGTACCGGGCTCAATACCCCTCCCGGATATTCTGAAAATGTCGCCCGGCATATCGCTGCCTTGTCCGGACTGCCTTTCGTCACTGCCCCGAATAAGTTTGAAGCGCTCGCTACACACGATGCCCTCGTAGAAGCACATGGCGCGCTCAAAACCGTTGCCGTTTCGCTGGTGAAAATCGGTAACGACATCCGAATGCTCTCCTCGGGCCCCCGTTCCGGTATCGGGGAAATCATCATTCCCTCCAATGAGCCAGGCTCCTCCATCATGCCCGGAAAGGTTAACCCTACGCAGTCGGAAGCCCTTACCATGGCTATGGCGCAAGTCATCGGTAATGATGTAGCAATAAATATCGGCGGGATGAGCGGACATTTCGAACTCAATGTCTTCAAACCCCTCATCATTTTTAATTTCCTCACTTCCGCCCAGTTGATTGGCGATGCCTGTGTGAGCTTCAACGATCACTGTGCAATCGGTATCGAGCCGAACCTGCCGCGTATCCAGGAACAGCTCAATAAATCCCTGATGCTCGTCACCGCGCTGAATACCCATATCGGATATGATAATGCGGCCAAAATCGCAAAAAAAGCGTATGCCGAAAATACTACCCTCAAGGAAGCTGCCCTCCAGCTGGGCCTGTTGTCCGCAGAACAATTTGACGAATGGGTGAAACCCGAAGATATGATTTCTGGAATGGGCGGATAATCCGAAAGGCTGCCGCGAACGGATTTCTCCGCTTTTACACGAAAAGTATCAGGCTGATCAAGCTTCTTACTGTAATGGCGGGAGCTTACTTCAGCCTGCTGAGGTCCCATATCTGGCACCATCCCCGAAGGCGGATCTACTTCCTGGTATCCTTGCTGCTCTTGCTCGGGTATGCACTTTGTTTACCCAAAAGATTGTTTGATGCCCCCTTCAGTACGGTCATCGAAGATCAAACGGGACGGCTGCTCGCTGCCAGGATCGCCGCCGATGGCCAGTGGCGTTTCCCCGAACCGGACAGCCTTCCGGAAAAATACGTTCTTGCATTAGTGGCGTTTGAAGACCAGCGTTTTTTTTATCATCCCGGCTTCGACCCTCTGGCTTTTGGCCGGGCAGTACTACAGAATCTGCGCAGCCGCAGGGTCGTAAGCGGGGGCAGTACGCTAAGTATGCAGGTCATCCGCCTGTCGAGGAAGGGCAAATCAAGGAATATCTCTGAAAAAGTCGCCGAGGTAGTTTTGGCTACCCGCCTCGAACTGCGCTATTCCAAAAAACGTATCCTGCGGTTCTATGCGGCGCATGCACCCTTCGGCGGCAATGTCGTCGGGATTGAAGCTGCTGCTTGGCGGTATTTCGGGAAGCCGCCTCATTTCCTGTCGTGGGCAGAAGCAGCCCTGCTGGCTATCCTGCCAAACAGCCCTGCACTTATCCACCCTGGCCGCAACCGGGAGGCATTGCTCCTTAAGCGGAACAGGCTCCTCAAAAAGTTGCACCAAATGGGCCAAATAGATGCTTTATCGCTCGACCTCGCCCTTTCAGAGCCACTCCCCGACGCACCCCTTCCGCTACCAGGCCTCGCCCCCCATCTGCTCCAGCGCATAGCAGCAACAATGCCCGGAAAAAGAATACGCACCTCTCTGAATGCTGACCTTCAGCAAAAAGCAGTTGAAGTGAGTACCCGCCACCACCTCTTCCTAAGGTTTAACGAAATCCACAACCTGGCAGCGCTAATCGTACATGTGCCGACTGGCCGGGTCCTGGCATATATCGGCAATGCGCCCAATGCCGGCGCCGATCATGGCCAGGAGGTGGATATCGTCACCGCACCGCGCAGCACCGGCAGCATCCTTAAACCCCTGCTCTATGCCCTCGCAGTCCAGGAAGGCAGCATCCTCCCCGCAAGTCTGCTGCCGGACGTGCCCATGAATATCAATGGCTACCATCCCGAAAACTTCCAACGCGATTACGACGGCATGGTATCCGCAGATAAAGCCCTTTCCCGATCCCTGAATATTCCCTTCGTATATCTGCTAAGGCAATACGGTGTCGGGCGCTTTCACTACCAGCTACAAAAGCTCGGCCTCAGTACAATAACCAGGCACCCCGACCACTATGGCCTCACACTCGTCCTTGGTGGTGCCGAAGCCACCCTCTGGGATCTCGGCGGAATCTATGCCTCTATGGCCAGAACCCTCCTCACGTTTAACAACTACAACAGCAGATACCGCAAAAATGACTTTCGGCCCCTCGATTTCCTTCAGCACACCCCTGAATCGGAATCCGGTACCCTGGTGCCAAAAGCCCCTGTTTTCGACGCCGGAACCCTCTGGCATACCTTCCAGGCCATGCAGGAACTGGGAAGGCCGGAAACCGAAGGAGACTGGCAATACTTTAGCTCCAGCCGCAGGATTGCCTGGAAAACGGGGACCAGCTTTGGTTTCAGGGATGCATGGGCAATCGGCCTTACCCCCGAATACCTCGTCGCTACCTGGATAGGCAATGCCGATGGTGTCGGGCGGCCTGATCTCATCGGTACCCGGGTGGCCGCACCCCTTATGTTCGAACTCTTTGGCCTGCTACCTGCTTCCAAATGGTTTCCCACACCCTACGATGCACTCAGGAAAAGCCCCGTGTGCCGGGAGAGCGGTTGGCCTGCCGGAAGATTCTGTCCGGTAGATACCGTATTCCTGCCAGGGAAAAGCGCCCTTGCACCCGCCTGCCACTTCCATACCCTCGTCCATTTAGATCCCGGACGCTCCTACCAGGTCAGCGCAAGTTGCCAGCCTGCCGGAAATATCCTCCATGAAAGCAGGTTTGTCCTGCCTACCCTGGAAGAATTCTATTACAGGAAAAAACATCCGGAGTACCGCCCGCTCCCGCCGCTCCGGCCGGATTGTGCACAAAGTGCCGTGCAATACGGCGGGCCCCACAGCCCTATGCAGTTGATTTATCCATCCCGTAATGCCAGAATTTACATTCCGAAAGATCTGGACGGGAGCTTATCCGCTACCATATTTAAACTCGCCCACCGAAACCCCGATACACGCGTATTTTGGCACCTGGATAATGTGTACCTGGGAAGCACACAAACTTTTCACCATTTCGAGCTCAGACCGACTGCCGGCCATCATCTCCTCACGCTCGTTGATGCCGATGGCAACCAACTGGAGCGGTCATTTTTTATCGTCGAAAAATAGTCTTTCCACAAACAGTTGGTCTGGTCTGGATTCCCCGCTCCTACTGCCGAGCGGGGGCACCAAAAAAAAGCTCCTACGATCAGGGAGGTATGATCGTAGGAGCCAGCAACATACTATGAGAAAACTACATGGTAAATGTAATTCGCTCCGTCCATGTTTCAAAAGCCAATTTAGGATACGGCATCTTTTCAGCAGGAAAAGGCCAAATCGCTTATTTTGCGGTTGATGGGCATAAAAAAAGCCTGCTACATTTTTAGATGCGCAGGCCAATAAACATACTATGAGAAAACTGATTCAAATATAAACGATATACCCTTAACCTATAACCCTATTTAGATTGTGCGTCTAATCGTCCGTAATCCGGTACTTCTTCATGAGGATACGGAAAAAAAAAGGCACCTCCAGAGACCAGAGGTGCGGGAAGATCAAACAAACTTACTACGAGAAAACATTGCAAATATATGATATTTTTTTAATATAACAAGAGATAAAACCGCAGTTGATTTTTTGAATATTTTTGACTTGCAGCGAGGTACAAGGGTATGGGTAAACATGGCGCGCTGTTACCAGGCGGTACAGAGCGGAGCAGACAAGACGGCAGGCACTGTTTGAATCGGCAGTTGGCCTATTACAGCAGATCTCTAAAAAAGGAAGCTATTTACCTGTAATTTTCCTTCGGGCTACAAAGCAC
>Ga0209985_10000063_pt1 | contig 115279 bp, 123 predicted proteins | sample NOAtaG_FD_187305 | JGI IMG/M metagenome (GOLD analysis project Ga0209985, IMG submission 187305) | Freshwater lake microbial communities from Lake Erie, under a cyanobacterial bloom - NOAA_Erie_Diel6S_1000h metaG (SPAdes) (version 2) | ecosystem: Environmental > Aquatic > Freshwater > Lake ... | reverse complement strand
CCTCGCCGGCTCCTCGATCGCCCCAGATCCAGCCCTTCCCCCTGCCGATCTCCTCCACCTCCACGGCCTCTGGCGCAGCCCCACCCGCATCGCTCCCCGGCTTGCCGATGGCGGCATGCCCCTGGTGATCGCTCCCCACGGCATGCTCGATCCGGGAGCCCTGGCCATCTCCCGCCGCCGCAAGCAGCTGGTGTGGCAGCTCTGGGAACGCCGCGCACTGCGCTGGGCCCGCTGCCTCCATGCCCTCTGCCCCGCCGAGGCCGCCGCCATTCGCGCCCTGCTGCCCCAGGCGCCGATCGCTGTGATCCCCAACGGCGTGGCCCTGCCCGCTTCCGGTGCCGCCCCACTGCCGCCGCCGCCCTGGGCCGCTGCCATCCCCCCCGGCGAGCCGGTGCTGCTCTTCCTCGGCCGCTTCCACAGCAAGAAGGGCCTCGACCCCCTCCTGGCGGCCTGGCAGGCCGTGGCCGCCGCCGCTGAGCGCGCAGGCTGGTGGCTGGCCCTGGTGGGCTATGGCGACCAGGGTGCCCTCGGCCGGCGCGTCGCCGCCGCCCAGGCCCGCGGCGAGCTGCAGCGCCTGCGGCTGTGCGGCCCCGTGTTCGGCGCCGACAAGGCCGCCGTGCTCGAGGCCGCAAGCGCCTTCGTGCTGCCCTCCTTCTCCGAGGGCCTGCCCATGGCCGCCCTCGAGGCCATGGCCCACGGCCTGCCCTGCCTGCTCAGCGCCGCCTGCAACCTGCCCGAGGCCTTCGCGGCCGGCGCTGCCCTCCCCGCCGAACCCAACCCGGCACCCCTGGCCGCCGCCCTGGAGCAGCTCTTTGCCCTCAGCCCAGCCGAGCGCGCCGCCATGGCCGCCGCCGGCCGCGCCCACGTGGCCGCCCACTACAGCTGGCCCCAGGTGGCTGAGCACACCCGCCAGCTCTACGCCTGGATCCTGGGGGGTGGCGAGCGGCCGGAGTTTGTGGATGTGAAGGCCGGGTGATTGAACCCAGCTGGGAATGGGTCGCGGAGGCCGATGGCTCAATCCGGGTGGCGCCCATCGCACCACTGGCTGATGGTCCTGCGGCTACTTCCCCATACCCCCGGAAGCGCACCAGTTCAGACGTACTATACCGCTTCCAGTGTGTGGACTGGCTGCGGTGTGTCTCCGACTTCACCGTCAAGGCTGGATCACAGTCCTTGCAGCCATTCTCCTTGGCCTGATCACCCTTCTCACGAGCTACAGCCATGTCGACCTCCTGGGAGCCGCTTCCGTCGATTTACCGCAGCAAGCAGGAATTCCTTGCATCGCTGCCGCCGTGGCGGCGGCCATAGAACAGCAAGCTGGCATCCAACAATCGATACAAGTGTGCGGCAATACGAGCTCGAGCAGAGGATGCTGCAAGACGAGAAAGAGACAGAGCGGTTGAAGAAAGAGAACGCGCGGCTCGCGCAGATCAACTCCAGGCTCGAGCGCTACGAGCGGGAGCACTGGTCTGGCTCGACCCCTCCCCCCTCCACCGAAAACGGCTGTTGTTAACGACAAGCCTCCAGCTGATTGCCAGCGAGCTTGCCGATCTCGCCGGCGGTTCCCCCGCATGATCCACCGCCCCCACTGTCAGCAAAGAAGTCCGCTCGGTCTGGCCCCTCCACCTGCTCGAAGCGCCAGGTGATGCCGCGGCTCACTCCCCAGCCTCAGGGGGATAGTCAGGGTTGCAACGGTGCCAGGGGTGAGAGGCGGCGCAGCCAGGGTTCGAGGGGCTCGCAGCGGATGCCGTCGATCAGGAGGGGTTCGGGAGCGAAGGAGAGGAGCAGACGTTCGGCTTGGGGATAGTCGGCGCCAAACGCCTTGAGCCCGGCAAGATCACGCCGATCAATCCGAGCACTGCGCTTCACCTCGATCGCCCAGAACAGATCGGGGCCGTACACCACAAAATCCACTTCCAGGCCTGCACGGGTGCGCCAGAAGCTGAGGCTGCCGCCCTGGCGCCGCAGCTGGCAGAACGCGCGCAAGTGCTGGGCCACCAGGGTTTCCAGCGCCAGCCCCTCGATCTCCTCTGGGGCATCGAGCGGGCCTGTGGGCCGCAGGGTGCGATACACGCCAACATCGAAATAAAAGAACTTCGGGTGCTGCACCAGCTGCCGCTGAGCGCGCTTCTGAAACACCGGCAGCCGAAAGGCCAGCAACAGATCTTCCAGGATCGAGAGATAGCTCTCGGCGCGCTTCCGCGGAAACTCCGCCTCCCGGGCCAGGGATGCCAGGTTGAGCTGACTGGCCTGCGAGAAGCTGATCACCTCGAGAAAGCGGCTGAAATCGCCGATCTGACGCACCAGGGCCTCCGCCTGAACCTCCTCCTGCAGATAGAGCGAGGCATAGGCGGCGAGATTGGCCTGGGGGTCGCTGGCCTGCCAGATCAGGGGCACCAGGCCAATCGCCAGGGCCCGCTCCAGATCAAAGGATGAGCCGAGCTCAGACGCCATGAACGGCGGCATGGCCGCCGAAACCAAGCGCCCGCCCAGCAGGTTGGCAGCGCCATGGCGCAACTTGCGCGCGCTGGAGCCCGTGAGCACGAAGCGAAGACCCGGCCGCTCCTCCAGCAGCGCATGCACGACATCCAGCAGCTCGGGAGCCTTCTGGATTTCATCGATCACCACAGTGCCCGGGCTGGTGTGGGCGAGCGGATCGGCATCGATCCGCTGCCGCAGCCGCTCCGGCCTGGCCTGGTACGCCCTGCGTGTCTCAGGCGCCAGCAGGTCGATGCGCAGTGCTTGCGCGAACACCTGGCCCAGCCAGGTGGATTTGCCGGTGCCGCGCGGACCGAACAGGAAAAAACTCTGGGCCGGAGGCTGCAGAAATCGCCGGACAACCGCCATTTCCGCAGTCAAAACGGAGTTTCCGATGCCATTTTAGGCGATCCCGCTCCTGCGTGCTCAGCAGTGGGGTTGGCTGAATCTGGGCCGTTTCAGCCCGCCCAGATCTCCTCAAGATGTAACTGCAAATGCGGAAACTCCGCTCCAGCTTCCAACACCGCAATCCCTTCCAATCGCTGAGGATCACCGCTGGCGGACCAGACCTCCACAGCCTGCTGGTGGGGAATCAACAACCAGCCGAGGCAGGCACCGTTCGCCTGATAAGTGGCCATTTTGCGGCGCAAGGCCGTGAGACCGCGGGGGCCTTCGTCGCTGGGGCTGGCCATTTCCACCACCAGATCTGGGCAAAGCGGTGCGAAGCTGCGGCGCTGCTCGGGGGTCAGAGCGAGCCAGCGATCGAGACGCACCAGGGAGGCGTCGGGGCTGAGCACGGAGTCGTCGGGTAGACGGAAGCCCGTGGAACTGTCGAATGCCTTCCAGGTGCTGCCGGATCGGGCGTAGCGCTGCAGCTGGAACGCCAGTTCGATGTTGCGAGCGCCCGTTTCACTTCCCGTGGGCGTCATCGCCAGCACCTGGCCGTCGGCGGCAAGTTCAAGCACCGCTTCACGATTCTCAGCGCATAAAAGGGCAAACTGCTCGGGCGTAAGCCGGAGATCGGCGGGAAACCGAAGCGGCGCCAGGGCATCAAAAGGAGTGGTTGCCTCGGGCGGGCGTGGGCTGGCTGAGATCGTCATCACACCAGGCCGTGGGGTTGTTTCAGGGTAGGGAGGATCCAGGCTCAGCGTTCCCCCAGTGCCGCCTCCAAAGTGGCGGCCATGCGATTGCAGCTGAGGGCGTTGATCAGTTGTCGCTCCCGTGGCTCCGTGGAGATGCCAGGCCAGTGTCCTGAGCTGGGGGTAGGCCTCCAGCTGGATGGCGACAGGGATCGAGAGCGGTTGCTCGCGATCCAGCTCACTGAGCGACAGGTCCAGGGCGTCCAGCACATTGATTGTTTCTCGTTGTTGCCATTCGGGCACGATTGGCTGGAATGAGAAATACCGCATCAGCTGGGCTCAGCCTGTCGCCCAACCAGTCAGTTGCGCAAGTCTGTGAACCACCTGCTGCTCCATCTCTCCCTGGATCCTGGGCGGAGGCCCCCGCCCTCGTTCGTGGACTGGCTCAGTCCAGGGCCATCCATCACCGTGAATGATCTGTACTGGCATTTAGTCATTCATTCAGGGCCCTGCCATGCGCAGCACCATCACCGCCCGCGGGCAGACCGTGATCCCGGCCCCCATCCGCGCGCGCTTTGCTCTCGGCCCCTCTCAGCGCCTGATCGCCGATCGCCAGGCTGATCGCCAGGCAGAACGGAAGGTCGCTTCCTGATGGCAGCCCCCCTGCATTGGATTGAAGCCTCCGAACCGCTGCTGGAGCTGGCTGAGAGCATCAAGGCTCGTGATGCCCTCTCCGTGGCCGATTTGTCCCAGGAATGGCTCCCTTGATCCAGCAGCTCGATCGCTACCGCACCCCACCGGATTGGCACCCAGGCGCGCCCTTGCTCGTGGGCACCCTCTGGTTCTGCCTCGGTGCCCCCCTGCTGAGTGCCCGCTGGCTGCCCGGCTCCGCCTGGCGCGTGGCCCTGCTGCGCCTGTTCGGGGCACGCATCGGTTCCGGCTGTCGCCTCAAGCCCGGCCTGCGCGTGAAGTTCCCCTGGCGCCTGCAGGTGGGCCAGGCCTGCTGGCTGGCGGAGGACGCCTGGCTCGACAACCTCGCCCCCATCACGATCGGCGATCGCGTGTGCCTCTCCCAGGGCTCCTATCTCTGCACCGGCAACCACGATTTCCGCTCCCCCGGCTTTGATCTCCTGCTCGGCCCCATCAGCATCGGTTCCGATGCCTGGATCGCGGCCCGCGCCGTGCTCGCCCCCGGCACCCAGATCGGCCCCGGTGCCGTGGTGGCCCTGGCTGCCGTGGTGAACGGCACCGTTCCCGCCGGCGCCATCATGCGCGGCAATCCGGCGGTGGTGGTGGGGCAGCGGTTTCGCCGGTTCAACCAGGGGTCAGACGGCGCAAGGTGAGTGCGCAGCGCTGTTCGATGAGCATCACGATGTCGCCCACGAGTGGCTCCTGGCGAAAGGCATCCCCAGCCTGCAGGCGCCCGCCGATCGCCGCCAGCAGTCCGAAGTCATTGGATCGGGAGATCTGGCACTGCTGGGCGATCCGCTGCCTGAGTTGCCCTTCTGGCAGCAATCCAGCAAAAAAAGGCCGGCAGTGCTGGTCGGTAAATGGCTCAGCCTGCAGCGGCAGGCTTTGCGAGAGGGCGATCGCCTGCGGCTGCGCCAGCCACCGCTCGCTGTACTGAAACTGCAGTTCACCGCCTCTTTGCCGCAGCGTGCCAGCCCACTGGTTGAGCAGCCACACCTCCAGCTCTGGGCTGTCCTCAAGCACCATGGCCCACGAGTTGCAGGGTTCCGCCCAGGGCGGCGATCACCCGCAGCACCCGCATCAGCTGCTGAGTGGATCGCTGCAGGCACCATGGCCCCCCTTGAGGTGTACCGATCGGGAACATTTCTGGATTTTAGCTCTGGTTTCGGGCTGATTGTCCCGATCGGGACAATGCTTTGCTGGCACCTCGGATGTCCGTGCTGATCGGTTGCTGGAATGGCTCTGGTATGGCTGAAGCGTTGAGCCACTCCCTGCTGATCGTCGTCCCGACGCTCAACTCCCACGGCCTGCTGCCCCGGCTGCTCAGCTCCCTGCAGCAGCAGAGCTGGCCCCACTGGCGGCTGCTGTTCATCGATGGCCCCTCCGGGCCGGAGCACCGCGCCTGGCTGGAGCAGTGCTGCGCCGCCGAACCCCGCTGCCGCTGGCAGGAGCAGGATCCGGCCCAGCCGGGCATCTTCGGGGCGATGAACCAGGGCTTCGCCGCGGCCGACGACTCCACCAGCCCTGCCGACTGGCTGCTGTTCTGGGGTTCCGACGACTGGGCCGCCGCACCCAGCGTGCTGGCCGAGGCGGGTTCTGCCCTGGAAACGGCTGCAGCCCGGGGCCTGCTGCCCGATCTGCTGGTGTGCCGCGGCCGCTATGTCGACCCCCGCAGCGCTTCCCTGGCGCGTGCGAGCACGTTTCAGCCCGCCGGCCTGCTCAGCGCCTCCGCCTACCGGCGCGCCCTGCTGCTCGGCTCCACCCCGCCCCACCAGGCCACCCTGTTCGGCCCCGGCGCCCGCCAGCGCCTGGCCCGCTACACCCCCGGCTTCCGCCTCTCCGCCGACCTCGACTACTTCCTGCAGCTCAGCCGCCATCCCGGCCTGCGGGTGCAGTGCACGGATCTGGAGCTGGTGCACATGGCCGCCGGCGGCGTGAGCGGCCAGCACACCCGGCGCCGCCTCCAGGAGGTGCGCCGCGCCTACCGCCGCGCCTTCGGCTGGTGCTGGTGGATGCCGTTTCTGCTGCGCTACGGGCGGCGGCTGGCCAGCCTGCTCCATGCCCGCTGATCCGGCACCTGTGATGCACCTCCACCTGTTCGGTGCTGCCACCCCCAGCGGCGAGGCCTTGCGCCAGCTTGCCGCCAGCGCCGAGCCCGCCTGGCCCCTGCATGCCTATTCCCGCCGCTCCGCGGCCCATCCCGCCGATTTCACCAATCCCGCCGCCTTCCGGCCGGCCGGCGAGCCCGGCGCGGGGGCGATCTGGATCAGCTTCGGGCCCATCTGGCTGCTGGCGCCCTTCCTCGAGCAGCTGGCTCGCGACAATCCCGAGCGTCTGGCTGGGCTGCGCGGCCTGATCGCCTGTTCCTCCTCCTCCGCCCTCACCAAGCGGTTTGCCGCCAACAGCTTCGATCGCCAGCTGGTGGCCCGGCTGGTCGGGGCAGAGGAGCAGCTGCTCACCACCTGCCGCCGCCTGCAGGTGAGCTGCCGCATCCTCCAGCCCACCCTCATCTACGGCCAGGTGGGCCCGTACCAGGACCGCAACCTCAGCCGCCTGCTGCAGCTGCTGCGCCGCCTGCCCCTGGTGCCCCTGCCGGCCCGCACCGGCCTGCGCCAGCCCATCCACGCCCGCCAGCTGGCGGCGGTGGCCTTCAGCCTGGCCCGCCAGCTCAGCGCTGCCGGCTGGGACCCAGCCCTGCCGGCCCGCATCCCCCTCGGCGGCGACGTGCAGCTCAGCTATCGCGCCATGCTCCAGGCCCTGCAGCAGGCCCAGCCCCCCGGCGATCCCGCCCGCCGCTGCCGCCTGCTGCCGATCCCCAACCGCCTGTTCCTGCTGCTGGCAGCGCCGCTGCTGCTGCGCTCCCCCAAGGCCTTCGAGGCGGTGCTGCGCATGGGTGCCGATCTGGCCGGCTTCCTGCCCGCCCACCAGCTGCTCGCCGAGCCCCCCCAGCCCTTTCCTGCGTTCACGGATCCAGGAACAGTCGAGCCCAGCCAGGCAGGGGGTGCTGATGCCGCTCCAACCTGCCTTCGCTGATGGTGAGCACCGGCCTGAAGGGATCATCCGCTGAGGAATTGTCGAGCACATACACCGCATCGCACAGCGGGATCGACGTCTTCACGTGTGCCAGCAGCCGCGGAATCCGTTGGATCAGCTTCTCGGTGGGCACGTCAAGGCCGCCTTCGCGCACCCGTTGGGCAACCCGCGCCGCATTCAGTTCCGCATGCTCCAGGTGGATCAACACCAGGATCACGGCATAGCCGAGCGCCTTGGCACGGGCCGCGAAGTCAATCTTGGAGGGATGGGAATACACCGTTTCAAAACAGAAGCTGGCTCCGCTGAGCAACAGGCTGTTGCGCTGCTGCTCGGCCAGCTGGGCTGCTGCATAGCTGTGCGCCTCCGGTGCCTCTGGATAGACAAGCCGGGCCAGCCGATCGGCGTTCACAAATGGCAGGCCCAGGGGCTCCAATGCCAGGTGATAAAACGTCGACTTACCAGCGCCATTGCCACCCACCAGCAGCCACAGTTGTTGATCAGCCACAGATCCTGATCAGCCACAGTTCTTGAACAACTCCAGTTGTTTCATCCAGTTGTTTCATCCAATTGTTTCATCGGGGCACGAACACGCCATCACGAAAGTGCCCCAGCCTGCGACTGCCATCCGCGTTGATCTCTTCCAGGCAGCCCGGGTGCTCGGCTGAGGCCTGGTAACGCAGCACCGCCTGGCTCACCGCCTGGCTCAGCCGGCCCGAGCGGCGCTGCTGCTCCAGCGCAGCAAACACCTGTTTGGTCGCTACGGGCGCCGCGGTCACCGGCACCACCTGCAGAGTTGCCAGCCCCGACAGCACATCCAGCAGTTTGTCTGGATCCAGCACGCCGGCCACCTCCCGGCCCAGCGTGGCCCAGTATTCGATCTGCTCAGCCGCACTGCGATGCTGCCGCGCTGCGGCCAGGGTTGCGCTGCGCATCAGGGAATCTTCCAGGCGCACCGGCGAAGCCGCCTTCGGCATGGGTCAACCCTCGTCTCTCCTGCATTGTAGCGATCTGCTACGCCCCATGGTTTTCTTTATTTTTCCCGCCAAGACCTGATCCCGTGCTGATCCCGTGCTGATGCCTGCTCTGGCCGTTGTGGTGGGTGCCGCCGCCAGCTGGGCGTTGCTCTGGGTGCTGTTGCCCCAGCTGCGCCGCCGCCTGCTCGACCAGCCCAACGCCCGCAGTTCCCATCGCCAGCCCACGCCCCGGGGTGGTGGGCTGGCTTTTGTGCTGGTGGCGGCCGCCGCAAGCGTTCTGGCGATTGCAACCCCCGCCCCCGCATCCTGGCCCCAGAGGCTGCCTGGGCTTCTGCCGCTGCTGGCCCTGCCCCTGGCCCTGGTGGGCGTGCTCGACGACCGCCACAACCTGCCGGCCAGCTGGCGCTACGGCGTGCAGCTGGCCACGGCCCTGCTGCTCACCCTGCTGAGCCCCCTGGCCCAGCGGCTGCCGGCGGGGCTGGCCTGGTGGCTGCTGCCCCTCGCCGCAGCCCTGCTGCTGATCACCGTCACCGCGGTGATCAACTTCACCAACTTCATGGACGGCCTCGATGGGCTGGTGGCGGGCTGCCTGGCCATCGCCATCGCCGCCGGCACCAGCCAGCTGCCGGCCCCGGCCACGCCCCTCTGGGCGCTGGTGGGTGCCCTGCTCGGCTTCCTCGCCTGGAACTGGAGTCCGGCCAAGGTGTTCATGGGGGATGTGGGCAGCACCTTCCTGGGGGCGGTGTTCGCCGGGCTGGTGCTGCAGGCCTCCAGCTGGCCCCAGGCCCTCGGGTTGCTGCTGGTGGCCACCCCCCTGCTCGGCGACGCCTGCCTGTGTGTGCCCCGCCGCCTGCTGGCCGGCCAGCGGGTGTTTCAGGCCCACCGCCTCCATCTCTACCAGCGCCTGCACCAGGCGGGCTGGCCCCACGCCCGCGTGGCTGGCCTCTACATCGCCGCCACCGCCCTGCTGGCCCTGGCCCTGCTGCTGGCCGGCTGGCCATGGGTGGTGGCCGTGGCGGTGCTGGAGCTGGCCGTGGGGGTGTGGCTCGACCGGCGCGTGGCCCTGCCCTTCCCGATCGCCTCCCAGAACGCGACGGTGTAGCGGCGTTCACGCGACAGGAGCCCCAGCGGGCTGCGTTTGTCTTTCAAATCAACACACACGCTGCCTCCACCACCGTTTGTCTTGGCCAGGGCGGCCTTTGCGGCGATGATGCAGCAGACCTGCTGGCCATGACCCTCCAAAGCGCCCTCAGCCGTCTGCTGGCCCTGCCGCCCAGGCGCCGCCGCTACCTGCTGATCGCCGCCGACCTGCTGGTCATTCCCCTGGCGGTGTGGCTGAGCTTCGCCCTCCGCCTGGCCGATCCCTGGCCCGCCCAGCTGCGCCAGTGCTCCTGGATGTTTGCCGGCGCCTGGCTGATCGCCCCGGCGGTGTATGCCTTAAGCGGCCAGTACAAGGGCATCACCCGCTACGCCGGCAGCCCGGCTTTCTATGCCATCAGCCTGCGCAATCTGGTGGTGGTGCTGCTGCTCAGCGCCCTGGGTTGGCTGCTGCCGCTCACGGCCCCGCCGCGCAGCAGCTGGCTGCTGCTCTGGCTGCTGCTCACGGGCCTCACCGGCCTGCTGCGGCTGCTGTTGCGCGACCTGCTGCTCCAGGCCCAGTCGCGCTCCTGTCGCCGCTCCGAGGTCACGGCCCTGATCTACGGCGCCGGCGACGCGGGCATGCAGCTGGCCTCCGCCCTGCGCTACGCCCACAGCCATCGCCTGCTGGCCTTTGTGGACGACGATCCCCACCTCTGGGGCCGCCACATCAACGGCCTTGCCGTGGTCGCCCCCCAGCGGCTGCCAGGCCTGATCGCCAGGGAGACCCCCAGCCAGATCCTTCTGGCGATGCCCTCCCTCAGCCGCAGCCGGCGCCGTCGCATCCTCGACGAGCTCCAGCCCTACGGCATCCCCGTGCTGCAGGTGCCCAGCGTGGAGGAGATCTCCGCTGGGCGCACCCGCATTGATGCCCTGCGGCCGATCGCCATCGAGGAACTGCTCGGCCGCGATCCGGTGGAGCCCGATCCCCAGCTGCTGGCGGCCAGCGTCCGCGGCCGCTGCGTGCTGGTGACTGGAGCCGGTGGTTCGATCGGTGCCGAGCTCTGCCGCCAGATCCTCGCCCTGGCCCCCGAGCGCCTGATCCTGCTGGAGCGCAGTGAGCCTGCCCTCTACGCGATCGACCAGGAGCTGCGCCGCTGCCAGGCCGCCGCCCCGGCACCAGCATCCCCGCCCGCGATTCAGCCGGTGCTCGGGTCGGTGGGCGACCAGGCCCTGCTCGACCGCCTGCTGCAGCGCCAGCAGGTGCACACCGTGTTCCACGCGGCGGCCTACAAGCACGTGCCGCTGGTGGAAGCCAACCCCCTGGTGGGGCTGCAGAACAACGTGCTCGGCACCCGCACCCTGCTGCAGGCCGCGGCAGCCCACCGGGTGGAGCGCTTTCTGCTCATCTCCACCGACAAGGCCGTGCGCCCCACCAATGTGATGGGGGCCTCCAAGCGCCTGGCCGAACAGGTGCTGCAGGCCACCGCCGCTGAACTGGCCGCCCAGGCCAACGGCACCGGCCGCCCGCCGCTCACCTGCTGCCTGGTGCGCTTCGGCAATGTGCTCGGCTCCTCGGGCTCGGTGGTGCCCCTCTTCCGCAGCCAGATCGCCGCGGGCGGTCCGATCACCCTCACCCACCCGGAGATCATCCGCTACTTCATGACCATCCCCGAGGCCGTGCAGCTGGTGCTGCAGGCCTCGGCCCTGGCCCAGGGCGGCGACTGCTTCCTGCTGGACATGGGCGAACCGGTGCGCATCCTCGACCTCGCCCGCCAGATGGTGGCCCTCAGCGGCCTCACCCTGCGCGATGACCAGCACCCCGATGGCGACATCGCCATCGCCTGCACCGGCCTGCGCCCGGGCGAGAAGCTCTACGAGGAGCTGCTGATCGAGGCCGATTCCCAGCCCACGCCCCATCCCTTGATCTACCGGGCCCGGGAAAGCTTCCTGCCGGCCGAGCGCCTGCGGCCCCGCCTCGATGCCCTCGAGGCCGCCATCGTGGCCCACGACCAGTCTGCCGCCCTGGCCCTGCTGGCCGAGCTGGTGCCCGAATGGCAGGCGGAGCATCTCGCGCCCGCCAGCCCCTGACCTGGAGCCCCCTTTGCCCAGGCCCCGCGCCCTGCCCCTCTGGTTGCCTGTGCTGCTCCTGGCGGCCCTCTGGTGGTGGGCCCCGCGCCTGGCTCCCCTGCTGCCCGCCAGTGCCCAGCGCCGGGCGATCGTGGTGCTCGCCGACGACCCCCTGCGCACCGAGGCGGCCCTGGATCTCTGGGAGCGGCAGCCCCACAGCCAGTTCTGGATCCTGGGGGGTCCCTACCTGCTCCTGGCCAGCTGGGACCAGCTGGATCAGCGGGGGATCGCCGGGGAGGATCCGCGCCTGGGCACCCTGATGCAGGGGGAGGACACCGTGGGCCAGCTCACCCTGCTCAGTGAGCGCCTGCCCCGGGAGGTGCGCCACGTCACCCTGGTGACCGACCGCAGCCACAGCCGGCGCTCCCTGCTGATCGCCCGGCTGGCCCTGGGCCGCCGCGGAATCCGTGTGGATGTACCCCCGGACGCCGAACTGCCGGCCCGCATGCCGCCGGAAAACCCCCTGCGCCGCTGGCGTGATGGCCTGCGGGTGCAGCTCTGGCGCGCCAGCGGCTGGGATGGCCGCTCCCTGGGCCTCTGGCTCCAGCAGCTGGTTCCGAACTCCGGGCCATGATTCCAGCCCCCCTCTCCCACCGATCGCCGATGCCCCCGTCCCCCGAAACCTCCTTCGCCGCCCTGCTGGAGCGGCTCGCCCAGCTGCTGCTGCTGATCGCCGCGGCGGCCCTGCTGCCCGCGCTGCTGCCCTTCCAGCCCCTGGCGGCGGCCTGGACCCTGCGGATCGGTCAGATCCTGGTGGAGATGGCGCCCGTGGTGGTGCTGGCCCTGGTGTGCAGCCTGCTGGCCCAGCACCTGCAGCCCGGCGGACGCCGGCGCATCGCCGCCCGGATCGCCAGCGTGGGCTACGGGCTCTATGCGGCCCTGGTGCCCCTTCTGATCCTCTCCTACGGGGCCCTCTGGTTCTCGAGCAACAGCGAAACCCAGCAGCGCCTCGCTGCCCTGCAGACCCAGCTGCTCAGCGTGCGGCCCCGGGTGGAGGCCGCCGCCACCACCGCCGACCTGCAGCAGATCGTGCCCCTGCCCGCCGATCGCCCCGCCGCCCTGGCGGCGCAGAAGCAGCAGGTGCTGCAGGCGATCAACAGCCAGCTGGAGAGTCAGCGCGCCCAGCTGCTGCAACAGCGCAACCAGTTCCAGCTCAGCAGCCTGCTCGCCACCCTGCGGGGTGCCCTGGTGGCCGGCCTGATGGCGGCCGGCCTGCGCCTGGTTACTCGTCGAGCCAGTTGTTGACCTGGGCGCCGAGGCGGCGCATGTTGCGCTGGATGTTTCCGGGGGTGGGGATCGCCGCTCTCCACCCCTTGGCAGCTCTGTCCTGCCTGGGTTTGGCCGACTTGTCGTAGTAGCTGTAGGCCAGCAGCGGATCGTGGGCATAGGTCTGGTAGCCGTAGCCCTTGTTGCCATAGCCATAGCCATAGCCGCCGTAGCCATAGCCGCCGTAGCCATAGGCCGGTGAATCTCCCCCCTCCCGGCGCAGCTGGCGGGAGTTGGTGATCACCCCCAGCACCGGCGCGCCGGCATCACGGATCCGGCGGATCGCCAGCTTGGGCAGATCGCGGGGCACGCGCCGCAGGCTCACCAGCATCAGCAGGCCGTCGATGTGTTCGGCCACCAGGGCCGCATCCGCCAGACCCAGGGCAGGCGGAGTGTCCACGATCACCAGGTCGTAGCCGCCGTTGGTGGTGATGTCCTGCATCAGCTGGGCCATTCGCTGGGAGCTGAGCAGGCGCGGTGGATCGGGCGGCTGCCGGCCGGCGGTGAGCAGATCCCAGCCGCTGTGGTTGGCCACCGGGGTGATCAGCGAGCGCCAGTCGAGCGTTTCATCGGTGAGCAGATTGCTCAGACCGTTGATGTTGTCCACCCCCAGGCGGTGATGGATCTGCGGTTTGCGCATGTCCGAGTCCACCAGCAGCACCCGCTGCCCCAGCTCGCTGAGGGTCTTGGCCAGCAGCACCACCACCAGGCTCTTGCCCTCCGAGGGGATCGAGGAGGAGAGGGCGATCGAGCGGATCGGCTGGTCGCTGTTGAGGAAGCGCAGGCTGGTGGCCAGGTTGCGGAAGGCCTCCTGGTACTGGAACTTCTGGTAGCGGGTGACGCGGGCGTCCTCCCCATCGAGGGTTTCCAGCAGGAAGCGCTTGTCGGCCCGCACCCCCTCGAAGATCTCGATGTAGGGGATGTGGCCGAGCAGGCTTTCGCCCAGTTCCTCGTCCACCTCGTTGGGGGAGTGGAACACGTGGTCCATCTTCTCCCGCACCAGTGCGGCGCCACTGGCGGCCACCAGCCCCAGCAGCAGCGCCCGCAGTAAACCGGGGCCCACTTTCGGTTCAATGGGGTTGGGATTGACAGCCGGCGGTGCAATCACCTGCCAGGGAACGGTGTTCTGGGCGATCTCCAGCTGGAACTGCTCGCGAGCACGCTGGTAGCTCTCCAGGTTGCCCTCCGCCAGCCGCAACTGTTGTTCCAGATTGGCGTATTCGCGCAACAGGGCCGGTTGCACATCAAAGCGGGTTTCCAGGGCGCTGATCTGGCTCTGCAGGCTCCTGGTCTGGTTGCGGAACTGGTTGAGGGCGGCGTCGAGGGCCTCGAGCTGGGTGGCCTGGATCTGGGGCACCAGCGATGCGCGGGCCTTCTCCAGCTGCAGGAGCAGCGGATTGCTGGGCACGTAGCGGGAGCGGGCATCGGCCAGCTGGCTGTCCAGCTTTTCCAGTTCGGCGAGCTGGGCCTGGTCCGGCACCGTGAGGGCCACACTGGTCTGGGAGCCGGTGTCGGTGGATTCGCTGGTGAAGCCGCTGGTCACCAGCCGACCGGCTGCCACATCACTGCGCAGCCGCTCCAGCCGGCTGATCTCGGCTTGCTGCTGGATCAGCTGGTTGCGCAGAGTATCCACCTGGGTGCGGGTGGCGGTGGCCTCGGCCTCGGGTTGGAGCAGCCGGTGCCGCAGGCGGAAATCCTGCAACTGGCGCTGGATCCGGTTCGCCTTGGCCTCCAATTCCGGCGCCTGCTCCCCCAGGAAGGTCACGGCCTGCTGGAGCCGCTCCCGGCGTTGTTTCAGCGACCACTGCAGAAAGGTGTCGCGTGCCTGCTCCAGGGCAGTGGTGAGTATGGCCGGATTGTTGCCGGTGACCTGGACGCTGAGAATTCCGGCACCAGCAAGCTGGCCTCCACGGTTGGCCGTGTACTGCTGCACAGTGATCTCGGGCATGCGCTCACCCGGCCACTGGCTGCGCACCTGGGCGAACACAGGTTCCAGCACGGTGGGACTCTCCAGCACCCGCATCAGGGTGGAAATGTCCAGAAGGCTGCGGTTCAAAGCCACAGCCCCAATCGTGCTGGAGGCGCCGGAGTTTCCCTGAGTGCCCGTTGTGCCGGAACTGCCTGACCCACCCGAGGTGGTGGGGCTCACCGGGTCGGTGACCAGCAGCCCGAAAGCGCCCTGGTACACAGGGTTGACGACGCGCTGATAGGTGAGCCAGGCCGTGGAGGCGGCAGACACCAGCACCAGGGTGGCGATGAAGGTGCGTTGCCGCCTGCGCACCGTGCGCAGGAATTTCTGCAGTGAAAAGCCCTCATCGCCCGTTTCAGCGACCGGCTGTGGAGCGAAATAGGGCGATGGGCTGATCGCCACCGTGGCCGTGTTCGCCGTTGCCGGAAGATTGTTCGGAGGGAGGGTGCTGGTCACGGCGGCAGGCGTTGTGGAGTGAGTGTAAAGCGGTTTCCGGGCTGTTCAGCCGCGTTGTTGGCCACCCTGGACGCCCGGATCGAACAGCCGTCCCCCGTCCCGGCGGCGTCCACCCGCCCGGGCCTGGCGGCGGGTGAATTCGCCCACGCTCGGGTTGGGCACCAGGGGATCCACATGGGCCACCTGCTCCCACAGCTCCCGCGGCGCCCAGCGCACCACAAAGCTGCCATCTCCCTGCCGGGTCACATGACACCAGCGGCTGGCGCCACAGGTCGGGCAATGCAGCTCTTCCAGCCACTCGCTGTGCAGCACCAGCACCGGATAGCTCTGGATCACCAGCCGGGCCCGCTTGTCGCCCATCCCCCGCTGGCGCAACTCCTCCGGCGTGAGCAGATGCAGCAGGTAGCGGCGGCCATCGCCGCTGATCCGCTGCTCCGGGTGGGCCGGGCAGAACAGCTGGCGGGCGCGCCGGCGACCCCGCTGGCGGCGGCGCCCCGGTTGCTGCTGCTGGGGAACCTCTGCTGAAATGATGCAGTCGTTCATGCTCAAAATCGAAAATAGATCACGGAGATTGCCTCTACATCACGGCTGTCTTCATCCTCTCGCTGGTAGATCACGTTGATTGCGGCTGCAAGGGTGATGTTGCGTGTGATGTTGATGTCCAGGCCAATAGTTGCCATGGGCTTGGTGCTGTTTGTGCTGTCAGTATTAGTGGCCATCCCTAAGCCCAAAAAAGGTGATATTCGGCTGTCGGGAGCAAAATCAACGGTTAAGGGCATTTGAAAAGCCCCTTGATTATTGGATATGCCTTCTCGGTCTGAATTGCCAAAAATATAGCTTGGTCGCAGAGAGACGGCAAAATCATTGCCAGTGCGAATGCCCAGCCTGCCATAAGCCAAAGGAAAGGTGGGTTCCCCGATGCCAATACGGGCGCCTCCCCCGAAGCCCAGAATCCATCTGTGCTTACGCTCATCAGTTGAGTCAGGGTCAGAGAAACTGCCGGACGAGGCAGCCATTTGCTCGCGCTGACGGGCGGACTCCTGGGCCTCCACTTCGCGTGCCACATCGGCGCTGGTGATTTCCTCGCCAGGCAGGATCGGCTCCCAGGTGGGTTCGGCCGCGATCTCCGGCTGAGCTGCCGGGGGCTGGGTTGGCGATTCAGCGACAGCTGGCACCACCAGCTCCCAGTTCAGGGCGCTGGGGGGGGCGGGACTGGCCGCCGCCGCCGTGGGGGTGGTGGCGCTGGGTGCGGCCCAGCGGGACGGCGGCTGCTGCTCCACCAGCTCCCAGCGCGGTGGTTGCGCGGGCGGACGGATCGCCGGTGGGCCCGGCGGGGGACCGGAAGGGCTCCCGACGCGGATCGCCTGCTCCATGGCAGCCACGGGCTGAAGTGTCAGGGCCAGGCCAGCCACCACGCTCATCGCTGCTGACGTGGACGCTGGAGAGGCCAAGGCTTCGCGTTTTGAGCTGCAGCAATGTAGCCGCCCTGCCTCGATCCCGTTCGCTTCTGCTCCGGGTTAACCTCTGCCCATCCATCGAGCACGGTCACGCTGATCACGGATGTCGTTGCGTCGTCGTACCTGCTCTGTCCTTTCTGTACTTGGTCTGGCTGCCCTGGTTCCCGTTCCAGGCCTGGCCCAGGTTCCTGTGCCGCCAGCGGGGGCCAGCAGCCTGGGGGTGATGCAGTCGCCCACCTCCGCCGAGCTCTCGCCGGAGCTGCTCCAGGACGACGCCTACATCCTCGGCCCGGGCGATGGTCTGAGTGTGCGTTTCCTGATTGAAACGGAGCTCTCAGGCAGCGTGCAGATCCTCAACGACGGCACCGCCAGCCTGCCCCTGTTGGGCAGCGTGCGCCTCACCGGCCTCACCCTCTCCCAGGCCAGCCTCTGGCTGCAGTCGCTGTATGCCCGCCAGCTGCTGCGCCCTGACCTCCAGCTCAGCGTCACAAACCCCCGCCCCCTGCGGGTGGCCGTGGTGGGCGAGGTGGAACGCCAGGGCATCTACACCCTCACCACTTCGGAGGCCTCCAAAACGGAGGCGGCCGTGGGCATCTCCGGCCTGCCCACCCTGGTGGATGCCATCCAGAAGGCGGGCGGCATCACTGACCAGGCCGACCTGCGCCAGGTGGTGCTGCAGCGCCGCCTGCCCGGCGATCGCCCCCTGTTCAAGCGCACCCGTCTCAACCTGCTGGCCCTGGTTTTCGACGGCGACCTGGCCCAGAACCCCCTGCTCTTCGACGGTGACACCATCCGCGTGCTCAAGGCCGAGGAGCCGGTGCCCGAGTCGACAGAGCTTTCCTTCACCACCCTGGCTCCCACCACCATCAATGTGAACGTGGTGGGTGAGGTGAAGTCGCCCGGCAGCATTTCCGTTCCCGCCAACACCCCCCTGATCCAGGGGATCCTGGCGGCCGGTGGACCCCAGCAATGGCGGGCCAACACCAGTGACGTGGAGCTGGTGCGGATCAACCGCAACGGCACCGCCACCCGCGAGCGCTTCCGCATCAACTACAGCCTCGGCGCCTCCAACGCCAAGAACCCGCCCCTGCGCGACCGCGACACCGTGATCGTGAACCGCAGCGCCCTGGCCAAGACCAGCGATGCCATCGGCGCCATCACTTCGCCGCTCACCGGACTGGTGAACGCCTGGACCCTGCTGGATCTGATCAACGGCGACCGCTGATGCTCCAGCCCAGCTGGGTGCTGCGCGGCGAGCTGGCCGTGGGGCCCGCCCCGCTGCTGGAGCAGCATCTGCAGGATCTGCAGGACCAGGGGCTGCTGGCCGTGCTCAGCCTCTGCAGCGAGCAGGAGGCGCCGCCGCCGGCCGGGTTGGCGGAGCGGTTCCACTGGCGGCGCTGGGTGCTGCCCGATCACAAGGCCGGCCGGCCGCCGGAGCTGGCGGAGTTCCAGGGGGCCGTGGAGCAGCTGGCCGAGCTGGCTCCCCTGGGGCCGGTGTATGTGCACTGCCAGGCCGGGGTGGAGCGCTCGCCCCTGGTGTGCATGGCCTGGCTGATCCGCCGCCGCCGCCTCTCCTTCATCGACGCCCTCGACTACCTCAAGCGGGTCCATCCCCCCACCGGCCCCCTGCCGGAGCAGCTGGCCACCCTGCGGGCCTGGCTGGCGGCCGGCTGACAACGGGGCGCGCGTCCTGCATGATTGCGCCCATGAGCCAGACCCCCGCTCCAGCAGCCCCTCCAGCTGGTCCGTCAGCCCCAGAGCCAGCCCCAGAGCCGGGGCCTGGACGATCACGCCCAGGTGGGCCTCTGCCTGGCGGCAGTGGCCGGCGCCCTGGGCTGCTGGGCCCTGTTCTGGCCTGTGCCCACCCAGGTGAGCGGCACCGGCGTGCTCATCTATCCGGATAACGCCGGCATTCTCGATGCCCGCTCCGGCGGCCAGGTGCGCGAGATCCAGGTGAAGGTGGGCGAGCGGGTGCAGCGCGGCCAGGTGCTGATGACCCTCTACCTGCCGGTGCTGGAGCGCCAGCTGGAGCAGCAGCGCGGCAACCTGCGCCAGCTGGAGCGCCACAACGCCCAGCTCGACCAACGGGACGCCGAACGCCTCAGCACCGAGCGGCGCTCCATCGAGACCTCCCTGGCCAAGCTCGCCAACGACCGCCAGCGCTACGGCCAGCTGCAGGACACCTACGCCTCCAAGCTGCGCAACCTGGAGTGGCTGGCCAAACGGGAGGTGGTGGCCCCCCTCTCCTCGGAGGTGGTGGGCGCGGAACAGGGGCTCACCAGCACCGGCGAGAACCTGGACAACATCCGCATCCAGGAAAAGGAGGTGGTCACCAACTACGAGCAGGTGAAGCTGGAGATCGAAACCCAGGCCCTGCAGCGCCGCTACCAGATCGACGACCTCAGGCGCGAGATCCAGGTCACCGAGGCCAAGATCGCCTACGACGGCAGGGTGCTGGCCGAGCGCGACGGCCGGGTGCTCGACCTGCAGGTGATCCCCGGCCAGACCGTGAGCACCGGCCAGCGCCTGGGCACGATCGGCCGGCCGGACCGGCCCCTCAAGGCCGTGGCCTACTTGGCCCCCGCCGACGCCCGCCGCCTGCCGCCGGGCCTGCCCGTCGAGGTGGTGCCCCTGTGGAACCAGCGCGGCCGCTTCGGCGGCATCGTGGGCAAGGTGGGCGAGGTGCTCACCCTGCCCGCCACCGAGGAGGACATCTCCACCACCATCGGCAACCCCCAGCTGGCCCAGGAGCTCACCAAGAACGGCCCGGTGATGCGCGCCGACATCGAGCTGGAGAAGGATCCCGCCAGCGTGGATGGCTTCCGCTGGACCCTCTCGGGCGGCAGCGGCGTGTTCCCGATCCGCGAGGGCCTCACCGTGCAGACCTACGCCTACGTGGAGTGGCGCTCGCCGCTGAGCTACGTGATTCCGGGTCTGCGTTCCCTCACCGGCGGCTACCGCACCACCCGCATCGACCGCCGCTGGGATCGCCCCGCCCTGCGCCAGCCTGGAACCCTGCCATGAACGGCCCCCTGAAGCGTCCCCGGATCCCCAACCCGCTGCTGCGCCAGGAGTTGCCCTGGCTGGTGGCCGAGGTGGTGCTGCTGGTGATCCTGTTCAACGCCAACCCGCCCGAGCTCTGGTTCTGGCTGGTGGTGCTGGTGGTGGTGCTGCTCTACCGGATCGAGCGCTGGTGGTCGTCGCGGCCGGGGGCCTGAGCCCTCATTCCCGCTGCCGCAGCTCCCGCCACTGCCCCTCGCTGCTCTCAAGAGTGTGTTGCATCCGGCTGAGGGCCATCAGGTAGGTCGAGACCCGGGTGAGCTGATCGGCCTTGAGCTGCCGGCAGCGCTGCTCCACCGCAGTGGTCTGCGCCGCAGCCAGGGCCAGGGCTGGCGGGTCAGCCGCTGGCGGCTGGGACAGACCGGGGGCCCTGGCCAGCTGGTCCTGCCACTGCAGCACCCGGCTGGCGGCGGCCTGCAGAAACGCCTCGCCGGCGTGCTGGATGCCCTCCAGCTCCCAGCCGTGCCAGTCGGCCGGGGGCAGACGCCGCAGGTCGTCGAGATCGAGGATCAGCTGCTCGCAGGCCTGGTCGAACAGGGCCCAGAGGCGGGCGTGGGGGTGCTGGCTGGCGAGGGGGCCCAGCTCCAGCAGGGCGCCCTGGCGCTGGTCGCGCAGGCTCAGCAGGGAGCGGTGCAGCTGGCGGATCTGGGGTTCCAGCCAGCGCTGGGGGTGCTCCTGGGTTGCCGCTCGTCCCGCTGCGGCGCTCTCCAGGGTTTGGCCCACTGCGCGCAGCAGGTCCTGCAGGCCCTGGCGCTGCTGAATCCGGGCCCGCGCCGGCCACAGCAGCCGCAGGCTGAGCAGGGCCATCAGGATGCCGAAGGCGGTCCACACCAGGCGCAACTGGATCCAGCCGAAGAGCTCCTGCTCGTGGCTGAGCCAGCCCATCACCACCATGAAGCAGCACACGCTGTAACCCACGCTCAGGCGCAGGGAGCCGGCGATCAGGCGGGCCAGCAGCAGGGCCAGGGGCAGGGCCACCACCACCGGCAGATCCCCCCACGCCCGGTACCCCACCACCACCACCACGGCTCCCACGGCGGTGCCGATCAGGCGCTGCCGTCCGAGCTCCAGCGTGTTGCCGTAGGTGCCCACGCTCACGCTCAGCACGGCCATGGAGGCGTAGTAGCCGAAGTCCCCGTCGAAGAGATGGGTGAAGCCGTTCACCACGGTCACGGTGGCGGCCAGCCGCAGGCTGTCGCGCAGGCCGCCGCCACTCATGGGTTTGCGGCTGCGAGGTCGGCAATCGCGGCCTGCAGCAGACCCCGACTGCGCAGCAGCCCCTGCAGGGCGTTGTCCTGCTGGCCGATCGCCAGCATCAGTGGTTTGGCGGCCCCGAGGGCGCTGGCGTGCTCCAGCCAGGCCTGGGGGGCGCTGCCGCCACTCCCGCCTGCGCGAGGGGCGATCTGGTGACCCAGCGCCTAGGCCAGCTCCTCCAGGCTGTGAAGCAACAGGCCATCGCCGCCGCTGGCCTGCGCCGACGATGGCAGGGGGGCGGGCAGTTGCTGCAGCAGGCGCTCGAGCACCAACCACTGGCGCAGCAGCTGGTTCCAGAGGCTGCCGGCCTGGGCCCAGCGGCGCACGAGCCTGGCGGAGGGGCTGCGACGCCCCTGCCCCGGGGGCTGGGCCGGCAGGTGCTGCAGCTGCTGAATCCGGGGGAGCAGGGCCTGGGAGCGCAGCGGTGGCGGCGGCGGCCCGCCCGCCCGCAACCACTGCTGCACGGCGGCGATCTGCTGGGCGAGCTCCCGGGCGAGGCCGGCTTCCAGGGCCGGGAACTGCTGCAGGGGTCGCCGTGGCCACACGGCCCAGGTGGCCAGCTGGGCCGTGTGGCCACGATGGCGGCAAAGGTCAGATCCAAGACCACGCTCCAGTCCACCTGGTTGCCTGGATGCATCAGGTCGAGCGCCCAGCAGCCCATCAGACTGGTGCTCAGTCCCTTGAGCATCCCCAGGCTGCGCACCAGGGCACCACTGAGCAGCAGGGCCAGGCCGAGCATCACCCAGCTGGTGGAGAGCTCATGGAGCACCTGGGCCGTGAGCACGCCGATCAGGGCACCGGCGATCACCTGGCCGATGCTGCTGGCGGGGGTGAGGTCGTTTTCGTTGACGAACAGCACCGCAAAGATCAGCCCCACGGTGACCACGCTCTCAAGCCCGGCCCACAGCAGGATGGAGCTGGCCAGGGTGGCGGCCAGCCAGATGCGCAGGCCGTTGCGCACGACGGGATGGAGTGGCGGCAGGGCGAAGGCCATGGCGGGCGCCGCTCAGGGGGGGCTGCTGGAGCGCGCCTGGGGCGACAGCTGCAGCTGGGGTTGCACCGGCTGGGCAGGATCGCGCGGCACCGGCAGCAGCTCGCGCAGCAGGCGGGCGTAGGTGATGTTCACGTCCACCGTGGCGTTCAGGCGCCGCACCAGGCTGTCGATCAGCTGGTCCTGGGTCACCGACACATCCACCTCGCTGGAGAGGCCGGTGCTGTAGCGCAGGCGCACATCGCGGAAGGCCTCCAGGGCCGCGGCCACGCCACGCCGGGCCGAGCTGAGCTGAGCTTGGCCAGGCTGGCCTCATGGTTGAAGAAGGCCTGCTCGATGCGAAGGCGGATGTCGTTGCGGTTGGCGGCGTACTGCTGGGCGGCCGCGGCTTCCTGGCGGGCCAGGGCCCGGGCCTGGCCGGCGGTGGTGCCCGCATCGAACAGCAGCCAGGTGAAGGTCAGCCCCACCGACCAGTCCCAGCCGTTGCTGGTGCTCAGGGGCAGCACCGCGGATCCGCAGCATCCGCCCCCACCGAGCGTGATGTTGTCCAGGCTGGCCTGGGAGGCGCTGCCCCCGGCTGTGGCAAACAGGGAGAGCTTCGGCAGTAGCCCGGCTGCGGTGGCCTGGCTCTGCTCGGCCAGGGCCGTGCGGGTGGCCAGGATCGCCTCCAGTTCCGGGTTGCCCCGGTAGGCCTCCAGCAGGCTCTGCTCGAGATTGAGCGGCCAGCGCGGCTGCACCACGATCGGGTCGCTGGCGCTGGGGGTGATGTCGGGCGGCAGGTTGAGCAGCACCGCCAGCTGCCGCCGCGCCACCGCACGGTCGGCCAGGGCCTGGATCAGGCTTTCCTCGCCCGCCGCCTGGCTGGCCCGGCGGCGCAGCACATCCAGCCGCGGCACCAGCCCGGCCTGCTGCAGATCCAGACTCTCCTGCAACAGCACCAGGTCGTTGCGCAGGTTGGCGTCGTAGACGCGCACCAGCTGCTCCCGTTGCTGCAGCTGGTAGTAGGCCTCGCTCACCTGCAGCTGCAGGCTGCGCAGCTGGCTGGCGTAGGTGTTGCGCTGCTGCTCCAGCCGGGCGCGGGCGGCGCGCACCGTGGGGGTGCGGGCGAAGTCGAGCAGGGCGTAGTTGAGCTGAAGGCCCCCCTCCACGGCCCATTCGCCGCTGGTCACCCCAGCTGAGCCGCCCTTGGGCACATAGAAGGGGCCGGCGGTGGGTACCCCCTGCTGGGCGGCGCTGGAGGAGGGATTGCTGGGGGTGAGCAGGCCGCTGGGCGAGAACTGCGGCCCGAACCCGAGGGTGTCGTTGGCCTTTTTGGCGGTGGTGGTGCTGCGGCTGCCCTCGTAGCCGCCGTTGGCGAAGGCGCTGATCGTGGGCCAGTAGCTGCCCATCTCAGCCTGGAAGCGGGCCAGGGCCGCGGCCACCTGCTCCCGCTGGCCCTGCAGGCTGGCGCTGTTGGCGAAGGCCAACGCCAGGGCCGGCACCATCAGCACCAGCGACACCAGCACCCCCGCCCAGCCACTCAGCACGGTGTGCACCAGGAAGGTGATCAGCCCCCCGAGCACGGTGCCCATCACCCGGCCGGTGGCGGCCTGGACGGTGTGGTCGTCGTTGTCATCCACGACGATCACAACCGCCAGCAGCGGATACCAGAGGAATTCGATCCGCCCGAAGTGAACTGCGATCGCCGCCGTGATCAGGGCCGCAACCGCCAGCTTGAGGCTGTTGCGCACCAGGGCGGCATCGAGCACGGCCTCAGTACACGTAGCGGCCGTCGAAGTCGTCGCGGTTGGCGCGGCCGTCGGCGGGATCCGGCCAGGCGGCCTCCCAGTAGCTGATGCCATCGAGCATGAACGGGGAGCCATCCAGGCGCTCCACATCCAGGCTCGTGGGGCCCATGGCCGTGATCAGCCCCCCCAGCTCCATCGGACCGAGGTTCGTCTGCACGTCCTTGCCGGCAAGGGCCAGGAGCATCGGCAGCCGCACCAGCTGCTCCGGTCGGGTGAGCTTGCGGAACAGGGCCTGCAGGGCCAGCTGCTGGCGCTCGATCCGGCCGATGTCGCCCATCTCGTCGTGGCGGAAGCGCAGAAAGCCCTCCAGATCGCGGCCCCGCAGGGTCTGCACGCCGGGCTGCAGATCGATCACCAGCCCCTGGGTGTTGTCCACGTAATTCATGCGCTTGGGCACGTCCACCTCGATGCCGCCGAGGGCATCGGCCATGCGACGGATCGCGGCCAAGTTCACCACCACGTGGTGGCTGATCGGTCGGCCGAGCTTGCGGGAGAGCTCCCGCTTCACCAGGTCGGTGCCGCCGATGGGGTAGAGGGCATTCACCTTCTGGGGGCCGTAGCCCTCCGCCTCGATGTAGGTGTCGCGGGGGATCTGGGTCACCTTGGTGACCCCGCCGTCGATGCGCAGGCTGGCGATCACGTCGCTGAGACCGCCCTCCTCGTCGGTGCCGAGCAGCAGGATGTCCTGGTCGCCCACCCGGCTCCAGGCGGCGAAGGGGTTGGTGATGCGGCTGTTGCTGGCCAGGTCGTGGCTGCTCAGCCAGTCCACCAGCGGCACGGCCAGCAGCAGGCCGCTGCCCAGACCCAGGGCCATCGCCAGGACCACCGGGGTGCGGCGGTTGCGCCGGCGTCGCTCCTGGCCCTGCATCCTGGTCATCGGCACAACGCTATTGCACGGCGCTGGGTTTCCCCTGTGTTCAACCGGACAGTCGGGGCCTCTCACAGGGCCAGCCTCTCGCCGGCCCGCAGGCCGGCCTGCACGCGCCAGAGGTTGGCGTAGGCGCCGTCGGCGGCGATCAACTGTTCATGGCGGCCGCTCTCCACGATCGCTCCCTGCTCCATCACCATGATGCGGTCGGCGTGGCGCACAGTGGAGAGGCGGTGGGCGATCACCAGGGTGGTGCGCTCGGCCGTGATCAGGTCGAGCGAGCGCTGGATGGCGGCCTCGGTTTCGTTGTCCACCGCTGCGGTGGCCTCATCGAGGATCAGCACCGGCGGGTTCTTGAGGATGGCGCGGGCCAGGGCGATGCGCTGGCGCTGGCCGCCGGAGAGGCGCTGGCCCCGCTCGCCCACCACCGTGTCGTAACCCTGGGGCAACGCCTCGATGAAGCCGCTGGCTTCGGCCAGCTGGGCGGCCCGCTCGACCGCGGCGCGGGGGGCCTCGAAGCTGCCGTAGGCGATGTTCTCGGCCACGCTGCCGTGGAACAGGAACACCTCCTGGCTCACCAGGCCGATGGCCCGGCGCAGGTCGTCGAGGCGCAGCTGGCTGATCGGAATGCCGTCGAGGCGGATGGTGCCGGACTGGATCGCGTAGAGCCGCAGCAGCAGCTTCACCAGGGTGCTCTTGCCAGAGCCGGTGGCGCCCACGATGCCGATCGTGCTGCCGGCCGGCACCTGCAGGTTGAAGTGGCGCAGCAGGGGCTCGCGGCCGGCGTAGGCGAAGGTCACGTCCTCGAAGCTCAGCTCGCCCTTCACCTGGCCGAGGGGCAGGGGCCGCGTGCCGCTGGGGATGGCGATCGGCGTGTCCAGCAGATCCAGCACCCGGTTGGTGGAGGCCATCGCCCGCTGGTAATCGTCGAGGGTGCGGCCCAGGGTGGTGAGCGGCCACAGCAGCCGCTGGGTGATGAACACGAGGAAGGCGTAGCTGCCGGTGGCGATCGTGCCGCGCCAGGCCTGCAGGCCGCCGATCACCAGGATGGCGATGAAGGCGAACAGGATCGCGTAGCGGATCAGCGGCACGAACGCCGCCGAGAGGCGGATGGCGCGGCCGTTGGCCTGACGGTAAGACTGGCTCTGCTCGGCCAGCCGCCCCAGCTCCCAGGCCTCGGCTGTGTAGCTCTTGATCGTGAGCATGCCGCCGAGGTTGTTGCTCAGCTGGCTGGCCAGATCGCCGGCCAGCTCGCGCACGGCCGCGTAGCGGGGCGCCAGGCGCTTCTGGAAGCGCAGCGAGCCCCAGAGGATCAGCGGGATCGGAATGAACGACACCCCCGCCACCGTGGGGGAGAGCACCACCATTGCCCCGCCCACCGCCAGCACGGTGGTGAGCAGCTGCAGGATCTCGTTGGCGCCGTGGTCGAGGAAGCGCTCCAGCTGGTTGATGTCGTCGTTCAGCACGGTCATCAGCCGGCCGCTGCTGCCCGCCTCGAAGAAGCCCATCTCCAGTTTCTGGAGGTGGTCATAGGCCTCCAGGCGCAGCTCGTGCTGCACCGTCTGGGCGAGGTTGCGCCAGAGCAGACCATAGAGGTACTCGAACAGCGACTCGGCGCTCCAGATCAGGAACGTGATCACCGCCAGCACGGTGAGCTGGGCTGGCACGGTGGTCACGCCGAAGCGGGCCAGCCAGGCGGTGTCCTGCTGCACCACCACGTCCACAGCCAGACCGATCAGCACCGGCGGTGCCAGGTCGAACAGCTTGTTGAGCACCGAGCAGCTGGCCGCCAGCCACACCTGGCGCCGGTGGGGGCGCAGGGTGCGGAGCAGCCGTCCCAGGGCGGGGCTGCTCTCGAGCGGAGAACTGATGGGCGCGGAAACCATCGGCGCGGAACGGGTGGACCTGGAAACTGTGGGTGTTGGAACCAATGGCAGGCACTGCCGCAGTTGGGGGCAGCCATGACAAGACCCCCGGGACCGGGGTCCCGGGGGTCAGGGCGTGGGCCTGGGCGGGCTTCAGTCTGCCGGGCAGATCACCAGCGGTTGCCGCCGCCACCGCCACCGCCACCGCCGCCGTAGCCGCCACCACCGCCACCGCGGTTGCCGCCGTAGCCGCCACCGCCGCCGCGGTTGCCGCCGCCGCCGCCGCCACCGCCTTCACGGGGGGTGGCCTTGTTCACGCGGATCATGCGGCCCATCCACTCCACGTCCTGGAGGTCGTCGATGGCCTTTTGCTCAGCGGCGTCGTCGCTGAGTTCAACGAAGGCGAAACCGCGCTTGCGGCCGGTTTCACGGTCGAGGGGGAGGCTGCACTGGCGGACTTCGCCGTATTGCCCGAAGAGATCAAGCAGGTCCTCGCGCTCGGCCTGGAACGAGAGGTTGCCAACGTAGATGGTCATTGAATGGAGCAAAGCCTGGAACGGTGCACCAGGGGAAAGGGTGCGTCTTCGATTCGTCTGATGTCGGGATTCCCAGGGATGGCCAGTTGGACCAGGATTGTCAGCTGAATCGGCAGTGCCGATGGAGGCTGACGGCTGGGCCTGTGGGTGTCGAAGGGAGCCTGTACGCCTTTGGAATCAACCCAACCCTAGGACCACGCCGGCGGCCGTTATGGAGAAGCGTGAAGCGGTTCTGAAGAGACCCTTTAGCTCCTGCCCCGACCCCCAGTAGTGTCCCATTGTCAGCAAACCCTGATCCATCGCTGCATCGTGATGACGGCCCCTGTCCCCTGGAGCCTCGCCTGGAGCGAGGACGGCGAACTGGCTCCGCAGGATCGTTTCGACCTGTTGCAGACCCTCGTGCGCTCGGAAAGCCTTGAGGTGCAGGGCTCCCTGGTGGCGGCGGTGGAATCCCTTCGCCTGGTCGAGGTGAGTTCGATCGCCCTGGGTGAGGTCACCGGCCTCTGCGCCTGAGGCAATCCCCGGCCTGGCTCCCGTGAGCGCTCGCTCACCAAACCAGGCCAGGGAGCCGATCTCAAGGGGTCGAGCCGGGGCGGCGCCGGCCCCCAGCAGGGGGGCGGCGCCGTTGATCTCACTCGCGGTGGCGGCTGATCTGCAGGGGTTTGTTCAGCACCCGCAGCTGGCGCAGGCTCTGGAACACCTCCTCGGGCATGCCCTTGGGCAGATCGAGCACGCTGTGGGTGTCGAAGATCTGGATGCGGCCGATGGCCCGGCCGTTGAGGCCGGTCTCGTTGGCGATCGCCCCCACCAGGTTGCCCGGCTTGATCCGGTCGCGCCAGCCGAGTTCCACCCGGAAGCGCTCCATGTCGGCTTCCGGCTCGCCCACGGGGCGCTCCGAACGGCCAGGGATGCGTCGGCGCGGTTCGCGGTCCCGCTCTCCCCGGTCCCGGTCTCCCCGGTCGCGGCCGGGACCGTTGGCGCGCACCTGGCTGAAGTCGTCGTTGCCCTGCTGCAGCAGGGGTTTGCCGGCCAGGCCCAGCTCCAGGGCCGCCAGGGCCAGGGCGCCGGGGTCGCAGCCCTGTTCCTGGGCCACCCGCTGCAGGATCTCGCTGAGCAGCGCCCGCTCCTCGGCGCTGCAGCCGCTCTGCAGGTGGGCGGCAGTGAGCCGCTGGCGCAGGCGGTCGAGCCGGTGCTGGTTGATGGTGGCGTTGCTGGGCACCTCCATCGGCTCGATCGGCTTGCCCACCGCCCGCTCCAGGCCGCCCAGGAAACGCCGTTCACGCGGCGTGAGGAAGAGGATCGCCTCACCGCTCCGGCCCGCCCGGCCGGTGCGGCCGATGCGGTGCACGTAGGCCTCGCTGTCGAAGGGGATGTCGTAGTTGATCACCAGGCCGATGCGGTCCACGTCGAGGCCGCGGGCAGCCACATCGGTGGCCACCAGCACGTCCACCTGGCCGCTCTTCAGCCGCTCGATCGTGCGCTCCCGCTGGGCCTGGGGCACGTCGCCGTTGAGCACGGCCACGTCGTAGCCGTGGGCCTCCAGCGATTCGGCCACCGTGAGGGTGATCGCCTTGGTGCGGGCGAAGATGATCACGCCTACGCCGCCCTCGCTCTCCAGCACCCGCTCCAGGGCGGGCAGTTTGTGGGGACCCTGCACCACCAGGTAGCGCTGGCGGATGCGGCCGGCGTCGGCCGCCTTGGTGCGGATGGTGATCTCTGCGGGGCTGCTCAGGTACTGCTGGGAGATGCGCCGGATCTCGGCTGGCATGGTGGCCGAGAACAGCACCACCTGGCGCTGCTCGGGCAGCTGCTCGAGCACCCACTCCACGTCGTCGATGAAGCCCATGCGCAGCATCTCGTCGGCCTCATCGAGCACCAGGGTGCGCAGCTCGGAGAGGTCGAGGGTGCCCTGGCGCATGTGGTCCATCACCCGGCCAGGGGTGCCCACCACGATCTGGGCGCCGCGCTTGAGCTGGTGGATCTGGTCGCGGAAGTCGGCGCCGCCGTACACCGCCACCGTGCGCACGCTGGGGAGCTGGGCGGCATAGCTGTTGAAGGCGGCAGCCACCTGCAGGGCCAGTTCGCGGGTGGGGGCGAGCACCAGCACCTGGGGCTTGCGCTGGCTGGGGTCGATGCGGGCCAGCACCGGCAGGGCGAAGGCGGCCGTCTTGCCGGTGCCGGTCTGGGCCTGGCCCACCAGGTCGCGGCCGAGCAGCAGCTCGGGGATGGCGGCCTGCTGGATCGGCGAGGGCTCGCTGTAGCCGATGGCATCGAGGGCGCCCAGTATCTCGGGTGCGAAGCCGAAGCGGGCGAAGCCGCTGGTGGAGCTGGAGGCCTCGGGGGCCTGGCTGGCGCTCTCATCCGCCGGCATGGCGCGATCGCTGTTGAGCTCAGCGTCGGTGAGCTCGTCGTTGTTCAGATTGGTCAGGCTGGTCAAGGAAGTCAAAAAAGGAACTCGCGGGTGTCCTCAGGCCGAACTGGGGCTGGGCCCTGTGAACAGGTCAGTCCTTCATGCGGGCCCGGCAGGATCCCAGTGGTGCTGCGAGGCGGCGGTGCCGGCTCAGACCATCGACGCAGCCCCGATCGGACCACGACTCCTCTCCAACGCGGAATTCACGCTTGCGTCGGTGGGGTTGCGGATCGGGTCCGGCCCCTGGGTGATGCCGTTGCGCTTTTTCCTTGTGTGCCTAGCCCTTGCAAGGCCCTCCTGCGAGGGCCACTTCAAGAAGGTATCAACAAACTTTACCAGGACGCCCCATTTCAATCCCGCCAGCCACTTCTTAGGGGCCAGCCCATTTCAGGGGGGGCCGAGCCGCCCGAAGTCGTCGGCCAGCCGTTCGATGTCGTCTTCACGCAGTTGCTCGCCGCGCTGCACCTCCACGATCAGCAGGTCCTGATCCCCTGCCGTGGCCCGGTGAATGGCGCCCAGGGGAATGAACAGGCTGGTGCCGGCCGCCGCCGCCACCAGGGCGCCCGCGCATTCGAGCTGCCCGTTGCCGGCCACCACCAGCCAGTGTTCGCAGCGGTGCCGGTGCCGCTGGCGACTGATGCGCCGGCCGGCCTGCACGCAGAGGCGCTTCACCAGATAGCCCGGACCCTCGCCCAGCGTCTCGAACCAGCCCCAGGGCCGATGCTCCATGGCGGGCGACATTGCTTGCGCTTCGGACCCTAGGCAGAGCGGAGGTCGGTGTACAGACGGGCGCTGCTCCGGGCCCGGGTGAGGCCCGTGTAGAGCAGGCGGGCATCGAGCTGGCGGCCGGCGGGGAGCAGCAGCAGCACCTCGCCGTACTGGCTGCCCTGCGCCTTGTGCACCGTGAGGGCCAGGGCGGGTTCGGCTCCCGCCAGCTGGGCCGGATGCAGCAGCCGGCCTCCGGGGAAGAGCACCAGCCGCCGCCCGCCCTCGCCCGCCACCAGCACGCCGATGTCGCCATTGGCCAGCTCCTGCTCGCTCAGGTTGCGGCGGTTGAGCACGGGCGTGCCCAGCGGCCAGGCCTGCACCGGGCGAGCCAGAGCCTCCCCCAGCAGGGCCCGCTGCACCCCCTCCACCCCCCAGGGGCCCTGGCGGATCGGGCTGAGCAGAATCAGCCGCTCGAGTTCGTTGAGCAGGGCCCTGGCGCCCGGGTGGTCGGCGGGTCCGGCTTGCGGGTCGAGCACGCCAAGGGCATCCGCCAGCTCGGCCAGGCGCTGCTGGTGCTCGCGTAGACGCCCCAGGGCATCGGCCGGCGGCCGGCCGGCCGGGGCCTCCTGCCACTGCACGTTGTCGCCGCTCCGGAGCTGCTCCAGCTGCGGGCGCAGGCTGTGAAGCAGCTCGCTGCCCGGAGCCACCTGGCTCCTCAGGGCGGAGGCCAGGCTGGCGATGGCCCCATCGTTGCGGTAAGTGGTGCGCAGCTCCACCGCCGCCGGGCCCAGGGCCGCCAGCGCGTCCGGCCGGCAGAGCTCCAGCAGCACCGCGCCGGGGCCCACCGGGGGCAGCTGGCCGGGATCGCCCACCAGCAGCAGCCGGGCAGCCTGGGGCAGGGCCGCCAGCAGGGCCTGCATCAGGGGCAGATCCACCATCGACACCTCATCCACCACCAGCAGATCCAGCTCCAGCGGCAACGCGGCACTGCGGCGGAACCCTGCCCCGTTGCCGCGGGCCTCCAGCAGCCGGTGCAGGGTTCCGCAGGGGAGCCTGGCCAGGCGCTCGGTCAGGTCGGGGTCCAGTTCAGCGGCTCCAGCGGCCACGGCGGCGCCGAGGCGGGCTGCCGCCTTGCCGGTGGGCGCCGCCAGCTGCAGGCGCAGCTGGGGCTGCAGGCGCAGGGCCGCCGCCAGCATCTGCACCACGGTGGAGGTCTTGCCGGTGCCGGGCCCGCCGCTGAGCAGCACCAGCCGCTGCTCCAGCAGGGCCAGCACCGCAGCGCTCTGCTGCTGATCCAGGCCCGCCGCCGTCGCCTGGTTCCGGGCTTCCTCCCGTTGGCTGGCGCTGGCGGGGGGGTCCACACCGGCCTGACCCCGTTGGATCAGGGCGGTGGTGCAGTGGCTGAGCTGCTGGTGCCAGCGGCGCCAGCGCAGCCAGCGGCCGGCGCGCACCACCGGCGCCTCGGGCCGATCCTCTGGCGCGTTCTCAGGCGAGCCGGACTCCACCAGCCAGCCGCAGGCCTGCAGGGCCGCCAGCTGGGCGGTGGGCCAGGTATGGGCCTGGGGGGTGGTGGCCTGGCCGGCGGAATGAGTGCTCGCGGCTTCTCCACTTGCATCCTCCAGCTCCGGCGGTGGCGGCCCCTCCAGATCGAGTCCCAGCTCGCCCCGCTCCAGTGCGCCGGCCAGGGCGGCGATCACCTGCCGCAGGGCGAGCTCACCCGCCGGATCGAGCCGGGTTGTGCTGGATGCCGGCAGCAGGCGCAGCAGGCTGTCGAGCAGGGCCGGGGCCAGGCTGCTCATGGCTGGCCCTCCCGCAGCAGGGCATCGAGCGCCAGCAGCCGCGCCAGCGGCGGCCGCTCCACCAGCACGCCGGGCACCTCGCCGCCGGGCTCGACCGCCATCGGCCCGGGCACCCCGCGCAGGAACACGTAGGCATAGCCGCCCAGATGGCGGTCGGGCGCATAGCCAGGCAGGCGCCAGCGCAGGTAGCGGTGCAGGGCCACCAGATAGAGGTGGGCCTGCAGGGGGTAGTGGTTGGACGCCATCAGCTGCGCCATCGCCGCGGCGGAGTAGTCGGTGGGGCCGCAGCTGAGAACCTTGCCGCTGCCATCGCGCTGGCCGAGGACGTTGCTCTTCCAGTCGGCCACCCACCAGCGCTCGCCGCAGCGGAACACCAGATCGATCGAGCCGGTGAGAAAGCCGCGGCTGGCCACGACCAACCCCTGCAGCTGGTGGCCGTAGCCGCTGCCGAAGCGGCCGCCGTCATGGCGGCGGAACACCTCCGCCAGGCCGCTGCTGCGCACCAGCCGCTTGCGGCCGGTGGCCAGCGGCAGGTCGAAGGCCAGCTCATTGAGCCAGCTCCCCGGCTCCAGATCGGCCAGGCGCAGGGGGCCCAGCGCGCCGCCGAGGGGGGTGAGCACCAGTTGCTGCAACGTCGTGAGCGCGATGTCGGCCAGATCGGCCGCCAGGCCGGCCCGCTCGAGCTCGCGCAGCACCACGGCCCGCGCCGGCTCCAGCGCGCCGGCGGCCAGGGCGGGGTAGTGAATCTGCTCGAGCATGCGGTGCAGCGCATCGCCGGGTGCCGCGCCGCGGGGGAACCGGGCCAGAGGGCCGAGGGCTGGCCAGGCGGCGCGCGCCGGATCAGCCCCGCCACCCTTCTCATCAGCGGCCTTACCAGAGGTGTCATCGCCGTCGCGGCTGAGGGCGTCGCTGTCGCGGCCGTCGTCGCGGGCCTCCGGCGGCAGGGCCGCCGCGCCGTGGGTCCAGGCGGAATAGCTGGCCCGGCCCCAGAGGGTGTCGAGGCTGCGGGCCGGGGTGGGCCCCAGCTCCAGGGCGCCGCGGGGCGGTCCCGGACGCCAGCGCTCCCGCGTGGGCGGATGGGTGGTGGGATCAACACGCTGCAGCGGCAGCTCCCGCAGACCGTCCGCCGTTGCCGGGTCCACCAGCCAGGGGCTGAGGGGGTTGCCCGGTTTGGCCTCATCAGCCCCTGGCCAGCCCAGTACCAGCAGTTGGCGGGCCCGGGTGCAGGCCACATAGGCCTTGCGTTCGGCCTCCTGCCGTTCGGCTGCGGCGTGCTGCTCAGCGGCCCCGCGGCCCGTACCCCAGTGGGGGTTGAGGTGCAGATCGAAGCGGGGCCGCCGGCTGCCGGGCGGACGCCAGCGGCGCCCCACCGAGGCGCTGCCGCCCCGGGTGGCCCGCTCGCCGCTCCACAGGCTGGGGCAGATCACCACGGGATACTCCAGGCCCTTGCTGCGGTGGATGGTCACCACGGCGATCGCCGACTCGGCGGCATCGCTGCGGCAGCGGTGGGCATCGGGTACGTCGCGCTCCTCCTGCAGGCGCAGGTTGCGCAGCCAGTCGGCCGTGGCGGCCGCGTTCAGCCCCTGGCGGTGCATCTGCTCCTGCACCAGCTCCGCCGCCTGCTGCAGATCGGCCAGGGCGCGGCCGCGCAGGGCCAGCCGGGCCAGGGCCTCGCTGCCGAGCAGCTGGCCCACCACTGCCGTGAGCCCCTGCTGCGGCAGCCGCTCCACCAGCTGGGCGAGGTTGTCGGCCAGCTGGTCCCAGGCCTCGGGCGGGGCGCTGCGGATCCGTTCGGCGCTCCAGCCCAGCAGGCTGGAGGCGGCCAGCAGGCGTAGCAGCCCCGGATCGCCCGCTGCGGCGAGGGCATCGAGCAGTCGCTGCAGGGCCAGGGCCCCCTCACTGGCGAACACATCCCCCTGGTTCACCAGCCGGCTGGGCAGGCCGCGGCGCTCCAGGGCCATCCGCAGGGCCTCGGCCTCACGGTGGGTGTTCACCAGCAGGCAGAGGTCGGCCGGCTCCAGCGGCCGCCGGCTCTCCCCTTTCACCAGCTGCAACTGGCGCTCCAGCAGGCCCTGGCAGAAGGCCGCCACCTGGCTCTCCAGCTGGGCCGGATCCACAGCCAGCAGCTGCAGGGGCGCCTCATCAGCCGGGAGCGTGAGCTGCTCGCCGCGGGCGCGGCAGAGCACCTCCGGCACCTCCAGATCTGAGCTCAAAAGACCCGGCCGCATGAGGGCGTTCAGCCCCGCGATCAGGCCTGCGCTGGAGCGGCGGTTCTCCACCAGCTCGTAGCGGGCCTCGGCCTGCGCGGCGGCCTGGCGGTAGGTGGCCAGCTCGCCGCCGCGGAAGCGGTAGATCGCCTGCTTGGGGTCGCCCACCATCACCAGCAGGTGGCGCGCCGGATCGCCGCCGAAGGCCCCCTGCAGGATCCGCCACTGGATCGGGTCGGTGTCCTGGAATTCATCGATCAGGGCGGCGCGGTAGCGCCCGGCCACGGCGCGCAGCAGCGGTGTGTCGGCCTGCTCGCCGGGGTCGAGCAGCTCGAGCAGCTGGCCGTAGCCCATCTCGCCGCTGCGCTCGCGCCGGCGCGCCAGTTCCAAGCGGGCCCAGTGGGCGAAATGCAGCAGCAGCAGCTCGGCCGGGCCATCGACCAGGTCGGCGATCGCCTCCAGCAGCTCAGCCTGGGGTAGGCGGGCATCCTCACGGTGGGCGGCGCTCTCCAGCTTCTGCACGGGGCCGGGGTGGAAGTAGTCGCGCAGCTCCTTGCGCTCCAGCAGCTCTGCGTAGCTGGGGGGCGCCTCCAGGCCCGCCAGCCAGCCCGTCACGGCATCGAGTTTGTCGGGTTTGGGCTTGAGCCGGTAGGGCTTGTAGCTGTGGCCGTTGGCCTTGGCGACGCCGGCGCTGGCGGCCAGGTTGCGTTCCAGCGCTTCGGCATCGCGGTGCCAGAGCTGTTCAAACCGCTGCCAGCTCAACCGCATGCGGGTCTGTAGCTGCGCGGCCAGCGGTGTGCCCAGTGCAATGTCCTCCGGCAGAGGATCGAGCTCCAGGGCCGGGTCGCCATCGAGGCTCAGCAGCACGCTGGCCAGCCGCTCGGGCTCGACGCCCCGGCTGAGCAGCCCGGCCAGCTCTTCGGCGGGCAGGGGGAGCACCTGCTGCTGCCAGTAGTCGTGCACGATCTGGCCGCGGCGCTCAGCGGCGCCGGTCTCCAGCGCCACCGCCGGCCCCAGCCCGGCCTCCAGGGCCTGGCGCTGCAGGGTGCGGCGGCAGAAGCCGTGGATGGTGGTGATGTCGGCGCGATCGAGCTGCTCCAGGGCCAGTAGCAGCCGGCCGCGCAGCAGCGGCGAGGGATCCGGCCCCTGGGCCGCCAGCCACGCGGCCAGGGGCTGATCGAGCTCGGCGCCAGGCGCGGGCGGCGGATCGCTGGTGCCAGCCCCATTTGGCTTGGTGCCTCCGGCGGCCGCCTCCAGCTGGGTGAGGGCCTGCTGCAGCCGCCGGGCGATGCGGTCGCGCAGTTCGGCCGCCGCTGCATCGGTGAAGGTGACCACCAGCAGCTGCTCGATCGCCAGTGGCCGCGGCCCCTCGCTCACCAGGCGCAGCACCAGGTGGGCCAGGGCGAAGGTCTTGCCCGTGCCGGCGCTGGCCTCCAGCAGGCGGATGCCGGGGCTGAGCGGCATGGCATTCGGCTCGAAGGGAGGCAGCGTCATCCCTTCAGCTCCTGCCTGTGCTCCAGCAGGGGGCCGTGCAGCGCCAGGGCCAGCTGTTCCACCGTCGGGCTGAGCAGCTCATCCAGCGGTTGATCGCTGCCGAAGCAGAGGGCCTGGATGGCATCCTGCCGCTCGCCCCGGCACTGGAATCCTCCCTCCCAGGCCTCCTTCGCCTTGCTTCGCCCTCGGCCTCCGCCTGGTTTGGCGGTTTCGGCCTCTGCGTAGGCCCAGCCGGTGTCCGGCGGCAGGGGCCAGCAGGTGCGGCGGTGCTGCTCGCGCCACTGGCGCAGCTGCTCGACCAGCTCGGCGGCGCGACTGGGCGGTGGCGCGCGGAACTGCTCCAGCAGGCGGAAGCGCTGCTGGTCGCGCCCCACCAGGGCGGCACCTGCGGGGGCCTGGCCGGCAGCGGCGGCCAGCAGCAGCTCCAGCCACAGCCGCAGCCGCTGGCGGCAGCGGGGTTTGGCGGTGTGGGCGAGCACCAGCTGGCGGCCCCGCCAGGGCAGCACCGCCTCCAGCCCCTGCCAGCTGGCCGGCTCCTGGCGGGCCGGCCCCAGCCGCTCCAGGCACGCCTGCAGCGACTGCCAGCGCTGGCGCAGCTGCTCCACCTCCAGGTCGCCGGCGGCCAGGGGTGGCAGCACGCCGCGGCCGCGCTCGAGCGTGGCCCAGTCGGGATCGAGCTGCGGCGGCGGCAGTCCGTCGCCATCGAGCTGGCCCCGCAGCAGGGCAGCGCGGCGGCGTTCGTCGAGCTGCAGATCCTCCAGATCGCGCACCGGCTCGTCCCACTCGCGCGGGCGCAGGCCCAGTTCCTCCAGCCAGCGGGCCTGGGGGGCCTCGATCCAGGCGCGCAGGTGAGCCCAGGCTTCGCTGGGGGTGGCGGGTAGCTCCAGCGCTGCACCCTTGCTGCCTGCATTGGTGCCTGGGTCGCTGCCGCTCAGCTCTGGCTCCGGTTCCCGCCAGGCCAGGCCTTGCAGGGCCGCACCGGGTGCCTGTTCGAGCTGGCGGCGGGCCATGAGCAGGCGCCGATCACAGCTGGCGGGGGGCCAGGGGGGCTCGCTCAGGAAGTTGCGCCGCTCCAGCGGACTGGCGGCGTGCTCGCGCAGCGGCAGCTGGCCCTGGCCCTGCAGCTGCTGGGCGAGCAGGTCGAGCCACTGGCGCACCGGCGCTGCCGGCTCCTGTGCCTCGCCGGTGCGCTCGTCGCGGTTGCTCCAGCTGACCAGCAGGTGCCCCCGGGCCGAGAGCAGGCTCTCGAGCAGCACGTAGCGGTCCTGATCGGCGCTGCTCGGATTGCCGAGGCGGCGCATCTGCTCCAGCAGGTGGAAGCCCGGGCGCTGGCGCTGGCGCGGAAAGGCGCCGGCATCGAGGCCCATCAGCACCACCACCTTGTGGGGGATGGCGCGCATCGGCTCCAGGGCGCTGATCGTGAGTGCACCCGAGCGGTGGCCGAAGCGGCCGCTGCCCTCGCTCAACCGCTCCGCCAGCACCTCGGCCACCACCGGCGCCTCCAGCAGCAGCGGGCTGGCGCCGGCGACGGCGTTCCAGTCGGCCAGCACCGACTGCAGGCTCTGCAGCTCCCAGGCCCGCTCGCCGCCATCGCCGAACAGGGCCGCCAGCTGCTCTCTCAGGCCGCCCACCCAGTCGGCCACGCTGCGGGCCTGCCCCAGCCAGGCCAGGCTCTGGCGCAGCTGCCGCAGCAGCGCCAGCCAGCGCCCCTGCTGCTCCAGGCTGCCGGCCATCGTCAGTGGTGCGGTGTCGGCCGGCGCCAGCCCCGGCGTCTCGGGCAGCACCAGGCCGAGCACCAGCCGATCGATCGCCCAGCTGAGGCTGTGGCGCGGGTCGCCGCCGCGGGCGCGGCCATCCAGGCCCCAGCGGAAGCCGCAGCGCTGCAGCAGCGCTGTGATCTCACCGGCCTCGCTGGGGTCGATGCCCTGGTGGATCAGCAGGGGCGCGCAGCCGAGCACGGCCTCCAGGGCCGTGGCCGTGAGCCGATTCCCGGCCAGCTGCAACAGGGCCAGCAGGCCCTGGCTGATGCCGGCCACGCTCTGCTGGCTGCGGTCGGTGAGGCGCCAGGGCAGCGCCACGCCGGTGGCTTCTCTGTCGCCGAACACGGCCCCCACCAGCGGCGCGAAGGCCTCCACCTGGGGCGTCATCACCAGGATGTCGCGCGGTTCGAGCTCCGGATCAGTCGCCAGCAGTTGCAGGAGCCGGTCGCGCACGATCTGCAGCTGGCGCAGCCGGCCCGGGCAGGCGTGGAACTCCAGGGAGTGGTCGGTGGGGGCGCGCTGCAGGGACTGGTCGGTGTCGCCGGTGGCCAGCCGCTCCTGCAGCTGCTCCAGCAGCGTCGGCGCCCGACCTCGGGCGGCACTGGCCGGCAGGAAGAAGACCTCCTGGTTGTGCCCCTGGGCGGGGTGGGTGTGGCCGCTGGCCTCCAGCAGCTGCTGGAACTCGGCCCCCAGCCGCCCGAAGCGGGCCTCCAGCCCTGGCACCTCCAGCAGCCAGTCGCTGCCCAGGGGTTCGCCGGCCCTGGCGTCGTGGCGCTGCCAGAGGTCGCGGCAGGGGGTGAGCAGGTAGAGCTCCACCGCCATCCGCGCCGACAGGGCCTGCAGCAGCTCCACCTGCACCGGCGCCAGGCTGCTGAGGCCGAACAGGCGCAGGGGCTGGCCCGGGGTTGGCGCGGTGGACTTGAGGGGAAGGCCCTGCTGCAGCTGGGCGATTGCTGCCCTGGCCCGCAGGCCGAACGGCAGCCGCTCCAGCCGCTTGGCCAACGCCCGCAGCAGCTGGGGCTGCCAGCGCAGGGCCTCGGCCAGGGGTTGGCCGGCGGCGTCGAGGTCCCGACCCTGCAGCCAGGCCTCGAGCATGGCGGGGCGGTAGAGGCCGTAGTCGTCGAGGGCGTCGGCAATGGCGCGCCCCAGCTGCCACAGCGGCGCATCCAGCCTGCGGCGATCGGCGCCGCGCCGCTCCAGCCACTGCCGCAGCGGTGCGGCCTCGGGTGCCGAAAGCAGTTCGGGCAGCAGCTCGAGCACCGCCCACACCAGGTTCTGGGCGCGCCAGGGGTCGGCACCGGCCGGGGCTGGGGCGACCGCAGCCTCCCCGTCGTGGTCTGCCAGCAGCTCGTCCACCAGCGCGCGCAGGCGGCTGGCCGGGAAGGGAAAGCGCAGGTTGGCGGCGATGCCGCCGCCGGGTGGATCGGCTGGATCGCTCATCCCCAGGGCGATCTGCTCCCCCAGCCAGCGGCTGGTGGGCCAGGTGTTCACCACCACCTGCACCTGCTCGCACACTCCTGGGGGGTTGAGGCGCAACTGGGTGGCCAGCAGCTCCGCCAGGACCTCGATGCGGTTGCTGCGGAAGACCGTGAGCAAGGGCCGGGCCCCCGCTCAGTGCAGGCTGGCCGACAGGGCCTGGCGCTGGGCCGCCGCCGCCAGCGGCTGGCGGGCTCCCGGCACCTGCACGATCGCGCCCGTCTCCGGGCAGTAGGCACTCAGCTCGCCGCCGTAGCAGGCGCCGGTGTCGATCAGCACGATCCAGCCCTGGCGCCGCACCCTGTGCCCCGGGGTGTGGGCCACCACCACCTCGCCGAAGCGGCCGTCATAGGCCTGCCAGAAGGGCTTGCGGATGCGCAGGTCGGGTTGCCAGGTGCGGGGATCGAGGCCGGCGTGGGTGGCGATCCAGCCCCGGCCCGGATAGAGGCTGGGCAGGTTTTCCAGGCGCTGCTGCCAGCGGCGGCAGGTGCGGTCGCCCAGCTGACGGTAGGTGTCGCAGCCCGCCAGGGCCCGCTGGGTGTCCCGGTCGTCGCGGTTGAGGGCGTCCACCAGATCGGCCTCGTGGTTGCCCCGCAGCCACACCGCCCGGCCGCTGCGCACCTGGCTCCACACCAGCTCCATCGCCTCGAGTATCTGGGGCCCGCGGTTGATCACGTCGCCGTTGAAGATCAGCCGGTCTTCCGCGGGCAACAGCCGCAACAGGCGCCGCAGGGCCTCCGCGCATCCATGAACGTCCCCGATGACCCAGTGACGGGCGGGACGGATTGGGGACGTCATCGGACTGGCGCGATGGCTTCAGTCTGACCTTTGATGTGTCGCTTGTCACCTCCCCCACCGTTGGTACGGTCGGGCCGGCGTGTGGGCGGGGTGCCCGTGGAGTTGAAGAACCTGCCGGTGAGTCAGCGGGTGAATGCCCTGGTGAAGGCCCTCAACGGCGCCAGGCGCACCAATGAGGCACTGGCCCGCTGCAGCAACGGTGAGGAGATGCTCGATGTGCTGCTGGATGCCTCCGCCAAGCTTGGGCTGGGGCTCACCCGCGAGCAGCTGGCCAACACGCCGCCGATCCGCGACTGGGTGTGGTGGAAGAACAAGGAGGCCGTGCTCACCATCGGCGACAACAGACCGCGCTACCAGCATGACGGCGGCCAGGGCCGGGAGAAGCCGCCTGCAGGAGAGGAGGGCCGGCGCAAGTTCCTGGGGCTGTTCTGACCACCAGCCCCGCGCGTGCGACCTCAGCCGATGCTGGCCAGTGGGTCGGCGATGCTGGCGCTGGGGGCCTGGAAGTGTCCGGTGGCCACGAACTCCAGCCGCAATTTGAGAAAGGTGATGAACTTTTCATCGGTGGAGACCACCGCCGCCGCCGGCCGCGGCACGGACGCCCCCTGGCTCGCCAGGTCCGGGGCCTCCAGAAAGGCGGGCCGGCGCACCAGCCAGAAGTCGATCGCCTTGCCGGTTTCGCCGTAGTTGCGCACCCGCTCGCGCAGCACTTCCTCCAGCGGTTCCTCCTCGCAGAGGAAGCGCTCGCTGGCGGCCACGAAGTGATAGGTGGTCATGGGCGGGTGCTGGCGAAGAGAGGGTCGCGGCGGGGATTCTGAACCAGCGCCTTCATCTCCCGCACCGCCTGCTCCAGGCCCACCGCCAGGGCGCGGGCCACGATCGTGTGGCCGATGTTCAGCTCCTCCATCCCCTCGATTGCCGCCACCGGCTCCACGTTCTGATAGGTGAGGCCGTGGCCGGCATTCACGCGCAGGCCCAGGCTGCGGGCGATGAAGCTGCCTTCGCTGAGCCGGGCCAGCTCGCGCGGTTGCTCGCTCCAGTCGGCCTCGGCGTAGCTGCCCGTGTGCAGCTCCACCCAGCGGGCGCCGCTGCTGGCACAGGCCTCCAGCTGGGCGGCCTCGGCATCCACGAACAGGCTCACGGCGATGCCGGCCGCCTCCAGCCGGCCCACCAGCGCGCTGAGGCCCTGCTGCTGGCCGGCCACGTCCAGCCCGCCCTCGGTGGTCACCTCCTCGCGCTTCTCCGGCACCAGGGTCACCATGTCGGGCCGGATGCGCAGGGCGATCGCCTCCATCGCCGGCGTCGCGGCCATCTCCAGGTTGAGGCGGCTGCGCACGGTGGCCCGCAGCAGCTCCACGTCGCGGTCCTGGATGTGGCGCCGGTCTTCACGCAGGTGCACGGTGATGCCGTCGGCGCCGCCCAGTTCGGCCAGCAGGGCATAGGTGACCGGATCGGGCTCCACCGTGCGGCGGGCCTGGCGCACATTGGCGATGTGGTCGATGTTCACGCCGAGGCTGGCCATCGCTCCTGGGCTCAAACCTGGATCCTATGGAGTTCCCCAGCGCCGGCCGGCCAACTGCCCCATCCCGGACCGTCGACCCAGGCTGGCTGGTTAGTTTCCAGGTTGCCTGGATCACCGGTGTAGACGGCGGAGATGGTCGACCCAGCTGCCCAGCCCGCCCCTGCCCGTTCCAGCAGACCGAGCCCCTCTGACCGCCCACTTCAACGTCCATCTGTGATCTCCGAGGGCATCCGTCCTGCCGAGCAGGACTCCGACGCGGATGGCCATGGCCCATCCAGCCTGCGTTCCGTTTCTCCGGCCCTGGTGGCGGCCCGCCAAAATGCTGGCGGGGTGCCCAGCCGGGTGAGTCCCTGGCTGGGCCCGCTGGCGATGGTCGCCACCCAGGATCTGGCCCTGCCCCTCTGGTTCCGGTGCATCCGGGTGGAGGGTCGGCACTGGCTGCCCCAGTCCGGTCCGGTGCTGCTGGCCCCCACCCACAAGGCGCGCTGGGATGCCCTGCTGGTGCCCCATGCCGTCGGCCGCCGGGTCACCGGCCGGGATTGCCGCTTCATGGTCACCCTCGATGAGATGAAGGGCTTGCAGGGCTGGCTGCTGCGCCGGCTGGGCTGCTTTGCGGTGAACCAGGCCCGCCCCAGCCTGGCCAGCCTGCGCCACGCCATCGAGCTCCTGGAGCACGGCGAGCAGCTGGTGCTGTTCCCGGAGGGCCGGATCCGCCGGGAGGATGACCAGCCCCTGCGGCTGCAGCAGGGGCTGGCCCGCCTGGCCGCCCTGGCCGCAGGCCGCGGTGTGAGCGTGCCGGTGTTGCCGGTGGGCATCGCCTACAGCCATCCCTCCCCCCGTCCCTGCGACCGGGCAGCCCTGTGCATCGGCGAGCCGATGCGGATCGCGGCTGAGGGCCGCGATGGCGCCCAGGTCTTCACCCGTGAGCTGGCCGAGGCGATGGCGGGGCTGGAACAGCGGGCCATGGCCGCCCTGGCCGAGGGGCCCGCGAAGCAGTCCCCTTAGAGTTCGGCCACTTTCATTGCAGCGCTGTGCGCAGCCCCAACAGGCTTTCCACTGCGGCCCTCCTGGCCGCGATCGCCCTGGCCACCCCGGCCCTGGCCCTGCCGCTGCGGGCCCAGGGGGGCAGCCCCGCCGAGGTCGCCGCCACCAATCCGCTCAGCCTCGCCACGGTGCGCAGCCTGCTGGCCCGGGGTGATGCGGCCGCCGCCGCCGGCCGCCTGGATGAGGCCCGCGGCTTCTACGACCAGGCCCGCGACCTCACCCGCCGGCTGCTGGGGTTCTACCGGGACCTGAGCGGCTCGTTCCGCGGCCTCGATGCCCGCATCCCCCGGGAGATGGACCAGAACGGCCGGGAGGCCCTCACCCTCCTGGCCCAGGCCAACCTGCGGCTGGCGGCGGTGTTCCGCCGCCAGAACCAGCCAGAGGTGGCGGTGCCGCTGCTGGTGGAGGTGGTGAAAGTGATGACCCCCACCAGCGAAGAGGGTCGCCGCGCCTACCAGACCCTGGTGGAGATCGGCTTCGCCACCATCCCCTACACCGCTGGGCAGCCGGCCCGCTGAGGCCTCTAGATTCCCCGGATAACCCAGTTCAACGCTCTGCCGTCTGCCCGATGGTGCAACCCGACCAGGTCAAGGCAGCCATCCAGCGCTCCCTGCCCGATGCCGCCGTGGAGGTGGAAGACCTCACCGGCGGTGGTGACCACCTGCAGGTGAAGGTGGTCTCTGACGCCTTCGCCGGCCTCAATCGGATCAGGCAACACCAGTTGGTGTACAGCGCCCTGCGCCAGGAACTGGCCAGCGAAGCCATCCACGCCCTCGCCCTGCAAACCTCAACCCCCAGCTGATTCCATGGACGCCAGCGTCAAGGCCCGCATCGAGAGCCTGATCGGCAGCAGCCCGGTCTTTGTGTTCATGAAGGGCACCAAGCTGATGCCCCAGTGCGGCTTCTCCAACAATGTGGTCCAGATCCTCCACGCGCTCGGAGTGCCGTTCGAGACCTTCGACGTGCTCTCCGATGGGGAGATCCGTCAGGGCATCAAGGAGTTCTCCGAGTGGCCCACCATTCCCCAGGTGTATGTGAATGGGGAGTTCATCGGCGGCTCGGACATCCTCATCGAGATGTACAACTCAGGAGAGCTGCGCGAACAGCTGGAGGTGGCCCTGGCCAGCTGAGGCGCCTTTCTTTTTCTCCGCGGGTGGCCCGGCTCAGAGGCTGCGCCCGGGTTCGTACAGGGCCCGTGGATCACCGTCGGCGCCAATGAAGCTGGAAGGATCGAGGATCCAGCGTTCCAGCAGTTCCTCCAGGCGTCGCTGGGCCAACGGATCGAGCACGGCCGTTCGCCTCAGGGCATGGAGGTAGCCGTCGGCGTAGAGGCGCAGATCGGCGGGGCCGTGGTGCCGGTGTGCCAGTTCCTGGCAGGCATCGCAGAGCGACTGGAAGTGGCGGATGGCGTCCGGATGCTGTAGCGCGGTCATCGTGGCTGTCGACCTGGCGTTCATTGTGCCCACTCCAGACCCCCGATGGGGAGGGCGGCTCCCCGCCAGTGGTCTGTTGCAAAGGCATCCGCTGATACCCGTCATCTCTGGTGCAGCCCGTTAACTTGGGGCCACCCGGGGGCAGCACCCAAATGGCACCCGACAGCCCCACCACACCCCAGCACCCGCCAACGCCAGGATCCGGCCAGCCCCCCACTGGCTACCCTCCTCAGCAGGGTTCCGCTGCGGAGGCCTCGGAATCCGCAGCCCAGGCGCCGGCAGGGGCTTCCGGGGCCCAGCGTGTGCTGGTCGTTGATCCCCATGCCACCTTGCGCACGGTGCTGGCCCAGCGCCTGCGCCAGGACGGTCACTTGGCGGCGGCGGTGGCCACCGCCCGCGAGGCGATCGAGCTCTGCCGGGACCAGTCCCCCGACCTGCTGGTGAGCGCCGAGCTGCTGGATGAGAGCAGTGCCCTGCGCCTTGCCGCCCAGCTGCACTGCCCGGTGATGGTGCTCACCGCGCGCTCCGGCTCCGAGCCGGTGGTGAGCCTGCTCGATGGCGGCGCCGACGACGTGCTGCGTAAGCCCTTCGGCCTGGAGGAACTGGCCGCCCGCTGCCGCACCCTGTTGCGCCGCGCCGGCAGCGGCCTGCAGGAGAGGGTGTGCGTCGGCCCCCTGGAGGTGCATCTCCTGCTGCGCCAGGTGACCCTGCGCGACCAGCCGGTGGAGCTCAGCCCCAGGGAGTTTGCCCTGCTCTGCGCCCTGCTGATGCCGCCGGGGGTGGTGCGCAGTCGCCAGGAACTGCTGCGCATGGCCTGGCCGCCGTTCAGCGGCGGCCCCCGCTCGGTGGATACCCAGGTGCTCACCCTGCGGCGCAAGCTGGAGCAGGCCGGTCTGGGCGAAGGGGGCGGCATCGAGACGATGCGCCAGCAGGGCTATCGCTTCAGCCTCGACAATCTCCCTGACACCGCCGAAACCCCTGCCCAGGGAACTCCCACCAATGGTGTTCCCCCGCTCAATTCCCTTTCGCGGCACTGATTTCAGGCGGCACTGATTTCAAACCCCACTGATCCCAGACGCCCTACTGAGCCCCCAGGCCAGTTCCCCCAGCAGCATCAGGCCCGTGAGCACCGCCAGCAGCTGGTAGGTCCACGGTGGACTGATCCGGCCGATGGCGCTGGTGTCCAGACCCGTCTGCCGCTGGAAGCGCTCCAGAAACTCCGGAAAGCGGGCGATGCGCTGGGGCAGGAGCAGGGCCTGGTCCCCGCAGCGGAGATAGAACACCCGCCCTCCCTGGCTGGTGGCCACGGGCGTGATCGCCGTGATCGCTGGCCACGGTACCTGCCAGCCGCGGCGCAGCAGCCAGCCGCACCAGGCCGGACGGCCAACGCGGATCGCGTCGGGATCGAGTTCCACCTGTTCACTGGTGATGGCCCACACCAGCAGCAGCCCCAGGCCAAGGGCCAGCCACAGGGGCAGCTGCAGGGGCACCGGCGCCAACCAGGGCAGGGGGGCGGCCAGGGCCAGGTAGAGGCCCACCAGGGTGAAACGGATCAGCGGCGCCATCGGGTAGGTGGCCGCCTGTGGGTCCGAGCTCATCGGTCGTCGGCGGAGCCGGGCAGGGGTTCGATCAGCTCGGGAGGCCTGTAGGCGCCGCCGAACACCTCCCGTTCGCTGCCCTTCCAGAACTCGCCCAGCCGCATCAGATCGGCGTGGGCCTCCTGCAGCCGTTCCATGTACTCCTGGGGGTCGAGCTGGTGCTTCGCCTCCTTGAGCTTGGCGAGGCGCAGCAACTGCAGCATCCAGGGCTTGCTCAGCTCACCGCGTTGCTCCAGGTAGCGCGCCAGCTCGGCGGCACTGGGCTGGGGGGAGCTGGAGCTACTCATCGTGGGCCAATCTGCTGATGGGATTCACGCTATTCAGATGACGGGGACGACCGTGGCGGAAAGGGGCCCGGGATCGCCGCGAGCCTCTCTCGGCTGAGGGGGCGGGAGAAGAGGTGGCCCTGAAAGTGTTCAACCCCGGCCTCGCGCAGCAGTTGGAACATGGCCTCCTCCTCCACGCCCTCCGCCACCAGCGTGAGGTTCATGTCCTTGGAGAGGGTGTGGAGCAGTCGCACGATCTGGCGCGCGATCGGATCTTCGGCAGCAGCCAGCACGAAGGATTTGTCGATCTTGAGCTCATCGGGCTTCAGCCACATCAGCAGGCGCAGGGAGGAGAAACCGGTGCCGAAGTCGTCCAGGGCGAGCTTCACCCCGGCGCGGCGCAGGCTCTGAAGATTCTCAGAGAGTTCGGGGCTCGCCTCCACCACGGCCGATTCCGTGATCTCCAGTGTCACCTCCTCGGCAGCGATGCGCTGTTCGCTGAGATCGGCCAGGAGCTGGGGGCCGAAGCCTCCCTGGGCCAGCTGGCTGGCACTGATGTTCAACGCCAGGGGGAGTTTCGGTTGCTCCAGGGTCTCGCGCAGCAGTTTCAGCTCCCGCAGGGTGATCGCCAGCAGCAGGCGACCGAGCTCAGGCATCAACCGGTAGCGCTCCGCCAGGGCGAAGAACACGTCGGGAGGCACATCGGGAAATTCGGCGTTGCTCCAGCGAGCAAGGGCCTCGACCTTCAGCAAGCGCCCCGCGGCATCGACAATCGGCTGAAACAGGATGTGGAAGCGCTCAGGGGCATGGCTGATGTCACTCTGCAGCGCGTTGAAGAGGCGGTAATTGTTCAGGGCATCCCAGTCGGTCTCGATGTCAAAGATTGAGATGTTCTGCTGCCGTGCCGATTTGGCCATCACCATGGCCATGTCGGAACGTCGGATCAGCTCCTCGGCTGTGGTGCCACTGGGATCGCTGATGGCGATGCCGATGCTCAGGCTGAGCTTGATCCGCTCCGGCTGGCTGCTGGCCTGATGACGGAATCCCTCCAGCAGCTCGAGCGCCCGCCCATGGGCATGGCTGCGGATCGCAGCTCCATCACACTGCCCCAGGGATTCGGTGTCCAGGATCAGGCTGAATTCGTCACCTCCGAAACGGGCCAGGAAGTCGTCACCCCTCACCAGCCGCTGCAGCACTTCGGCCACGTAACGGAGCGTGCTGTCACCGGTGCTGTGGCCGTAGGTCTCGTTGATCTGCTTGAACTTGTCGATATTGATGAACAGCAGGGCCAGCGGCTTGCCGCCGCGGCTGCTGCGCTCACTGTCCCAGTGGAGCCTCTCGAGAAAATAATTGCGGTTCGGCAGTCCCGTGACTGCATCAAAAAGAGCCAGGGTTCGTGCCGTCTGCAGCACCAGCTCAAAGCGGCCCGCCAGCCGCTCGAGACGCCGATCTTCCGCCGTCGCAGCGGCGGGGTCGGTGTCGTGCCTTTTCAGCAGACGGGCGAAGGCCATGGTTTCGGTCCCATCACCGCCGAGCTGCACCTGATCCAGCAGCCGGGAGAGTTCACGCTCCGTCTGGCGGAAGCGCTGGTTCACCAGGCGTTCACGGCGAATCTTCTCCAGCCGCAGCCGTCGCTGCTGGAGCATCCAGCGCATGCGCTGCCCCAGGATCAGGAGCAGCCCGCCAATCACCAGGCCACCCAGTGCCAGCCACTCCTCTCTCAGGGATTTTTCGAGGCGAGGTTCACGCACCTGCAGCGGCCTGCCGGCGCCCGTCCACAGCGGCGGTTGAACCGTGCGCAGCTGGCTTTGCCGGGCTGATGAACCGTTCCCTTCGAACACCAGCTCGTCCACCAGGTCCCGCAGACCCGATTGCTGGGGCGATCCATCCGTGGGGGACAGCAGGGGAACCAGGTAGGTGAGGGTGGCGGTGCTGCGGCGTTCACCGCTGGTGTCCGTGATCACCGCGCTGCCTCCCACCAGCGGCCCCGACACGCTGGGACAGACCACCGGAAGATGGTCGGCACCCTGGTGCAACCGCTCCTGACCCACCTGATCGAGGCAGCGCACCAGCAGGCTGGCGCCGCTCCGGTCCTGTCGATCCACCCCCTCCAGTGCCAGCTGCCTGCCGGCTCCGTCGTGGATCGCCATCACCGCACCCCCATCCAGCAGTGCGGTGGTGCGCATCAGCTGCTCCACAAAGTCGGGCTGGCGCCCCTCGCTGAACGCCAGAACCTCGTCCCACGCTGCCCAGTCGGTGAGGGGACGCTTGTTGTCCCGCACCAGTGCCTGCAGGGTCTGCAGCTGTTCGTCCTGTTGGCGCGTCAGCTGTTGCCGGGTGGATTGGTAGCGGCGCAATGCCTCAAGGCCCACCAGCAGCGCCAGCAGCAGGGCGGCGGCACGGAGGTTGAGGATCAAGCGGCTCCTCTGAGCCGCCTGCTGTTCCTGCTTCAGCCAGGAGCGCAGCAGCCGCACAACATCACCATTTCTAGATCACATTAGGTTCAGGCCGGCAGGGCCCAGGGGTTGAGGCCCAGGTCGGCGCCGATGCGGTGGGCGCAGGCGAAGCCGCTGAAGGCCACTGCGTTCAGCCCCTGGCCGGGGAAGCAGGAATCGCCCACGCAGTAGAGATGGTTCAGGCCGGTGCGGTTGAAGGGCATCGGCAGCAGGCCGGGCAGGCGCAGGGCCGGGATGGGGCCGTAGCTGCCCCCCATGCGCCCCAGGAAGCGCCGGTGGCTGCGGGGGGTGCCGATCTCCTGGTGGCGGATGGCGGCCTGCAGCCCCGGCAGGATCGCCTCCAGGCGCTGGACCAGGAGGGCGGCGTCGGCTTTCTTCTTGGCGCGGTAGGCGCTGGGCGAGAGCTCGCGCCAATGCTCCATCGAGCTGGGGGTGAAGGTGTGCACGATGTGGCGCCCCTCCGGGGCCAGGGAGGGATCGAGCAGGGTGGGGATCGACACGAAGATCACCCCCTGTTCGCCCTCCATCTCCTCCCAGCGTTCCAGCAGCAGATGGTGGCAGTGGAAGCCCGTCGGCACGATGGCGGCGTCGATGCCCAGGTGCAGGGAAAGAAAGGACGGCGAGGGGCGGTAGCGGCGCCGCCAGGTGGCTTCGGCTTTCGGGGTGTGCTCGGCATCCACCAGGGCGGCGCTGGTCGGGCGGTGCACCTCGGCGCCTTCTCCCGCGGTGGCAAAGGTGTCCCAGCGGGTGGCATTGCTCACCACGCGGCGGGCGCGCAGCTCCTCACCGCTGGCCAGCTTCACCCCCACGGCCTCGCCGTTCTCGATCAGCACCTTCACCACGCGGGCCCCGTAGCGGATGGCGCCGTCGTGCTGTTCCAGGCCGGCCACCAGCTTCTCGGCGATCACGCCCACCCCGCCTCTGGGGTAATTGATGCCGCCGGCGTGGCGGTCGGAGAACACCATGCCGGCGTTGATCATCGGCGTGAGGTCGGCCGGCATCACGCTCCAGCAGAAGCACTCCATGTCGATGAACTTGAGCAGGGTCGGATCGCTGATGTGCCTGCGCGCCACATCGCCCACGTTCACCGGCAGCCAGCGGGCCAGGCCCAGGCAGGCCAGGGGCGCCCGGAAGAACACCTTGGCCAGGTAGGCCGGATCCTCGAGCGAGAGCAGCGGCATCGCATCGAGGCAGTTGAAGACCTGCCAGCAGGTGTCATAGAAGGCGCGGATGCCCTTGGCCTCGTGGGGGAAGCGGGCGCTGAGGTCGGCAAGGAACTGCTCGTAGTCCCGGGCCACGGCCACATTGAGGCCGCCGGGCAGGTGGTACTCCAGCTGGGCGGGGTCGGGCACCGTGTCGCAGTGCTGGCCCACATCCGCCAGGGCGCGGGTGAGCAGGTTGGTGTGCCCCTTCTCGCCGAAGCCGAAGATCATCGAGGCACCCACATCAAAGGTGTAGCCCTCGCGCCGGAAGCTGCCGCCGGAGCCGCCCGGGATCAGGTAGCGCTCCAGCACCAGCACCTTGGCCCCCTTGGCGGCCAGCTGGCTGGCGGTCACCAGACCGCCGATGCCGCTGCCGATCACGATCACATCCCAGGTGCTGGGGGAACTGGTGGTCACCGGAGGGGCGGCGCGGCTGGGGGGACCCTAGGAGTTGGCGTCGGCCTGGGAAGGGCTGCCGTGCTCCCCGCCGGTGAACGGTGCCTGGCGGGTGAGCAGCAGCTCGCAGCGCAGCGGGCCGAGCAGCTCGCCCAGGTTGGCCTGCAGCCGTTGGCGCAGGGCATCCATCCAGGCCCCATCCACCGGCTGGCCAGGATCCAGCCAGGCCACCAGAAAGGTGGTGCGGCCCAGCTTCTGCAGGCTGAAGTCGAGCAGGCGCACCGGGGTGTCGCCGCCCAATTCGGCCAGTTGCTGCTGCACCCGGGAGCGGCTGGTGGCGATCAGCTGGGGGTCGCAGGCGGCGCCGGCGGTCTGGCGCAGGGCCTCGAGGAAGTGTTGCACCGGCTCCGCCATCACCACCAGGGCGATCAGGATCACCAGCAGCGGGTCGCTGAGCGGTACCAGTGGTGCCAGAGGGGTGTGGGCCAGCGGCGGACCGAGCAGCAGCGCACCGCCGGCCCCGGCGGTGATCGCCGCATCCAGGCCGGCCGCCCGCGACTCCAGCAGGAGCAGTTCGCTGCGGCGGCCGCTGGCAAGCCAGGCCTGCCGCTGCCGCCAGGCCAGCAGCAGGCAGAGCGCCACCGTGAGCAGGGTGTAGGCCCCAACCGGCGCCAGCTCCACCGCCATGGGCAGGGCGCCCCCGGCCAGCCAGGTGGCCAGCTCGCGCAGGGCTGCCACCACGGCCACGCTGAGCATGCCGATCAGCAGCAGGGAGCGGAAGAGCACGAACAGCGCTTCCTGGCCGCCGAAGCCGTAGGGCCAGCCCCGTTCGGGCGGCCGCTGCACCACCGTGCCGATCCGCGCCGCCACCACGCTGGTGAGGGCCATCACGCCGGCATAGAGGCCATCCAGCAGCAGGGCGTCAGATCCGGACAGGGCATAGGCCGCCACGCCCGCGATGGCGATCGCCAGGCTGGCCCACACCCCCAGCCTCAGGGCCTGCAGCTCGATCAGGCCGGGATCGTGCTTCAGGTCGGGATCGTCGGTGGTCGGTTCAGCCCCTGGGGCCTGACCCGCCGCCATGGCACGGTTCACGCAGGGCTCCTGCACGGGGATTCGGATTTCAGGCCGAGGCTAGGTGTGGGCCACAGCGGCGCTGCTGAAGGCCGCCCCCAGGTCGGCCAGGGCCCGGTCGCGGTAGGCGCCGTAGCGCTCCCGCTTGCCCTTGATGCGCACGGGCAGCTCCGGTAGCAGGCCGAAGTTGGGGGGCATCGGCTGGAACTTGGCGCTGGGGGCCTCGGCGATGAAGTGGGTGAGGGCGCCGACCATCGTGGTGGACGGCAGCTGCAGCGGCTCCAGCCCCCGCGCCAGCCGCGCGGCGTTGGTGCCGGCCAGCCAGCCGCCGGCCACGGCGGCTGCATAGCCCTCGGTGCCGGTGATCTGGCCCGCCGCCAGCAGCGTGGGCCGGCTGCGGAACTGCAGGGTGGGATCGAGCAGCTGGGGCGATTCCAGAAAGGTGTTGCGGTGCATCACCCCGAAGCGCACGAACTCGGCGTTCTCCAGCCCCGGGATCAGGCGCAGCACCCGCTTCTGCTCGCCCCACTTGAGGTTGGTCTGGAAGCCCACCAGGTTCCAGAGGCGGCCGTCCCTGTCTTCCTGGCGCAGCTGCACCACCGCGTAGGCGCGCTTGGCGCGGCGCACCTCGCGGTCGTTCAGATCGCCCCAGCGCGGATCCCAGAGGCCGATCGGCTTGAGCGGGCCGTAGCGCATCGTGTCTTCGCCGCGGCGGGCCAGCTCCTCGATCGGCAGGCAGCCCTCGAAGAAGCTGGCGTTCTCCTGCTCGAAATCCTTGAGTTCTGCCTGTTCTGCTGCCAGCAGCGCCTCGCGGAAGGCGAGGAACTGCTCTTTGTTCATGGGGCAGTTGATGTAGTCGGCGTCGCCCTTGTCGTAGCGGGAGGCGCGGAAGGCCACCGAAAGGTCGATGCTCTCGCCCTCCACGATCGGGCTGGCGGCATCGAAGAAGTGGCAGTCGGCCCGGCCGGTGAAGGCGCGCAGCTGCTCCGCCAGGGGCTCACTGGTGAGCGGGCCGGTGGCCAGCACCGCGATCTCGCCGGGGCCGGGCAGGGCGGTGTGTTCGCGGCGCTCCACCGTCACCAGGGGGTGCTGCTCCAGGGCAGCGGTGAGGGCGGCGCTGTAGCGGCCCCGGTCCACGGCAAGAGCACCGCCCGCCGGCACGGCGTGCTGATCGGCGGTGCGGATCACCAGTGAGCCCAGCCGGCGCAGTTCTTCCTGCAGCAGCCCGGCGGCCCGGTCGCTGCTCAGCGCTCCAAAGCTGTTGCTGCACACCAGCTCGGCGAATTCGGCGCTGTGGTGGGCAGGGGACCGGCGCAGCGGCCTCATCTCCACCAGTCGCACCGGAATGCCGGCCGCAGCGATCTGCCAGGCGGCCTCAGTGCCGGCCAGGCCGGCACCGATCACCAGCACCATCAGGCAGCCCGGCCGCGGCTGATGAACATCTGCAGCTGACCCACGGCGGCCCTGCCGATGTGGAACACGGCCCAGCTGGCGGCCAGAACGATCGGAGCGGCGACCAGCACGAGCCGAAGGTCCATGGTGAGGGCGAAAAACGATGAGGTGATCTTACGGACGACTGTGCTGGTTCCGCGGCCGTGGGGTGCGGTTGCAGTGATTGGCAATCATTCGGGCCCGGCAGCGCGGCCGGCATGGGCCTGCGCCAGCCGGCGGTAGCGGCGGGCGTGCTCGCGCTGGCCATCGATCGCTTCCGGGCTGAGCTGGCGCTTCACCGTGGCCGGCGCCCCCATCACCAGGGCCCCGGGGGGCACATCCCGGGTCACCACCGAGCCGGCGGCCACCAGGGCGCCGCTGCCCACCGTCACCCCGTTGAGCACGATGGCGCCGATGCCGATCAGGCAGCCGTCCTCCAGGGTGGCGCCATGCACCACGGCCCGGTGGCCGATGGTCACATCGGCGCCGATCAGCACCGGCTGGCCCGGATCGCCATGCAGCACCGCCCCCTCCTGCACGTTGCTGCCCTCCCCCACCGTGATCGCGCACACATCCCCGCGGGCCACGGCCGTGGGCCAGAGGCTGGCACCGGCCGCCAGCCGCACATCACCGATCAACACGGCAGCCGGAGCCACCCAGGCCTGCGGGTGCACCTGGGGCTCCGGCCACCGCTCGGGCCAGGGGGGTGTGGGCATGGCTGGCACGGAGGGGCTGCCATTCTCGCGCCGCCCCTTGGAGACGTCCCCCCCTGGGTGATACCTTCCATACGTGCCAGACGGGCATTCGGGTCGCTAGCTCAGCGGTAGAGCACTCGGCTTTTAACCGATTGGTCCTGAGTTCGAATCTCAGGCGACCCATCCATCTCCTAACCGTTTTTGGGCTGATTTCAGCCTCAGCACAGGCTTCACCTGTCTCTGTTGCATGCTTGGTGCGGGGCAGGGTGAGGGGTGACAAACCAGCCGACTGTCAGAGCGGCAGGGCTTGCTGATTTCGGGCAGCGCCAGGCTCACCCGGCAGCACAGGCTTGTAGGGGGCGAATGCGTCCTGCACTGGCATCGGGGCGGCGATAGAACAATCTGGAAGGGATGTTGTGCCTACTCCTTTCGGGTTGGCGTCATTGGCTGCAGGCCTGTGGTGGTTGTAGCAGATCGGCTGCAAAACAGTCTGTATTTGATGCTTTAGTGCTACGCCAGCAAATAACATGCTTGCTCAGCTTCGGTAGCATCGAAGTTTCAAATATTGTTGCTGCGATGCCCCGGGTGACGTTGTCGATCGCTGAGCGTGAGCACATGGCTTTAAAGTTATTGGCGTTGCAGCGGAATCAGAAGATGGTTGCTGTGATTGAGCTTGCGATCAAGAAATATCTCGATGATGAAGGTGCCTATGATCTTGCCATCCGCTCGCTGAGCGATCCCGACTGAATGCCGGCCGATGAGCAAGAACCTGGGCGACTTCTCGTTGGATTCCAGTCGCTTCCCCAAGCGGATCGAGTTGCAGTTGCCACCTGATCTGGCCGACTGGCTTCAGTGCACCTCAGCCGCCACCGGGCGCAGTGAGGCCGAGCTGCTGCTGGATCTGCTCGACCGCGCTCTGCAGCAGTTCTGAGGGAATCGACTCTTCACCTGCTCCTGTTGGCAGCACAGCACCGCCAGTGGCTGCTCTGTGGTGGCGTTCGAGTGGATCTGTTTCAGCGATGTCGTGGGGCCTGGATGCTCTGGCGGCAGATCCCCTACATTCAGCCCCTCTGCTGACTTCCCGCAGAGACCGTCCCCGCTCCGAGCTCGTCCATCTCGGTTCGTTGCGATGCTCAGTCTCGACCAGCTGGCTGCCCTCGATCTCACCCTCTGGCTGGGCAGTGGCGCGGCCGCGGCTGAGGTGCTGGAGGTGAACCAGAGCACGGTGTCGCGGCAGCAGGCTGCCGTGCTGCGGCTGCTGGGCCTGCGCTTGATCCGCCGCCCGGATGGCCCGAGGCTGAAGGGCGATCTCGAGCTGCTGCGGGCCGAACGGGTGGTGCAGCAGCTGGCGCGATTGAAGGGCTTCGCTCCCCTGCGCATCGACGCCAACTACGCCTCAGGACCCTGGTTTCTGAACCCCGTTCCAGGCGGTTGGATCAGCGGCCGCTTCGACCTGCCGGGGCTGCAGCGGCCGTTGGCGTTGCTGCGCGAGCGGGTGCTCGATGCCTGGCTGTGCAGCTACCAGCCGGATCTGCCGCCAGCCGATGACCCCGAGTGGTGGGTGCTCGATCTGCTGCAGGCCCCGCTGCAGTTGCTGGCTTCAGCCGATCACCCCCTGGCGGCCGCGCGCCAGCTCTGCCAGGGCGACCTGGAGCGTTTTCCCAGTCTGGCCCTGCCGGCGGGCTGGTTTCCGCACACGGAGAGCCATCTGCGTCGGCAGGGACTCTGGCGGCAGGCGGTGTTGTTTCACCGCTACGACCCGGACGACTGGGAGGGCCGCTCCCAGGATGGGGTGACGCTCCTCTATGGCAACAGCCTTACGGAGGCGTTGATGCCGTGCACCAGCCGGCTCGACTGGGACCTGCAGCTGCTCAGCGGCGACGCCCTGGTGGTGCGCCGCGACATCGCTGATCAGCCGGCGATCGAGCAGCTGGCGGCCAGCCTGCAGTTGAGAGCCCGGCAGATCGCCGCCCGGTTCGCCGATGTCCAGGCCCTGAACTGAGCGTCAGGAGCCCACCAGGGCATCGCCGCTCTCGCTGATGCGCTGGAACAGATCCAGGCTGCCGGCGTTGAGATTGAGCAGCTCCACCTCAGAGCCCCCCTGGCGCAGCTTGCGCACCACCTGATCCAGGGCCCGCATGCCCGTCTGATCCCAGATGTGGGCCTCGGCCAGGTCGATCGTGACCCGGGCCGGATGCTCGTGTTGTTTGAAGCCGGCCAGGAAATACACCGTGCTCACGAAGAACAGCTGACCGCGCACGCTGTAGTGCAGCCACTCCTCGCTCCGCCAGGTGGCGATCACCGCGATCACCTTCGCCACTTTGCGGCTGAACAGGATCCCGGCCAGGGCCACCCCCACCAGCACGGCGATCGCCAGGTTGCGCGTGATCAGGGCCAGCACCAGGGTGAGCAGCATCACGGCGGTGTCGCTCCTGGGCACCAGCCGGGCCTGCAGGAACGACTGCCAGTTCACCGTGCTGATCGACACCATGATCATCACCGCCACCAGGGCCGCCATCGGAATGCGCGCCAGCCAGCCGCTCAGGGAGATCACCAGGATCAGCAGTCCCACCCCGGCCGTGAGGGTGGACAGGCGGTGGCGGCCCCCCGATTCCAGGTTGATCACCGACTGGCCGATCATCCCAGCTCCGGCCATGCCTCCGAACAGGCCGGCGGTGATGTTGGCCAGGCCTTCAGCCCGCGCTTCCGCCTCGTAGTCCGCCTCCTGATCGAGCAGGTCCTCCACCACGTTGGCGGTGAGGAACGACTGCAGCAGGCCCACAAAGGAGATGGCCAGGGCCGTGGGCAGGATGATCCCCCAGGTGTCCCAGGCGGCGAACACCGCCGGGATCTGGAACAGCGGCAGGCTGGCGGGCAACTGGCCCAGGTCACCCACCCGGGGCACCGGCAGCTGGCCCCATTCCGCCAATCCGCTGATCACCAGGATCGCCACCAGGGTGGAAGGCACCACCCTGGTGAGCCGGGGCAACAGATAGATGATCAGCAGGCCCAGGGCCGCCAGGGCCCACACCCAGGGCCAGCTCACGCTCGCACCGCTGGCAGCGAGGCTGGGGATCAGCTCATTGCCATCGCGGCCCAGCCCCAGCTGGGGCAGCTGGGCCAGGAAGATCAGCACGCCGATGGCGTTCACAAACCCCACCGTCACGGCCCGCGGCACGAAACGCATCTGCTGGGCCAGCCGCAGATAGCCCCAGATGATCTGGAATACGCCGGCCAGGATCGAGGCGGCCAGCAGATAGCTCAGCCCATGGGACTGCATCAGGCCGCCCATCAGCAGGGCCACGCCGGCGGTGCAGGCCGACACCATCCCCGGCCTGCCCCCCAGCAGCGACACCACGATCAGGATGCAGATCGAGCCGAACAGGCCCACCTGGGGGTCGACACCGGCCACGATCGAAAAGGCGATCGCCTCGGGAATGATGCCCAGGGCCACCACCATGCCCGCCAGCACTTCAGCTGGGATGGCGGCACGGTGGGGCACCAGCTGCCAGCGGTTGGGCATGGATCCGGGTGAGACGACAGGACGGTCAGCTTCTCACCGCCAGGGGAAGGCCGGGGTCAACGCCGGGGGGCGGCGCCTGGTCCGCTGAGCACCAGCGACTGGGAATCCCGGTGCTCGCGGCGGAACAGGCGGTCCTCCGCCGCCCGGCGGCAGGTGAGCAGAAACAGGGCCATCTCGATGCCGAATGTCTGCTCGAACAGGGGCACCACGCCGCGGGTCTGGCCCAGGCCACAGCGGCGGATCGCCTGGTCGAGAGTCTGGCGGGGTTCGGCACTGAGCACGGCAAACAGCCGGTTCAGGCGGTGCAACTGCAGGGCCTGGGCGGTGGTCATGCCCCGGATCCGATCGAAGCTGTATTCCAGGCAATCCTCACTGATGTCCAGTGCCTCGGCCAGATCGGGGATGGGCAGCGGATCACTGCCGTGGGCCGAGAAATAACGCAGGGCACGGGACACCACCTGCATCGGGTTGTCACAACCTCGGACCGGATCGGGAATCAGATGCAGGGTTCTCATGGCGTGACCTGGGCGGTTCTCAACAGTGGTTCCCCTGCGGTGGGCACCTGGCTGTTCAGCTGTGTAGAGCAGATGGGTTGGATTCCACGTTCTTGCCCTCATCCTGATGGGATAAAGCCCGTCAGGCCAGGTACCCCTGGGAAAACGGCACAACGCTCAAACAAACCACGCAATGTTGTGATCTGTTGACTCAAATCCTCACAGGCTTCGTAAAGCTGTGGTGATTTGGGTGCTTGTCCAGTCCGCCACTGCCGCTGCGTACGGTGGGCTGGGTCGCACGATGCTCCTGTCGCGCGATCCAGGGAGGAGCAGGCGCCGCCGCGGCGGCGCTTTTTGCTGTTTGGCGCGGCTCAACCCTGATGGGCCCGGGCCAGCAGGGCCCGCTCACTGGGGACGCGCAGCCTGCGGGCCCAGCCCAGCCCCTCCAGCAGCCGGATGAAGCGGTAGGTGGGGTCGGGTAGGGTCACCACCCGGCCCCGGCGCAGGCTGAAGCCCTGGCGCACCGAGCTCTGGAAGCCGTGGTGGAGGTTGTGCCAGCCTTCCCCCAGGGTGATCAAGGCCACCCAGGCGTTGTTGCGGCTGCCATCGCCGGTGGCGAAGGGTTGGCCTCCAGCCAGGTGGGCCAGGGAATTCACGCTGGCCACACCGTGAAACAGCAGAGTGGTGCTCAGGCAGTAGGCCCCCAGCCAGGACAGCCCGCCGAGCTGCCAGGACAGCCAGCCCAGGGCCAGGGCCGGCACGATGTGCAGCCGGTCGATCAGGCGCAGCACGGGATCGGCCTCCACGTCGGCCGGCAGGCTGGCGGGGTGGAAGCCGGGGCCGAGCAGCCAGCCCACCTGGGCATGCCAGAAGCCCCACCAGCGGCTGCCGCTGAGCAGGGGGCTGTGCACATCCGCCCTGGTGTCCACATGGCGGTGGTGGGCCTGGTGATGGGCCTTCCACCAGCTCGGCCCCATCTGTCCCGCGGAGGCCGTGATCAGGCAGCCCAGCCACCACACCAGCCTTGGGGCCTCGTAGCTGCGATGGGTCACCAGCCGGTGATAGATGGCCGTGGTGCCCAGCATGCGCACCAGATAGAGCGCCAGAGCCCAGAGACCGGCCATCAGATCCAGGGCCTCGATCAGCAGCAGCCCGCAGCCCAGGTGCATCAGCAGGATGAACGGCGGGCCCAGGCCGTGCAGCAGGCGCCGGAGTGGGGGAACTCGCTGGGTTGGTTCAGTCTGGACTGGTTGCGTGTGGGCCGGTTCAGTCGAACCAGAACGGCTGCGGGAGGGCTGGTTGGCCTGGCGTTGCCGGGGACGCGGGACAGCGCCGGGGGTGACCGTGAAACTCAGAAGATTGTTGACAATCCGTCACCCTAGGCGCTGCCGATTTGCCGCGTGGGTGCTGCTGGCCCAGCCTCAGCGCATGAACAGCATCTCCTGGTAGGTGGGCAGCGGCCAGGAGCCGTCGTCGATCAGCTGCTCCAGTCCGTCCACGGCTTCCCGCACCGCCAACATGCAGGGCAGCAGGCTGGTGGCGCAGTGGTGGAGGTGTTCGCTCACGCCGCCGCCGCTGTGGCCCATGGCCTCCTCCAGCTTGGTGCAGCCGGAGAGCAGGTCCTGGCTGAGTTCGGCGAGCTGGGTCACCAGGGTGCGATCGGGGCTGAGGCCGATGGCCTCCTGGTTGCGTAGCGACTGGCTGAGCTGATCCAGGTAGGCCATGGCCACCGGATACACCTGGCTGCGGGCCATGCGCAGCACCAGCTTGGCCTCCACCTCGATCGCCAGGATGTACTGCTCGGCGTACACCTCAAAGCGGCTTTCCAGCTCCACCGGGCTGAGCACCCCCTGCTGCTCGAACAGGCTGCGCACCTCCGGCCGCTGCAGCACCGGCAGGGCATCGGCGCTGGTGCGCAGGTTCTCCAGGCCCCGCTCCTCCACGGCGATGCGGTGCCACTCCTGGGAATAGCCGTCGCCGCCGAACACCACCGCGCCGTGCTGGTCCATGGTGGCTTTGATCACCGCGAAGGCGGCCTCCTCCAGGGGCAGGCCCCTGCCAAGCTGCTCCTCCAGCTGGTCGCTCACCCAGCCGAGCGAGTCGGCCAGGATCGTGTTCAGCACCACCAGCGGCCCGGCCACCGACTGGCCCGAGCCCACGGCCCGGAACTCAAAGCGGTTGCCGGTGAAGGCGAACGGGGAGGTGCGGTTGCGGTCGCCGGGGTCCTTGTTGAGGTCGGGCAGGGTGTCCACCCCCAGGGACATCAGCGCCGCCTCCGCCGAGCCCTCCAGCTTGCCGCTCTGGATCTGACCGAACACATCCTCCAGCTGGCTACCCAGATACACCGAGATGATCGCCGGCGGCGCCTCGTTGGCACCGAGGCGGTGGTCGTTGCTGGCGGTGGCGATCGCTGCCCGCATCAACGGACCGAACTTGTGCACGCCGCGGATCACGGCTGAGCAGAACAGCAGGAACTGCAGGTTCTCGTGGGGTGTGGAGCCGGGATCGAGCAGGTTGCCCTGGGTGGGATTGCCGATCGACCAGTTCACGTGCTTGCCGCTGCCGTTCACGCCGGCGAAGGGCTTCTCGTGCAGCAGGCAGGTGAAGCCGTGCTTCTTGGCCTTGGCCTTGAGCACGGTCATGATCAGCTGCTGGTGGTCGGTGGCCACATTGGCCGCCTCGAAGTACGGGGCGATCTCGAACTGGCCCGGAGCCACCTCGTTGTGGCGGGTCTTGGCGGGGATGCCCAGCTTGTAGAGCTGCTGCTCCACGTCCTGCATGAACACCTGCACCCGCTCGGGGATGGCGCCGAAATAGTGGTCGTCGAACTGCTGGCCCTTGGCGGGTGGTGCGCCGAACAGGGTGCGGCCGGCCAGCTGCAGGTCGGGGCGCAGGACGGTGAAGGCCGAATCCACCAGGAAATACTCCTGCTCGGCGCCGCAGCTGGAGTTCACCGGTGCGATTTCGGTTTCCCCCAGCAGGCGCAGCAGGCGCTGGGCCTGCTTGTTCATCGCCGCGTTGGAGCGCAGCAGCGGGGTCTTCTTGTCGAGCGCTTCACCGGTCCAGCTCACGAACACGGTGGGGATGCAGAGGGTGACGCCGTTGGGCGTCTCCATCAACCAGGCCGGGCTGGTCACATCCCAGGCGGTGTAGCCCCGGGCCTCGAAAGTGGAGCGGATCCCGCCATTGGGGAAGGAGGAGCCGTCCGGCTCGCCCTGCACGAGCAGCTTGCCGGTGAATTCGGCAATGGCGGTTCCGTCCCCCTGGGGGGCGATGAAGCCGTCGTGCTTCTCTGCGGTGAGGTTGGTGAGCGGATAGAACACGTGGGCGTAATAGAGGGCGCCGCGGCTGATCGCCCACTCCTTCATCGCCTGGGCCACCACATCGGCCACGGTGGTGTCGAGCTTGGTGCCCTCGCGGATCGAGCGCTGGATCGACTTGAACACGGCCTTGGGCAGGGCCGACTTCATCTTCTCCAGGGAGAACACGTCGCGGGCCCAGAGATCCTGCAGCTCGGCGCTGGGTTCCACCGCCACAGCTGGACGGGCCAGGATCTGCTCGATGGCCTGGAGACGGGGCTGGGAAGGCATGGGGCTTCGGGAATGCCGGTGGACCAAGCCAAAGCCGTCACCCTGCCCTGCTGTTGCTGCCGTTGTTACGGGATTGCCAGACAACGGGGCTGCCGACGCCCTTTGCTGGGTAGAGATGCTTAAACCTGCTGCTTCGGTAGCTGATCAGGCAGCCAGCATGGGCCGGGTTGATGCAGATCTGACCCAGCGCAATCGCGATGCAGGAGCTCGATGGCCCAATCCACCACGCTCAGTGAACTGGCCCAGGCCATCCGCCGCCATCTCTATTTCAGCCAGGCCAAGTCGGAGTCGCTGGCCACCCGCCACGACCACTACCGGGCCCTGGCCCTGGCGGTGCGCGACCGACTGCTGCAGAACTGGGTGCAGACCGCCGACGCCTACACCCAGGCCCAGGTGCGCACGGCGGTGTACCTCTCCGCCGAATACCTGCTCGGTCCCCACCTCGACAACAACCTGGTGAATCTGGGCATCCGCCAGGAGGCCGAGCTGGCCTGCCGGGAGCTGGGCCTCGAGCTGGAGGAGTTGCTGGCCCTCGAGCCGGAACCGGGCCTGGGCAATGGGGGCCTGGGGCGGCTGGCCGCCTGTTTCCAGGAGTCGATGGCCAGCCTCGAGCTGCCGGCGATCGGCTATGGCATCCGCTACGAGTTCGGCATCTTCCGCCAGCAGATCACTCCTCAGGGCCAGCAGGAGAGCACCGATCCCTGGCTGGCCCAGGGCAATCCCTGGGAGGTGATCCGCCCGGAGTGGAGCTATCCGGTGGAGATCGGCGGCCACACCGTGATCGGCGTGGCCTACGACACACCGATCCTCGGCTTCGGCGTGAACACGGCCAACACCCTGCGGCTGTGGTCGGCGGCGGCGCCGGATGCCTTCGATTTCGCCTCCTTCAATGCCGGCGACTACACCCGCGCCGTCTTGCGCAAGGTGCAGTCGGAAACCCTCTCCAAGGTGCTCTACCCCAACGATGAGTTCGAGCAGGGCAAACGGCTGCGGCTCAGCCAGCAGATCTTCTTCGTGAGCTGCTCCCTGCAGGACATGTTCCGGATCCTGCAGGGTCAGGGGCTGCCGGTGGACCAGTTCCACCGCAAGTATGCGGTGCAGATGAACGACACCCACCCGGCCATCGCTGTGGCCGAGCTGATGCGGCTGTTGATCGATGTGTACGGCATCGACTGGGATACGGCCTGGGAGATCACCACGGCCAGCCTCAGCTACACCAACCACACCCTGCTGCCGGAGGCGCTGGAAACCTGGGGCGTGGAGCTGTTCGAGCAGCTGTTGCCGCGCCACCTGCAGATCATCTACGAGATCAACGCCCGCTTCCTGCGGATGGCCCGGATCCGCTTTGCCGGGCAACCGGACAAGCTCACCCGCCTGTCGCTGATCGAGGAGGGGCCCCAGCGGCGGGTGCGCATGGCCCATCTGGCCGTGGTGGGCAGCCACTGCACCAACGGGGTGGCCGAGCTGCACAGCCGCCTGCTGAGGGAGCATCTGCTGGCCGATTTCGCCGAGCTCTGGCCGGAGCGGTTCACCAACGTGACCAACGGGGTCACCCCCCGCCGCTGGATGGCCGTGGCCAACCCAGCCCTGGCGGGCCTGCTGGACGAGGTGCTGGGGGCCCGCTGGCGCAAGGATCTGTCGGCCCTGCAGGAGCTGGCGCCGCTGGCGGCGGATCCGGCTTTCCTGGAGCGCTGGCAGCAGGTGAAGGGTCAGGGCAAGCGGCGGCTGATCGACCACGTGCAGCAGCAGTTCGGCCTGCTGCTGGATCACAACTCCCTGTTCGACGTGCAGGTGAAGCGCATCCACGAATACAAGCGCCAGCACCTGGCTGCCCTGTTGATCGTGGAGCGCTACCTGCGCCTGCGCAACGGCGAGGATCTGCCGCCGCGCACCTTCCTCTTCGGTGGCAAGGCGGCACCTGGCTATGCGATGGCCAAGCTGATCATCCGCCTGCTGGTGGGCATCGCCGAGATCGTGAATCTGGATCCGGCCATGCAGGGCCGTCTGAAAGTGGTGTTCCTGCCCAACTTCAGCGTGAGCCTCGGCCAGCTGGTGTATCCGGCGGTGGATCTCTCCGAGCAGATCTCCACCGCCGGCAAGGAGGCCTCCGGCACCGGCAACATGAAGATGGCGCTCAATGGCGCGGTCACGATCGGCACGCTCGACGGCGCCAACGTGGAGATCCGCGAGCGGGTGGGTAACGACAACTTCTTCCTGTTCGGCCACACCACCGAACAGGTGGCGGAGCTCGACCGGCTCGGCTACCACCCGATGTCCTGGATCGAGCAGGACCCGATGGCCCGCGATGTGCTCTCCCTGATCGGCTCCGGCCACTTCAGCGATGGCGACCGCGACCTCTACCATCCACTGCTGGCCAGCCTCACCAGCCACGACCCCTTCAAGGTGATGGCCGACCTGGCTGACTATCGCCGCGCCCAGGATGCCGTGGATCAGGCCTGGCTCGATCCCAGTCGCTGGGCAGCGATGTCGCTGGCCAACACGCTGGGCTGTGGCTTCTTCTCCAGCGACCGCTCCATCCAGGAATACGCCGAGCGGATCTGGAAGGTGGAGCCGCTGCCCGTGCCCAGCCAGCCCCTGCTGGCCGACTGACTGGGCAGTGTTCCCCCCTGGCATCTGAAGAGCAAGCCGCTACAACCGGTGCGATCGTCTGATCCATCACGTCGTGGCGGCCAGGTTGCCAGGGCTCTCACAGGCTGGGTTGCTGGCGACCGCAACCGCTCTGCAGTCGATGGTGACGGTGATGGCCACCCCTCTCCCCGAGGAGTGGCCAGGACTGCCTGCCACCGCGAAGCCACAGCCGGTGGAACTTCCAGGGTCAGGATCCCGGCCCGAGCGGCCGGAGCAGGTCCCTGGTCAGGTCGCGGTGGGCGACCTCGCCCCACAGGGTCCGTTCGCTCCACTGGCTGAGGGCGGCAGAGAGGTGTGGCTCCATCCCCTGCCGCTTGAGGCCAGAGAACAGTCGCCCTGGGGCTGGCGATGGTCTGAGGCCAGGGGGACCTGGCGCATGCACACCGGTGTGGACCTGATCGTGCCCTCCGGGACGCCCGTTCTTGCTGCCCGGTCAGGCCATGTCGTGCTGGCGGAGTGGGTGAGCGGCTATGGCCTCACCGTTCTGCTCGACCATGGCGATGGTTGGCAGACTCTCTATGCCCACCTGGAAGGCATGGAGGTCAGGGCCGGCGGGCCCATTGCCCGCGGGGAGAGACTGGGACGGGTGGGGGACACCGGCAGTGCGAGCACCCCCCATCTCCACCTTGAGTTGCGGCGGCGGGGTGAGGGAGGTGTGATGGCTGTGAATCCCGCCGCGTTGTTGGAGGCTCCTCGGTTGATCGGGCCGGTTCTGGCAGCCGGGCCAGTCAACTGACAGTCGTGCTGTTCCTTGGAACAGACTGCTCCGCTCAGAGCTCCCCTTCCACCTCCGGCTTGATCGTGCAGTCGGCCATCGGATAGCTCACGCAGAGCAGAGCGAAGCCTTCAGCGATCTGGTCGTCGTCGAGGAAGCTCTGGTCGGACTGATCCACGCTGCCGGAGACGATGCGGCCGGCGCAGGTGCTGCAGGCGCCGGCCCGGCAGGAATAGGGCAGGTCGATGCCCTGTTCCTCGGCGGCGTCGAGGATGTAGGTGTCATCGGCGCAGCTGAAGCTGCGGCCGTCCTCGAGGGTGATGGTGAAGGTGGCCATCGGCAGGCTCCCGGCACGGAACGGTTCATCGTCCATTGCACCCGGAGCTGGCTAGGACTCCTGTGCTGCTCGACACCTCTGTGGGCGAATCCCCACCAACACTGCTGCCCCCCCTCTGGAACGATCGCCGCCAGGCCGGCCTGGCACTGGCGGGGCTGCTCGCCGATCTGCCGCCAGACACCCTGCTGCTGGCCCTGCCCCGGGGAGGCGTGGCGGTGGGCGCGGCGCTGGCCGAGCAGCTGGCGCTGCCCCTGGCCACCTGGTGCGTGCGCAAGGTTGCTGATCCCGCCAATCCGGAACTGGCCATCGGCGCGGTGGCTCCGGGGGAGGTCACGGTGTGGCGCAACGGGGCTGCGGCCAGCCGCCATGAAGCGGCGGCGCGCCGGGGGGGCTGGCTGCAGGCCCAGCGGCAGGAACTGGCGCGGCGGGGTGAGCTGTTCGGCGATCCCGACCCCGCCAGCCTGCTGGGCCTGCCCCTGGTGGTGGTGGATGACGGTGTGGCCACCGGCATGACCCTGCAGGCTGCCCTGCTGTCGCTGCGGAACTGCCTGCCGGCTTCCCTGCAGCTGGCGGTGCCGGTGGCCGATCGGCAGGTGCTGGCGAGGCTGGCGGCGATGGTGGAGCGCACCACGGTGCTGGCGGCGGTGGCCGATCTCCAGGCCGTGGGCCTCTGGTACCGCCACTTTGAGCAGCTCACCGACGCCCAGGTCCTGGAGCTGCTGGCGGCTGCCCGGCGCCGTTAATTCAGGCTGGCGGGGGGCATGGGCTGCCAGCTGCTCAGGGCCCTCGGCGCATACTCAGGCCTCAGCAGGGCCGCCGAAAGGGCGTAGATCCCTTCCTGCAGCCGCACCATGGGCTGGCTGTCGGGTTGCTGATCCGCGCCCATGCTGTCGATCGTGCGGATCAGCACCTGCAGGCCGAACAGCACCTGATGGATCGCCGGATGCTCCAGGTCGATGGCCTGGGGCTGGCTGAGCAGGTGGAGTGCCTCGTCGAGGTGGAGCGTTTCGCCGCTGGCCTCGCAGAGGTAGCGGGCCAGCAACTGGGGCGAGAGGTTGTAGATCAGTCCACCGGCCAGGCTGGTCTCCTGCCGGTACTCCATGCCGGGCAGAAACATGCCGCTCGATCCGGCACTGGCCAGGTAGTCGTGGCCATCGAGCGCATAGCGGGCATGGCCCTGGGTGAGCAGAACCACGGCACAATCGCTGCTCTCGTCCACCCACAGGCGGGTGGGAGTGGCGGTGGCTGCCGCCAGGCCCATGTCGCCGGCGATGCGATAGCTGGAGCGGTGGCGGAACGTCTGCGCGGGACCTACAGGGGCGATGTCCCGGACCGGCACCGCCAGGGAGATGTGCTCCGCCAGCTGGTCGATGTCTGCGGTGACGACGGCTTCGTAATTGCCAAGAACCAGGGGCTTTTGCAGCGCCCGAACCCTGGGGTCGTTGCTGTTCGGCATCCGATCCAGTTCATTGGCCTCAGCCTAATGAACTTGTTGATGGGATGCGAAACGCTTCCGATGGGATGAGAACTCCTCAGCCCTGCAGGGAAGGTAGATGGCTCCGCATCCAATCGCCCAGCTCGCGGCTGGCTTGGGCGCGGAAGGGTTCCACGGCATCCGCACTCAGCAGCGGATAACTCTTGTCCGCGCTGGCCTCCCCGCGCAGTGGTTTCCAGTTGGTGCGCTCCTTCTGTTTGAGCTCCTCCAGAGGGGCGACGTCGTCGAAGCTGAGGCTGCGGTCAGGGGCTGCACCCGCCTCCTTCGCCGCCTGGGCCACCAGCTCCTCCCGCAGCGCCACCAGCTCCCGGGCCTTGAGGGTGTCCGGCAGCCCCAGCACCGGTTGCAGCTCGTCGAGCAGGGCCAGTTCCGCCGCCAGCAGTACTGGCCAGGCCCCCTGTTCCCCCGGATTGAGCTGCTGGGCGGCCTCATGGGCCAGCATCGCCTCGCGGTAAAACGCCAGCCAGCGGTAGTGGGATTTCTCCTGCAGCGGCTTCTTGAGGGCGGCCTTGCCGGTGACGCGCTTGGGCAGGGCCGCCTCGGCCTTGCGCAGGAAGGCGCGATCCTCCGGTTCGAGGTTGATCGCTCCCCAGCGGTGGCGGTAGTCCCAGAGGTCCGCGTAGCGGCGCACATCCTCCGCAGACCAGCCCATGGCCTGCAGTTCATCGGCTCTGCTGATCTCGTCCTTGGCCAACGTCGATCCGGTCGCGATGCAGGCAGCGTAAAGGTCAGCCCCGGGCCTGGCTCAGCGCACCACCAGCACCGGACAGCTGCTCTGGGTGAGCACCCGCTGGGTTTCGCTGCCGATCAGCAGTCCCTCCAGGCCGCGGCGGCCGTGGGAGGCCATCACGATCAGGTCGCAGCCGTGGGTCCTGGCCTCCTCGAGGATGGCCTGGTGGGGCTGGGGATTGACGAGCAGGGATTGCTCGGCCTCCACCCCCGCCGCCGCCGCCCGGGCCATCGCCTCGCCCAGGATCGTTTCAGAGCGCTGCTGGGTGGCGGCCATCAGCGCATCCACTGTGCTCGGCTCCACCAGTTCCCCCACCCCCACCAGGCTGATCGGGAAGCTCACCTGCACGTGCAGCAGCCGCAGCCTGGCACCGAGGGCGGCGGCCAGGCTCACGGCCTGCTCCACGGCCCGCTCGGAGATCTCGGAGCCATCGGTCGGAACGAGGATGTGACGGTAGGTCATGCCGGCTGAAGCGCTCCCCTAGAGGATGGCGCCGGTTCAGGCCCGTTGCGCAGAGCTGCAATCCCTTTGTTGTGACTGGACTGCAGATGCGGTGGTGTCAGCCGCCTTCGCGGTGGGGCTCAGTGCAGGGGGTCACTGATCACCAGGGTGGTGCAGCTGAGGCGCTGCAGCAGCCTGGTGGTGAGATCGCTGGCGGGGATCGGCAGGCCTGCCACCAGCCGGCGCTGGGATCGCAGGATCACCAGGTCGTGATCCACCCCCCGGCGCAGGATCGTCGTTTCCACCTCATGGTTCGGATGCAGCTCCACGCGCGCCACTACGCGGTTGCTGGTGGCAGCGCCAGGGGCATGGCCCGCCCCTGCCGAGGCGGAACGCCAGCTCTCCAGGTCACGGCGCAGGTCGGCGAGCGCCGCGGCGCTCAGCCGGGGGTCATGCAGGTGCAGCAGGGTGACGCTGGCGCCGAGGGCGGCGGCCAGGCGCTCGGCCAGCTGAAACTGCTCCAGGGCGCCGGCCGTGAGGTCCTTTACCGGTACCAGCAGCCGCTGCCACTGTCTGGGTTCGCTCACCAGCCTGGCCACCACCACCGGGCAGGGCACCTGCCGGCAGGTGGCCTCCACCAGATCCCCGAACAGCCAGCGCCCCAGGCGGCTGGGGGTGGCCAGGCCCATCAGCACCAGGTCGCTGCCCTGCTCCATCGCCACCCGGGCGATGCCCGCGGCCACGTCCGTATCCACCCGCAGCAGGGTCTGGCAGGGAATGGCCTGCTCGGCGCTGATCCGCCGGGCCCGCTCCAGCAGCTGCCGCCCCTGGCCCAGCTGGGCCGTGAGGGCCGCGGCGCCGGCTTCGGGCTGGTTGGGGGAGACCACGGCCAGGGGCAGCACCCGGCCGGGGTGGTCGGCATCGCCGCCGATCAGCAGCCGGGCCAGGTTGAGCAGCGGCCGCTCGTTCTCCGGATTGGCCACGGGCAGCAGCACGGTGAGCGAGCGCCGCACCAGGGCCAGGCTGCCGCTGCCCATCGGCTGGCCCCCGCTGGTCCCGGCCCGCCCCAGCCGGGGCATGGCCAGGGCTGTGAGTGAGGGGCCGAGGGTGGCTGTGACCACCATCATCGCCAGCACGCTGTTGAGCACCTGCTCATCGAGCAGACCGGCCCGGAAGCCCACAAACGTGGCCGCCAGGGTGGCCGCCACCTGGGGCAGCGACAGGGACCAGAGGGTGAGGATCTGGGCACCGTTGTAGTGGTACAGCCTGCCGGCCCACCAGGAGGCCAGTCCCTTGCTGCCGATCAGCGTGGCGATCAGGGCCACGGCGAACAGGGAACCCTGCAGCGTGGCCAGGAAGGCCGGCAGGTTGAGCAGCAGGCCGAGATCGATGAAGAAGATCGGGATGAACAGGCTGGCGCCCACGACGATCACCTGCTCCTTCACCCGGCCCTCGGGCAGCACGCCGTTGACGGCCAGCCCGGCCAGAAAGGCCCCCACGATCTTCTCCACCCCGGCCAGTTCGGCGGCCAGGGCGGCCAGGAACACGGCCAGCAGCACGAGCACGAACAGCTGGCTGTCGTTGTTCACCTTGCGCCGCACCAGCGGCCGGCCCAGCCGCTGGATCAGCACCAGCACCAGGGCGGCATAGGCCGCCACCCTCAGCACCAGGCCCAGAGCCCCCAGGGGCCCCATGGCGCCCCGGGCCAGTCCCACCGTGAGGGCCAGCACCACCAGGGCGGCGATGTCGGTGAAGATCGTGCCGCCGATGGCCACCACCACCGACTCCTCCCGCACCGCGCCATAGCTGCGCACGATCGGATAACCCAGCGGGGTGTGGGAGGAGAGGATTGAGCCCAGCAGCACGCTGCTCAACAGGGAGTAGCCAGACCCCAGTCCCAGCAGCAGTCCGCCGGCCATCGGCAGGCTGAAGGTGAGCAGGCCGAAGCGGAAGGAGCGCTGGCGGATGCGGGCGAATTCCACCAGGTCGATCTCCAGCCCGGCGATGAACAGCAGATAGATCACGCCCACATCGGAGAGCAGGCGGATGGTCTCGCTGTCGCTCTGCAGCCAGCCCAGGCCATGGGGGCCGATCAGCACCCCCGCCAGCAGCAGGCCCACCAGGTCGGGCAGCCGCAGCCGGCGCACCAGCGGTGGCACCAGCACACTCAACCCGAGCACCAGGGCGAAGGTCGCCATCGGGTTGTCGGCCAGGAAGGCAGTCAAGGGCAGCCGCGTTCAGTGGAGACTCAGCATGGCGAGCTTCCTGCCCTCGCGCCGCCAGGCCGACACCCGTTCAGGGCTGCTCCGAAACGGTCAGAGCCCCCCCTGCCAGCCGGCCAGGTGGGAGGCCGCCTCGGAGCGGGCCAGGGCCCGGGCTGCCGGCAGGGCCGGGGTGAGCTGCAGGGAGCTGAAGGGGGGCAGGGAGCGGCTGCGCAGCCAGGCTCCCCAGCGGAATTCGTGGAAGGGAATCAGCGGGGCGGCCTTGATCACGCCCTCCCGTTTCAGCTTCCACACCAGGCTGCGGTAGGGGTCGTCCTCCAGGCCCAGCAGGGTGCCCGGCAGGGCGGCGGGGGCCAGCGGGCCGAGGCCGCGGCCGTTGTAGAGGTAAAGCCAGCCCCGCTGACCCAGTTCGGCCAGCACCGCATTGGGGTCCACTGTGTCCAGCTGGAGTGCCACGTAGCCGAAGGCGGTGGCCTCGGGCATCAGTTCCAGCAGGGCGCGCAGGCGGTGGTGACGGTCGACCATCCACACCTGGCCATCGCCGCTGCGCACCAGCGGCACGGGTTTGCTGCCCAGGTAGTCGCGCCGCTCCCGGTTGCTCTCCGCCCGGAAGTCGCCCTGGCGGCTGCGCACTTCGGCCAGACCCACGCACATCTGGGTGGGCCGCAGGCTGGCGATCGGCACCTCCAGCAACGCCTCGGCCCGGGGTGGGGGCGGCAGTTCCTGGAACGGGGGGAGGCGCAGACCCATCCCCCCATCCTCGCCCGAAGCGGGATGGATCGCAGCAGATAGGGTCAGGTGGACAGCCATTGCCCATGCACATCTCAGCACCTCCCGCTCCGCTGCACGGGGAGCATGGGCCGATCGGCGTGTTGGTGTGCGGCCACGGCAGCCGCAACCGCCTGGCGGTTGAGGAGTTCGCCCAGCTGGCGGCGGCCCTGCGCGAGCGCCTCGCTCCCCTGCCGGTGGAGCACGGCTACCTGGAGTTCGCCAGGCCGATCCTGCGGGATGGGCTGGAGGCCCTGCGCCAGCGCGGGGTGCGGCACATCCTGGCGATTCCGGCGATGTTGTTCGCCGCCGGCCACGCCAAGAACGACATCCCCTCCGTACTCAACACCTACGCCGCCGAGACTGGCCTGCGGGTGGATTACGGCCGGGAGCTGGGGGTGGATCTGAAGATGATCCAGGCCGCTGGGGGCCGCATTCGCCACACCCTCGAGCAGGCCGACCAGCAGGCTGCCATCCCCCTGCACGACACCCTGCTGGTGGTGGTGGGCCGGGGCTCGTCCGATCCCGACGCCAACTCCAACGTGGCCAAGGTCACCCGCATGCTGGTGGAGGGCATGGGCTTCGGCTGGGGGGAGACCGTGTACTCCGGCGTCACCTTTCCCCTGGTGGAACCGGGCCTGCGCCATGCGGTGCGCCTGGGTTTCCGCCGCATCCTGGTGTTTCCGTACTTTCTGTTCTCAGGGGTGCTGGTGAGTCGCATCCGCCAGCACACCGAGCTGGTGGCGGCCGACCATCCCGATGTGCAGTTCCTGCCGGTGCCCTACCTGGGCGACCACCCCCAGGTGCTGGACACGTTCGCTGAGCGGGTGGCCGAGGTGGTGCGCGGGGACACCCAGATGAACTGTTCCCTGTGCAAGTACCGCGCCCAGGTGCTGGGTTTTGAAACCGAGGTGGGCGCCCCCCAGCACAGCCACCACCACCATGTGGAGGGACTCACCGAGAGTTGCACCCTCTGCGAGCGCGAATGCACCGGGGCCTGCCAGCCCGACGGTGTGCCCCTCCCCCTGGGACATGACCACAGCCATTCCCACAGCCATGACCAGGGCCACTCCCAGGGTCACCATCCGCCCTATCCCCAGGCCGACCATCCCCTGGGGCCCCGCAGCCTGCGGCGCCCCTCTGGTGAGTGAGAAGACGCCAGCCTCCTGTGCTCAGCTGTCTCGCCGGGCTCCTGCTCCAGCGGATCTGCGGCTGATCAGCACAACTGATCATTGATGCCTCTCCCCAGGGCCTGGGATTTTTCCCCATGGCCTGCCGGGGTTTTCCCCAGCCGTTGATCCGCCTCGGCAGATGGGGTGGCCAGGCTGGGGAAAGTGCTCGTCTGCGGATCGACGGCCCTCCGCCCCCTTGACGTCACCTGGCTGCGGGGCCTGCCGGATCGGCGCGCAGCCCATTCCAGCCAAACCGCCAGTGCTGGCCCCCTGTCTCAGCCAGACGTGGCTTGATTTCGACCTGATGGCCCCCCCTTTGACAGCGGCGGCCTGCCTGTGGCGTACTGGGCCGCTAGCAGACCCTTAACTTCCCCATGACCCCTGACCCCGCCGGTTCCGCCATCAGTCTGGAAACCGAGGTGCCGGAGGTGCTGTTCGAGGGCATGCGTCAGTTCATACAAACCAACCCCCACTGGAATCAGTACCGGCTGATCACCGCGGCGCTGGCCAGTTTCCTGTTCCAGCACGGCTGCAAGGATGCCTGCGTGAACCAGCACTATCTCAACGGGCTGTTTCTGCGCTGAGGGGCAAAAAAAAGGCGGGGGAGCCATCCCCCGCCCATGTTCTCCCTTGCCCGACCCGTTACAGGTCGCCCCGTGATTGTGCAGATCTCCCCCCGGGCGGTTTGTGGCCAATGACACCAGAACGGCACCTTCATCCGGGAGTGCACACCGACTGCTGCTCCAGCCGGGCGCCATTGCCCTGTTTCAGCCGTTTGGCCGCCGCCGCACAGGCCCTCCAGCTGATCGCCATCTCGGTGAGCGTGGGGCTCTGCCAGCCGGCCGAGCTCCAGCAGGCGCCATCCACCACCAGCAGGTTGGGGGCACGCCAGCACTGGTTCCAGGCATTCACCACCCCGTGGCTCTCGCTGGCGGCCATGGCGGCCCCCCCCAGCTCGTGGATGTAGTAGCCGGGGGGCGGGGCATCGGCGCGCACGGCCCAGCTCCGGCGCACCCAGGGCTCCAGCAGGGGCAGCACGAACAGGTCCTCCAGGGGGCGGATCGTGCCGCCCGCCGCCGCCACCACCGCCTGCATGCGTGCCTGCATGTGGGCCACCATTGCCCGCTCGTTCTCCCCCCAGGCCATGGCGATGTGGGGGGTGGGCAGGCCCCAGGCATCCAGCAGGCCGTGGTTGAGCGTCACCCGGTTGCGCGGGTCGGCCAGCACCTCGCCATGGCCGATCAGGAAGCCGCTGGCCTGATCCGGATGGCGCTGCAGGGGCCGGGGGGGATCGAAGCGCTGCAGGGCCGCCCAGATGCCGTAACCGCGCCGGAAGCCCTCGGCCGTGGGGTCGCTGAGGTTGACGGTGTTGGGGATGAAGCAGCTGCCGGCCCCGGAGAGTTCCGCGGGCTCCGCCGCGGCGGGCAGCCCGGGCAGGGAGAAGAAACGGCAGCAGGAGATGTGGTCCATCAGCCCCTGGCCCAGGGAGCCGGAGGGGTCGATCAGGCCGCCACTGCGCTCCCGTTCGCTGGAGTGCAGCAGCAGCCGCAGGCTCTCGATCGTGGAGGCACAGAGCACCACCAGCGGCGCCTCCACCAGCTCCCGGGCGCCACTGCGACCATCCACCAGCACCACGCCCCGGGCCTGGCTCTGGTGGGCATCCATCAGCACATGGCTCACGATTGCCTGGCTGCGCAGGTGGGTGCGGCCGGTGGCCAGGGCCCGGGCCAGGCTGCTGCCGGGGCTGCTGCTCACCGGCCAGCCCGGGCCTCGTTTCAGGCCGAACCCCCGGGAATGGATGAAGGGAAGCCCCAGTTCCTCCCGCACCACCTGCCCCAGGTGGGACTCCGCCGGGGTGAAGGGCAGGGGGGGGGCGAAGCAGCCATCGGGCAGCTGGGGCAGGCCATCCCGCTGGCCCCGCACCCCCAGCCAGGCTTCCAGTTGGTCGTAGTACGGGGCCAGGTCGGCGCTGCCGATCGGCCAGCCCGGGCCGGAGCCCTCCCGCTGGGCGGCCCTGAACTCGTAGTCGCTGAGGCGCAGGGTGATGCCGCCCCAGGTGAGACTCTTGCCCCCCACCTGGCGCCCCCGCGTCCAGAGGAAGGGCTGGTCGGCCGGGGTGGAATAGGGGTTGAGCCGCTCATCGGTGAACAGCTCGGGGTTCTGCTTCCAGTAGCCGGGATGGTGGCGCTGAAGCGCCTGCTTGCCGCTGCTCAGGTTCACCAGCCGGCGCAGGCTGTTGGCCGGTTCGCGGCCGAAGGCCCGCTCGGCCTGCAGCTCCGCACCCGCCTCCAGCACCAGCACCCGCAGCCCGGCCTCGGCCAGCACCATGGCCGCCACGCCGCCGGTGGCGCCGGAGCCCACCACGATCGCATCCACGGCTGGCGGCATGGCAGGCGCGCAAACGCTGAACGCTAGGCCTCGTGAGGCGGCCCCAGCGGCAACCACAGGCTCACCGCCGCCCCGCCCAGCTCGGCAGACCGCCCGGCCCGCAGCCAGCCGCCGTGCTGCTCCAGGGTGGTGCGCACCACGAACAGCCCCAGCCCGCTGCCAGTGGCCTTGGTGGTGTGCAGGGGGTGGCGGCCCAGATCCCGGCCGGGATCCCTTCCCCCCGAGCTCCCATCCTGGCCGGGCAGTCCGGGCCCGCTGTCCGCCACTTCCACACCGGCCAGGCCGTGGGGATGGTCGGCGCTGGCTGGCAGCCGTTGCAGCCGCAGCCGCAGCCGCCGCTGGTCCGGCGCCATCGAGGCGGCCGCCTCCGCCCCGTTGCGCAGCAGGTTGGCGATGGCGATCTGCAGTTGCACCGGATCGCCGATCACGGGCAGGGGGGAATCGGCCAGGGGCAGATTCTTCAGTCCCTCGGCCCGGAACACCAAGCCGAGGGATCGGCGCTGGTGGTGGGTGAAGGTGATCGCAGTGCTGGCTGCGTCTGCCAGATTGAGGTGTTGCTGGTTGCTCTGCACGTTGCTGAGCAGCATGCGCATGCTCTCCACGGTGCTGGCCAAACGGCTCGACTCCCTGTCGAGCTGGCTGAGCAGGGGCCGCAGCCCTGCTGAGGTGTCGCTGCGGTTGGCCTGCTGGCAGAGCAGCCGGATCGTGCTCAGGGGTTGCTTGATTTCATGCCCCACGGCGGCGGCGGCCAGGCTGGCGCGCAGGGCCTGGCGCAGCTCCTTCTCCCGCAGTTGGATTGCCGCCACCATGGCCGTGAACCGCTCCTGAATCAGGCTGATCTCCAGGAACCGGTCGGCCGCCAGGGCCAGGATCCGCTCCTGGGGGATGGTGCTGCCAACGCCGGCTGGCTCTCCGCTCTCCACCTGGCGCAGTTGTTCCGCAAAGCTGCGCACGGGATGGAACAGATTCGCGTGCAGTCGCCGGGTCTTGACTATGAAGATGGTCACCAGCAGGAGCGAGACGGCCAGCAGGGCGATGGTCAGCACCTGGCGTTGATGGTCTATGGGTCCAGTCGGGACCAGGGTGACAAAGGTGCTGCCGAGCCCGTCGCTGCCCCCTGCGATGGGCAGCCAGCGCCCGGAACCCACCTGAATGGGCCTGGCGAACCCCTTCGAACGGGCGGCCTTCAGATCAATGCTGGCGATCGGCAGGTCGGGATGGCTGGAGAGCATCACCAGACCCTCGGGGTTCACCAGCAGCAGGGGGGAACCGCTGATCGCTGCGAAGCGGCGCAGGAACTTCTGAATGAAGTCGAGGTTCAGGCGTCCCAGCAGAACAGAGGTCTGATCCCTATCCACAAGTGCCAGATAGATGCTGGCGATTTCATCCTCGGGTGCACGAATGACGGCTGAAGGTTGCGTGGTGCCGAGCGTTTGCTTTGCGCCAGTGTTGAGCTGCTGGCGCACGTACGGAGCTATCGGGCTTGCGGAAAAGGAAAAGCCCTGGAACACCCGGCTGCCAGGCTTGGCTTTAATCACCTCAAGAACCTTCGTCTCAAGATTCAGGCGGTAAAGATCGGAAAAGTTGAGGAGGAATAGGCTGGCTGCCTGGCTTCGCGCCTCTGCAGGGAGGCTGCGAATGGCAAGGAACCGTTGAACGGCCCCACCGATGTGCTCCTGCAGATGAAACTGAACGCGGTCGGCGTCAGCGCGGTTCAGGTTGAGATAGCGACGATTCAGTTCCTGTCCGGCCAGCCATCCCACAGTGTCGAGCACGCCCAGGGCTACCGCCAGCGCCATCAGTTCCTGGCTGAGGCAATAGCGCCAGAAGCTGATCGGCCGTTTCACCGTCAGGGCCTCAGGAAGTGATCAGTGCCTTCCACATCACCGCTGGGGGTGAAGCGGACGCCCACTGCCAGCCCAACGGCGGCCAGAACCGACAGGCCCAGGCCCAGGCCTAGGCCCAGGGCGCGGGCGGAGGGGAAGCGCCGGGGCGGCTCCGTCATGGCTCCGCCTTGCTGGCCAGCAGTTCGTCAATCGCCGCCGGCAGAGCTTCGTAGGCATGGATCTTGTCGATCACGCCCCGCAGGAGGGGTCGCAGCTCCGGCGGGCAGACAAAACAGCCGGCCTCGGCGGAGAGCACCACCACCTGGGTGTCGCCGCGCTCTGTAGCCACAGCCAGGGCCACATCCAGCCCGCTGCCGTCGGGGAGGTTCAGGTCCAGCACCAACAGCTCCGGAGCCCATTGCCGGCAGAGGGCGATGGCTTCGGCGGCCGTGCCCACACTGCCCACCATGGAGGTGTCTGGGTGGCTCTCCACCACTTCGGTGAGCAGCTTCCGCAGCAGGGGCTCATCCTCAACCAGCACACAGGTCAGCACGTCTGATCAGCGCGAAGGAGCAGGAGGCGGAACAGGGAATCCACCCACTTTGGCCTCATTGTGAGATCTGATGGCTGGATCTGAATGACTGTTGGAACTGTTTGTTGTCATCTGATGGGACAAGTTTCTACGGCGTTCATTTATGCTCTGACTCCTTCTCGTGCGGGCTCTGAAGAGGACCTGCTGAATGAGGTTGACACGGCCGGACTCGTCAAAATTCCACCACTCCCGCCGCTGCCTGTCCCAGCTGAGTCGCTCGATCACGAAAGGGAGTGAAGCTGGCCCTGAGCGGAGAGGACCGCCTTGCAAACAAAAACCCCGGCAGCGCAGCTGCCGGGGTTTTGGTAGTTGGTGGCGGGGGCGAGATTTGAACTCGCGACCTTCGGGTTATGAGCCCGACGAGCTACCAGGCTGCTCTACCCCGCGTCGACCTACGAAGTGTACCAGTCAGGTGTCCCCCGCTACCAAGGGGCGCTGGGGCGCTCAGTCGAAGCGCAGTTCGCCGCGCACCTCCAGCTGCAGGTGGGGTGCGGGCTGGAGGAACTGCTGGCGCAGCTCCTCCAGGGTCATCGGTGTCAGCCAGTCGAGCTGCTCCAGCAGATGCAGGGCCACGGCATGCTTGGCGCGGGAGGCGCCGTCCTCCACCTTGATCGCCACCCCCAGGCCCTCGCCCACGCGGCTCAGGCACTGGATGCCCTCAGCTCCGCCCTTGCTCAGCACCTGGCCGTGGCCCAGACGCATCAGCTGGGTGTCGAAGCGACCTTCGCCCGCCACCAGATCCGGGTGGTTGAGCATGGCCCGGCTAAGGCGCTCGAGGTCCGGTTGCTCGCCGGCGCCGAGATGGGCGAACAACAGCGCCATCTGGGCCAGTTGCAGCTGCACGGTGGGAGCGCCGCAGTCGTCCCGGGCCGTGACCAGTTCAGCGGCCGGCAGCCCCAACAGCTCGCCGGTGCGCTTGAGAACCTCCCGCTGCAGGGGGTGATCGCCCTGCAGGTAGCTCTCGGTGGCCCAGCCCATCCGCCGGCAGGTGGCCAGAAACGCGGCGTGCTTGCCGGAGCAGTTGTGCTCCAGCGGGCTGCTGCGGCCGGCTGGCACCGGGCACTGCAGTTGATCGGCCTCCAGTTCAGCTCCCCAGAGCAGCCGGAAGGCCTCGCGGGCATGCATGGCGGTGCCGGCATGGGAGGCGCAGGCGATGGCCAGACCCCGGTCGCCGCTGCCGCCCTGGTCGGCGCTGCCACTGGCCACGAACACGGTGGCCTGGAAGGGCTTGTGGGCCGAGCGGATGAAGCTCAGCTGCTGGGGATCGCCGGCGCGCATCAGAACCCGGCCGCGGGCGTCGCACACCACGGCGTGCACCCGGTGCCGGGATTCGGCGATGCCGTTGCGCAGCAGCCGCACCTCCAGCGGCGGGATGCCGTTGCGGGCCGGGGCGCCGAAACTCGCAGGCAGGCTCATGAAGGCAACGCGCTGGGGGGAGGGCGGAGACGCTTCAGAAAGCCTGACAGAGGCCGGTGCCAGCCAGCATCAGGCCGGCACTGATCGCCAGGGCCCGCTCCAGACGGGTGAGCACTGGTCGCACCTGGTGCTGGGCCACCAGCAGATCCTGCTGGCGCCAGCTGACCGGTTTCTCCCACACCTGGCCGTCGTACCAGCCGGACTCTTCATATTCCACCCGTTCACTCACCAGCCGGCGGTGAATCGTGCGCCAGCCCAGCCATTGCCGCAGCAGCAGCAGCAGGGGCAGCAGAATGGCTGCCACAGCACCCGCCAGCACCAGTTCCAGGGGCCGGTGGCGCAGCACCCAGCTGCCGCTGGCCACCAGCAGGCTGGGGGGCAAAGCCAGCAGCCAGCTGCCCAGCAGGGCCCTGGTCAGGCCCTGGTTGCCCCGGCTGGGCCAGGCGAAGAACCAGGAGTCACGCAGTTCCTCGTACTGCTGCAGGGGCCTCTGCTCAGCGGGCACAGGACAGACTCCCAGGACCTGGCCTGGGCTGGAGCGTCCTGGGGGATCACCGGTGGCGCCGCGGGACTCCCCCATGGCTTCAAGCGTTGCTGGCGGAACTGGAGCCTAGGTAGCGCACCTGCTCCCCGTGGCCCCAGAACGACTCCAGGTCGTAGTACTCCCGCTCGCTGGGGGTGAGTACGTGCACGATCACCTCGCCGTAATCGAGCAGCAACCAGCTGCCGGCGCTCTGGCCCTCCCGGCGCAGGGGCAGGCGGCCCAGGTCCTCCTCCAGCCGGTCCTCCACCGAGCGGGCGATGGCGCGCACCTGCACGTCCGAGAGGCCGCTGCAGATCACGAACCAGTCGGCCAGGGAACTCACCTCATCCACCCGGATCAGGCGGATGTCCACGGCCTTGCGGTCGTCACAGGCCTCGGCGGCGAGCCGGGCCATGGCCTCGGTTACCGGGTCGGCGGGGCTGGAGACCGGCTGGGCGTTGACCGGATTGACCGCGGAAGTGCTGGCAGCGGCGGTGCCCAGGGGGGCCTCAGCCATAGACATTCTCACTGGTGACGGACTGGCGGGAGCCCTGTTGCTGGGCCATGTCGGCCCGGGCCTTGCCTGCACTCTTGCGCAGGGCCTCCAGGCGGTCGTCGTAGAAGGAACGTTTCTTCTTCTTGCGGGTCTGCTCTGCCAGGTCCTTGAGCGCCCCGCCCAGGCTCTTGTAGGCGTTGGGCAGGGTGTAGCCGAAGCGGCAGGCCAGGTCGATCGCCCGCTCGTCGGCGGCGATGGCGTCGGCCAGGCGCTTCTCGCTGTTGTTCTTGAGATAGAGGCGGTAGCCGGCAAAGCCGGACAGGCCCACGGCCATCAGCAGCAACAGGCCGTCCTGCACCCAGAGCTCGCCAATGGCGCCACCGAGGCCGATGGCCAGGGCCGCCATCTCCCATCCGTCCCGGGGCACGGCGTCGTTCTGGATTCGGCCCACCTCGTGCCAGAACAGGAGGTTGCGGTGGTCGATCGCCAGGGCATCCCACTTCTCCAGATCCACCTGGATCTCGATCTCATCCCTGCCGATCTCCTCGATGGCGATCAGGGGTGGATCGACCGAGGCCGCAGCTTCAACGAACACCCAGCTCTGCATTTCAGGTGGCAGCAGCCCCTTGAGGCGCTGGAGTTCACTCATGGAACGGGTATGGACGTCAAGGCACAGGTTAGCCATCCCCCGTGAGAGGCTTGACGGGTTTGGCCTGCCGCCCTCGCCCATGCCCCGCCGCACGGACCTGCGTCGCATCCTGCTGCTGGGTTCGGGACCGATCGTGATCGGTCAGGCCTGCGAATTCGACTACTCCGGCACCCAGGCCTGCAAGGCCCTGCAGGCCGAGGGCTACGAGGTGGTGCTGGTGAACAGCAATCCCGCCTCGATCATGACCGATCCGGACATGGCGGATCGCACCTATATCGAGCCGCTCACCCCCGAGGTGGTGGCCCGGGTGATCGAGATCGAGAAGCCCGACGCCCTGCTGCCCACCATGGGTGGTCAGACCGCCCTCAACCTGGCGGTGGCCCTGGCCGAGAACGGCACCCTGGCAAAGCACAGGGTGGAGCTGATCGGCGCCGACCTTGCTGCGATCCAGAAGGCCGAAGACCGGTTGCTGTTCAAGGAGGCAATGGAGCGGATCGGCGTGGCCGTGTGCCCCTCCGGCATTGCCAACTCCATGGATGAGGCGATGGCCGTGGGTGAGGCGATCGGCAGCTACCCGCGCATCATCCGCCCCGCCTTCACCCTCGGCGGCAGCGGCGGCGGCATTGCCTACAACCCCGAGGAATTCGAGGCGATCTGCAAGAGCGGCCTAGAGGCCAGCCCCGTGAGCCAGATCCTGATCGAGCAGTCGCTGATCGGCTGGAAGGAATTCGAGCTGGAGGTGATGCGCGACAGCGCCGACAACGTGGTGATCGTGTGCTCGATCGAGAACCTCGACCCGATGGGGGTGCACACCGGTGACTCGATCACCGTGGCCCCGGCCCAGACCCTCACCGACCGGGAATACCAGAGGTTGCGCGATCAGTCGATCGCCATCATTCGCGAGATCGGCGTGGATACCGGCGGCAGCAACATCCAGTTCGCGATCAACCCCGCCAATGGCGATGTGATCGTGATCGAGATGAACCCGCGGGTGAGCCGCAGTTCGGCCCTGGCCTCAAAGGCCACCGGCTTCCCGATCGCCAAGATCGCCGCCCGCCTGGCCGTGGGCTACACGCTCGACGAGATCGTCAACGACATCACCGGCGCCACGCCGGCGTGTTTTGAGCCCACGATCGACTACGTGGTCACCAAGATTCCGCGCTTCGCCTTTGAGAAGTTCCAGGGCAGCCCGGCGGTGCTCACCACCTCGATGAAGTCGGTGGGCGAGGCGATGGCGATCGGCCGCTGTTTTGAGGAGTCGTTCCAGAAGGCACTGCGCTCCCTGGAAACGGGCCATGCCGGCTGGGGTTGTGACCGCCCCGATGGCGCCATTGCAGCCACGGACCTCAACCGGGCCCTGCGCACCCCCACCCCTGAACGGATCTTCGCCGTGCGCGAGGCCATGGTGGCCGGCCGCAGCGATGGGGAGATCCACGAACGCAGTGCCATTGATCCCTGGTTCCTGGCCAAGCTGCGCGGGATCCTCGCTGCCGAGACGCGCCTGCTGCGGGGCCGCGGCCTGGCGGATCTCGATGGGGCGGCATTGCTGGAGCTCAAGCAGCTGGGCTTCTCCGACCGGCAGATCGCCTGGGCCACCGATAGCGACGAGCTGGCCGTGCGCCGCCATCGCCAGGCCCTAGGCGTGCGGGCCGTGTTCAAGACCGTGGACACCTGCGCGGCCGAATTCGCCTCGCGCACGCCTTATCACTACTCCACCTATGAGCGGCCCCTGGAGCGCATCAACGCCGCCGGCTCCCTGGAGCTGGTGCTACCGGAAAACGAGGTGCAGCCCGAGTCGCGCCGCAAGGTGATGATCCTGGGGGGCGGCCCCAACCGCATCGGCCAGGGGATCGAATTCGACTACTGCTGCGTCCACGCCTCCTTCGCCCTGCGTGAGGCTGGTTTCGCCACCGTGATGGTGAACAGCAACCCGGAGACGGTGTCGACCGACTACGACACCTCCGATCGCCTCTACTTCGAGCCGCTCACCCTCGAGGACGTGCTCAATGTGATCGAGGCCGAGCGCCCCGAGGGGGTGATCGTGCAGTTCGGCGGGCAGACCCCCCTGAAGCTGGCGATCCCGCTGCTGCGCTGGCTGCAGAGCCCTGAAGGCCAGGCCACCGGCACGCGCATCTGGGGCACCTCGCCTGAGTCGATTGATACGGCGGAAGACCGGGAGCAGTTCGAGGCGATCCTGCGCCGGCTGGAGATCCGCCAGCCCCGCAACGGCCTGGCCCGCAGCGAGGCCGAGGCCCGCGCCGTGGCCGAGCGGGTGGGCTATCCCGTTGTCGTACGCCCCAGCTACGTGCTGGGCGGCCGCGCCATGGAGGTGGTGTTCGACGAGAGCGAGCTCAACCGCTACATGGCCGAGGCGGTGAACGTGGAGCCCGACCACCCGGTGCTGATCGATCAATACCTGGAAAACGCCGTGGAGGTGGATGTGGATGCCCTCTGCGATGCCACCGGCACGGTGTTGATCGGTGGGGTGATGGAGCACATCGAGCCGGCCGGCATCCACTCGGGCGACTCGGCCTGCTGCCTGCCTGCCGTGAGCCTGGGGGCCGACGCCCTGGCCACGATCCGCCAGTGGAGCCAGGACCTGGCCCTGGCCCTGGAGGTGCGCGGTCTGATCAACCTGCAGTTTGCCGTGCAGCGCGACCCGCAGGGGATCGAGCGGGTGTTCATCATCGAGGCCAACCCCCGCGCCTCGCGCACCGTGCCGTTTGTGGCCAAGGCCACCGGCGTGGCCCTGGCGAAGCTGGCCAGCCGGGTGATGGCCGGCGAGAGCCTGGCAGAGCTGGGCCTCGGCGCTGAGCCCATCCCGCCCCTGCAGACGGTGAAGGAGGCGGTGCTGCCCTTCAAGCGCTTCCCCGGTTCCGACACCCTGCTGGGGCCGGAGATGCGCAGCACCGGCGAGGTGATGGGGATTGCCCGGGGCTTCGGCATGGCCTTTGCCAAGGCGGAGTTGGCCGCCGGTGAGGCCCTGCCCACCGGCGGCACCGTGTTCCTCTCCACCCATGACCGTGACAAGCAGGCCCTGGTGCCGGTGGCCCGCCGCCTGGCCGACGAGGGTTTCAGCCTCACCGCCACCGCTGGCACCGCCGCCGTGCTGGCCGCCGCCGGCCTGGCGGTGGAGCCGGTGCTCAAGGTGCATGAGGGGCGGCCCAACATCGAGGACGCGATCCGCTCGGGCAGCATCCAGCTGATCATCAACACGCCGATCGGCCGCCAGGCCGCCCACGACGACAAGTATCTGCGCCGCGCTGCCCTCGATTACGCCGTGCCCACCGTCACCACCCTGGCCGGTGCCCGGGCCGCCGTGGAAGCGATCGCCGCCCTGCAGCAGCAGCACCTGGAGATCAACGCCCTGCAGGACATCCACCGGGGGCGCCCCGCCACGGGTTCACAGGCGGTACAGACCCCGTAGGGTGATTGCCGCCTGTTCAGTCACCTCCCTTGACGGTCGCCCCCAGCCCCGCCGCCCTTGCCCCCGGCAGCGACGCCACCGCCGCCTTCCGCGCCGCCTACGAGAACCGCTACACCTGGGATCCGGGCTTCGGCGGCTACCGCGGGCGCTGCGTGTGGGAGCAGCCCGGTGCAGCAGGCGAACCCGCCAGGCGCCTGGAGGGATCCTTCCAGGTGGGTGCTGACCTCAAGGCCCAGGTGGAGGGCATCGACGATCCGGAGGTGCACAAGGCCATCGCCTCCCAGCTCTGGGAGGTGGCGATCCACCGGGTGCGCCGCAGCTTCGAGCAGACCCATGGCGAGAACACCTTCAGCGCCGGTGATACCGATGCGGTGGGCACCGAGGTGATCGTGGGCGGCAAGAACGCCGGCGACCGCTACCGCATCAAGGACGATGTGGTGACGATGGTGCACCGCCACATCCACGGCACGGTGGTGACGATCTTCACTGAGAGCGTCACCCACACCGGCAGCGGCTATCTCAGCCGTAGTTATACCAGCCGCTATGCCGATCCCGCCACGGGCGAGCCGAAGGGTGGGCTGAGCCGCTTCACCGACACCTTCGTGCCCCTGGTGGAGGGCGGCCCCTGGGTGCTGCGTGAGCGGCTGGTGGAGACCGAGACCTTCGGCGACATCCCCGCAGGCCGTCAGCTGTTCCGTTTCGAAGCGCTGGAACCCCTGGCCTGACCCGCGTTTTGATGGCACGATCGCCGCAACCTCGCGGCGGATGTGTTGCCTTTCCTTGACGCGCTCAACAATGTGGTGTGGGGGCCGATCACGCTCTGGCTGATCGGTCTCACCGGTTTCTATCTGATGGTGGGGCTCGGCTTCATGCCCCTGCGCCGCATCGGCTTCGGCTTCCGCCAGGCCCTTGGCTCCATCCGCAGCAGCAAGGGTGAGGGCGATGTGACCGCTTTTGAAGGTCTCACCACCGCCCTGGCGGCCACGATCGGCACGGGCAATGTGGCCGGGGTGGCCGGCGCGATCGCCACCGGTGGCCCTGGTGCGGTGTTCTGGATGTGGCTGATCGCCTTCGTGGGCATGGCCACCAAGTACGCCGAATCCGTTCTGGCCGTTCACTACCGCGAGGTGGATGACCTGGGCGAGCACGTGGGCGGCCCGATGTATTTCATCCGCAATGGCCTCGGCCCCGGCTGGGGCTGGCTGGCCACCCTGTTCGCCCTGTTCGGCACCCTGGCCGGCTTCGGCATCGGCAACGGCGTGCAGGCCCATGAGATGGCCCTCGCTCTGAAAACCTCCCTGGGGGTGCCAGAGCTGCTCACCGGCGTGGTGATGGCCGTGATCACCTTCCTGGTGCTGATCGGCGGCATTGAACGCATCGGCAAGGTCACCGAGGTGGTGGTGCCGTTCATGGCGATCGTGTATGTGGTGGGCGCCCTGGTGATCCTGCTGGTGCATCTCGGCGAGATCCCGGCCGCGCTGGGGGTGATCTTCAACGATGCCTTCACCGGCCAGGCGGTGGCCGGCGGTGCCCTGGGCACCGTGATTCAGAAGGGCATCTCCCGCGGCGTGTTCTCCAACGAGGCGGGCCTGGGCACCGCGCCGATCGCCCAGGCCGCCGCCAAGCCGGGGGATCCCGTGCTGCAGGGCACCGTGGCCATGCTGGGCACCTTCATCGACACGATCATCGTCTGCACGATGACGGCCCTGGTGATTGTGATCAGTGGCCTCTACACCGGCGACCAGAGCGGGGTGGCCCTGACGATGGCCGCCTTCGACAAGGGTCTGCCCGGAGCCTCCTGGCTGGTGACCTTCGGCACCGTGTTCTTCACCGGCACCACGATCCTGGGCTGGGGCTACTACAGCGAACGCTGCCTCGAATTCCTGGCGGGCACCCGGGCCATCCAGCCCTTCCGCCTGGTGTGGGTGGCGGTGGTGGTGATCGGCGCGGTGGCCACCGGCGGGGTGATCTGGACGGTCGCCGACATCCTCAATGGCCTGATGGCCATTCCCAACCTGATCGGCCTGCTGCTGCTCTCGGGCACCGTGTTCCGCCTCACCCGCGACTACAGCTTCCAGGAGGCCCAGCAGCCCGCCAGCCTGCCGCCCCAGCGCTGATGGGTGAGGCCCGTCTCCCTGCCGCTCAGGGCAGAGGGGCCACCTGTTGCAGCTTCTCGTTCAGCTGCATGGCCATCGACTGGCGTCCCACGGCCAGCACCTTGAGGGTGTCCTCATGCATGCGCAGCTGGGCGTCGGCCACCTGCATGCCGCGCACCAGCTCCTTCACCTCATCGGGCAGGGAGTTGAGGTCGTAGCGCTTTCCCTCGAAGGTGAGCACGGGGGGTTGTTGCTGCTGCGCGATGGGATCCACGGTGAGTGCTGAAGCGTGCGGCCCCAGGATAGGGATCAGCTGGCGGCGGGTCCCCTCTGGGGGCTGGAGCCACCGCCGCCGATCGGTCGCTTGAAGAAAAACATCAGCAAGGGGCCCACCTGGGCCGCCTCCACCATCTCCCAGTTGTCCCGCCCCAGGGCATTGAGAAAGAACTGCAGCTGCTCCGCCGGGTGACGCGGCTGCGCGCCGGCGCCGCTGTATTGCTGGGGGAATTCCCGGCGCAGGTACTCCGGGCTGAGGGCGCCGCCCAGGCGCTCGCTGTCCGCCTTGGGTGAGGGCGGTTCGGGCGGGTTGCCACTCTCCACGTTGATGTGGATCACCCGGTACTCCCAGGCCATCGGCGCTGCCTTCAGGGGTCGATATGGATGAACTGGCGGCGGCAGAGATCGCGGTAGCGACCTCCGCCCGCCAGCAACTGATTGTGGCTGCCCTGCTCCACGATCCGTCCGTTCTCCAGCACCACGATCCGATCCGCCCGCTGCACGGTGGCCAGGCGGTGGGCGATCACCAGCACGGTGCGGCCGGCCATGGCCTGCTCCAGGCCCCGCTGCACCGCCTCCTCCGCCTCGGCATCGAGGGCGCTGGTGGCCTCATCGAGCAGCAGCAGGGCCGGGTCGCCGAGCACGGCGCGGGCGATCGCCAGCCGCTGCAGCTGGCCGCCGGAGAGGTTGCGGCCCCGCTCCTCCAGCCGGCTCTCGTAGCCATCGGCCAGGGCCTCAATGAAGCCATCGGCATTGGCCAGGCGGGCAGCGGTTCGCAACGCTTCGGCACTGGCCGGCCGGCCGAAACGGATGGCCTCGGCGATCGTGCCGGAGAACACCGGGCTCTGCTGGGGCACCAGGGCGACCCTGCGGCGCAGCTCGCCGGCGCGCAGATCGGCCAGGTCGTGGCCGTCAAGCAGCACCTGCCCCCGCTGAGGCGTGTTGAAGCGCAGCAACAGGGAAAACAGGGTGGACTTGCCCGCCCCCGAGGGCCCCACCAGCGCCAGCACCTGGCCCGGTTCCACCACAAGATTGAGGTCCTGCAGCACGGGCGTGCGGCCGTCGTAGCCGAAGCTCACCCCCTGCAGCTGCAGCTGACCCCGCACGGCACCCAGGGCACGGGCGTCGCTGCGGTCCGGCGCTTCCACCGGCTCTGCCTCGATCGCCCGTAGCCGCTGCAGGGAGGCCTGGCCCTGCTGGAACTCGTTGAAGTTGGTGGTGAGGTGGGCGATCGGGTCGATCAGCATCAGCAGGGCGGCCACGTAGCTGCTCAGGCCCTGGCCATCGAGCTGGCCGCTCTGGATGCGCCAGGCACCGATCAGCAGCACGGTGAGGATGCCGAGGGCCTCCAGGAAGCCCACCACCGGGTGCTGCAGCGCCAGCAGGCGCAGGGTGCGATAGCGGGCGCTGCGGTGCTGCTCCACCTCCTGGTTGAAGCGCCGCTGCAACCAGGGCTCGGCGGCGTAGGCCCGCACCAGGGGCAGGCCGGCGATGGCCTCGGCCAACAGGCCCGCCAGCTCGCTCACCTGGCGCTGGCTGCGCTCGGCCGCCGCCATCACCCGGGCGCCGAAACCGCTCACGAGCAGGGCGATCACGGGGGCCAGCAGCAGGGTGGCCAGGGCCAGGGGCCAGTCGAGCCAGAGCATCGTGGCCAGCACCGCCAGCAGCTGCAGGGCGCTGGGCAGGGTGTCGTGGATCGTCTTGTAGATCACCTCGCCCACCCGGTCGGCGTCCTCGGTGAGCCGGTAGGTGAGGTCGCCGGCGGAGAGCTTGTCGAGGGCGCTGAAGCGCAACTGCTGCAGCCGGGCGAACAGCTGCTGGCGCAGACCCTGGCTCACCCGCAGGGCCGGATCCGCCAGCAGGCTGTCCTGGCCGAACTGGGCCAGTTTCTGCACCAGGAACACCAGCAGGGCCAGCAGCACCGTGCGGGCGCTGCTGGCCAGGTCGCCGGCGCCCAGGGCGGGGATCAGGCGGCCAGCCAGCAGGGCCAGCAATGGCCAGCAGGCCACGGTGACCAGCACACAACCCCCGCCCGCCAGCAGCCGGCGCCGGTGCGGGCGCAGCAGGGGCCAGATCCTGGCCACGCTGCTGCCCAGGGTTGGCGCGGGCTGGGAGACTGGGGACATGGGCGCACGCTAGGGCTCGTCCCTGCTTGCCCGTCCCATGGCGCGCCTGCCTGCTACCCCCACCCCCCACCCCACCCCCACCTCTTGGCCTGGAAGCTGGATCAGTACCTCAAGTTTCAGGGGCTGGTGGCCACCGGCGGCGAGGCCAAGCTGCGCATTCAGCGTGGCGATGTGCGGGTGAACGGCGCGATCGAGACCCGCCGTGGCCGCCAGCTGGCGGTGGGCGATGCGGTGGGGATCGATGGCCGGGAGTTGCTGGTGGTGCCCCTGCAGCGGCGAGGCTGAGGTCCCGGACCGTCGGCGCATTAGCGTTTCCCCATCTCCTCTGGGTTCGCAATGGCGCGCAAGGCCGACCGTCAGACCGTGATCGCCGGCAACTGGAAGATGCACATGACCTGCGCCGAGACGCGGGTCTTCGCCGCCACCTTCCGGCCCCTGATCGCCGATCTCCCGGCCGACCGCCAGGTGGTGATCGCCCCGCCCTTCACCTCCATCCCCACCCTGTGCCGCCACCTGGAGGGTGCGGGGGTGGCGATCGCCGGCCAGAACGTGCACTGGGAGGACCAGGGCGCCTACACCGGCATGATCTCGGCGCCGATGCTGCTGGAGCACGGCGTGAGCCACGCGATCGTGGGCCACAGCGAGCCCCGCAAGTACTACAGCGAGAGCGACGAGCAGATCAACCTGCGCGCCCGCAACGCCCAGCGCCATGGCCTGATCCCGATCCTGTGCGTGGGCGAGAGCCTCGACCAGCGCGAGGCCGGCGAAACCGAGCGGGTGATCCACCGCCAGATCGAGCAGGGACTGGAGGACGTGAATCCCACCAGCCTGATCGTGGCCTATGAGCCGATCTGGGCGATTGGCACCGGCAAGACCTGCGCGGCCGAGGAGGCCAACCGTATCTGCGGCCTGATCCGCGGCTGGGTGGGCAACGACGCGGTCACCGTGCAGTACGGCGGATCGGTGAACCCGGCCACCATCGACGACCTGATGGCCCAGGGCGAGATCGACGGCGTGTTGGTGGGCGGCGCCTCCCTGCAGGCCGAGAGCTTTGCCAGGATCGCCAACTACCAGGTGCCCGCCCGGGTGTGAGTGGTCCACTGCGGGCCGACCCCGGCTTCCGCTGGGGCCAGCGCCCCCTGGTGATGGGGGTGTTGAACCTCACCCCCGACTCCTTCAGCGATGGGGGCCGGATTCAGGGGGTGGAGCAGGCCGTGCGTGCCGCCGGGCGCCTTCTGGCCCAGGGCGCTGACGTGCTCGATCTCGGTGGTCAGAGCACCCGCCCTGGCGCAGAAGAGGTGGGGCCGGGGCGCGAGCTGGAGCGGGTGCTGCCGGTGCTGGAAGCGATCCGCAAGCGCTGGTCGGGGGTGCCCATCTCCATCGATACGTTCCATGCGGCCGTGGCTGAGGCCGCCCTGGCAGCCGGAGCTGACTGGGTCAATGATGTGCGCGGAGCCAACGTGGTTCCCTCCGGCAGTGCAGATCTGACTGCCGCCAGCCTCCGCGATCCTGCGATGCTGCCGATGATCGCCCGCTGTGGTTGTGTCTACGTGATCATGCACAGCAGGGGCGACAGTGCCTCCATGGATGGCCTGGCGCACTACGGCGATGTGGTGCGGGAGGTGCGGGCGGAGCTTGAGGCCGCCACCGCCACAGCACTGGCTGCGGGCGTGCGGGCCGAGCAGATCCTCTGGGATCCCGGCCTGGGCTTTGCCAAGACCACCGACCACAACCTGGAGCTGTTGCGCAGCCTGCCGGAGCTGGCGGCCGCTGGCTATCCCCTGCTGGTGGGGCCCTCCCGCAAGCGCTTCATCGGAGCCGTGCTCGAAGAGCCCAGACCGCGGGCGCGGCTGTGGGGCACGGCCGCCGTCTGTGCCCTGGCAACAGCGGCGGGGGCCTCCGTGCTGCGGGTGCACGATGTGGGCCCGATCGCCCAGGTGGTGCGGATGGCGAGGGCGATCAGCCCTCGCTGACCCCCTCGATCTTGTCTTCGATCTGCTGGTAGAGCTCCTGCAGCTGGGCGATGTTCTCCTCGCTGGTTTCCCAGTAGCCGCGGCCGTTCACCTCGAGCAGGGTGCCCACGATGCGGCGGAAGCTGTGGGGGTTGAGGTCCATCAGCCGCTGGCGCATCTCCGGGTCGTTGATGAAGGTGTCGTTGGCCTCCTCGTACACGAAGTTGTCCACGGCGCCGCTGGTGGCACTCCAGCCCAGGGTGAAGTTCAGCCGTTTGGCCACCTCGCGCACGCCCTCGTAGCCGGAATTGAGCATGCCCTCGTACCACTTGGGGTTGAGCAGCTTGGTGCGGGAGTCGAGGCGGATCGTTTCGCTCAGCGAGCGCACCTGGGCGTTGGCGGTGGTGGTGTCGGCGATGTAGCTTGCCGGTGCCTTGCCGTCGTCGCGCAGGCCCTGGATCAGCTTGGTGGGATCGCTGTCGAAGTAGTGGCTCACATCGGTGAGTGAGATCTCCGCCGAATCCAGGTTCTGGAAGGTTACGTCGGCGGTCTTCATCACCGACTCGAACACTTCGCGCTTCTGGTTCATCTCACCGGGGTTGTCGGCGTTGAAGGCGAAGGTTTTGCGGGAGAGATACATCTCCTGCAGTTCGTTCTCTTCTTCCCAGGTGCTGTTCTCCACCGCCAGGTTCACATTTGAGGAGTAGCTGCCGCTGGCGTTGGAGAACACGCGGGTGGCGGCATCGCGCAGGGAGATGCCCTCCTTGGCGGCCTGCTCCTGGGCGTGCTTGCGCACGAAGTTCATCGCCAGGGGCTCATCGGCCTCGGCGGCCATCTTCACGCCCTGGTCGATCAGGGCCATCTGGTTGATGAACAGGTCGCGGAACACGCCGCTGCAGTTCACCACCACGTCGATCCGCGGCCGGCCCAGCTCCTCGAGCGAGAGCAGCTCGAGCTTGTTCACCCGGCCCAGGGAATCGGGCACCGGCTTGACGCCGATGAACCAGAGGATCTGGGCCAGGGATTCGCCGTAGGTCTTGATGTTGTCGGTGCCCCAGAGCACGCAGGCGATCGTTTCCGGCCAGCTGCCCTGTTCTTGCTTCTGCCGCTCGATCAGCTTGTCCACCACCCCCTTGGCGGCGGCGATGGCGGCCCTGGTGGGGATCGCCTGGGGGTCGAGGGCATGCAGGTTCTTGCCGCTGGGCAGCACGCCGGGGTTGCGGATCGGGTCGCCGCCGGGGCCGGGCAGCACGTATTCGCCGTCGAGGGCCTTGAGCAGGCTCTCCATCTCCATGTCGGCGCACACCTGCTCCAGGCAGAACTGTAGGTAGGCGAACAGCTTGTCGAGTTCAACGGAATCCACGCTCACAAAGCCGGCGCCGCAGCAGGCCCGCAGCCAGGGGCTGGGCAGCTTGACGTTGAACCTGGCCAGCAGATCAAACAGCCAGCCGAAGTTGCGCCGCAGCGTGACGCGGCCGTCGCTGCCGGTGACGCTGCGCACCATGGCGCCCACCGCGGCGCGGCTGGTTTCGGTGATGCGGCGGTTGAGCTCCACATCGGCGAGCACGCCTTCGTCGTTGCCCTGGTACACATCGGCGATCGTGCGCCCCAGGCTCTCGGCCAGCAGCCCCGGCAGGGAGCGGATGCCCTCCTCCTCGCGCTCCAGGGCGGCGATGTTCACCAGGGTGGCGATCGCCTCCTCGGCGGTGGGGGGCTTGCCGATGGTGTGCAGGCCGCAGGGCAGCAGCCGGCTCTCGATCTCCATCAGCTGGCGGTACACCGCACCGATCACGCCATCGCGGGCGTCGAGATCCAGCTCGGAGGCGTCCACCTCCGGCAGCACAACGTCTTTATCGAGGTTGCACTGGCGGGCCGTTTCCACCACGGCATTCACGATCTGCACGCCGCGGGAGCTCTCGCGCAGCTGCTGATAGGAGCCCACCAGCTCACCCAGCTCCTTGAGGCCCTTGTAGAGGCCGGCATTTTCAGCCGGCGGGGTGAGATAGGAGATCGTTTCGGCATAGCCGCGCCGCTTGGCGATCGTGGCCTCGCTGGGGTTATTCGCCGCGTAGTAGTAGAGGTTGGGCAGGGCGCCGATCAGGGAATCGGGGTAGCAGGTTTCGCTCATGCCCATCTGCTTGCCGGGCATGAACTCCAGGGAGCCGTGGGTGCCAAAGTGCAGCACCGCATCGGCGCCCCACACCTTCTCCAGATAGGTGTAGTAGGCGGCGAAACCGTGGTGAGGGCTGGCGCTGCGGGAATAGAGCAGGCGCATCGGGTCGCCCTCGTAGCCGAACGTCGGCTGCACGCCCACAAACACGTTGCCGAAGTGGCGGCCGTAGATCAGCAGGTTGGTGCCGTCGGAATTGAGGTTGCCGGGGGGCTTGCCCCAGTTTTCCTCGAGGCGCTCGGAATAGGGGGTGAGGCGCTCGTATTCCTCCACGCTCATGCGGTGGGCGATCGCCAGCTCCGGTGCCCCCTCCATCGCCTCGGGGTCCTTGAGCACGGCCTCCATCAGCTCCTTGCTGGTTTTCGGCAGGCCGCTCACGTCGTAGCCCTTGGCGCGCATCTCCTCCATCACCCGGTGGATGGAGCCGAACACATCGAGGTAGGCCGCGGTGCCCACGTTGCCCTTGTCGGGCGGGAAGCTGAACACGGTGATCGCCAGCTTCTTCTCGGTGCGGGGCTTGATCCGCAGCGAGGCCCAGCGGATCGAGCGCTCGGCGATGGCATCCACCCGGTCCTGCAGGGTGTGGGCCTTGCCGGTGGCGTCGTCGCGGCCCGAGAGCACGATCGGCTCGATGGCGCCATCGAGCTCGGGGATGGCGATCTGCAGGGCCACCTGCACCGGGTGCAGGCCGAGGTCGCTCTCCTCCCACTCCTGGGTGGTCTGGAACACCAGGGGCAGCGCCACCATGTAGGGGCGGTTGAGCTTCTTGAGCACCTCGATCGCCCTGGGGTGGTCCTGGCGGGCCGGGCCGCCCACCAGGGCGAAGCCGGTGAGTGACACCACGCCATCCACCAGGGGCATATCCGGGTTGATCGGGTCGTAGAAGAAGGCATTCACCGGCTTGGTGAAGTCGAGCCCGCCGCAGAACACCGGGATCACGGTGGCGCCCCGGTATTCCATCTCCTGGATCACGGCCACGTAGTGGGCCTCATCGCCGGTGACGATGTGGCTGCGCTGCAGCACCAGCCCAATCACCGGGCCCCTGCGTGCCTTCTCGGATAGATCCCTGCGGCTGCCGTTCCAGTTGAGGTATTCCTTGAGGTCTTCGAACATCCCCGGGGCCAGGGGGTGCCAGATGCCCAGATCGGGGAAGGTGACTGGATCGGCCACCTGCAGTTCGGGCCGATCGGCGCTGCCCTCGCCGCTGCGGGGGAACACGTATTTGTCGGCCAGCATCAACAGGAAATTCCTGAGGTTGTCCGGCGTGCCGCCCAGCCAGTACTGGAAGCTGAGCATGAAGGAGCGGGCGTCCTGGGCCTTCTCCACGGGCAGATACTTAAGAACCGTGGGCAGGGTGTTGAGCAGCTTCAACATCGCGTCCTGGAAACCGGCGCCGCCGGCCTCCTTGCGCTTTTTCATGAAGCTGGCGATCGCGCTCTTGCTCTGGCCCAGCTGGGCCATCGAGAAGCTGCCCAGCTTGTTGAGGCGCATCACCTCCGGCATGGAGGGGAACACCACCGCCGCCTTGAGTCGGTCGCGGTGGGGCGCCACCGCCTCCACCACCTTCTGGGCCAGGTCTTCGATGAAGATCAGCGAGGCGATGAACACATCGGCCTCGGCCACATCGGCGCAGAAGTCGGCGTAGTTCTCCGGGTCGCGCAGTTCCTCGATCAGGTAGCCGCTCAGATCGATCGCCAGGGGGCCGTTCTGGTCGTTGAGCGAGGTGGCCGCCTGGGTGAGCGCATTCTGGTATTGGGGCTCGAGCACCACATACACGGCCCTCATCACCGCCCGTCCGTTCACGTCGCCGGGGGTGACGCGGCGATTGGCGGAGCGGACCTGGGTGAACATGCGGGCTGGCAGTGCGAGCTCAAGGAATCTACGGAGGTCTCTGCGGGGATGCGAGCCCCTGCGGCCCCTGGGCTGCACCGATCGCTGGCAGCGCCATAGGCTCTCGGCCAGCCACGCCATTGCCATGACCAGCACCGCCCCGCCTGTCCCCTCCGGCGCGGCCCTGACCCAGCCGCCGATCGCCGTGGTGGTGGCCGGTGCCCTCGGGCGGATGGGTGCGGAGGTGGTGAAGGCGGTGACGGCTGCTGCCGACTGTGCGCTGGTGGGTGCGATCGACACCACCCCCGGCAAGGAAGGGGCTGACGTGGGGCTGGAGCTGGGCCTGGGCGAGCTGGAGGTGGCGATCACGGCCGACTTCGAGGGCTGCCTCTGCCAGGCCAGCCAGGCGGTTCGCAACGCCGGCCCGGGCCAGGGGGCGGTGCTGGTGGACTTCACCCATCCCAAGGTGGTGTATGAGCACACTCGCGGGGCCATCGCCTACGGCGTGCATCCGGTGATCGGCACCACCGGCCTCAGCCCGGAGCAGCTGGCCGACCTGGCCACGTTTGCCGAGAAGGCCTCGATCGGCGGGGCCGTGATCCCCAACTTCTCGGTGGGCATGGTGCTGCTGCAGCAGGCCGCCGCCGCCGCCGCCCGCTTCTACGACTTCGCCGAGCTCACCGAGCTGCACCACAACCGCAAGGCCGATGCCCCCAGCGGCACCTGCATCAAGACCGCTGAACTGATGGAGGAGCTGGGCAAGGTCTTCAACCCCCAGCAGGTGGAGGAGCACGAAACCCTCGCCGGTTGCCGTGGCGGCGAGCGCGAGAGCGGCCTGCGCCTGCACTCGATTCGCCTGCCCGGCCTGGTGGCCCACCAGGAGGTGCTGTTCGGCGCCCCCGGCGAAACCTATACCCTGCGCCACGACACGATCGACCGCTCCGCCTACATGCCCGGCGTGCTGCTGAGTGTGCGCAAGGTGCGCCAGCTGCCTGGGCTGGTGTATGGCCTGGAGCGCCTGCTCTGATGCTGATTCCGCTCAAGCCCGGCGAACTGGTGCGCCTGATTCCGGCGGTGGCCACCGGCCCCCAGTTCAACGCCTGCAGCGGCAATCCCCGCACCCTGCTGCAGCGCCTGCTGATCTCCGTGATCGGCGGTGTGCTCTCCCTCCTGATCAGCCAGACCCTGGCCTTCCGCAGCCAGTTCGCCCCCGTGCTGCTGGTGGCCGGGTTTGTGTTTCTGCTCTACATCCTCTGGGGGCCGATCGTGGAGGCGGGCCGGCGCAACGCCACCCTGCGCCGCTATCCGGCCGCCGCCATTTTTGAGGGCCAGGTGGCCGACCTCTACACCCGCGAGCTGGTGGAGGAGCGGCGGGAGCAGGCGGATCGCAGCGGCCGGCTGGAGCTGGTGGAGAACCGCCGCACCTGGCTCACCCTGGAGCTGGAGGACGAGGAGGGCTACCTGGGACAGCTCCGCTTTCCCTACGACAAGAAGCACCAGCTGATCCGGCCTGGGATGGTGGTGCGTGCCCTGGTGCTGAGTGAGCGCAAGGACTTCTCCCGCATCGGGGCCCTCAGTGACGCCTGGCTGCCCCAGCTGAAGCTGTGGGTGGGGGAGTACCCCTATCTGCTGCGTCCGGCCTTCGAGGAGCTCTGCCTGCGGCGGCTGCGCTGAACCAACCCAGATCACCCGTTCACAGATCACCCAATTCACAGAGCGCAACATTGCGTTACAATTCCAGAAACGCACCCAGAGCCATGACCCAGGCCAACCCCGCTGCTCCCGCCGCCATCCGCGGTGCCACCGTCACCACCGAAGATGGCGGCCGCCTCAACGCCTTCGCCACCGAGCCCCGCATGGAAGTGGTGAGCGCGGAGAGCGGCTGGGGCTTCCACGAGCGCGCTGAGAAGCTCAATGGCCGCATGGCCATGCTCGGGTTCATCGCCCTGCTGGCCACCGAGTTCGCCCTGGGTGGCGAGGCCTTCACCCACGGTCTGCTGGGTCTGGGCTGAACCCACTCCCGGGTTCCCCGCCCGGTCAGGCAGCACGCCTTGTCTCAATCCTGGGCCGCAGCACACGCGCTGCGGCTTTTTTGTGCCCTTTGCCCGTGACCCTGGCCCCGCCCACAGCGGCCCCCCGATCGCCCGCCCCGAGCCTGCGGGCCCTGGTGCATGGCGCCGGCCCCACCGGCTGCCTGGTGGCCCTCGCCCTGGCTGATGCCGGCTGGCAGGTGACCCTGCGCGATCCCCTCAGCGCCGATCAGCTCAGGGAGCGCAGCCGGGCCTATGCCTTCAACCACTCCAGCCAGCGGCTGCTGGCCCGGCTGGATCTCTGGGGGGGTCTGGAGTCGCGGATGGTGCCGTTCCGTCGGCTGCTGTTGCGGGATCAGGCGATCGGCAGCGAGCTGCCCTTCACCCTGGCCGACCTGCCGGCCAGCGCCCGTGGCGACGGGGCCGATGCCGTGGGTTGGATTGCCCTGCATGCTCCGCTCATGGCGGTGCTGCTGCAGCGGCTGGAGGCCCATCCCGCCATCGCCCTGCGCCTCCAGGACCGCGGCGACGGGCCTGGAGGCGGCAGCGCCGATGCCAGGGCTGATCTGGTGGTGGCCGCCGATGGCCCCGCCTCACCCCACCGCCAGCAGCTGGGGATCGGCCAGTGGCAGTGGGCCTACCGCCAGAGCTGCCTCACCGCCCAGGTGGAACTGCGCGGCTGCGACGACGACCAGGCCTGGGAGCTGTTCCGTCCGGAGGGACCCTTCGCCGTGCTGCCCCTGGGCGAGCGGTGTTTTCAACTGGTGTGGAGTGCGCCGACCCACCGCTGCCGCCAGCTGGAGAGCCTCTCCCCGGCGGCCTTCCTCGACCGCCTGGCGGGCGCCCTTCCGAATGTTCTCCAGCCCGATGCGCTGCTGGATCAGCCGCGGGCCTTCCCGGTGGCCCTGCAGCTGGCCCGGCGGCTGGCCAGGGGGCGCACGGTGCTGGTGGGGGAGAGCGCCCACCGCTGCCACCCGGTGGGGGGGCAGGGCCTGAATCTCTGTTGGCGTGATGTGGCCTGCCTGCACCGCCTGGCTGGCCTGGTGGCCGCCGGTCGCCTGCGGCCCGAGCAGCTGCCGGGCCGTTACGCCCGCCGGCGCTGGCCGGATCTGCTGCTCACCCTGCTGGCCACCGACCTGCTGGTGCGTGTGTTCTCCAACCGCGCTGCCCTGCTGCTGCCCCTGCGCCGTCTGGGGATCGGCCTGCTCCGGGCAGGGGCGCCATTGCGGCGGCTCAGCCTCGGCGTGATGACCGTGGGCCCCACAAGGCCCTGGTGAGGCCCACAATTCGGCGATGGTGATCAGTTCCGGAACGCCGCCACCGCCGCCTCCCCAGGCTCTGCTGCGCTATCTGCGCAGCCAGCTCGGCCTGAGTGAGAGCGCCCTGGCCCTGGGCATCCGCCAGGCCCAGCTGGAGCAGGCGCCCCTGGCGGTGGTGCTCTGGCGCTTCGGCCTGATCAGCCTGCAGCAGCTGGAGCAGGTGCTGCAATGGCAGGACGCCAACCTCTGATCAGGTCCTGGTGATCAGGTCCTGGTGATCAGGTCCTGGGCGCGAGCCGGTCTGGGAGCAGCAGTCAGCTGTAGATGATCAGGGATTCCACCGGCTGGTTGTCGGGAAGGCGGCTGCGCCCGTCCAGGGCCGCCAGCTCGGCCACGAAGCCGAAGCCGCAGAGAGTGCCGCCGGCGGCTTCCACCAGCTGGGCGCAGGCAGCTGCGGTGCCGCCGGTGGCCAGCAGGTCGTCCACCACCAGCACCCGCTGGCCTCCGCTGAGGGCATCGCTGGTGATCTCCAGCCGGTCGGTGCCGTATTCCAGGGCATAGTCCACCCCGGTCACCGCACCGGGCAACTTGCCCGGCTTGCGCACGGGCACAAACCCCAGCTGCACCGCCGTGGCCAGGGCCGTGCCCACGATGAATCCCCGCGATTCGATGCCCACAATCAAGTCGGGCTGCAGGCGATCACACAGCGAACTGAGCTGGCGGATCACTTCCTGCCATCCCTTGGGATCGCGCATCAGCGGGGTGAGGTCGCGGAAGAGAATGCCCGGCTTGGGGAAGTCGGGCACGTCCCGCACGAGCTGTCGCAGATCCATAGGTATTCGGCCGTGAAGAGGGGGAGGGTGACGGCGGGGTGTGGGAACTGGCATCATCGCAACCATGCCCAACACCCCAGCAGCTCCCGTTGCCGCCAGGCTGCCGCGTCGGGGTCTGGAACGCCTCGACCTGCTCCTGCTCTGTCTTGAGGCCCTGGATCTCAACGGCGGTGAGTCGATGGTGTGGCTGAGTGAGCAGCTGGGCTTCAGCGGCCTGTTTCCCAACCGCGTGGAGCTGTGGAAACGGCGCTGCCACAACCCCCTGCGGCGCAACACCCGCCGCGGCGAGCTCGACCCCGCCGAGTCCGACGCCCTGATCCGGATTCTCTGCGCTGCCACTGATCGCCTCTACCCGATGGTGCGGGCCCTGCTGGCCACCGCTGAGCCCGAGGCGATCCGCCAGCAGCGCTGGAGTCTGTTTGAGGAGCGCTTCGCCGAGCTGGTGAGAGAGCGGCTCAATTCGCGCCGCCAGGGGGTACAGCGCCTGCTCGATCCCCAGGCCGGTGCGGCGCGGCGGCGTCAGCTGATCCAGTCACTCAGCCTGGCTGCCGGCATGGGGGGCTTCGAGCGGCTGCGCGCCAGCCTCTGTGACCCGGTGGCCTGAGCGCCCGCCCCACCTGAAGAACACCTGTCCCGCCTGATGAAGAAGACCCTCCGCTATGACCAACTGAGCTGCCGGCTGCAGGTGGAGGGTTTCCCCGACGTCTCCATCGGCCAGAGCGGAGAAGCCGTGGGAATCGTCACGGGATGGACCCTGCAGTGGGCTGGCCGGCCTGAACTGGAAGGCCGCAAGGAGCATCTCCTGGCCCTGATGCAGGTGGTGTTCCCCTACGCCCGCCACCTGATCAGCGGCGTGGCCCGTCCGTTCGGTTCCGCCGAGGGTCCGGTGACCATCGGCCCCAACCCCGCTGGTGGCGGCCACCTGTTGAAGCTGTTCAGCAGCCAGCCCGACACCGCTCCACTCACGGTGGAGCTCGACGACGGCGAGCTCAGTGATCTGGTGCGGGTGCTCGACAGCCTGCGGCTGGATCCACGCCTCCAGCTGGAGCTGCCCGTGCCCGATCCCAGGCCTCTGCGGCCGCGGGACGTGCTGGAGCGGGTGCCCCGGCGCCAGCGCCTGGTGGCTCCCCTGGGTGGGGCGGTGGCGGTGGCCCTGGCGGCCGGTCTGGGCCTGTTGCTGCCGGTTCCCTCCCCAGCGCCCAGCACGCCCTCCACCGCTCCCGCTCCGGCCGCTGCACCGCCTGCGGCACCCTGATCGGCTGCGGGCCTGGTCGCAGGCCGCCCCGTTCTCTTGACGCGCTTCGCTTGACGCCCGCTGATTGACCCCCACACTGGGTCCATGACCGAGATGACCTGGTCTGAATTGCGCATTCGGGTGGCCCGGCTCGGTGCCGCCCTCGAGGTGGTGGTGCGCAGTGACCCGGAGGTCTGTGGCCTGAGCGGAGATGCCTTTCACCTCTCGCTGCACCACGGCGGGCAGGGGGACTGCCAGGTGGGCCAGCTCTCCCTGATCGATTGCCCCAACGCGCTGGTGCTACAGGAATTTGAGCGCTGGATGCGTGGTGCGGGCCACGTGCTGGAAGCATGACCTCAACGCGGCGGCGCTCCCTCCAGCTGCCTGGCTCGGCCCAGCGCCAGCGCCATGTCTTCCGCCGCCGACGTCAACCCCCCCGCTGGCGCCAGGTGGGTGTGGGCCTGCTGTTCATCGGCCTGGGTGCGGTGATGCTCTATGGCCTGCTGCAGTTGCCCGAGCGACTGGATACGGTGCTGCTGCTGAGCACGGCCATCGCCAAGCTGATCAGCGGCCTGCGTTCCCTGTTGCTGGGAATGCTCCAGTTGCTGGGGGTGGTGCTGGTGGTGCTGGTGGCGTTGCTTGCCCTGATGTTGCTGGCCGGTGGACTGGTGCGGCTGGTGCGTGCCGTGATGCCCCGACCGTCTCGCAAGGTCTGACGCGCTCAGCCCTGGCCGAGGCGGGCGAACCACAGCCCAGCCAGTTGCCAGCTGCTCCACAGGAACATGGCCAGGAACAGCCAGTTCAACCAGGCTGGGCGCTGGGGTGGCTGGCTGGCCATGGTGGCAGCGCACGGCGGTGACCCTCAAGCATGCCAGGCGGCGATGGCGCCGCGTGACGTTCCTTGAAGAGGGCAGCCAGGTGAGTGCAATGCACTTAACCTACCCGGATGGGCAATCCGATCGGCAAGGAAGAATTCCTGCAACGGGCACATGCCCGCTTTGCTGACCGGTACGACTACAGCCAGATCATCTACAAGAGCTATAAAACACCGATCAAGATCCGCTGCACCGAGCACCCTGTCAAAGAGATCACGATCACACCTGAGAAACATCTGCAGACCACCGGAGGCTGCAAGTTCTGTCTTCGCCAGATGCGCATCAGCATGTTGGAGCGGGAACTGGGCAGGGACAGTGCCGACCACCCACCCCTTGCCCTGGACGCCCTGCCGAAAACCAGCTTCCGGTTCTGAGCGGTGGGCGCCGGCCCACACACCGGGGCCCCCAATCACTCCCTGCGCGACCCATGGCTTGACGACCAATCCGTCTGGCTGATCAGCGCGCTGGCGGGTGTGTGATTGGCCACGCGGCGGTGTGTGGCTAACCGACCACTGAACACACAACCAAGCCCGGGTCGAGTTCCCCGGGCGCCGGCATCCGCTGCTGGCAGCACAACGGCTTCCGGGTGGTCGGCACCCTGCCGGGAGCATTCCGCCAGCGGCAGCTGGGTTACGTCGATGCGCTGGTGATGGTTCAGACCCTGGTCGCTGGGGCGAAGCCATGACGGTGATTCCACCCCCGGAGGGGTGCTTCAGCTGGGGAGCTGGCAGAGCAGGGGGCAGAGCAGTGGCGCCGGCAGGCGGCAGGTGCGCCAGTTGCCATCGCCGGTGGCCACATCCACCCCGATCAGCTGGGCGGCGTGATGGCGATCGGCCAGGGGCTCCACCCAGGCAATCGCATCGGCGATCGCCTCCTCCAGGCTGGCGTACTGGCCATCGAGCTGGCGGTGCGGTTCGCAGCCGCTGTCGATCAGGCGGTAGCGGGAGAGCACGGCCTGGCTGGTGAAACGCTGCATCGCCCTTCGTTCTGGATGATCACCATCGGCGCTTCTGCGCGGTTGGTCTGTATCCGAGTGAACTTTGAGATCAGTCTTCACGGAGAACAAAGAGACGCCAGGCGGGTGAGGGGGCTGCTCTCCCTGCCCAGCATTCGCCACTTTTTCGCACGAACAAGGCGCCGAGGCAGCACGCCGTTCCATCCTGCATGTACCGGACCAGGTGCCGCCCAGAGCCACCGCCGGAGGTTGCTGGTCCTGGCTTGAGGTTGAGGGGAGGAAGGGAGCGACCCGCGCCTTGCTCTCCAAGAGAGTGCGGCCAGGGACCACCCGAGCCAGTGCGCGTTCAGGAGGTGCGCCCGAAATGCGTGTGTTCGATTCACAGGGCGATGGCGTGGCGCGGATGCCATCGCAGTGCAGCAGCGAGCCCTATGCCAGTTCCGTTTCCCGCTCCTTGAGCCTCCGGGCTGCAGTGCCCGGGCCCGGATCACAGCCGGGAAGGTCAAGCCTTGAGCATCTCTTCTCCCAGACGTGATGCCAGTGCTTGCCTGTCAGGCCCCACGGGTCGCCTTCCGTTGCTGGTACAACGGCAGCGCAGCTGGTAGGCCATGGACGAGAGCAACACCGCCGGCCGCGCCTTCCGCTGGAGCATCGTGCTCAACAGCGGCCTCACCGCCCTGCAGCTGGTGATCGGCTTCGCCTTCGGGTCGCTGGCGCTGATCGGCGACGCCCTCCACAACCTGGGCGATGTGGTGGGGCTGGTGCTGGGCTGGGGCGCCGATCGCCTCAGCCGCCGGCCGGCCGGGGGGCGCTTCACCTACGGCTACGGCCGCAGCACCCAGATGGCCTCGCTGATCAATGGGCTGCTGATCTTCGGGGCAGGGGCAGTGGTGGTGGCGGAGGCGATCGAGCGGCTGTTCAGGCCGGTGCCCCTGGTCGCCGGGCCTGTGGCCTGGGCCGCTGCCGCCGGCATCGCGATCAACTTCGGCTCCGCCAAGCTGTTTGGCCACGATCATCACCACGACCTCAACCAGCGGGCAGCGGTGCTGCATCTGCTCACCGATGCGGCGGTGTCGGTGGTGGTGCTGGTGAGTGCCCTGCTGGTGGGGCTCACGGGCTGGGTGTGGCTGGATGCCCTGGCGGCCATCGGCGTGGGCGGGGCCGTGATCTGGAGCGCCCTGGGGCTGCTGCGCGAGGCGATCGCCCTCAACCTCGATGCGGTGCCTCGGGGCATCGACCTGGGCGCCGTGGAGACAAGCCTGCGCCAGCTACCGGGCGTGCGCAGCGTGGAAGACCTGCACGTGTGGGGCCTGAGCACCTCGCGCAGCGCCCTCACCGCCCACCTGGTGATTGATCCCGCCGCCCTGGCTGCTGCCCAGCTCAGCGGCGACCAGCTGCTGGCCCTTGCCCGCAACGCATTGGCAGAGGCCGGGATCCGCAAGAGCACCCTGCAGCTGGAGGAATCACACCAGCACTAGGCGTTCTGTGCTGGCCGAGCTCAGCCCGGCTCCTGGGTGGAGGGGCTCGCGCACACCTCCCGGCGGCTGTGCACGATCAGGGGCTGAGCGCGGCAGGACTCCACCGAAAAGGTGCACCAGCTGGCCGATGGCGCCCACTGGCTGTGGCTCAGGGGCCAGTCGATGCGGCGGCCGGCGTAGGTGAGGCCCACGCAGGTGAGGCCGGTGTCGTCGGCCAGCAGGCTCCAGAGCAGGGCGACGGCGTCGCGGCTGTAGGTCCCACTGGATGCGGATGTGGCCGCAGGAGACTCCGGCGCCGGTTCGGCCACCTGGCCCGGCGCCAGGCGCACCTGCAGCTGCCGCTGCCAGCTGAGGTAGTGGCCGTCGTGGGTGGGATAGAACCAGCAGCTCTCGTTGCGGGCCTCGCTCAGGGAGAAGCTGTCCAGTCGCTGCCAATGGCTGGGGTTGGCGGGCGAGGCTTGATAGACACCCAGCCACAGCCTCTCTGGCTCAAAGCGGGGGGTGGTCGCATCGCACACCCGCTGGAAGCGTCCGCCCAGATCGTGACTCACGACGATGCGCAGGGCGAAGGCGCTGGTGACGCCCTGGCCCTGCACGATCGCCAGATCCTCGCTGCTGAGCGGGTCGGCGGCGAGGGCGTCGGCCGGAGCGAGCAGAAAGCGCAGCGTTCCGGCTTCCGCCATCAGCCCAGCCCCAGCTGGCCGAGGATGCCCTGGCCGGTGAGCAGTTCGGTGCCCAGGCCGATCACGAAGCCGAGCATGGCCAGACGGCCGTTCCAGGTTTCAGCGAAGGCCACAAAACCGAAGCGGGGGGAAGGGGTGGATTCGGTCATCGGAGGTGGTGGGTGAATGAACCTGAAGAAATCTTACGAACTGTGCGGTAGGCGTTGACGTATCGAAGGGCACCGCCTCTCAGGTGGACTTGCCTTCCTGGGGTGCGCACTGGATTCTGGGGCGCCACTCAGGATTTCGGCGCCAGGAAGCGGATCGCTGTGCCGGGCCTGAGCTGGGCATTGAGCTTGCCCTGCAGGGAGGGGTTGGTTTCGATGGCGATGGCGCGGATGCCGCTGCCGGGGCTGAAGTCGATCTGGCGCAGGTTGAGCCACACCATCTGGGGCGAGAGGGCGGAATCGAAGTAGTACACCCCGTTCTTCTGGTCCAGCAGGGTGCGCCACCAGGTGGGCGAGATGTTGGGGTGCTCCGGGTCGGGGGTGCCCCAGGGCACCGACACATTGCGCATCACGCTCATCACGCCAGCCAGGGCCTGGCGGGGATCGCTGGTGGGGGGCAGCTGCTGCACGTAGTACGACCCGCGCACGAAGCGGTCGGGCGACTGGATCGAGCCGGGCAGCTCCTTGCTGCGATCGCGGGTGACCCAGTAGCCGTTGAGTTTGAGCTGCTCGCTGTACACCGGACTGTTGGTCATCACCTGGTACTGGCGGCCGTGGTGGATCACCGGCTTGCCCTTGAGGTATTCGATCACCGCCGAATCGCCGCTGGCATCCGACACGGCCATGTGCACGGTGGCCTTGGCCTTGCCGCCGGGCCCGAAGGGCACCGGCACGATCTGGATGCGGTCCTCGCGTACGGCCGCCACCAGCTCCTTCACCGTGCCGTACTGGCTGAGCAGGTATAGCGTCCAGGCGGCGAAGGAGAGGCGCGGGCGGCGGGTGTCGGCGCTGGCGATGCCGAAGTCGTTCTCGGCCAGGTAGAGCAGGTTGGCGGCCAGGCCCTGTTCGTTCATGCCGTCGAACACCCCATCCACCACGCCACCGGGCTCGGTGCTGCCGCTCACCACCACCGCGCCGTGGCGGCTGGTGAAGCGCAGGGAATTGATGCCGCCGGCGCCATCGATCACCTCGCCGCGGGGGATCACGTGGAAGTGGGAATTGAAGCCGTAGGGCCAGTCCATCGAACGGCCGGTGATCACCTGCTGGTCGGGGCCGGTCCAGGTGACGCGGGAGCAGGCCAGGGCGGCAGCAGGCAAGGCTGCGGCGGCAGCCAGGCCGAGGGCGGCCGTGAAGGTGAGGGCTTGCTGTTGGGCAGAGCGCGGCATGGTGGCAGCAGCACGTTCCTGGATTGTGGCCATGGCACGGCTGGCGGGCAGCGCTGTCACTGTGCAGAACGCGAATGCCTGTCCATCCGATGAATCTCGTGCTGCTGCGCCAGGGCGACTGGATCGACGCCGATCGCGTGTTGCTGCGGGATCACCGCGCCGGGCATATCCGTGCGGTGTTGAAGGCCCGGGTGGGCGACACGTTGCGGGTGGGTCTGCTGGGTGGGCTGTGCGGCCAGGGGCTGATCGAAGCCCTCGACCCGGAGGGTGCGCGCCTGCGGGTGGCACTCACAGATCCGCCGCCGCCCCGGCATCGCTTCGACATCGTGCTGGCCTTGCCGCGGCCGAAGATGCTGCGGCGGATCCTGCGCCAGTGCGCCGAATTCGGCATCGCCAACCTGCACCTGCTCCACAGCGCCCGGGTGGAGAAGAGCTTCTGGCAGAGCCCGCTGCTGCAGCCGGCCGCCCTCGAGGAGGCCCTGCTGGCGGGGCTGGAGCGCTCCCGCGACACGATCGCGCCGCAGGTGCATCTGCACCGCCGCTTCCGCCCCTTCGTGGAGGACCAGCTGCCCGGCATCTGTGCCGGCCGGCCCTGCTGGCTGGCCCACATGCAGGCCCCGCTGGCGTTGGCGCAGGCACCGCCCGTGCCGGCGGTGGTGATGGTGGGCCCGGAGGGCGGCTTCGTGCCCTTCGAGATCCAGCTGGCCGAAGCGGTGATCGCCCGGCGGGTGAGCCTGGGGGCGCGCACCCTGAGCGTGGACACGGCCCTGGTAACGGTGCTGGCCCAGGCGCCGCAGCAGGATGGCAGGGCGCGCTGACCCTGCCCAGATGCCCCACCCACGCCTGCGCCCAGCGATCGCGGTGCTTGGCAGCTGCATCGGCATCAGCTTTGGCATCAGCAGTGCGGTGCCGGCACCGGCGCGGGCTGACAGCACCACCGCCACCTGCAGGTTCAGCCGCCACGACCACACGATCCCGGTGGAAACGGGGCCCTGCACGTTCAGCCAGCGCCAGGGCAACGCCAGCGTGCGCTTCGGCGAGCGGCAGTTCGATTTCCCCATCGCCGAGGAGGGCCGCTTCCACACCCGCAGCGCCAGCCCCGAGGGCCTCCGCTTCAACCGGGAGGGGGACTACACCCTGCAGGTGTTCTGGCGGAGCGACCAGGCGGCGCTCGCCAAACCGCCGGGCTGGGAGAACCAGAACCTGTTCCTGGGACGCTGGCAGGGGGAGAGCACGGCGGGCCGGGCCGTGATCGAGGTGCTCACGCTGGAGCCGAACCGGATCCGCTGGGGCAACGCCTTCAACGGAGTGTGCGACAGCGACTACAGCGTGGAGATCCTGTCGCCGCGCCAGCCCTCGGAACCGCTGTCCGGCATGGTGCGCCTCACCCTGCAGCCCGGCCCCTGCGCCACGGGCGATGCGGTGGTGGAGCTGGCGCTGCCGGCGGATGGCTCCTCGGGCCTGGAGGTGGTGACCTACGGCGCCGACGGACGGCTGATCGGCCAGTACGGCACCTTCACGCCACTGCGCTGAGCGGATTGGCTGGCCGTTGCCGGATCAGAAGATGCCGAGTGTTTTCTTCTTGCAGTAGCCCGCGCCGATGTTCATCCAGCCCGAATCACAGGGCTCTCCGTTGCTGGGCTTCACCTCGTAGTAGATCGGTGAATTGCAGTGCTGCTTGAGGTCGTTCACGTAGCCCAGTGGGCACTCGTCGTAGCCGGGCAGCTTGGGGATCCGCTTCTGGGCCAGGGCGGAGCCAGGAAACCACAGGGGGAGAGCCAGAAGTGCTGCCGCTGTGGTGAAACGGAGTGTCTGGATCACCAGCTGGATTGCGTGCAACCCCAATCCTAGGTTCCCTGCCGGCGGCCGCCACTGCTGGCCCCAGGTTCGCCAGGATGGCTCCCCCAGCTCGGTTCCGCCCCCAGTGACCACCACACTGCCCACCCCAGTGTCCAGCGCGGATCGGGTCACCACCTTCGCGGATTTCGCCGCGCGGGCCGACTATTCGCTGCTGGAGCAGCTGCAGCCCGATCCCCGGGCCCAGGCTCCTGGCCTGGCCATGCCGTCGGTGCGGCGCCAGGGTCTGGCCCCAACCCTGCTGCGGCCCCTGCGGTCCTACCTGCTGGGTCAGGGGCTGGCCGCCAGCGTGGGTCTGCTGGCGCTGCGGCTGGCGGTGAGCGTGATGATGATTCACCACGGCCAGGACAAGCTGGCCGATCCGGCCGGCTTCGCTGCCAACTACGTGGTGCCGCTGCACCTGCCGTTTCCGATGCTGATGGCCAAGGCGGCGGGCTACGCCGAGGTGCTGGGCAGCTGGTTGCTGATCGTGGGCGTGCTGGTGCCCCTGGGGGCCCTCGCCCTGATCGGCACCATGGCGTTGGCGGCCCACCACCACATCCTCACCTCGGGGCTGAACATCTACGTGCCCGAGCTGGTGGTGCTCTACCTGGGCGGCAGTGTGGCCCTGTTGCTGCTGGGCCCCGGCCGCTTCTCCTTCGATGCCGGCATCGTGGCCGGTCTCGATGCCAACGGGGACACAGCAGTGGAGGATCAGCCGAAAGTGCGCCCGTTCCAGCCCCAGCTGCTGGCCGGCACATCGTCGAAGCCGATGTAGATCTGTTCGGCAGGTTCCCCCTGCGCAGCCCATTCAGCGATGCGGACGTCCCCGTGGAGTTGGTTGTCTCTGTTGCTCCTGCTGGCGATCCCGCTGGCTCCGGCGGCGGCCCAGATCAGGCCGGGTGATGCCGAGGAGGAGGCCAACTGCGCGCGTGTGTCGCAGATGGTGGAGGCCAATTCCGCGCCTGTTCTGCAGGAGCTGGAGCGCCTGGCCCGGCAGCGGTTCGGCCGCCGTTTCGACGAGCTCACCCCGGAGCAGCTGATCCAGCTCACGCGCGTCGCCCGGGTGGAGGGCCGCCAGGAGACGGCGGAGCAGGAGCGACTGGCGCGACGCTGCGACGCCTACCGGCAGCGCACGCTGGCCCGCCAGTCGGCCGCGGCGGGCCTCGGGTCCCTTTCCGGCGCTGCCTCCTTTCTAGAGCGCTGGGGCCAGGAGCAGGTGATGGGCCTGGGCTGCACATGCCCCGATTTCCGCCTGGGCGGTGAGGATCACGACCACCGCTGCCTCAGTCAGCCCAAGTGTCCGGGCCAGCAGGGGGGGCCGCGGATCCCCGATCCGGTGCGCGGCTGCCGCAGCCTCGGCGCGGCCGCCTGGATCAGCCGGCAGCTGCCCGGGTTCTACGGGATCCTGGGCATCGGCGAGGAGAGCGAGGTGATGCGCGACGCCCTCGCCGCCCGCAACCGGCCCGCTCCCCCTCCGGTCTGTGGCGCGCTGCCCCAGCCCACGGCGCCGCCCCTCAGCGCAGCTGCCCTCTCCGGCGGAGCCGGCCCGGCCCCTGCCACCGCCGTGGCTCCGGCGGCGATCGCCGCGGCGTCGGCATGCTTCGCCAAGCCGACGCCAGCCAGCTGCGAGCGGGCCCTGGTGCAGGGCGACGCGCTGGCGCGGGCGGCGCGACGGGCCTCCAGGGACCGCTGCCTGGGCTATGCCCTGGCGGCTCGCACCCTCTGGGCCCTGGGGGCGGATCCTGCCTTCACCGACCTGCTCGTGAGCTTCCCGGCGGCCTCCCGGCTGCGCAACGAGGCACGCATCGCCCTCGGCTATTTGCGCAACGACTGCCGCGGGCTGTGAGCCCGGAGCCGCCCCTGCCGGCGGCAGGTTCGCCAGGATGGGCACTTCAGAGCCGGGGCCCGGCCCAGGCAGCGCAACCCCCGGGAAACCCGTGACCACCACCGTGCCGACAGCCGCCGACACCACCACGTTCGCGGATTTCGCCGAGCGGGCTGATTATTCCTTGCTCGATCAGCTGCAGCCCGATCCCCGGGCCCGGGCCGATGGCCGCGACCACCGGCCCCGCCAGGTGCTTTCCGGCCACTACGTGCCGGTGGCGCCCACGCCGCTGCCCGATCCGGAGCTGGTGGCCCACAGCCAGGCCCTGTTCGCCGAACTGGGGCTCAGTGAGGCGCTGGCCCACGACGAGCAGTTCCGGCGGCTGTTCTCCGGCGACATCACGGCCGCCACAGGGCCGATGCGCCCCCACGGCTGGGCCACCGGCTATGCCCTCTCGATCTACGGCACGGAATACATCCAGCAGTGCCCGTTCGGCACCGGCAACGGCTACGGCGATGGCCGGGCGATCTCGGTGTTTGAGGGGGTGTTCGAGGGCCGGCGCTGGGAGTTTCAGCTCAAGGGCGGTGGCCCCACGCCCTACTGCCGCGGCGCCGATGGCCGGGCGGTGCTGCGCTCCAGCGTGCGGGAGTTCCTGGCCCAGGAGCTGATGCAGGCCCTGGGGGTGCCCACGTCCCGCTCGCTGTCGCTGTTCATGTCGCGACGCGAAGGGGTGCGGCGGCCCTGGTATTCGCCCGGCTCGCGCGCGTTCGAGCCCGACGTGATGGTGGACAACCCGGCGGCGATCACCACCCGGGTGGCGCCGTCGTTCCTGCGGGTGGGCCAGCTGGAGCTGTTCGCCCGCCGGGCGCGCAGCAACGCCCACCCCGCTGCCCTGCGCGAACTGCAGCAGATCACGGCCCACCTGATCGCGCGCCACTACCGCGCCGAGATCGATGCCGCCCTGCCCTTGGCCGAGCAGGTGCTGGAGCTGGCGCGCCTGTTCCGCGGGCGGCTCACCGCGCTGGTGGCCCACTGGATGCGGGTGGGCTACTGCCAGGGCAACTTCAACAGCGACAACTGCGCCGCCGGTGGCTTCACGCTCGACTATGGCCCCTTCGGCTTCAGTGAACTGTTCGATCCGCGCTTCCAGCCCTGGACTGGCGGCGGCGAGCACTTCTGCTTCTTCAACCAGCCGGCGGCGGCGGAGGTGAACTACGGGATGTTCGTGACATCGCTGCGGCCGCTGCTGGCGGACAACCCGCACGCCCTGGCCCAACTCGATGGGATCCAGGAGGGCTTCGCAGGCGCGATGGCGGAAGCGCTGGAGGCGATGTGGGCCGCCAAGCTCGGCCTCCCCAGCTACGACCCTGAACTGGTGCAGGAGCTGCTGCAGCTGCTGGCGAGCTCCCGGGCCGACACCACCAGGGCCTTCCGCCGGCTGTCGGAGCTGGCCGCCCACCCAGCCGCTGCGATCTCCGAGCAGCTCTCCGCCCTCAAGCAGAGCTTTTACCTGCCCAGCTCCGAAGCACTCGACGGCCAGTGGAGCCGCTGGCTGGAGCGCTGGGGTGCGGCGATCACGGCCCAGGGCGACCCGCTCGCCACAGCTGCCGCGATGAACGCGGTGAACCCGGCGATCACCTGGCGGGAATGGCAGGTCGTGCCGGCCTACGAGCAGGCGGCCCAGGGAGATACCACCCTGATCCGGGAGCTGCAGGCGCTGTTCAGCCGGCCCTACGAGGCGCCTGCGCCTGAGCTGGCCGCGCGCTATGACCGGCTCAAGCCCCGGGAGTTCTTCCACGCCGGCGGCGTGTCGCACTACAGCTGTTCGTCGTAGGCGCTCCCCCTTGTCCTGCATGCCCACTCCCGCCAAGGACGCCTCGATCGCCGATCTGATCACCCGCCTGCAACAGCTCCGCACCCCCCAGCCGTAACCACCCAACGGCACAAATGCATCAGAGTGGTGGCAATCCCTGCCGAACTGATCTGCCATGCCCCTCACGCAGCAGTCCGCCCCCTATCCCCACTGGGAGTTCAGCGATCCGGCCAGCGGTGATCTGCTGCGGCTGGTGCCGGAGCGCGGCGGCCTGATCAGCGGCTGGCGCTGCGGCGGGCGGGAGCTGGTGTATCTCGATCTGGAGCGCTTTCTCGACCCCGCCCAGTCGGTGCGGGGGGGCTTCCCGGTGCTGTTCCCGATCACCGGTGGCCTGCCGGACAACCAGCTGCCCCTGCCCCAGGGCACCTTCACCATCGGCCAGCACGGCTTCGCCCGCACGCTCCCCTGGCGGATGGAGCCCCTGGCCGATGGCCGTGGCGTGGCCCTGGAACTGAGCGACACCGAGGAAACGCTCAAGGCCTATCCGTTCCAGTTCCTGCTGCGCATGGAGGTGCGGCTGGCGCCGGGCGCCCTGGAGATCGCCACCACGGTGAGCAACCGCAGCGGCGAGCCGATGCCCTTCAGCTTCGGCCTGCACCCCTACTTCAACCTCTCCAGCCTGGACGGTGTGCGTATCGAGGGGCTGCCGGAGGAGTGCCTCAACCACCTCACCATGGCGCCGGCCGACACGGCGGAGCAGATGGATCGCCTGGCCAGCGGCATTGATCTGCTGGTGCGGCCCACGGGGCCGGTGCGGCTGGTGGACGGGGCGGCCGGCACCACGCTCGAACTGCAGCTGATCCACCCCTTCGATCTGGTGGTGCTCTGGACCGAGCCGCCCCGGCCGATGGTGTGCATCGAACCCTGGAGCGGCCCGCGCCAGGCGCTGCTGAGCGGCGACCGCAAGATTGAACTGGCTCCTGGTACCAGCACGGTGCTGAGCACGCGCTACGCCCTGTTGCCCGGCTGATCAGCTCGGCGGCTAGATCACGGTGTGATCGGGAATCGTGGTGTTTTTCTCGATCACCACAATGCCATTGCGGATGGTCAATCCCATGGCCTGCCGCTCACCTTCCTGCACATGATCCTTGTTGATGATCTGCACATCGGCGCCGATGCGCACGTTCTTATCGAGGATGGCGTTGCTGATGCGCGAGCGTGCGCCGATGCCCAGGGGCACGCCACCGCTGGCCCGCACGGCCTCTCGTTCGTGTGCTGATTCATAGCGGTCGGCACCCATCACCAGGGTGTCCCTGAGAACCACGTCGTGTTCCACCCGCAGGCGCAGGCCCAGCACGCAGTGCTCGATCAGGCACCAGTCGAGCTGGCAGCCCTCGCTGATCACCGAACGGCTCACGTCAGTCTTGCTGAGCTGGCTGGGCGGCAGGTAGCGGGAGCGGGTGTAGATGGGAGCCTTCTCATCATAGAAACTGAAGGCGGGATGTTCGTCGGCGAGGGCAAGATTGGCGTCGTAGAATGCTTTGATCGTGCCGATATCTTCCCAGTAGTCGTCAAACAGATAACTCTGCAGGTGCAGGCCAGCGGCCAATGCGGCTGGGATGATCTCCTGGCCGAAATCCGTGGCCTGTGGATGGTTGTCGAGCAGCTCGAACAGCCCATCCCGATCAAACACATAGATGCCCATCGATGCCAGGAATGGCCGCCGCTCGGCTTCGCTGGCGGCCAGGCCCAGCGCTGCCGTGTTCACCCGCATCTCCTCCAGGGCTTCACCCTTGGGCTTCTCCCGGAATTCCTGGATGCGGCCGGCGGGATCGGTGCGCATCAGGCCGAAGCCCTGGGCGTCATGGGGATCCACGGGCAGGGCCGCCACCGTGAGCGCGGCCCCGCTCGCCCGGTGGGCCGCCACAAAGCCCGCGTAATCCATCCGGTAGAGCTGATCGCCCGAGAGGATCAGCACCTGGTCCACGTCCCAGGCGGCGAAGAGCTCGCGGTATTGGCGCACCGCATCGGCCGTGCCCTGAAACCAGCTGGGACTGTCCGGGGTTTGCTGGGCTGCCAGCACCTCCACGAAACCGCCGTCAAAGCCGGAGGAGAGGTTGTAGGTGCGGCTGATATGGCGATTCAGTGATTGGCTGTTGAACTGGGTGAGGGCATAGATCTTATAGATCCCGGAATTGATACAGTTGCTGATTGGAATGTCGATCAGCCGGTACCTGCCACCCAGGGGCACGGCGGGCTTGGCGCGGGTGAGGGTGAGCGGTTGCAGGCGCGTGCCGGCGCCGCCGCCCAGAATCACCGCTAAAACGCGCTTCATGCACTGATCTCTCGCTTGAGCTGACTGTAGAGGTGTTGGGGGTCCTTGTACTGGCGCGGCAGGCAGTGATGGAGCCAGCTGAGCCGATCCCAGCAGACGCTTCTCTGGATCTGCTGCAGGGACCTCTGTTCGCGGATCAGGATACGCAGTGCCTTGCAATAGAGGGGAAAGCTCGCTTCCAGCTGGCCGATCGTGAGCGCGGAAGCCGATACCGTGGCGTTCATCACTGCGGTGCTTGAGATGGCATCAATCCTCAGGCAGAACCGGGCTCAGGGATCCCCCCATCTGGGGGCAATCCGAGGAATGGATCAACAGGCCGCTTCTCAGTCGTCGTAGACGCGGCAGTTCACGTCTGAGGGGTTGAGATCACAGAACACCTCGAAGGGTGATGGTGCCACGGCCTCATCGGGATGGCGCTGCTGAAAGGCCTGAAGGTCGAGGATCTGCTGCTGCAGTTTGCGCGCGATCGCTTCATCTCCCTTGGCCTGGGCTTCAGCCAGGGAGGTTTCATAGGCCTGAAGCTGTTCAGAAATACTCGCCATCGCGAAGCCCCGTTAAGGCCCTGGTAACGATCTTGGACTCTAGCGGTGTGATCCGATGGGGATACCCCCATCAGGGGACATTCGTCAGCCTGGTGTCAAGGGCGACCACGTCTGCCAGCGGCACCCGGCGATGATCAGGGGGAAATGCGTGAGGTCGATCATGGACACCCATCACTACCGCAATGCCCGCAATCAAATGGTGATTCTCCGCTGTGTTGGAGCGGATGCGTTCTTCCAGGAGAAGGTGATCTTTCCCTTTGAGGATTGGCTGTTTTCCTGTCCACCTGAAACAAGGATCGACATCTGGACCCACGGCATCGGCGGTGCGGAGCTGCTCGACACCATGCCAGCAGAGGATCTCCCGGGCCCTGCCCATTGCGACGGCAACGCTCCAGCGGAGCCCCCATCGTTGTGGCACACCATCGGCGTGGCGCCTTTGGAAGCAGACCTGGTGGAGCAGTTTGGCTAGACAGCCGGTTGCTGTGACCCGTGCACCGGCCAGCTTGAAACCATGGGCTGCAACGCATCGGATCAATCAGAGGCGCGATCCCGCCCGGCAGCGCTGGCGGGGTTTGGTGTGCACAGCCTCCTGCTCGTGCGGATCACGGCCACGAACCTGGCGGATGTTTGGCTTCCGATGGCTGCCAAAATTTCAGGGTGATTCCGGAAACATCTGCTCCAGGCGCTCACGGCTCAAGTCGACATAGAGCAGCTGTTCGCCGGGCTGGGTTGCCAGGGTGGGCTTCTGGTGAGACAGCAGCGATGCGGGCATGGCTCAACCCCGTGGGCTGGTGTTGACGGTGACTGGAACAACCTGCAACTCGTCAGCGCCCTGCGTGGAGACAGGCACCGAGGCGCTGGCATCACTGAGGTCGTCGAGCAACGCCGGCACGATGCCGGCGTCAAAGGAGAAACGACCGGGGCCGTTGCACAGCAGGGCGAGGCTGCCGCCGAGATAGAGGAGCACAAGCTCCAGCACATAGATGTTGAAGCCGGCGGTGGAGATGTGCTGATAGGCCGCCACCAGCATCGTGCCGGTGAGGGCCAGGGCGCCGAGGGGAGTGAGCAGGCCGAGGATCACCAGCCAGCTGCCGATCAACTCCGAGAAGCCGGCGGCGTAGGCGAAGAACAGCGGGAAGGGCAGGTGCAGCGAGGCCACATAGGTGTTGGCGAACTGCTGGGGATCGGCGAGCTTCTCCTGGCCGTGGTGAATCATCAGCCCGCCGATGCTCAGCCGCAGCAGCAGCAGACCCACGGAAGCCAGCAGGCCGGGGCGCTGCAGGTAGGCGCGCACGGCTGGTGCGATTGCGATGAGCCCTGCCAGGGGAGCAGGGCTCGTAGCGGGCCCGTTCATCGCGACGAACCAGAGGGCGACGCAGGCGGCCATGAAGCCGCCGAACAGCTCAAGCAGGGAGGACGTGGACATGGGTGAAAAGACGTTTTCAGAAATCATGGCAAGCTTCATTAAGGAGTGTGAAGCGGTGAGGCCATCCGGCCAGGCCCAGCCCATCCCTGTGGTGGCCAGGCTTGCGGACGACGGATCCAGCCCTTGGGCCTCGCAGAAGCCCCGTCCAGACGCCAGGATGTAACAACTTCGTTACAAAGCGATGACTGCTGGTGCCCTGTTTCTGGAGAGCCTCAGCTCCGGGGTGATCACCCAGGCTGAGATCGACTGGTTGCTGAGCCAGCAGGATCGCCTCACCAGGGCTGAGCAGGCGGCGATGCAGCGGCTGGGCCGCCTGCTGGATCAGGGGCAGATCCAGCTGGGCTGCCGCATCGAACGACCCGCCCATCCCCAAGCCACTGTCTCGTAGCCGTTCCCCCATGGGGTGCGGGCGGCATTCATCAGCAGGCTGACGACCGAGGCTCCATGGCACTGTTCCGCGGCACCGTCTCGCGCAGCAATCCCACCCGGCCCGATCTGGCGCCTCTGGAGGTGTCGGCCCTGGCGGACAGCGGGGCGGTGCATCTGTGCATCCCGGAGCATTTGGCGATCCAGCTCAGCCTGGCGGAACTGGATCGACGCGAGGTGGTGCTGGGCGATGAGGTGCTCCTCGGCGCGATCCCGATGGAGGATATGGACCTTGTGCTGCGGCCCCAGCTTCAGAGCGTGGATGTAAACCCCGAGAGCCCGAACATCCCGCTCAGCGTGGCGACGTGAACGCCGGGACCAGAGTGCGCAGCAGCACCGCTTCCAGGGCCTGGTTGGAACTGTTTGTTCCCCACGCGAAGCCTGATCACCTGGGGAGGTGGGCCTTGCTCGAAGAGGAGATGCAGGAAGTCGCGCTCCTTCGTCATCACCACGGCTCCTGCTGATCGGGCCTGCGCAAAGATCTCACGGTCATCCGCATTGCGGAGGCCCAGTTCTCGTACAGGCAGCGCCTGGATCGGGGTGAATTGCTCAGTGATCCAATTCGCCAGAGCTGGCGACAATTGCGCATCAAGCCAGAGAATCACGCCACCAGAACAGGATGGTTCAGCTCACGAGCGGCATAGCTGAGGGCCGCCTGCAGATCTTCCGGCTCAAGATCAGGAAGCTCGCTGAGGATCTGATCGGCTGTGAGGCCAGCGGCATAGAGATCGAGCACATCGCTCACGCGGATCCGCATCCCTCGGATGCAGGGTTTGCCGCCGCACTGGGCCGGGTTGTGGGTGATGCGGGATTCAGCCATGGCAACACGCTAGCGGCTGCTGCGTGACCGATTCCAACCGCCAGCCCCACGGCTGCGCCCGGCAACAGCCTGATGCCAAGCAACAGCCGGTGTGCATCACAACAGTCCTGCAGCCACGCCGCCGGGATCTCCCGCTCCAACCTCCAGCGAATCGCCACTCTTTGACAAACCAGATCCGCTCGCCCTTATGGCTCTCGTGGCGCGCGAACCCCATGCACATGAACGGCTCGGTGGCGCTGCCCGGGCGCCCGTCGACCCGGCGCTGCTCTCGCATAACCAGCAGCTCCAGCAGCTCCAGCAGCTGGCGCAGTTCCTGGAGCCAAGGCGCCTGCCTGCCAGAGCACGGCCAGGGCGTCGTCCGGTGGGCGCCACTGACCCCGTACACGTTCGCCCAGGGCCTGCAGCACGGTGTCGATGGACGGGATGTTGAGCCCTTTGTTGAACAGGTCGACCGCATCGATGATCTGCAGCTCGCCGGCCTGGAGGCGCTGGAGGATCAGCTCAATGCGGCGTTGATCGCCGGTGTAGAGCTTGTCGGGCTGGGCAGTGCCGTAGTCGTCGCGGCGCCACTCCAGGGCGGAATGGTCGGTGGCGTCGGCGACGGCGAAATAGTGGAAGGGGGCGAGCAGGGCATGGACGGGAGCTTCCTAAGGTGCGACTTGCGCTTGCCCGTTATGGAGTTTCCGGTCTATCTACAGTAAGCAGTAACTTAGCAATCGTCGATTGCGCTGATCGAGACCAGTTTATCGGGTCATGATCGCTTAGGGAGCCTCTGGACAAGGAGCGTTCAAGGAGGGCACATAGAGCTGATATGTGCTTGGTGAACATTTTGAACGCTGATTGGGCGTAGGTCAGCTCGATTTCGCCAATCTGGAGGCTGCATATCGCTCAT